>Ga0307514_10000351_pt1 | contig 107273 bp, 89 predicted proteins | sample 16_EM_MG_FD_203088 | JGI IMG/M metagenome (GOLD analysis project Ga0307514, IMG submission 203088) | Populus trichocarpa ectomycorrhiza microbial communities from riparian zone in the Pacific Northwest, United States - 16_EM | ecosystem: Host-associated > Plants > Roots > Unclassified | place... | reverse complement strand
ATACACCGAGTACAGCATACACCGAGTACAGCATACACCGAGTACAGCATACACCGAGTACAGCATACACCGAGTACAGCATACACCGAGTACAGCATACACCGAGTACAGCATACACCGAGTACAGAATACACCGAGTACAGCATACACCGTGTACAGCATACACCGTGTACAGCATACACCGAGTACAGCATACACCGAGTACAGCATACACCGAGTACAGCATACACCAAGTACAGCATACACTGTGTACAGCATACACCGTGTACAGCATACACCAAGTACAGCATACACCAAGTAAAGCATACACCGAGTACAGCTTACACCGAGTACAGCATACATCGAGTACATTATACACCTAAGAATGTCGGTCATCCCTTCATTCTGACAATTTTGAGTTGACTTCTGAATGTAGCTTCAGCTTCCGTCGTACCTCCCTACCGATAGATCGACACCAGCCAGTTCTCCATAAGAGCTTCAATGGTAAAGTCACCTCGTCACATTCCCACGGTTTCGAGTTCACTAACCGATGAATAGAGTCTCAGCACCTGGCGCGCCTCCCATCGACCGGCTTCAGATCGACCACCGCCAAGTACTCCTCCAAACTCGCTCGATCATGGCCTCCCAGTGCATATCCAAACTCCCTCGATCACGGCCTCCAAGTGCATCTCTGAGTTCACTCAATCTCGGTCTCCAATTGCATCTCCAAACTCGCTTGATCACGGCCTCCAAGTCCATCTGTGAGTCCACTCGACCTCGGCCTCCAAGTGCATCTCCAACCTCACTCGATCACGGCCTCCAAGTGCATCTCTGAGTTCACTCAATGTCGGACTCCAATTGTATCTCCAAACTCGCTCGATCACGGCCTTAAAGTTCATCTCTCAGTTCAGTCAACCTCAGCCTCCAAGTGCATCTCCAAACTTGCTCGATCATGGCCTCAGATTGTATTTCTGGGTTCACTCGATCATCATTTTCAGGCGTACCTCGAATTGCTCTCAAGCACCGCCTGCAGCCAGTCCAGATACACCATATGTAGAGGGGTAGCTATATAGATACATAGATACATAGATGGGAATACAAACTGAATACATGACTGTGATTCGAGGTGCTCCCAAACATGTCACCGGCGCTCCCAGGTGCTCCCAGGCTTGTCGTTGGCGCTCCCAGTTACTCTGAAGGCCGGCAGGAATGCCCTCCTAGGGTCTGATACTCTCCTGAAATTGATGCATCTAAGTTTACACACCACATCCTCTCAGACACTCCTGGAGGCTTCTAGTGACTAAAATACATTTTGCTGATGCTATGCAACGCGACGGGAAGCGTGTATTTCCCCGTCAGAGGGTACGAGGTTCCGTCAGAGCCGTCAGAGCCGTCCAGAACACCCGGGAGTTTCTGACGGAAACTAGAGTGGTTGCTGATGTCTGTACAAGATGAAAACTAGTGTGGGATGGGGAATTGCGATGAATGCGATAATTGGATTCAAACTTCGAGTCACTGCAAAGCCGGGGTTCCATTCACTCTATGGCTGGTGTTTTCAGACAATGTGGCTGTTTTCAGGTGTGCCTGAAGATCGAGAAGATGATACAGTGATGGAAATGCACGGCGCCGATGCACTGTATTCCGCGGTGAAGAGTTTGATGCATGCTATCAGGACTGAAATCAAAGAAGCTCAACAGGATGCGGCAAACCGATTGATCCAAATTGCAAAGCCCTGTACAATCAGGAGGTGGTCAGAATGGAAACTTGCGAATGGGAAACCACTTGTTTAGATACTGAGAGAGAATGCACACCTTGTTGATTTCAAATGGACAGAAGAAGAGCAAGCAGAACTGAAGACACTTGAAGAGAGATACACTTCACAGGGTGCTTCAGGAGCGTGGAGGGTTCATCGATGGCGGTTGGCATGCTTCTCTTTGGTATTGGGGAACACCGAGGATCGCAATGATATTTCCGGACAATGGTACAATGAATGGCCACTCGACAGTTGGGTGGATTCTTCAATTTTCCGATGACTGAAAGAGACTTTCTGCCAATATTTGTCAAGGAACGTGCAGAGTATCCTGAGTCTGAGGAAGACGAAGCATCAAATTAGACGCTCCTGCACTAGCCTGAAAGTGAGAAAATCGCCTTGCCTCGTGCACCTCCTCCTCAAAAGGCGGTGCTATTTTGTCTGCTGCCAGGCCAAGTTCGTCATTTGAAGTGGTGGCTCACAAAGTTTGTGGCAGATCATTTGGATATTTTCTACATGTATGCGGAAATGGGCAACAATGAGCACACAGAAATGCAGCTCAAATTCCAAGATTTCTCAAATCCCTCTGTATTTGTCACTACACCCAAAGTGGGTGGGACAGGCCTAAATCTCACAGCAGCAAACCATGTGGTAATAACTCAGAAGTGCTGGGTATTGAATGAGCAGTGCCAGGCATTTGCACGGGTTGTCCGACTTGGGCAAAACAGAGTTCCACACACCAGGCTATTGAATACTGGACCAAGTGGTTCTGATAACAGCGCGAGTGATCTCCACCAGCTCTCATGAGTGGCACAAATGAGAGTCCTGCATGGCCTGTTGAGCCGACCGAACATCACGACTTCAATGATATACCGGATACTGAAGTGTCGCGAAGACCATACAAAGCAGCTTACGGAGCAGGCAGATGTCGTGCTATCAGATGGTGAGGATGAACGATAATTATCTGGGCAGTGTACTCAAGGTACACCTCTTCAATCATTCTACCAACACAATCTCCCCAACTAATGAAAATAGGCAAATGGTATGGAGAATAAGACACTCGTGGGGAGTATTGGTTAGAGCTCAATTCCATTTCGTGCTAGTTGATTATAGTGATTAATATGGGAGGAAGTCAATGATCAACCGATATCTGGTAAACTGCAACATAGCCTCATTTGGATGCTCCAATATGTGATGAAAAGCAGGTGCGTCGGTTCAATGGTCAATTAAGTCAATTTCTGCGATGTCGTACATTTCTCTTTGTGTCAATTTGACGAAGCTGCTGTCACATATCATTTTCATCATGTATTGTCCGTGTGGAATTATGACACCAATTTCGGTGAACAGGATTCTAGTTATCAAGTGCGTCTGAATCTCCATGTGTGTTTCAAATTATTTGTTTCCTCTGTATTACAGGCACACCTGACACTAGAATTCCGAAGGAATTCAGGATATTCACTGAATCTATAATGCTGAACAATTTACAGTCAATTGCACATGAGGATCGCTATCAACATCTCGACTCTCCTGAGACAGAGCCGTCTCAGTATACCTATAATCATCAAGGGATAGAAAGACTGTCTAAGCGATAATAAGTTGATGTATCATATCCTAAGACACAGCTCGCGAATTCCAGGCTCACCCGAAGAATACCGCCGAGTATTTCCTTGTTCAGGAATGAATATCAGACATACCTCGGATCCGCTCTCCTGCCGAGTGTGATAGGTCGCAGATTTAACACCGCATGCATATTCTATTCACTGGCTATTTTTGACATGCAGGCACTTATGATGCACTTATGATCCCACTCCAGGCACGCCTCTGAACCATTGATACCCACTTTGCATTACCTTTGAATCTGTGGCTGCCAGCACACAGAGTGTCATCTGTCACACACTAAACATTTAGGTGCAGGTGGGGCTCATCCCGCTCGAATCCAGCTTAATATTTGAATCTATGCTTGATTGGTATGTGAAGAATGCTGCTTAAATGCCATAATTGTTACACTCTGTGTCAACAAATCCGTTGGTGGAAGGTGTCCACCATACACTTATCGTAGATGCACTGCCCTGGGCGATAAGCAACCACACTTAACTGAATTTTGAGTAAGAAGTGTGTTTGGACCTTACATTTCCAAGATCCAAAATAACTACTGTTGTTCGGACTCCATAATCGAGCTGCAGCTTGAGAGTGAACCTCAAAATACAGCTTCTGCTCAGCGATTCTGCAGATGACCAGCAATTCCAGCTCACTTGTATACCACACTTCCTGGAACAGGCTTAAATTCAAAACACTTCAAATGCAAACTTAACTAAATTTTGACTTACTTGTATGTTTGGGCCTCCAAAAACCTGTATCTTAAAACAGATTGTGTAAACCAATTTCCATCAAGAGAGCTCGAAGAGATAGAATCTGAATGCCAGTATCTGATCAGCGGCTCGATCGGTGACCGGCAAGCTCCCGCCAACCTCATAACTCGAACGCCTGGAGTTTGGCACAAATCATACACAGACTATCTCTGATTTCCGCCTACATTCAATCCGAAGAGTACATGAAGAACAAATCGTGATGAAAGCTCAAGTAAAGAAAAGGCAGTTTCTGAGTGTACAAGTAACTGTCAAAGTAAGGGGAGCCTGGAATCGCAGATATTAGATTGTATCCTGCGTGCAAATTCAATGCTAGCTGCACCTCAAACGGCCAGAATGGCATGCTCTTATTCGTCTTTCCGCTGTCAGATGAAGTCTCATAATGCATTTATATTGTTCTTATGCACTGCTTTGAACGCCAGTATTTATGTTAAATCAACATTGTAGCATTGAGACTCATAGTGAGTTTGTGATTAAATGATGCGGTGTTTACAAGATAGTATGTCCAACATTTTAATGTGAGTGACTATTTATGACCGATTCGCTAGCAATCGTCGCTTTGACGACAACTGGAATCGATTGGATTACCCCTGAGTCTTGATTGTACCTTTACCGTTCTTTTTGTATGTCGAATCCCTCCTTGGTAAACCAAAATTCTCCATCCTCACTTGCACTGACTGCATACATATTGTGACTTCAGCAGACTCGGACCGCTGAAAGTGATATTCTGCACCCAATATTGCCTATTGGACCGCTAACATTGCTGCAGACTCCTAAAACAACAGAAAATTATCAAAAATCGGGTGTTTTTTCGACTGGTATACCGCATTCGGAGATTCATATTTATCCACTATCAGCAACAAACTGGGTTTGAACCAATATACCTTCAAATGTTGCCACTCACAAAACTCCCAACTCTATCCTGCGTCCAAATCCTGAAAGATTCTTCAACTCACTGACAATTCTGTGCCATGCAGTCACCTCTCATATGCTCGAACTAGAGGCATAATGAACTACCTTTGGCAGAGTTATATGCAGGGGCGATCATATTCAACCCATTTCCCAGAAATCCCCCTATGTCCGGCCCTGAGAGTGAGTTAGTGATACAACCATGTTAATGTCTCGAGTTCTTCAGATGCATCGGGTTCACATTCTAGGTATGTTGGCTTAATCCAATCTCCTTTCCTTGCATCAATAGCGTATTTGGATAGGAATGCTAACATACGGGAATTGGGGGCATGAAGAATCTATCTAATCCGGTGCAGCTGACGCTTCCTGAATCTCAATACAGATCTTGTTTCGACAAAATATATATAAACCGCAGACACTGTCTTGGGGACTCTTTCCAGGCATGCCTTGAATTGCATCCTCCTCAGCCGCGCATTACTGGTTCCAGGAGCACCTCAAACTGCATCCTCCTCGACCGCGTGCTACTTTGGTGCCCTATTTTTCCGTTATTGTATTCAACCTCCTACTGTATTAACTGTTATATGCTCCTGTCTACTTTCCGCAACATCACTTCATCAACATGGAACCTACGGCCTGCCAGGTGAGGAATCACTACTCACAGAAGAATCAAAAAGCAAACCTTGAATGAGCACTTGCACATGCATTCAAGAAGACAGCCAATTTTCATTGCCGATCAAATGTTTGAACTCCAACCTTCGTGTTGAGTGTTACAGATAGCTAAATGTCCGCGCACGAATCCATATGAACCAGGATGATGACCATACTGATCAGGAGGAGATCAGCGATGACGACAGTGAAGACGCTGGATAGTCTACCTTGTCCTCTGATATCGAAGAAGACAATTTGGACATCCAGGAAGAGGTCCTACATCTAGACCAGGCGCGCCGTGATAAGATAATATGAACTACAGAGGTTCCCCTGCCAAAGAAACGGAACCGTGCTGATACTGTCATTACCCGCACTTCACTTCCAAATCTATGACATCCAGCCGGGGCCATGGCACCACCATTGCTCAAACGCCAAAAGTTGACCATCAACATATTACGCAAGTCTGACATTGTACCTGCCCAGATGCTCCCGCTTTCCAAGGCTGGTGGAGACCATAGTGTTCCTCAACCAAACGCCGGTGGAGTTCACAATGTTCCTCAACACCAGAAGGCTATCTTTGAGGAAGCAAAACAGTTCATGGAGGCAATCATATTCACAAAGACACCCTGCGCAATGATTTCCGATGAGAAGTACTCGATGGTTGACGAAGCCCGGCAACTAGCCATTGAAGCCCAGGATTGTCAGCAGGCATTAGCAGGTGCTCCTGTAGGTGCTCCATCGGTGTGTCAATTGCCCGGTAGTCCATCTCTTAAAATCAATCCAGAAACCCGAGAAGCCGGAAGCGTTTACTCTGTCTTCTGCTCCTCGATTAGACTTGTGATGATACTGATCCCCAAAAACATTCGTAGTTAAATCTAATGATTAGTACAATTCGAGGGTGTTTGGCAGATGTAGCTCATTAAACTATTGTCCAAAATTACCGGTTGGATTCAAGATCGGAGACTGAGCTTCGAATTCAGGTTAAGGAGCTCCTGTTTGATGATGCTTTTCTCTCGAAGGTCATTGACGATAAGAAGTGCTGGTTGACGAGGATAGAAGTGCGTGACTTAATCTACCATCAGTTTTTCTTCACCGCGAATAACTTGGGGCGATAGCCGACCGCATCGCGGTTCTTTCAATCGCTCACACCACAGACATTTGCCGTTGTGGCCGCAGCTATTCATTGTGTGCTGTCTGAGTCTGCCACTGGAAGAAAGATTACAGTTATGTTTTCTCAAGCTGAATATCGAGGTAAATTTTGCACTTCCCCGGTGATGGATTGTATTACTGCAGAAGCCGCTGCACTCATCAATTACACATGGTGGGGCTTCTTCATCCCCCCCCCTCATGGTTCTCTTTGGCTATAATAGGCGCTCCTCAATCCCCATTGGCGCTCCTCAGTCTGGATTGGCGCTTTGATATTTCATTCAGCGCTCCATACTGCATTTCTGTCCGCCCTCCTCCTCTAGAATGGGTGCTCCTCGGCCTCAATCAGGAGCGCCTCTATTTTATTCCAGACTCTTTACCTCTCTCCATTTCAGCGATGCACAGCATAGATGGGCTGCTCCGCTGGATATGCGCTCCTTGGCCTGGGATTGCACCCCTCAATTTCATTCCGCACTCCTTCATCACCACCATCACTCCCCTTGCCCACACTGCACTCCACATAGACACTCCTCCTGTCTTGGTGGCGCACCTCTTTTCCCCGCAAATTCATCATATTGCCTCTCAAACTCCATTTTAAATCACCGCGAGCTAACCTCTCAAGTCCAACCCTTTAGATATCACAAATCAAGGCAAACGACATTGGAATTCAATTTCGGCCACTCGCCAGGCCCGAATCATTCGGAAATATGCAGAGCGCCTCCAGGTTCTTTGTGCTGTTGATGAATTGTGTGTTCCTGCGTTTGTCGGCCGTGATGAGTTGGGAGATCTTGTGGATGACATTGAGACTATGTTCGATTGATAACATTCGATCGCTTAGCCGGGTTATTGATCCTGGTTTACCTGCTTTCATTATTCAATCACTCATCATTTTCTTTGGTTCTCCTTAATGTAGCGATGCAAACTTTGGAATGTTGGACTATAGTATAATTTGAAGTTAATAATGAACAATAATCTATGCATCATATGTGGAGTGTATTCTTATTCCTTATGTACATCCGGATGATCTCAGATACCGCCTGCAGTCCTTTCAATGAATATCCCTAAGATCCCAGGCATCTCTCAGAGTTAGTATGAGATTCCCGCATTGGTTGGGCCACAGTTCCAGGTGCTCCCAAACATGTCACAACTGCTCCCATGGTGACCCCATACCAGTCATTAGAGATCCCTGATACTCCGAAGGCCGGCCAGAATACACTTCTCGGGTTTGATTCTCTCCTGTAATTGATGCTTCTAACTTTACACTCCGCCTCATCTCACACACTCCTGGAGGCTCCTAGTGACTAAAATACATTTTGCTGATGCAACTCTACCATCATTGCAGAATACAAAGTTAAGTCATCCCTTTCAAACTCTCTATTCCATGAGTATGAGTTGACACCGAGTACAGCATACACCAAGTACGACATACACCGAGTAGAGCATACACTGTGTAAAGCATACACCGTGTACAGCATTCACCGAGTACAACATACACGTAGTACAGCATAGACTGAGTACAGCATACACTGAGTACAGCATACACCGAGCACAGCATACACCAAGTACAGCATACACCGAGTACGGCATACACCGAGTACAGCATGCACCGAGTACACCATATACCGAGTACAGCATCAACCGAGTACAGCATGCACCGAATACAGCATACACCAAGTACAGTATACATTGAGTACAACATGCACCGAATACAGCATACACCAAGGAGAGCATACACCGTATACAGCAATCACCGAGTACGTCATACACAAAGTACAACATACACTGAGTGCAGTATACACTGAGCACAGCATACACGAAGAACAGCATACACCAAGTACAGCATACACCATCAGCATAATGTAGATCGGTCCAGAAGCCAAATGTAAACATCCAAGACACTCCGGTCGACCTCACCAGTCCTTCTAAGTACTTCGAGATGCTCCCAGGCCCCCTGGAGCTAAGTAAAGTGCTCTCAAACGCTGCAAGAGCATTTTCAGATGCTTCTAAAAGCATCTGCAGTGATGGAGGTGCATTCAGGATACTACAAGAATTAACTTGTAGGATAGTCCAATTTTGGAGCAACTGAGACCTCTGCGCAGCTCTGCAGGAAAGTTGGTGCCGTATTCTCACCGCAGTGGTTCTTATGGTTCCATAACCAGAAGCCATTTCATCTATCGTATTCGTCTTTGTTTCAGTCACAAGCTTTGCTACATTACAATATGGCATGTATTATCTATCCAAGTTTCTCTCTATATATACATACGGCCAATCTGGCTGCAGACAGGTTCTTGCGTGTCATCGGAGGAGCACCAGGAGATGCCCATTGAGTGCACTTTGAAATGCACTTATAGGCTGAGATCGAGTGAACTTAAAGATGTACTTGGAGGCCGCGATCAAGCGAGTTTAGAGATGCACCTGGAGGCCGAGATTGAGTGAACTGGGAGATGCACTTGGAGGCCATGATAAAGCAAATTTGGAGATGCACTTAGATCCCGTGATTGAGTGAACTGACAGATGCGCTGGGAAGTGATGATCGAACGAGTTTAGAGGCCAGTCATCATGTGAACTTGGAGGCTGTGATCGAGTGAACTGAGAGATGCACTTGGAGGCGGTAATCAAACGAGTTTGGAGGCCATTCATCGTGTGTACTTGGAAGCCGGGATCGAGGGAGTTTAGAGATGCACTTCGAGGCCGAGATCGCGTGAACTGAGAGATGGACTTGCAGGCCGTGGTAGAGCGAGTTTGGTGATGCACTTACAGCCTGAGATTGAGTGAACTTTAAGATGCACTTATAGGCCGTAATCGAACGAGTTTGGAGGCCATTGATTGTGCGAACTTGGAAGCTGTGATTGAGCGAGTTTGGAGATACACTTGGAGGCCATCATCAAACGGGTTTGGAGATGCACTTGGCGGTGGTCGATCTGAAGGCGGTATATCGGGAGACGGTGCGGACGGGAGCTGAGGCTCTATTCATTGGTCAAACTCATGATCATTGGAATGTAGAGACTTCAGTACAACTAGGTCTGCCGAGCGATGAGAGACTGGCTGGGAGCGGGAGAATATTGATCATGGTATGATGCAGTACTCGGTGTATGCTGTACTCGGTGTTTACTCATGTTGATGGCATGGAGAGATAGAGAGGGATGACCGCACGGTGTGTTCTTATGTAATGGTAGAGTTGAGGACGAGAAAGAGAGGGATGAGAGGATATGGGGGAAATCATGATGAGAAACTGGGATTGAAGAGAATTTTGTGTGCGAGGCAATTGTCCATTCCTGATCCGGCAGGTACCACTCCCGATCCGGCGGGTAGGAACAACGATACGATGTATTCTAAACCCAATCGGCCAATTCATTCCCCTAATTTCTCGTATCTGCTCATAACCTCTATATTGTTCCCTTCTTCATCCCCCTTCTCTCTTTCTCGTCCTCAACTCTACTATCATTGCAGAACAGAAAGTCAAATCATCCATCTCTATCTCACCATGCCATGATCATGAGTCAACACCGAGTAGAGCATACCCTGAGAGTACAGCATTCACCCATGATTGTTGGTCTTCCCTTCATTCTGACCATTACCAGTTGAACCCGGAATATAGCTTCAGCTACCGGCGCGCCTCCCTACAGGATCACTAGCCATCTCTCCATGAGATCACAAACATAAAGATACTTCATCCACATTCCCACCGTTGCAAATTGACTAACTGATGAATGGAGTCTTGGCAGCTGGCGTGCCTCCTATCGGCCGCCTCCAAGTGTACCTCCAGTCTCGCTCGATCATGGCCTCCAAGTGCATCTTCAAACTAGCTCTATCTCGACCTCCAAGTGACTCTAAGTTCACACGATAATGGCCTTCACCTGTATTCCTGAGTTCAGTCAATAGTCGTCTTCAGGCGCATCTCAAATTCCTCTCAACCATCACCTGCAGGCAGTCCAGATATACTGTATGTAGATAGATACCTAGATACATAGATGGGAATACAAACTGAATACATGAGTTTTAAAAATTGTTGAATGATAAGTAGTAGCTATGATTTCCAGGTGTACCAGCAGTGTTTCCAAAGAAGATTTTTTCCCAGACTGGTCTACCATGATTCGACATGCTCCCAGGTTTCGTGTCAGCATTCGAAGGCTTTTGGTTCCCATGGCTAAAGGCCACTGCATCGGTCCAGTACACTCTGGGATTTGACCACACTGGGATTCTGGTCCGACAACTCTCAGACACTTCCAGAGGCTCCCAGTGACCAAAATACATTTTGCTGATGACTAAGTTCAGCATAGACCAAGTACAGCATGCAATGTGTACAGGATATACCGAGTACAGCATACATCGTGTACAGCATACCCCAAGTACAGCATACACCAAGTATAGGATATACTGATGATTGAATATCTCCCCTTCAGTCGCCTGATTACGAGCTGACCCCGGAGTATACTCTCATCTTATGGTGTGCCTATCTACACAATCGAACGCCATCAGCCAGCTCGCCATGAGAGCTTAAATATAATGTCACCTTCTCACCTTGCAAGGTTTGCCAATTAAGTAACTGAGGAATTCAGTTTCAACACCTGGCGCACTGACCATCTACTGCCTCCAAGTATTCGCCCAATCTCGCTTGATTACAGCCTCCAAGTCCACACAATCATGGCCTCCAAGTGCATCACCACACTCCCTCGATCACTGTGTCCAATTGTGTGTCTGAACTCGCTTGATCACGACCTGCAAGTCAGTACCATCATGGCTTACCTCTGGGTCACGAAACTTGCTTGATCAAGATCTCGAAGTGCATCTCTACGCTCACTTGATCACGGGCTCCAAGTGTATCTCCAAAATCCTGTTGATTGCCACCTCAAATGCCACTCGAAACTCGCTCAATTGTGGAGTCCAAGTTGGCTCGGTTATGGCCTTGAAGTGTGTCCCATAATACGCTTGGTTACCGCTTCCACGTGGACCTCCAAACCTGCTCAATCATGTCCCCGCAGTATATCACTGAGTTCACTCCATCATCCTTTTCAGAAGCCCCTCGAATTGCTCTCAAGCACCGCCTGCAGCTAGTTCTGTTATACTGTGTGTAGATGGGTAGCTATATAGATAGATAGATGAGAATACAAACTGAATACATGAGTTTTAAAATTCATTGAACGACAAGTAGTAGCTATGATTTCCAGGCACACCAGTTCTGTTCCCAAAGAAGATGTCATCATTCCCAGACTGCTTTAAAGTGATTTGAAGTGCTTCCAGGCTTGTCGCTGGCATTCCCAGACCAGTCGTCAGCACTTCCAGAGTTGTTGCCGGTGCTCCCAGACATGATGCCAGTGCTCCCACCCTTGTCGCTGGTGCTTCAAGGTGCTTCCAGGTTCACCCAATGTTCTCTCCGGCACTCTGAGGCGTTCTCAAACTTATCACCATTGCCTACATGAGATCTCTGTACTAGTCATCTGAGATGCCAGTTACTCCAAAGGCTGGCCGGAATGCCCTCATAGGGTCTGATACTCTCCAGAAATTGACGCCTCTAAGTTTACACTCAACATCCTCTCAGATACTCCTGGATGGTTCCAGTTATTGAAATTCATTTTGCTGATGCAGTTGATCGATCACAACTTAACTCATTGATTTAAAGTTAATCAGTACATTCTACTTTAATAGTTAGGAAAATTGGATGATCACAGTGTATTCAAAGCTAATGGACTCATTTTTGGAAGATTCAAATAGTTGACTTTAACTTTGTACTTTAGATCGATGGATATAGAAAGCCATGAATTGGGGAGTGAGACTGTTAGCTGGAGTTATGTTGAGAGGATAATATATAATAGAAATAATTCTTTGACAGTGAAAGTAGGAAACTGTCAATTTTGAGTAGATATTGGGATTAATAATCACTAACCATTACTGCATAAGAAAATGCAGTGCGCAAATTAAGCTTTATATTCCTAGATAATGATAGAGTTGTTGACAAGACAATGTGAGATGGAAGATGATAATAAGAATAGTATTTGATTATAGTGGTAAATATGGAAATAACACATATAACCTGCCAGATTAAATTATATATATCAAATTAGATATTACACTAACTGGATTGCAATTGGCAATTTAGTATTTTAACATTAGAAACTCGACATTCAGTTTGCTCAAGATCATTATCCGATCTTCAAACCATATCACTTTCATTGTGATGTACATGCACAATATGCAAAATGATGAAGATGTGACAATAAACAATTCAGCCAATCCAAACTGCAATATCAATTTTTGTATATGTCTACATACACTACCAGACAGGCTGATTGAGCAATGAAATGTAATTAGATACCCTGGAACTACTGGCATATACTTTTTGGTACCATTGAAATTGTAACACACAATCAAAGAACATTCCCATATATGAGACATTGGTTTAACATTAAAACCAGGTAGAGTCAATACAATGTAAATATTTGGGGAATACTGAGTACCAATTCCTCCCATTCAAGACTATTCTAGTTTATTTGCCATCAACAAATATCATGTTTTGGGGATGGCATATATTAGTCTAATTGGATATAGTTCAATCTGCAAAGAAATTTCTCATCAGCGCACCACATTCAAATATCCAATCTATTAATTAATTGTATAATATATATCCCCATTCACACGATTATTTCTAACTGAGATGATTTGAATTTCATTTTACCTAGCATCATCTCTGGGCAAATGAAATGGTCAATCTATTGTTCTGACCGGTACCATCTGTTTCTTCGTTGTGTGTTTGAAAATCTTGATAGATTTGTTAATACAACAAACCCAACTTTTCAGTTTTTTGTACTGTACTGAATTCCCCATCACAGATTCTTCTGAAGGATGCAGTTCAGTGTGTGGAACCCTGTGAGTGTGTGTAAGAGGAAGCGGTATGAAAACATACCACTGGCAAATTCAGAAGGGACCAAACACTGGGAGAGTATTCTTCCAGTCTTCAGTGTAACTTGGGTCAATCACCTCACCTACTTGACCAGCTTGCAACTGATTGCGAGAAGATTGATACTATGCTGGAGCACACAGAGAAACTTTACTGGAAGGACCTTGGACTGTCACCTGACCAGAGTGCAAATTTAAAGTAACTTGACAGTTACCTACATTCTAATGCAAATTCATTCAGCTGACTGTACACATTCCCTAAGACTGGATAAATGATTACATGTATGAATTACTCTCCACTGCAAATATTATACGTGGATTACTGTTGATTATGTACTTTGAAGTTATACTATATGAGCTAACATATTATTCAACACTTTATTTTGTACTTTGTTCTGTGAACAAACAAATATAAAGGAGAGTTGCTCAAAACATGAAATCAGATACACAACCACAAACTCCTGACAGAGTGAATACATGATAACAATGGAGTCCAATGTCAAATCAGCATGGTGTGGACATTAACCTGTTCATTTGCTACCACATCTGGGCCAACAATTATCATTTTACGAACTAAGTTAACAGCATCAATAACAGGGTGGTGGTGCTGGGTATGTCTTCTGATTATGAATTGCTGGCAAGGGTGCAAAACTGAATCGCAATATCATTTCACTCAATTTATAATATCTAAAAATGTGTAGAGGGACATTTATTAGGTGTATATCAAAGTAAAGTATAAAAGGCAATGAGATGATGAATGCTGAAAAAGGGAAGTGCTACAATGAAGTCAGACAAACTTGATACTAAGTATTGAGTGGAAACTGGTAGTATAGAAGGTGAAGGAGAAAAGTGGAACAAAATGAAGAAGCACGAATGCAGGCCCAGGAGTGCTAAAGGGGATTGCATAATCCCTCTCCTAATAGATTTGTATATATGCCAGAAGAGGAACACTGATACAGCAGGGGGGGTGTATGGCGCACAGAATGAGATAATGAAGCCTACATCATGACAGAGAAATGCAAACAGCAATCAATGATTGCCCATTCCAACACGGAAATACCATTTCAGCTGGAGGAGAATCAAAGGGACTGTATAAATCACAGAATACCATGTAGAGGATTCTATCTACCTAATGCCTTGGCAAGAATGATTCCAAAGTGCATATCTAAGCGAAATGGTATGCTTCTTACCTGGGGAGTATCAACAGTGCGAGGTATAATGTAGCTCACAACAGTGATATTGATACATGCAGGACATTCGAGAGCATCAGCAAAATACATTTCTGTCCAGGCGGAATGGCTGCGTCAGAGTGGACGGACTGCGTCAGAGTGGACGCGCTCCGTCAGAGCCTTCAGAGACACCCTGGTGGCAGATTACTCTGCGCCCGGCGCCAATACCACGCGTGACGTTGCATATTGCCCTCCTATCGCAGTGATGCCATTTCTCGCGCGATCGGTATACTACTGTAAACGAAAACTGTAGCGTTGTGGCTAACTGTGACCATAAGTCGGAATGGGTTCTAGTCGAAATTTGGAGCAGCTGAGACCGCTGCGCAGCTCTGCGGAGGACTTGGTGCCATATTCTCAAAGAAGTAGTTCTTAGGGTTCCATAAGCACAAGGCATTTCGTCTATCATATTCGTCTTTGTTACAGTCCCAAGATTCACTACCTCATAATATGGCATGCATTATATGAGTATCTCTATATATATACATATGGTCAATCTGACCACAGTTGGTAGTCGAGCATAATGGAGCAGCACCGAGAGATGCACCACTTGGAGGCCATTGTGGTGATATGACGGAGCTTGACAGCGGTGAGCCCACCAGGGACATTCTGCCACACCTCTCACACCATCCAAACAGAATTCGTAAGAAAGAACGGTTGTAGCTCAAGGAGTCTAGAAAGAGAGTAAGAAGATATGATACTACCCGGCCGTGGGATTCCAAGCAATTGCGTGGATCCAGATCAGATGAAAATGAGATGATATCTATTTACCCCAGGGTATCCCAAATATGTACTCCACATTGCTCAGTCCACCTCCGTTACCCCTTTATCACCGTACAACCGCCATTGCTCTGTAACGATGAACTTGGAGGCCGTTATCGACCGAGTCTGGAGATGCATTTCGAGGCCAAGATCAAGTGAACTCAGAGATGCACTTGGAGGCCGTGTTAGAGCGAGTTTGGAGATGCACTAGGAGGCCATGATCGAGCGAGTTTGGAGATGCACTTTGAGGCCATGATCAAGTGAGGTTGGAGATGCAATCTGAGACCGAGATATAGTGAACTCAGAAATGCACTGGGAGGCCATAATTGAGCGAGTTTGGAGATGCACTTGCAGGGTATGATGTAGCGAGATTGGAGGAGTACTTGGAAGCGATCGATTTGGAGGGAGGCATAACGGCAGCTGAGATTCTATTCATAGGTTAACTTGTAATTGTAGGAATGTAAAGAGTTGAGTACAACAACATCAGCCGAGAGATGGGAAACTGGCTGGGACCGGGAGACTGCCGATCTTGGGATGATGCTGTACTTGATCTATGCTGTACTCGGTGTTAAGTCATGATCATGGCATGGAGAGATAGAGAGGGATGACTTAACTTCGTGTTCTTAGGTGATGGTAGAGTTGAGCACAAGAAAGATAGAGATCAGAGGAGATGAGGGAAATCATCATGAGAAACTGGGACTTGGGAAAATTATGTATGCGAGTCAATTTACCATCCCCGATATCGCAGGTACGAGTCCCGATCCGGCGGCTAATACCAATGATGCAAGGTCTTCTAAACCCAATCAGGCAAGTCATACCCCTGATTTATCAGGTCCGCTCGTATCCTCCATATCGTCCTCATCTTTGTCCCCCATCTCTCTCTTCCTCGTCCACAACTCTACCATCATTGGAAGAACACAAAGTTAAGTCATCCATCTCTATCTCTCCATGCCATCATCATGAGATAACACCGAGTGCAGCATACACCTACGATTGTCTGTCGTCCATTCATTCTCTCGATTTCGAGTTGACCACTGAATGTAGTTTCAGCTTCCAGCGTACCTCCCTACAGATCGACTGCCACCAGCCAGTTCTCCATCGGAGATTCATAGGTAAAGTCACCTTGTCACGTTCCCACGGTTTCAAGTTAACTAACCGATAAATTGAGTCTCAGCACCTGGCACGCCTCCCATCGACTGCCTCTAGATCGACCACCTCCCAGTACTCCTCTAATCTCCCTCGATCATAGCCTGCTGCAAGTGCATCTCTAAACTTGCACGATCACAGCTCAGAGTGCATCTCTAAGTTCACTCGATCTCGGCCTCGAAGTGCATGTCCCAACTCGCTCGATCACGGCCTCCCAGTGCCTCTCTGAGTTCACTCAATCTCGGTCTCCAATTGCATCTCGAAACTCGCTCGATCACGGCCTCAAAGTGCATCTCCAAACTCGGTTGATTGCGGCATCAACATGCATCTCCAAACTCGCTCGACCACGGCCTCCCGGTCCATCCCTGAGTTCACTCGATCTCGGTCTCCAATTGCATCTTCAAACTTGCTCGACCAGGGCCTCAAAGTGCATCTCCAAACTCGCTCGATCACGGGCTCAAAGTGCATCTCCAATCTCGCTAGATCATGGCCTCGGTGTGTATCTCTGAGTTCACTCGCTCTCGGTCTGCAATTGCATCTCCAAACTCGCTCGATCACGGCCTCAAAGTGCATCTCCAAACTTTCTCGATCACGGCCTCAGAGTGTATCTCTGAGTTCACTCGATTGTAATCTTCAGGCGCACCTCCAATTGCTTTCAATCACCACGTGCTGCCAGTCCAGATATACCGTGTGTAGATAGCTAGCTATATAGATACGTAGATACATAGATGAGAAAGTATAAGTTTTGAAAATCGTTGAACGAGAAGTAGTAGCTATGATGTCCAGGCACACCAGTAGCATTTCCAAAGAAGATGGTTTTCCCAGACTGCTCTACTGTGATTCAACGTGCTCCCAGGTGCTGCCAGGTGCACCTGAAGGCCACTACATCATTCCAGTAAACTCGGACCCGTCGCCTGGGCGACGGGCAGAGTGTAATTCTCCGTCAGAGGGTATGAGGTTCCATCAGAGCCATCAGTGCCGTCCGGAACACCCCGGTGTTTCTGACGGAAACTAGAGTTGTTGCTGATAAGCAATATTCATTACCAGAACAGTGCACAATTTACTTTTCAATTCATCTTGAGATATCTGAGTTAAACCTTCCTTCCAGCAGCATATTTAGACTCTGTAATATCAAGAGCTAGAGCAACCAGGAATCATGGCAGGAGGCGGTGAGGTTGAACGAGCTAAGAAGTAATACGATAGCACTCCCAGCTAGCAGTAGGAAAGAAAAATTGATTGTTCACTCAATTCAGTATTTCCATTCAGGTGAACAATAATATTCCATCTTCATTAACATTGAGTTGAAAACATGGTTTAATGAGTAGTCTCCAACCTTGATCTGATCCTCCATCACAATTGCTTAATCAACACATTACCTTCCAGCAACAGTTCAGTAAGTACCATTGTTCCATCCTCTATGAATGAAACTAGTATTGAGTTTCACCTCAGCATATTATATTGTTCAGTCAACATTGTATGTCTGACAGAAAAGCATTAAGCAGAATACAAAATGTACAGAATCACAAGTATCCTAATCATTGTTATTATATTGAATACCAGGAAATGCATATACCAATGGTGTACCTGCATCAGTACCTGCAAAAGCTTAGTGAATGTCCTGTACTAAAATTGATATATTCAACAATTTATTGCTAATCAAGTACTGGTCATCTAATTTTATTGAACAAAACATATTTGTGGACACAACTACTGTTGTCAATCGATTTGCGATTGTCAAAGCTGTACTTTGGCAATGTGAACCATGGCTATTTCCACTGGTCGTTGGAGGAAGACCATTCTGGTTGACATTTCTCTTGGAAGTTTGAAGTGATTGAGTACGTGAACAGTTACAAATGTATAATTTCACCGAGAGTTGACTAGTCACTATTGAGCAAAATGGGGGCTATATTCTATTCTGCATGTAATGATATTGAAAGCAGATGGCATGTGGCGACAAACATGCCATTGCACTGTGTATTTGCCAGTTGAACCCCTCTAGTCCATGACAAGGTATTCAGGCTTGCCTCAGCAACCAGTGAGTTCTTCAATTGGCATTTGAAATAATCTCGATTGATGTGTGGAGGCATAGAGGAATCATTGCTGTCGACACTATTGTCATAGCCTATCTTCCTATTACTGTATTTATGAATCTGGTTGCTAAATCTGAAATCATACATAATAGTTATCCGAAGGCTAATACTCAAAGCCTTTGTTAGTTGTTGTAAACTTGACAGGACATAATAATTGATAGTCTTCTTGAATGTCATTTAAAGTACCCAGACTGAGTGTGCATAGGGATTCTTCAGTAAATAGTAATTCATTACCTTGTGGGATGTAGATTCCAAGTTGTCCAAGTGAGAATCGATGTTGTGCAATGTATCAGGAGAGTCTGTATGTATAAAGTAGAATCAAGTGTATTTGAATATTGGGAGAATAGTCGAAGCAAATGGTATATAGTTCGAGAAGATTCATTCCAAGACAAATCAGGAATATGATCAGGACAGAATATTCATACGGTTTATATTTACCCTGACTGTAGTCATCCATTGTTGTGACTTAGTAAATAACAGGTGGACTGACATAGATGAATAACTAAATCAGCGAACAGTGAAGCAGTTAGGAAGATACCTGCAGATATCCCAAACACTCTGGTTGGCATCGCCAGCACTTCTAGATATGTGCAGATGCTCCCAGGCCCCCCTGGAGCTAAATACAGTGCGATCAGACTAGGCAAAGGCATTTGCAGGTGCTCTTGAAAGAATCTACACTTCAGGTGGTATATTTAGGATGCTACGAGATTTGACTTATAGGAATATCAACTTCATCAGCAAAATGTATTTTAGTCACTCGAAGCCTTAAGGAGTGTCTGAGAGAATGTGGAGTGTAAACTTAAATGAGTCAATATCAGAAGAGTATCAAGCCCTAGGAGGGCATTCCAGCCGGCCTTCAGAGTAACTAGAATCACTGATGATTGTTACAGGAGTCCCATGGGAGTGGTTGTGATAAGTTTGAGAACACCTTGGAGCACCAGAGTGAACTTTGGGTGCACCTGGGAGCACCTGAGGGCTCTGGGGCCAAGTCTAGATACGCCGTCAAAAAGGCTGGGAGTGCCGACGAAAATACTGGGAGCACCGACAGTATGCCAGGGAGCACCTGGGAGCGCCTGCGACAAGCCTGGGAGCACCTCCAATCACTGTAAAGCAGTTTGGGAAAAACGACTTGTTTGGGAATGTTGCTGGTGCACCTCGGAACCGTAGCTACTACATATTGTTAGACGATTTTTAAAACTCAAGTATTCAGTTTGTATTCTCATCTATCTATCTATATAGCTACCCATCTACACCCAGTATATCTGAACTGGCTGCAGGCAGTGCTTCAAAGCTATTAGAGGTGCGCCTGAGAATGATGATTGAGTGAACTGCGCGATAAACTCCGAGGCCTTGACCGAGCCAGTTTGCAGATGCAGTTGGAGACCATGATAGTGCGAACTTGGCAACCGTGATCCAGGGAGTTTCGAGATGCATTTCGAGGAGATATTGGAGGATATGTGGAGATACACATGGATTCCATGGTCGAGTGAACATAGAGATGCCCTCCGAGATCGTGATCGAGCGAATTTGGAGATGCACATGGAGGGCATTTGTGTGAACTTGGAGGCCGTGATCGAGCAATTTTAGAGATGCACTTGGAGGCGGTAATCGAGTGTATTTGGAGATAAACTTGGAGGCCATGATCAAGTGAACTTCGAGATGCACACCCAGATGGAGTGAGTTTCGAGATGCACTTGGAGACGATCATTGTGCAAACTTAGAGGCCATAATTCAGCGACTTTGGAGATACACTAAGTAGCCATAATTGAGCGAGTTTAGTAATACACTTTGGAGGCCATGATCGAGCAAGATTGGACGAGTACTTAGAGCCGGTTGATGGACCGCATGTCTGGTGCTTGGGACAGCATTCATGAGTTAGTTTACTTGCAACCATGGGTATGTGACAAAGTGACTATACGCTTGATCTCTCCTGGAGAGCTACCTGGTGGTGGTCGATATTGTACAGAGGAATCCAGGAAGCTGATGCGATATTCAGGGGTCAACTCGTAATCATGAGAATGAAGGGAAGACAAACAATCTTGGGCAGATGCTATGCTCGGCGTATTCTTGTACTGGGTGTATACTATACTCAGTGTCAACTGATGATCATGCCATGGAGAGATAGAGAGGGATGACTTAACTTTGTATTCTGCAACGATGGTAAAGTTGTGGACAACAAACAGAGAAATGGGGGATGAAGGTGAGGACAATGTGGAGGATATGCGCGGATATGAGAAATGAGGGGTACGACTTGCCAGATTCAGTTGGGAATACCTGATGTCAGTGTAATTACACGCCCGATCGGTACTCGTACCTGCCACATTGGGGATGGTAAATTGACTCGCAGACGACATTCTCCAAGTAGCAGTTTCTCATGTTGATTTGCCCCAACTCTTCAGGTCTCTCTCCCTCTCATGCTCAACTCTACCGTCACCTAAGAATACACAGTTATGTCGTCCCACTCCATATCTACATGCAATGATCATGAGTTAACACTGAGTACAACATACACCGAGTACAGTATACACCGAGTACAGCATACACCGAGTACAGTATACAGCAAGTACAGCATACACCAAGTACAGTATACACCAAGTACAGCATACACCAAGTACAGCCTTCAATGAGTACAGCACACACTGAGTACTGCAAACACCGTGTACGGCATCATCCCAAGATCAACTGTCTCCTGCTCCCAGCCAGTCTCTCAGCTTTCAGCGGACCATGTTGTACTCAATTCTCTACATTCTCACAATTACCAGTTGACCAATCAATGCAGTCTCAGCTTCCATCGCACATGTCTCCCGATCTACCACCTCCAGTTCCACTGCCTCCAGATTCACTGCCTCCAAATGTATTGCCCAACATGCTAAATTACAGCTTCCAAGTGCATCTCTGAGTTCACTCGATCTCGGCCTCCAAGTACATCTTCCAATACACTCAATCACCGCCTCCAAGTGAACATCCAAACTCGCTCGGTTATGGCCTCCAAGTTTGCACAAGCATGGCCTTGGAGCGCATCTCCAAAATCACTCAATCACAATCTCGAAGTGCATTTCTAAGTTCACTCGATCATGGCCTCCAAGTGTACCTCCAAATCCGTGCAATTCCAGCCTTAAAGTGCATCTCCAATCTTGCTTGGTCATGGCCTACAAGAATAGCTTCCATGAGGGACGGCTGGTGTACGGAAATACAGGGGTAATGCATCAGCAACAACTCTAGTTTCCGTCAGAAACACCTGGGTGTTCCAGAAGGCTCTGACGGCTCTAATGGAACCTCGTACCACCTGACGGAAAATTACATGCTGCCTGTTGCCCAGGTGACGAGTACGAGTTTACTGGACTGATGTAGTGGCCTTCAGGTGCACCTGGGAGCACCTGGGAACACATTGAATCACTGTAGAGCAGTCTGGGAAAAACATCTTCTTTGGGAATGCTGCTGGTGCGCCTGGAAATCATAGTTTGTATTCACATCTATGTATGTATGTATAAATATAGCTACCTCTCTACACACTGTATATCTGGACTGGCAGCAGCCGGTGATTGAGAGCAATTTGAGGTGCCCCTGAAGATGGCGATCGAGTGATCTCAGAGATACACTTTGGGGCCAGGATCTAGCGAGTTTGGAGATGCAATAAGAGACCGGGATTGAGTCAGCTCAGAGATGCACTGGTAGGCCGTAATCGTGCCAGTTTGGAGATGCACTTCGAGGACGTGATCGAGTGAACTCACACATGCACTTCGAGGCCGTGATTGAGCGAGTTTGGAGATTCACTTGGAGGCCGAGATCGAGTACACTTAGAGATGCACTTGGAGGCTGTGATAAAGCAGGTTTGGAGATGCACTGGGATGCCATGATCTAGGGAGTTTGGAGATGCACTTTGAGGCTGTGATCGAGTGAAATTGGAGATGCAATCGGAGACCGAGATTAAGTGAACTCAGAGATGGAGTGGGAGGCCGTGATTGAGCGAGTTTGGACATGCACTTGGAGGCCGAGATTGAGTGAACTCAGTGATGCACTCTGAGCTGTGATTGAGCGAGTTTAGAGATGCACTTACAGCAGGATCTGATCAAGGGAGATTAGAGGAGTACTTTGAGGTGGTCGATCTAGAGGCGGTCAATGAGAGGCGCGCCTGGGGCTGAGACTTTCCTCATCGGTTTGTCAACTCGAAACTGTGGGAATGTGACCAGATGACTTTACCTTTTGAAGCTCATGTGGAGAACTGGCTGGTGGCAGTCAATCTGTAGGGAGGTACACCAGAAGCTGAAACTACATTCAGGGGTGAACTCGAAATTGAGAGAATGACGGGACAACAGAAAATCTTAGGTGTATGCCGTACTTGGTGTATGCTGCACTCAGCGTATGCTGCACTCGGTGTTAACTCATGATGATGTCATGGAGAGATAAAGAGGGATGACTTAACTTTGTGTTCTTGAAATGATGGTAGAGTTGTGGACGAGAAAGAGAGAGATGGGGGATGAAGAAGAGAACAATATGGAGGCTACAAGCAGACCTGATAAATCAGGGTTACGACTTGCCTGATTGAGTTTGGAAGACAGCATATCCGTGTTATTACCCGCCAAATCGGGACTCGTACCTGCCGTGTCGGGGATGGTAAATTGACTTGCACACGAAATTCTCTCAAGTCCCAGTTTCTCATGGTGATTTCCCCCATCTCCTCTGATCTCTCTCTTTCTTGTGCTCAACTCTACTATCACCTAAAAACACGAAGTTAAGTCATTCCTCTCTATGTCTCCATGCCGTGATCATGACTTTACCTCGAGTACAGCATACTTCAAGTACAGCATCATCTGAAGATCAACATTCTCCCGCTCCCAGCCAGTTTCCTGCTCCGAAAGTACTCCTCCAATCTTGCTTACTCACAGCCTGCAAGTACATCCCTAAACTCGCTCAATCATGGCCTACCAGTGCATCTCTGAGTTCACTCAATCTCGGACTCCAATTGCATCTACAACCTTGCTCAATCACGGCCTCAAAGTACATCTCCAAACTCACTCAATCACGGCCTCCCAGTGCATCTCCAAATTAGCTCTATCATGGCCTCCACAGGCATCTCTGAGTTCACTCAATCTCGGCCTCCAACTGCATCTCCAAAGTAGCTCGATCATGGCCTCGGAGTGTATCTCCGAGTTCACTCGATCTCGGCCTCCAAGTGCATCTCTCAACTCGCTCAATCACGGCCTCCAAGTACATCGTGCATCAGCGGCGGCGGGTGTACGGAGATTGAGGGGTAAGCTAGGTGGACTGAGCGATGGGGAGTACGTATTCCGGACACTCCGGGGTAGATAGACATCATCTCAGTTTCATCTCATCTCGATCCGCACAATTGGTTGGATTCTCAGGGCAGGGTAGTATCAAATCTTTTCACTGTCTTCTTAGGCTCCTCGAGCTAGAACCGTTCTTTCTTACAAATTCTGTGGTGCTCTGAATGGGTGTCTCCAGGTCCTCCCCCGATTATACTCGACTACCACCTGTGGCCAGATTGACCGTATGTGTATATATAGAGATTCCTAAATACTCCATGCCATATTATGAGGTAGCAAATTTTGTGACTGTAGTAAAGACAAATATGATAGACAAAATGCGTAGTGCTTATGGAATCCTAAAAACCACTGCTTTGAGAATACGGCACCAAGTCTCCCGCAGAGCTTCCCAGCGGTCTCAGCTGCTCCAATATTTGACTTGTACCCATTCTGAAGTATGGTCACAGTTGGCCACAACGCCGCAGTGTCAGTTTACAATAGGATACCGACAGAGCAAGAAGAAACGGCGAAACCGCGATCGCAGTGCGATATGTAATGCGAAACATGGTATTGGTACTGGGCGCAGAGTAATCTGCCACCGGGGTGTCTCTGACAGCACTGATAGAGCGCATCCACTCTGCCGCAGCCATTCCGCCCGGACGGAAATGTCTTTTTCTGATGTGGAGGTGGACAGAGTGACGGGGAGTATATATTCCGCAGACCCCGGAGTAGATAGATATCATCTCATTTCCATCTCATCTTATCATACAATGAAAATACACTGTATGATTACCAACTTTTGTTCTCACTCAGTCTGTCCGGGATTCTGTGGGTCCACGCAAATGTGTGAATCCTCAATGCCGTGTAGTATCATATCTTCCCACCCCATTTGTCCGATCCTCGAACCAGAACTGCTGTTTGTCATGCATTCTGTTTGGATGTCGCCAGAGCTGCAGGGGACTGTTGATAGTGTGCTCCCTGCCTACCAGCTCCATCAATTCACCACAATGGCCACCTAGTGGTGCATCTCTAAGTTCTCTTAATGGGCATGTCCAGGTGCTCCTCTGATTATACTCTTGTACCATCCATGGCCAGATTGACTGTATGTATATATTTAGAGACTTAACTAATGAATGAGATATTATTATATAGCGAATCTTGTAACTGTAAGAAAGACGAAATGCTGTGCAGTTATGTAAGAACCACTGCAGTCAGAATACGGCACCAAGTCTCCTGCAGAGCTGTGCAGCGGTCTCGGCTGCTCTCGAAGTATCCCGCCGAGCTGCCCAGTGGTTTCAGCTTCTCTCGAAATCTCCGGCAGATCTGCGCATCGGTCTGAGGAGCTCCAAAATTTGACAATTCTATAAGTCAAATCTCAAAGCATTCTGAATGCACCTCCATAACTGTGGGTGCTTCCAAGAGCACCTGAGAATGCTGTTGCAGGGTCTGAGAGAAATTTGCTTTGCTCAAAGAGGGTCCGTGAGCATCTTGAAGTACTTGCAAGCACCGGTGATGTCGCCCGGAGTGTCTGGAAGGAATGTGTGTTGCTTCTGGACTGATTTACATTTTGCGGATGTTGTGGCACAGCTGAAACCTCTGTACTAGTCTGCAGGAAACTTCGAGAGCCGCAGGGAATGCTGCACAGCTCTGCAGGAGACTTGGTGCCATACTCTCACAGTAGTGGTTTTTAGAGTTCAATAACCACCAGATATTGCATTTGATCATGTTCAACTTTGTTACAGTCAAAAGATTCGCTATATCCTTGTATGGCCTGAATGATTCACATCTCTCTACATATATACACACAGTCGATTTGTCTACAGATAATTGTGAAGCATAATCTGAGGAGCACCTGCAGACGTCGATTGACAGAATTTGGGGATGCACCACATGGAGGCGATAGTGGTGAAAGGATAGAGCTAGAAGGTAGAGAGCCCACCATTGACTCTGTTCCGCACCTCCCATGACATCCAAATGGAATTCATGAGAACCCAATACTCCCACTCAAGCAGAATATGAAGAAGGTAAGACAATATAAGACTACACCACCTTTAGGATTCACAAAACCTCAGGCAAAACGAGTGAGACTAATAGTTGAGAAAGGAAGAGTCTGTATTTTCATGGTATGATAAGATGGGATGAAAATGAGATAATATTTATCCATACCAGATCTGCCAAATATATATGCCCTGTCGTGCTGGACAGATTGAATAGGAGTCTCTGATCATGTAAGACCAGAGATGCACATGGAGACTGACCTGGAGCAAACAGAGAAGTGCACTTGGAGACAGATATGGAGTGAACTCAGTGATACACTTGGACATCACCATCGAGCGAATTTATGGATGCACTGGTATGTTGGGATCGAGTGAGCTCAGCGATACACTTGGAGGCAGTGAATGAGAGTGTTGGGAGATGCACTTGGAAACAATAATCGACGAAGGGTGAAGTATAAGTTTGGGGTGGTCTACCAGTATAGATGCGTGTTAGGATCTGGAGCTGTATTTATGTATGGACCAATAATTGTGGAAATGTTGAGCATTATGTGCGAAAACTGCTGCCATGAGATGAGAAACAGGCTGGGAGCAGGAGACAGTCGAGCATGGGATGATGCAGTACATGGTGTGTGCTGAACGTGGTGATACCTGATAATAATTGCACAGAGAGATAGAGAAGCATGACATAACATCATATTCTTAGGTGATACAGCTGTTGAGCACAAGCAAGAGAGAAATACAATGTGGGAAATCATCATGAGAAACTGGTGCAATAGAGAATGTTGTGTGGAGGTCAAATCATCATGTCCAATACAGTAGGTAAGAGTCTCTATCTGGCAAGTAAACGCACCAATATGAGGTCCTCTACACCCAATTAGGCAATTGATACTGCTGATTTCTCATGTCCGCTTATATCCTCCATATTCTGCTCAATATCATCCCTCTTCTCTCACTTTGGTGTTTACAATTCTCTAATCATTGCAAAACACAATGTTCCGTTATCCTCCTCCTGATCTCCATACCAAGATTAAGAGTGTATACCACGTGCAGCGTACACCAGGTGCAGCATACACCAGGTGCAGCATACACCAGGTGCAGCATACACCAAGGGCAGCATACACGCAGTGCAGTATACACCAAGTGCAGCATATACCAAGTGCAGCATACACCAAGTGCAGCATACACCAAGTGCAGCATACACCCAGTGCAGTATACACCAAGTGCAGCATATACCAAGTGCAGCGTACACCAAGTGCAGCATACACCAAATGCAGCATACACCAAGTGCAGCATACACCAAGTGCAGCATAAACTAAGTGCAGCATACACCAAGTGCAGCATACACCAAGCGCAGTATACACCAAGTGCAGCATACACCAAGTGCAGTATACACCAAGTGCAGCATATACCAAGCGCAGCATACACCAAGCGCAGCATACACCAAGTGCAGCATACACCAAGTGCAGCATACACTGAGTACAGTATACACCTATGATTGTCTCGCATCCTCTCATTTTCCAATTCAACGTTCACCTCTCAACGTAGCTTCGGCAACCAGCATGCCACAATCGAGATCGACTGTCACCAGCCTGGTCACCAGCCGAGCTTCAGCTGTAAGTCACCACATCACATTTACAAGGTATTATATAAAATAACTGATAAGTAGACTCTCAGCTGTAGCCATGCCTTTCTTCAACCGCCTTCAGATTGACCACCTACAGGTAATCCTTCACTCTTGCTTGACCATAGCCAGAAAGTTTGTTTCCAACCTCACTTGATCACACCCTTGGAGTGCATCTCTCAGTTCACTGGATCGTGGCCTCCCAGTGCTTCTCCAACCTCACTCAATCACAGCCTCCAAATGCATCTCCAAACTCACTCAATCATGGCCTTGGAGTGAATCTCTGAGTTCACTCAAACTTCATCATCAGGGGCACCTCAAACTCCACTCACGTACTGCCTCTGACCAGTCAAGATGTTACAGGTGTTGATTGGTAGCTATATAGATATATCGATACATCTTGTGACGAACCTGTTGAGATGATCAATTGAATGAGTGTAAGTCTATGATGACACATAGCCTATACAGTAGCCGCCAGCCCTAACTCACAGCCATGTGATGACATACTCTACAAAGACTCGGTCCAACACTCCTCAAGGGCATTATCACGTCCGTCAAACACTATGCAATTGAGAAACAGACAGAAAACAAGGTAGATGGCAGAAAACAGAAGACAGAAGCCAAACCATGCCATGCCCTGAGCTCCTCCCAAATGACTATTCTCCCGCTCATGCCATTGGAGGTGGCAATCATGTGCCTCATCTTAAGTTTGGTAGTCGATTGTCCTGTCAGCTTCAGCTGTGGTGACTTCCAGTCAACCGCTCCTGTTAAGGTGACATACTGTTCCGTTGTATCGTAATCACAGCTGGAACGACATGGATTCCTATCAGGAACCTTTCGGTCCCAATCATGAGTTGTGCTGTCGGTGTCAAAATTCCAGGCTCCTCCCTGTAGCCATGTGGACTTCTGCTCACCAGGCAAAGAGGAAGACCGACATTTCCCATTTCAATACACATGCTCACAACCTGTTATACAGTGGCAGATATGGATGTACATATGCAAAGGTGTGTCTGTGTTGGTATCATGTCGATATTGGCATAACCTGCCGGAGGGTGGCGCGTCAAAATTGAAGACGCTTCTCCAATGCGATGCTAACTACTGCTTGACCAACGAAGTGGCACTGTTGATAGTCATTACTTTTGAAACGCATGTGATCAGATGGTTTTGTACGGTGGGGGATACTCGATATTGAATTTGGAGGAGCTTCTCCACGGTGATATCAACTTACACTCAACAAACCAAGTGGAAGTGTTGATCCCTGTCGGTTCTGTTTCAGATGCTCGTACAGTCGAGTATATGTCAGTGTTGGTGTCGAAATTGGAGACTGTTCTCGATAGCTGCATTTAGAATTGGACGTGCTTCTCCGATGGTTGCTCAATTACAGCCTCCAAGTCCATCTCCGAACTCTCTTGATTACTACCTCCAAGTGCATCTCCAATCTCCCTCAATTACGTCCTCCAAACTGCTCCATCACAGCCTCCAAGTACGTATCATCATGGCCTCCAAGTGCATATCACCAAACTCGCTTAGTCATGGCCTGCAAGTGCATCTCCAGAATCGCTTGATCATGGCTTGCAAGTGTATCTCTAAACTCGCTCCAATATGGCCTCTAAGTACATCTCCAAACTCGCTCCATCACCATCTCAGAGTCCATCTCTAAGTTCACTAGATCATGGCCTCCAAGCGTGTCTTCAAATATGGTTCATTTCCGCCTCCAAGTGCATCTCCAAACTCGCTCAATCACAGCCTCGGAGTGTATCTCCCAGTTCACTTGATCCTAATTTTCAGCTGCACCTCGAATTGCTCTCACGCACAGCCTGCAGCCAGTCCAGATATACTGTGTGTCGATGGGTAGCTATATCAATACATAGATACATGGATGAGAATACAAACTAAATACAGCAGTTTTGAAAATCGTTGAACAACAAGTAGCAGCTATGATTACCAGGCACACTAGCAGCATTCCGAACGGAAATGTTTTTCCCAGACTGCTCTACTGTGATTGAAGGAGCTCCCAGACTGGTAGTCAGTGCTCCCAGACTTGTCGCCCTTGCTCCCATGTGCTTTCAGGCTTGTTGTTCGCGCTCCCTGGTATGTCGCTGGCGCCCAGGGGTGCTTCCTGATGCACCCAAAGTTCTCTCTGGCACACCCAGGTGTTTCCAAAGTTATCACAATCATTCCCATGGTACTCTTGTACAAGTCGTCAACGATCCCAGGTACTCTGAAGGCCGGCCAGAATGCCCTCCTAAGGTCTGATACTCTCCTGAAATCAACTCATTCAAGTTTACTCTCCACATCCTCTCAGGCACTCCTGGAGGCTTCCAGTGACTAAAATACATTTTGTTGATGTACCTCTACTATATCCTCTTTCAATTCATTGTCAGGTCGCAGATGGCGAAGGTAGTGAATTTGAGCTATCCTCTCCTTAAGTTCTAATGGAACACCACCCTGTGTAGTTCAAATCTCATTTGTAGATGACTGACACAATGTATACCATCAATATTGCTAAGCCGATGCTCTCTGCAAACATTATGAAACCTGCTTATGTGATAGAGAGTAATGTACTTTGTCTCCCTATAATGAATACATCCAAACCTCAGTTCATGTGCCTGTCTAGTTGTCTTTCATTACCATTGTGTACCCCATCATTGGCTGTTTCAATGATCATCCTGCAACCATCTCTCTCCTGCTGCATCAGGCCCAGGTTACTGAACTTCTCAATTATTGCTCCTCTCATTTCCGTTTCAGACGGTCCATTTTCTGATGTGTACTTTGCTGCTAAAAAACGATATGTGTCATCTCCCTGCATGAATTGATGCGTTCCTTCCAAACCAAAATGATTATAGGTATTGTTATCACCGATTCTGAGGTGATAATAATAAGGAAGCTTGTTCTTGGCCGCAGCCACACTATTTGTATTAGTTTCAAGAGATCAATTGGCTGCTAATTACTCCCTGTAAAGCCATACACCCGTGTATGGCCTCGAATGAAGGTATATCAGTAGATACGGTTGCAAATGTGGATGTCAATAGTGTATAGCAGTATAATGTAGTTGAAGTAAGATTATCACTAGAGATCGAAGGATCGTGGTGAGCCGACTATATTAAGTCGGTATTACCTGGCCCCGGACACTTCACATGCAGCCGTGCCATTACATTATCCCCCTCTTTAGGTGCAGACCACCTGGGCTGCATAAACCCATACAAGAGTAGAAAAAGAATGGACGCAATCAAACAACTGTTCAACGTACGCAAGCGTACGAACCCATAAGTCGCACAACCGATTAGTACCCTATGGTAGCCATTCGGCAGATCTGGTGCATGGGGAAACTCCGCCTCCACTTGACTGATCTCCGGTGGTGGTAAAAACCTGTGCCGACGCCCTTTGTACTGCAGGGAGATCCAAAGAAGTAAAGAAGTAAAGAAGTAAAGAGAAGAGCAAAGAAAGAAGGAACATCCAACGTGACATGGCCTCCATATCTTCACTTCCGGAATGTTTGGCATCCGACCATCCAATCTCGCACTTGTAACTCGTACCAAATGTAGATCATTGTCGGATATATACACAGTAATCTGGGTGAGATCCCAAATCTTTGTATGAGCCTCGTCTTGACTCAGCGGCATTGATATGGCTTCCGCTCACCGCTCATCCTCCCTATTGCCATCACAGCGGTATAACTAACTTCTAAGCATTCTAGTAACTGGTCATACTCACCATTCTTTCACGTGCACTGGCACTCGAGTTCTCCCAATTCCTCGTGAACTCCACAGGCCCTGCAGGCCCCTCAGTAATCATTATTGGCCCTCACTCGGCATGGATTGTGGCTTATGCTCTTGGTATCATAGCCGTCGGTGATGTGTAATCATATATAACCTTGTTTTTATCTTGTAAGCTTCTCATGAAATGGTCATTCATACCACATATATATTCAGGCGTATTTGCGCTCTCCCAACCCTCGTGCATTGTTTTGCAGGCCAGCCGTCATCTCATCTCTCGCAGCCAGTGGCTTTCACACAGTTTCCCTCAGTTGTTATCTTCATCTTCTTTCGCCCTCTGCCAAGCACGCTTCTAGGCCTCCAGTATGGTCGTTCGGCATTCATTTCGGTCAGCTGTTAGGTAAACATCCCTGTTGATGCCTTCGCTTGATAGGGCTCCCGATAATCCTCTTATTGAATCCCAATTTGGAGTCATTTGGCACAGATCTTGATCGCTATGCTCAGTCATCATCTCTCGGTAGTTATCTCAACTGTTTCTCATGATGCCATTCGGCGACGGATCCTCGCAATGCCAGTTGGTGACAGTCTCTCACGATACGATTCGGTAGACAATTTGGTACGTTTTGGCATCATTTTCTGTTGCATTCCGAACCGCTTCGGTAAACATAATTGTACTCATTCAGCCTAGATCACACTCGCTTGACTCCCCATTGTGTTTCCGGTGCATTTGTGGTCGCACTGATCATCCTCCTAGTCAGTGCACATGTAGGTACACTTGACATCCACCCTGTGCTCAGTGCATTTATCGTCTCCAATTGCTCAGTGCGCTCGCTGGCTTTCGTCCGGGTATGATTTCCGCTCCTTCTCCAGGTGTGTTTGCTGTCACTTGTCTGGATATCAATGTTGTTGTTCTCTGAATTCACTTCTTGTTTCATCTCCAGGTGTATTGGTTAACTCTTCTCCATGTACGATTGTTGACTGATCTCCAGCTGTGATTCTCTGCCAATGTGTGCGCTCAAAGGTGCTTCCTCCCAGCACATCCGGTACAGTGATTGCATGCAGTAGGCGTTAATTTAGATTCTGGTACGGTCATCCTCCTTTTGAACATCTTAGCTCTGCTGACAACTAATCCATTACGACTTCTTCGGGTGCAATATTGGTTGGTTAGACTTGATGCTGAAGTTGATTTCCAGTACCAGCTGGGTATCACGGGATTGTCGAGACTGAGTCGGGATCGCCGAGACTGAGTCGGGATCGCCGAGACTGAGTCGGGATCGCCGAGACTGAGTCGGGATCGCCGAGACTGAGTCGGGATCGCTTAGACTTAGTCTGGACCTCATTCGGAATTGTGACTAGCGCATTCAGCTTCTTGATTCCTCTGTAGATGCGTTTGACATCACTTCTCTTGGTGCACTTTTTGCCATTCTCAGAGTACAATTATTGCTTTTTCTCCATGTGCACTTGTCACTGCTAGCCTTCTCTATTGATGAATGTGTTTCACGGTGCTTCATTCCTGCACTTACAGTACGGTGATTCTTCGCAGTAGGGGTTGTTGCGATTCCGGCACTGTTATCCCCCTTTTTAAAGATCAGTGCTCCGCCAAAGATTAATCTTGTATAGCTTGTGTGGTATCGGCATTGTTGCTGTAACTCGGGAACTGATCCAGGTTCGTATTCAGCATTGAAACTGTGGCATAAGCTGCATGATTTGGTATCGTTGAATAGTGCTCTGAATAGTGCTCGGTTTCTTTCTCAGCGGAGCCATGCCGCCAGTCAATTGCATAGCTGCATATCTGCGCTCGATTACAACTCCAGAGCATAAAATCACAGTAAGTGATTTCGAGAAGGGTATAGCTTCACATAACCTAAATATCTTCCTAACAGGGAAGGAGATTAATTGCCATCCGCCTCCTGTGATCCATCTCGTGAGGTCCATCACCTGCCATTCATCTCCCACCATCCACCTCCATCATCCACCTCCATCATCCACCTCCATCAGCCATCTATATCCAGTCGCAATGTATCTCAGGCTGCGATGCACCTCCAGATGCGATCCATCACTTGTTAACCATCTCCAGCCGCAATCCATTTCCGGCCGCAATCTCTCTATGGCTGTGATCCAGTAGGTTCCAGCAATTCGGATCTACCTGTGAATAGTTGCGCCCATATGGGCCACATTGCATAACCTTTCCTGTAACTCTGGAAGCTGTATAAAGGTTATTGTTACCGACCTCCATAATGTCTGTCTTCTATTGACTCTTCATCGCAGTCCCATAATCCGGTGACATATCGTCCATCATAAGATAATACCCACTAATCGATCCGTCAAGATGGCATGGGATCTTTAAGTCCAAACCCATGATCTGGCCTCGTGAGTACGTGATCGTAATTCAAGCAATTGCATGAATATTGCTCCACCGAACTCTGAGCAGTTGTAAATCCGCCCATATGGCAAATTGTAGCCAGGCTGCAAGTCAATTGCAAAGTCAATCGACCGATGTGGTGGGAGTGTATCCACCTTGCCCCTGCTGATAACGTCCACAAAATCTCCGTCGATCGCAACATACGTCCTCCATCATCTGTAGGCACTATCGTTGTCGTGGTACCGGCTCCATCTGCAAACGTTATTTCTCAATTTATAATAGATATTGAGCAGTAGAGAAATATGCAGGACCCCAGATTTACAACGGTTTGCCCAGGTAAGAGCCAAGCCCGCCATCCAGTACTCACCTCGTGTCTCGGCGTGCCGACAACCTTTACACGAGTATACCCTTGGGAACCTTTCTCTGGCTGTTGCCCCCACTGCTCCCTGCTCGCCCGTCCAGTGCCTGCTTCCGATCTCACGACTTCAGATGCTTTTGATGGTCACTTCCAGCAGCCCTGTACAAACTCTCTGTCTTAGGAAGAACGTCCAAACGACCTCCTCACTGGCCAGTAGATCATCAAAGGAATGAGCTCCACGTATTTGAATATCCTGAACACCGCCATCTCCCTCGGGACACGCCTCCTCCCTAGCCGTGATCCAGGTACATTCCCAGGGCATACCTGACGGCCTGCCCGGTCCAATGCCATCAGTTCCGCTTACCCTGGGGTTGCAGAGCCATAAGTCGAAACACTTTGCAAGTCAACGCTAGGATTCCTGGCCTGGTACCAAGGCAACTCCTATCAGTCTCCAGCTTACAGTGTGTTCACCGCAGCTGCCACCACGTTGTACAAACAAGCTCAGTGAGCGAATCACATACTTGTCACACCCGATTGGGACTGACAAACAGTTAAGGTTTTTGCCTCACCCAATTGGGACTGTTTGACAACCAAGCCACCGTTGATTGCCACGTGGGGATACGGCATATGAATTGAACCTCTTTGTGCTTAAAATACAAGCCGAATCTGCTGGTCTCCTGAGAGTGCCCAGACGGCCCAGCCTCCATTAGCTGCATGGATCCTTGGAATCCCGACTGCATTATCACATATCTTTTCCTAAAAACCCTCTTCGTATGCCATGATATGGGCACATCCGTATTCCCTCATTGGCGATCAGCTTTCTTTGACTTGTTTGATGAAATAGAAAAAAGTTGTTGCAGATGGCTCTCTGTCCTCACAATAATCCGATTCGGTTGTCCAATCACATGTCAAAGGTGATAACTGACAATAGTATTTGCGAATTGTATCTGCTAGCCACTGTATGATATTCAGGGGTTAATGTACTTCCCATCTAGAGCTAAGGCACAATCTGGGATCGCCACTCCACTACCTTGAACTGTGTGAATTGACCAGTATATAGCCTTTTAAGACTTCCGTAGTCACTGCGGTACGCTCCTCACATCATCTGTAATGTAGATAACTCCATTGAGTCTTCTAGAAGGTAATCGCAATTGGAACTGCCATCAGTGATGTGGATTGACGTGAATTGCGTGTAATTCGTAAACCGCCTCTGGAGAATAGCCAACTTTGGCATTGCCAGTGACGTGACTCTTATGAACGTATAGGCTCTGCCATCGTCCCTGTAATCGCCATATGACTCAATTGGAAGGTAACTTATCGAATATGATTGATGCCGCGATTGGAACACCGGGAGATCCACCCTAAGTTCTAATCAATAAAAGCCCCTAATGACTTCCGGACTAATAAAGAGAAGAATGATTAAAGCTTCACTTAGGATGTGTATATGGATTACGACCAAAGAAACAAAATAACTGTTCCGTTCACTGCTCCCGAAAGATAGTATCTACTTAAGAGTATCATCTTATGCTATCAATGTTCTGGAGTACACGATTCAAGAGTATCATACTCAGAAGATCCTCTAAACTAACACACTATCGTGCTCGTCCTCAGACTCCCTTCGGACTCAAGAGTATTGGCCCAGCAACCGGCACATATACCCAAGGACCGGCTGTCCTCAAGTACGATGAGTCCAAGTATCACCTTGTCTCATAAGTAAGAGCAAAGTAGTTTCGCCTAAGCAGAAGGAGTAGTGCCGACTCAAGAGTATTCTAGAAGAAGTATCCTTCAAACTACCACATTATCGCGCTGGTTCCTCGGACTTCCTTCAGACTCCAAAGTATCGTCTTGCTCTCTTCCCGATCAATGAGTTGCTTCGACGAAGATACCAAGAATAACCAAATATAAAGAGGGATAGGTTTATCCGTGATATAGAACTCAAGATGAAGGTACAACTCCGGACTTCAATAGAGAAGTATCCTCGTTGACTGCGATACAGAACTAATAGATAATACATGGGAATATAGCCAAGGCTTAACCTCCAGGTCGAGAAGGTCAATAGGTATGCGTAGATAAATCTGAATCTCGATTGTAGGTTCAATAAGATTATCGATATCCTTCCTCCATGTTGGTATCACTGCTATATATCAGACAATCCACACCCTTAACAATCCTAAGACTGCCAAAGCCTGTTTCGGAGTTCACATATGTAACTGTCTTATCTTCCTTGGCTTCTACCATTGATGGTTGAGTTCTAACTCCTTGGAGTATTAACTACATCATCAAGGTAATGAGCTCGTATTGCGACACTATTGCTATTGCCGAAACCCTGTATGAATAGGAGCATATCTGAAGCCAGTTATCAATACATCGGTTTGTGTCACCAAGACCCAGTGAGAGTGCCCTCTGATATGCCCACCAGGTACGTAACGGTTTAATGATTGCAGCAAACAACAGAACTCTTATTTTAACTACCCTTTATTGGTGCCACATGTACAGTATTCGGCAACTAAGTTGCTTTGCCATTTATTGAACGCAGAGTATTCCACGCCACTCAGGACACATCAGCAAAATGTAATTCGGTCCGGAAGTCATACGCAAACCTCTCAGACACTCCGGTAGCCCTCGCCAGTGCTTCTAAGTACTTCCAGATGCTCCCAGCCCCCCCTGGAGCTTTGCAAAATGCTCTCAGACTGTGCAAGAGCAATCTCACGTGCTCCTGAAAGCACCTGCAGTGATGGAGGTGCATTCAGGATGCTATGAGATTTGACTATTAGGATAGTCAAATTTTGGAGCTGCGGAAAGCTTGGTTCCATTTTCTCACACCAGTGGTTCTTAGGGTTCCATAACCACAAGGCATTTCATTGATCATATTGGTCTTTGTTACAGTCACAAGATTCGCTACGTCATGATATGGTATGTATTATCTAAGTCTCTCTATGTATGTACATTCGGAGATACAGGAATAACGGAGATGGACTCAGCGACAGGCAGTATATAATTCGGAGACCCCGGGGTAGATAGACATCTCATTATACGAAATAAACACTCTATCTTGCCCGGCGTCGAGATGCACCTGAAAATGACGATTGAGTGAACTCAGGGATACACTCCGAGACCCTGATTGAGCCAGTTTAGCGATGCATTTGGCGGCAAAGATCGGGTAACTCAGTGACGCACTTGGAGGTCATGATCAAGCGAGTTTGGAGATGCACTTGGAGGCCAAGATCAAGTTGAACTCAGAGATGTACTTGGAGGCCGTGATCAAGCAAGTTTGGAGATGCACTTGGAGGCCGCGATCGAGCGACTTAGGAGATGCAATTAGAAGCCTTGATCGAGCGACTTTGGAGATGCACTTGGAGACCGCAATCGAGCAAGTTGGGAAATGCAATTGGACGCCATGATCGAGCGAGTTTGGTGATGCACTTGGGGGGCGTGATCGAGCAAGTTTGGAAATGCACTTGGAGGCCATGATCGAGCGAGTTTGGAGATGCACTTGGAGGCCATGATTGATCAAGATTGGTGGAGAACTAGGAGGCGGTCAATCTCCAGGTGGTAAGTTCGGGAGGGAGGCACGACGGGAGCGGAGACTCTATTCATTGGTTAACTCGTAATTGTGCGAATGTAGAGAATTGAGTACAGCATGGTCTGCCGAGAGATGAGACTGGCTGGGAGTGGGAGACAGTCAATCTGGGGATGATGCAGTATGCAGTGTATGCAGTACTCAGTGAATGCTGTACTCGGTGTATGCTGTATTGGGTGTATGCTGTACTCGGTGTTAACTCTTGATCATGGCATGGAGAGATAGAGAGGGATTACTTAACTTTGTGTTCTTAGGTGATGGTAGAATTGAGGACAAGAAAGAGAGAGTTGAGAGGGTACGGGGGAAATCATCCTGACAAACTGAGACTTAACACAATTTCATGTGCAAGTCAATTTGCCATCCCCGATACAGCAGGTACGAATCCCGATCTGGCATGTAATTACACCAATACGAGGTCATCCCAACCCAATCCGGCAAGTCATACCCCGGATTACTCATATCCGCTCGTATCCTCCCCATCGTTCTCATCATTATCCCCCATCTCTCTCTTTCTTGTCCACAACTCTACTATCATCGCAGAACACAAAGTTAAGTCATCCCTCTCTATCTCTCGATGTCATGATCATGAGTTGGCACCAAGTATAGCATACACCGAGTACAGCATACACTGAGTACAACATACACCGAGTACAGCATACATCAAGTACAGCATCCATCCAAGATTGTTTGTTTGTTTTCCCTTCATTCTCATTATTACGAGTTGACCCCTAAATGTAGCTTCAGCTTCCAGCGTGCCGCTCCATGAGAGCTCAAAGGTAAAGTCACATTGTTACATTCCCACCTTTGTGAGTTAACTAACTGATGAAAAGAGTCTCCGCACCCGGCGCGCTGTCCATCGACTGCCTCCCAGTACTCGTCCAAACTCGCTCGATTATGGCCTGCAAGTGCATCTTTACACTCGGTCGATTACGGCATCCAAGTTTGCACGATTATGGCCTCGAAGTGCATCTACATACTCGCTCGATCACTGCCTCCAAGTGCATCTCCAAACTCGCTCGATTACGCCCTCCAAGTGCATCTCAGAACTCGCTCAATCACAGCCTTCAAGTGTATCTCTAAACTCGCCCGATTACTGCCTCCATGTGCTTCTCCAAAGTCGCTCAATCGCGGCCTCCATTTGCATCTTCAAACTCACTCAATCACGGCCTCCAAGTGCATCTCCAAACTCGCTTGATCATGGCCTCCAAAGTGCATCTCCAAACTCGCTCGATCACGGCCCTGGTGTGTGTCCCTGAGCTCACTTGATCGTTATTTTCAGGCACACCTTGAATTGCTCTCAAGCACCGCCTGCAGCCAGTCCAGAGGTAGCTATATAGATACATAGATACATTGATAGGAATACAAACTGAATACATTAGTTTTAAAAATCGTTGAACGATAAGTAGTAGCTATGATTTCCAGGCGCACCAGCAGCGTTCCCAAAGAAGATGTTGTTTGTCCCAGACTGCTCTACTGTGACTCAAGGTGCTCCCAGACTTATCGCCGGCGCTCCCAGGTTGGTCCCTGGCGCTCCCAGGTGCTCCCAGGCCTGTCACCGGCGCTCTCAGGCTTGTCGCTGGCGCTCCCAGTTACTCTGAAGGCCGGCAGGAATGCCATCCTAGGGTCTGATACTCTTCTGAAATTGACGCATCTAAGTTTACACTCCACATCCTCTCAGACACTTCTGGAGGCTTCCAGTGCCTAAAATACATTTTGCTGATGCATATGCATCCCAAGTCCTATTTGCCCTGACCAAGAAGGTGTGGTCAAAATAAAGGTTGATTAGTATAAGTCCATTCAGTTGATAGGACTCCGGTATATCAATCATTGGTTACCAACTTATCTCCTATATCACTCGACATATCTCCAGATGCGGTAGTTGTTTGATATTGATGACATATCATCCCATAAGGAATGAACCACTGGAGCCTGAGAGAATAGTTGTTTGCTCGGCGACTATGAATCAGGCTTCCTGCCAACAAGGAATAAACCATTGACAATAGAGATCCTACAACCAGTACCGATTTAAAGATGATACACATCTTACTTGCGCTCGGCTCGATCGCTGTCGTTGATCTATTGATAGAAAGATAGGGTAATGGAGATGTTACCCATAGGTGAACAAATCTGGAAGGTTGATCCAATTAGAACATCCGAGTGATGATTCATGACATCAGATAAAGTATCCATATTGGAAATATCGAGTGATCCTATATGATTCCAGAAGTGTACCTGGAACACCAAAGGCATAACAGCGATTTCTAGCTTTTGCATTCTCGTATAATACATTTCTTGCAATGGACTTTGACCGACTTGGTTGCTAACATATCGCCTGGCCGGTTCGCCTCTAATATCAACTCAGATTGGCTGTACTACTGTTAACCTCAATTGGATGGAAAATTCATACCTCTTTTGTATCTCCAATTTGTATATTTCAGGTCCATACGATTTCTCATTTGTAGATGTCGCGACGCGTCTCTGGCCAATTGGCCTCTGGAATCCACACATGATCGTCTCTCTTACCTTTAACCTCAATTTAATAGACATATCTAGACACTTCACTGATGCAATCAGTGCTCTCAAATCTGAATGATATCTCGCACGTAGACTACATGTCATGACGTGTCAGAAGATGTAATTCATGAAATCTCGTGTGCGAACCGTATCTCCAATTAAAGAACTACAATAGTGTAAAGGCATATGGCCGTGTATGGCGTCGTATGAAGGTATATCAGTAGATACAGTTGCAAACATGAATGTCAATAGTGTAGAGTAGTATAATGTAGTTAAAGTAAAATTATCGCTAGAGATCTAACGCTTGTGGCAAGCTGACAATATCAAGCAGGTATTACCCGGCGCTAGACACGTCACGTAAAGCCTTGCCATTACACTTCCATTGCCATTTCCCAAGCACACATCATCCAAATCATCATCATTATCCCATGCACTGTCAGATATCTCCTCCGCCTTAGGCACCTTGGCATTGTCATTTTCTCCTCCCAAGGTCTGGCCTAAACAGTGGCTTCCATATTTTCCTCTCTATCGTCCTTCATAGCCACCATTCTGGCAACCACCAGGCGCACATCTGCACCACTCCTGCTTCTCTTCCTCTTTCTTTTTCTTGTCTGTTCCTTTGTTTACTACTGCTTTCTTTGGTTTCCAAGTGGCAAATACCATCATCTTGTTTGGACAGATGTGGATGGAGTGGACCACTGCTCTACAGGTGTAACTGCACTGGTAATTGTTTCCTCCACAAGTGCCTGATTTCAGTATCCCTCAGATACACTTTGAGTTCACTTGCATCGTTTGCTTCTTTCATATGAGCATGGACACTACAGGAGAGACAGTCTATAACATTGTTCAGTGGCACAGTAGGTTGATTTTCTGAGTTCTAAAGAAATGGATTTAACAGGTTTCTGTTGCTCTCCAGTGTTAATGGGTATATATTGCATAGAGGTTTGTTGGAAAATCATGTATGGGATCCCAGCTGTTGTCATAGCACTTGGAAAAATTCATTGCAAGTGATAACACCCTTTGCACCATTCATTCCTGGTGACTTTCAATTCTGGTTCAGCCTGGTGACAGCATCAGGAGGGATACATGCCTCTTTGCCTGCAGCTGAAAAGTCTTCCCAAGTTACACTTGTACTTGTGTGTGCTGGAAAGTAGTGGCTAGCCTAAACTACAGGTATAATGCAAAACTGAAGAAGTGCAACCGCGGCCCAACAGTTTGTTAATGGAATTGCAATTATGTCTGTTAAGCCTAAGTCCTTGGCATAAGTGCCAACATGGCGGTACAGAATGAATACAAAGAAAATCACAGTTTCTAGAGTTCTCGTACCGTTGTAAGTCATCATTCCACTCGTTTGGATATTGCCCAAGCAGTTGCAGCAGTTAGTTTCGAAACTGCTGATGGATGCTGAGATATCCTTCTCAAGACTGAAGGTTGGTTCAGTAGCATTCAGTTTCAGTGCTGCTGATACCAACTGTTTACTGATTATTTGTCACTTGTCTTCAGTTTTTGCCAATGCTTTCTTTATTTCTTTGACTTTCTGAAAGGCTGCACTCAGTTTTGCTTGTATTGACTTACTGAGTACATTCTTGCAAGAAATTTCTCATTTCAGAGTCACAATCTCTAAGCAGTTATATTGTTGACCTCGAGTGGCACTGCATCATTATTTATCTTGTTGGAGGTATGTTGTTCCAATCTGTTTCAGTCTATCTGGTTCACCACACAGGCCTGGACAACATTGTCCAGTTGATTCTGAAAATTAACAAGTTTATTGATGATTGCATTTGATTCCCAATGAGCATCCTCATGAATCCACATTCTAACTACAACTTCTTCACCGTACTCACCTTCATCGGCAGGGAACCAAAAGCTAACCTTATCAATAATGCCCAGTGGTGTGAAACCTGGTGGGTAATTGCTGAACCCATTTTTGGTTGGCCCAGTCAATATCAGTCCACTGTTTGCAGATAATAAACACATATGGCAGCAGATCTGGATAGACTCTGCTAGTCGTGAAAGCTCTGAACATATATACCACTTCTAAACAATCATCATTTTGCCTTGCAGTTGAGTCCAGGTGTACTCCAAAAGGCATTGTGTCTGTTGCTGTTTGTATGGTACTTCAATTGGATGAAATTCGATTTTTTCACTCCTGGAAGATTATGTATGATTGCTTTAACAAACATTGCTTGAATAAAAAACTGGGCTCTGGTACATATAAGGCATATGAAAACCCAATGTGAAAGTATTACTGCAAATGTAGTAGTATGAAGTAATGATAGTCTATTTTCTATATTGGTAAGCAATATCTAACTTTCCACCAATCTACTCAATCGTCATAGATACAGATGTTCACCTTTCTGGGCTCTATATACCTCACAACTGTACCATATGATATCCCTTCTATCCACTCCACAGAGTCATACTTTTAAAATGTAGGAGTTTCAATCCCATACTCCGTGCAGCTGAAAAACTCTACTTTGTTGGAATCTTTGAATGGTAAGTACCTCTAGATCTGATACAGCTATAACTCTGACATTAATGTAGCCAACCTACTTACACAAGTCCTTCTAATACTATAATCGTTATTACCAATACTCTCAATATCACTATCACTATCACTATTACCTTCCTAATTATAGCTATTCACTGTACACTGCATATATACAAGTACTTATACATTTTGTGGAATATGGACAGCAGATTATACTGGAGGATGTAAGCTGGAAATGTTCTTTCCCAAAGATCAAATTGAGTACCAGTTCTGTGACTTCAATAACAACAATTATCGACACTATGCTATTGACACATTGGGAGATTTTGTCATGATAGCTGCTCTGAATATAGGGTTGAGATATTCCACTCAACCAGTAGTATAAATCCAGCCCATATATATATGTCGATACTTGCCAAATGCTATCCACCTGACACGCTAGACTGTATATCATAGGTTACATATTGGGTCCCTATACTCTCTGCCACACACTACTAATTATATACTCTCTACCACATTCCATTTGCCTGACATCTTCTGGTCTCTGGCACTTGCAACTGAGTAAGTATCTGAATAAAGCATCCGGATATGTATATGAGAGTATAATACTTTATGAAAGTGTTTTTGAACATGTAGAGTCAACGAGACAGGGAGCATATCATAGAGTACATTTGAGAGTGTACTTGTGAATGTATTTAAAAGTGTATGTGAGAGTATACTGTGGAGTAAACTCGAATGAAATTCAGAGGTATACGTTGAAAGGAACTTCGTGGCGTACTATGGTATACTGTAAGAGCTTTCTTTGGAGTGTACAGTCAACCAGGCTCCAAGTGTACAATCCAGTGCAATTGGCAGCATAGTTGAGAGTATAGTTGAGTGAATTCTCCTGAACAAGCTTAGAAGCAAAATTGTGGATATATTCAAAGGTATATTTGGGAGTATACTTAGTAGTTGCACTGCCAAAGAAACTGAAAGGTATATTAGAAAGCTTCTTGAGAGCTTACTTTGGGATATATCTTAAATGGACTGAGACTGTACAGTACAGTACAATAAAAAGTATATTGAGCAGGTTGGGAGTGTGTAACCAAGTTTACTTTGGTGTATATTTAGAAGTATATAATAAAGTTTATTTGGTAGCTTGGCTTCAAGTTTGTTTGATGCAGTGAAATGTATATTATATCAAGTATATATAATTTCATGTGGATGTTAGTATTCTAGTTAACACATACATCAATAAGATCTTGCAGTACCACATGTTAAATATATCATACATTACTATTCTAGACATATATTTGTAGTAATTTACATAAGAAGTAAAATTAATGAATCTGTTTCTGTATAAGCTGCATATCATGCATGCTTATTTTTCCCCATACAACGAAGGAAAAATCTTTTTTTCAACTCCAGTAATACCACCCAATTGCTCAATATACATCAAGTAAAATCAACTGATTGACTGGTATATACTTGAGAATATAACTGGAAATTGCATCTGATTCAGAGATAGAACTGTCCCAGGATTGGTCTGGACCATGGTTAGTTGTTAGAAACCAGATGGCAGTCAGGTAACCCGGAACTATTGCTATGATTCAATGCAGCAATAGCATTATTAAATACCCATTGGTAATTTCCATTGCTTTCACATGAACTTGAGTAGTTGTTGCCACATCCCTGTTGTGCTAACACAGACTGTTGATGCTTTCTCTGGCGGCATTATGCTTCCTTAATTATATTATGTGGTGATTGAGATTTTGCCACTCTAGTTGGTACCGAACAGATTTTTGGCTCTGAGAACTTTGCCCCTAACCCTCAAGTCACGTTTCTTAGGGCTCTCTGGTAGCTTATGACTATTGGCTCAGTACAGGGATGTCTGTTACCAGAATCAGAGGGATGGATAGTAACTAGAAGCAGCAGTAGACGAGTGAAGTTGTTTCCTCTGATTGCTAGATACGTGTTAGAGATAGGACTGTAGGTACATGTAGGTAAAAGTAGTTTGTTCCTTGCTCGCAGCTCTTTATTGTGGCGATGGCAATGGAAGATTATAATGGTAGAAATGGAAATGGAATTAATGTTCAGTTTGCGCTAGTTTCTTTGCCCCGGACCTTCTCTGTTGCTTAAACTTCAGAAGACTGAAAGTTAGGACTGTAGATCAACACTTCATGCAGAATAATACTTCATATCGTACGGAAAAATCCCATATTATTCAACATCACTCCAGAGCAATTTTCTTATTTCTAGAAGCTATAACACTGTTGACTTTTGACCCATCCTAGCCCCCATACGCAGAAATCTAGACAGGGCGTACGCTCCACCCTATCTTAACTTTATAGCAAAAAATCTGACATCTGAGAAAGGTCGCCAGAGTCTACGCGGCCACTGCCACCAAATTATTGTATCGTCGATTCCGCCCAAGAAAGCAAATCATACATCGCAATAACCGGAATAGATATTTAATTACTTTCACTGTCCCCTCGCTAGTATCTGACAGTAAATCCATAATTCTTGGCTGTCTGCCGTTTGTGCGAGTCAATGTGTTGGGGCAGCTGGGAGCGAAGCAAATTATTCTATCTACTTTGTCTAATCGACAGTTTGAAAGACAAAACTGACCAAAAATTAAAAGCGAACAGAAGTAACAGGTAGACATTAAGGAGTCTGTCTAATGCCAATAATATTGCTGTTAACATAAAGAACAGAATCATGGATCGATATTACAAACGCTATGCAATACCATCTCCTCTCCAAGTTGATGTATCATGTCTCCTAGCACCCATGCGTTTCCACCATGTCAACTTCCACCAACCGCCAGTAGCTTCCTGTGGCAATGGTCGTTTTAATATTCTACGAGTTGAAGGGACGGTAGCAACTCGAGGGAAACCATAGCTAATTTTCCGCCTGCCCAGAGGTTTCCGCAAGAGGTCTGTCCGTTCATTTGCGTCTTCAACATACTCGCCTTCATTGACCATGTTGATATGTGGAGGTACTAAGCCATCGTTGTCCTGCAGCTCGCCCCAGATTTCTTCTGCTTGGGACATCGTTCTCCGCCGGTTTCGGGTAGAAGCGGTATGTGTGTCTTCTTTTTTTCGATGGAAGGGCTCTGCCTCATCATTGTAGGGTTCATCTTGGTCCCTGGGGTCTGATTGATTTTCGGAATCGGTATCGGCAAATCCAAAACTGGGGGTTAGTGATGTTGCAGACTTTGCAGGTTGAGTGGTCGAGTCGTCATGTAGGCGCCAGGATAGACACAAGACTCCGCAGAGTAGAACCACCACACCAAGAGCTATCTACAACAGTCAACGTTGGATTTCCATCGAGGGGTATACAAACTTACAAAGCCACAGTGGATGGCAGAAAGACGAGAGGCTTGTCTATAGTACAAAAGGCCGTCTAAGATTGAAATTATATTATATACGCAGAAAACAAGTGGATATAGGACGCTCGTAGAGCAAAGTTGCAGTCCACGGTGCAAATAGAACAGTTGTGTAACAGCCAGGAAGGCCAGCCCAAGAAGTATGACCCACGACTGCCAACGGTTGAACTGATTCGCGCGATCCATGATTGTCCGAACAAGCAGTTCGGAAGCAGACTTTGCAAGCAGTAAACAATCCGCTGACAGAATCCCGCTTTAGTACTGTTAGCCCTTCCTATCACCTTCCACCATATGTATAACAAACCTAACAGCTCCATACAATATACCCCGCGACATTTTCATCCGCATCGTGTTCGTTCCTTGGGACACTACCCAAGAAATCTTTGCGGCGACCAGAATGCCGGTTACCAAGATGACCTGTCCGCCTATCCAACATAAAAATGGCCTCTTTTCCAGTAGCTCCAACAGCTCATCTAGATTGTGCGCCGGTTCCTTTAGGGCGCCGAATGCCGCGATGAAAGTCGCACCAGCACATACCAAAACCGTGCCGACCAATGAAAACCGAGTAAAGGGCTCTGACAGTATCAGTGTCGCGCAGATTGAATTGAACACGAGGCCAGACGCCTGCAGCGGAGACAGCAGAACAACAGGCAACGTGGTTATCTGGATGCTGGAACCCAAGATGTTCGAGACGATGAACAACAGCATCCCTATCTATTCAATGGCTGCGTTAGCAAGAGTACGCTCAACCTGACTGGAAAATGTGCAGCGACGAACCTGCCATCGCCGCCGACGATGAGGCGGCCGATGCGATGCTCGATCATCTTCCAAAAGATGCGATTTCCTCTGCAAAGTAAGTCCCAAGCTCTGGATACTCGTCGAGAGAATTCCGACTCCCACTCCCAATGCAATCTGCCCGGTGTCACCAGGACCCATCTAAAGACACTATGTTGTTAATTGCGTATGGTGGGTTATTCAGTACCTGTGCGAACAGAGGACCGTTGAGGATGGATGAGTTCACAGCCAACTTAGCTACCCATTTTATGCCACAATTAAGAGGTGTGATGAATTGAACCAAGGAGATGCGGGGTGTATCAATGAGGAGCTAGCAAGTGGACGCCAATAATTACTTAGCACCAGGTGGTGAAAATGTAAGAAGATGCAAAACCACATGACTCTTAAAGGCTTGGCCAAACACCTCTTACTTGAACCATGAACAATACTCCGTTATACCACCAACAATAGTCAGAGGAGCAAGAATGGTAAATGCTTAGAACAGAACTATCTAAGGGATGATTGCAGTTGGTCAGAGTAACTCTTCAGAACTTGTCCAGCCAATACCTTGCTCTGGACCAATAGTGCATTCTATATTGAATTAGTTCTGCAATATCTGAAATATATTCAGTTTGTCTCTCCAGAGTATTACAAAACTCACAGCAGACTTTAGTGATTGTTTATTAATCTTAATGATCTCTTACCCTATAATGTAGTATGCCAAAAAATCTTTTATTAATTGTGGTGGTGGAGCAATTAAATTCTTTGAAATGTCAGATTTATCTTAAGTATACATTTAATCTGTAATTTTTAGTAATATCAACAGTACTAATACCAATGCTAAAATAGTATACTATTTAATTAAATGGAGCTTGAATAACAAAACAATACCATTGCTTTGTAAATATATAATATTTATTGAAATATACAATGATAATACTGTATTTACATTATTACAAGAAACATATTACTGCAATCTTGATAAATTCAATGAATATTAGAGTTGATAAGATAGTAATTGTATTGAATTTGGAATAAATCAAGTTGTTGATACTAATTCAAGTAAAATCATATCTTCCATTTACTTATCAACAATCTGTATTTATCATGTATATACAGTCTATTCATTATATTTCATTTCTAAAACAAAATTATTTAGATTCTATATTGCCATATAAATTCGTACTTAATCGTTTTTAGTAGTATACATTTGGTCAACATAATTAATATTCATTAAGTTTTATTATGATGGACTTTGTGGTATATTGATATTGTGTGTATTTTGTATTTGCAATTGTTACTGGGGTGTTAGATCCCAACGATCAATACAATGAATATTGAATCTAAATATGACCACCTATCTATATTGCTCTTTCTCTCTTCGTTTCTTCCTGAAACTCAACAACTTGCCCTCTCCTTGCAAGAGCTTCCAAGTCAAATCTCTTCCAATGGCCGTCAACTAAGTGGACGAAGATCAGGCCTCTCCGTTGAATACCCAGTCCTCAGAAAATTCCTTACACAGTAGTGCGCCGGTGTTGAGATATCTCAGCACCAGGTAGTCAATATCTTCAAGTTGACAGAAACAAAAAACCACCTGGTAAGTGTGGGTTAAATGGGCCTCTTCCAACTGAGAAGGAAGATTGCCGAAAGACTCGACAATCCGTTGCAGTGCAAACTTAACAGCTGTGTAGTGATGTTCAGGCATACAAGGCCCAGTCTCGAGTATGGATGAGAGAAGTATTTCTGAATAGATAGAATTCTTAATAATATTTGATGTTTATCTTTGGTGCTCTGTGTCTGTTGACTAATATCCTCCTTCAACCCCGTGACATCTCTATCTCATATATAACAACATCCCAGGCCACTACGCCTAATTGCAATAATTACAATACCCTTGATAGCGTTATCGCGGCTGCGTGATTTCTGTTCACGCAATGTGGTTTGAAAGTGTTATGCTCCTGACAGCACCAGGCCATCCGTTGCATCACATTATCTTAGCCAACAAACGAGACAAACTTGAACATAGACATCTCACAATCATACGAGTCGGTAGTTGGAACATTGAACCAATCAACATCGGTAATACTTATCGCCTCTTAAATCCCTCATGCAGATGAGGTATTTAATTGTGTCATAGATTTAATCGGCGACCAACCGATACTATACCAACATTGATTATTGATGTGTAAGCTCGTATCAGATATGAGATTACATTGCGATCCGGACTAATCAAGCCAATGAATAGTGTTCGCTGTAGGCTGATGCCTACGTCACTAATCCCTCAGTTATGTCATGCTACAGTCGAGACTTTTCCCCTGACCGGAACATGCCTCACTTGACCCTAGCCTGTTACAGGTAGGTGCGAAGAGTCCTCTTCATCACGTTTGAGTATTGACTGCCATGGATGCCAACCATATATGTTCCGCAAAGTATCCAGGTGTAAACGAGGATGAAAATGAACCAGGCGTTTGTTTGTAATCTTCGTGCGACTACCATGAAATCCCGCTAAGGAGCACATTACTGACCACTTGAATAATACATGGATAAGTGTTATGCATATCGTATATATGTATGCATCTGGTATTCATAATTAAGTATCATTATTGCTGCTAAAGAACAACCCCTAACAGCAATTGTCTTTCAATTGGAATTACATTACACATTTTCTATCTTATTATGGTTATTTTGTTAGGTTGACGATTTGTACAAATTAAAAAAAACAAATTACTAAGTTTCATATTTTCTGAAAAAACGTTAATGATCATAACATACTATTATAGGAACTCATTACTTTAAAAATAGTATCATCCACAGCAATTATTATTACATTAAATATATCTGTTAGAGTGATTTGTAAAATAAACAAATTTCTAAGATAGTTCAATATTTTCAGTAATATTTATCATATCATTTGAATATTCCATATTGGGAGAATATTGTTAAATCTATCTTTTAACCTATCTGAAAAGCCAGGTAGCTTTCCAATATACTTATAGTACATATGAAACCATCTTCCTATATATACTTTAAATTATATAGTATCATGGGATAATGATTAAATACCAGATAATTTGCAATGAAGTTCTATAACAAATAGTGTACAATGAATATTCAATCTATCATACGATCTGTGCAACTATAATTGAAATTCCGAAATAATGTTTTTCTAGTATTGAATATAGTATTCAATTTTTACATCTTAAAACCACTAGAGAAAGGATATATTAATACCATTTCCAATAATTTCTTGTATTCAAATAAATTTCTATTTGGCTGGTATTATTTCTATATATAATATCTGTTAATTGGTATAGTACATTGCCAATATAATAGAATATACTTAGCATTATACAATGTAGAAGTATAAAATACTATAAAAAGGAAATCTGGTATAGAGAAAAATATTCTGATAGAAATATACTTGTTCAAAATAATATTACAATGTAATTGTCAATCTGGAAAATTGGAAAACTACAAGAAACTGATATGCTCAAATGGATTTCAGGTTACCAAAATATCAAAGCTATGGAATATGATTGTAATATATAATATAAAGTAAAATATATACTCTAATATATAATTACTAATACCAACAGTTATTTTGCTACTACTTACCTGACTATTCAACTGATTTTTATAGTTACTAAAGTCTATATTTTCAATGATATTCTAAGTATTCTCCCATTTATATAAAAACAAAAATACATAATATTATTCTTGTTGCTGCATTCAAAAAAAATTGGGCAGTTATGTCACTAATCTTGTAATATTTAATGTTTGAACCCCTTTGAATATATTTCATAATACTAGTTTCAAATGAGTTTAGAGTTATACATTCACAGTGGAACAACCTAATGTGTTAACGATTGGAATGGAAACCAATTCATTGATGTCTAAGATGCAATTGAGTTGCAGGAAACATTCAGCAGTCTTTGAATTGTATATTACAATAAACAAACATTTGTAAACTGGCGATAGTATGCAGACTCTTACCATTATATCACAGGAGTACTTGATGCAATTTGAATTTTTGTTGTTTAATTTGATAATAATAGATGTACTGGAAACAGCTGTGATAGTTTATAGAAGTACTACATAGAAGTTTGACAGTATGTAAAAGTACTATTAAAACAATGTAGATTTACCAATCAACTAAGTGTATATATACTAGTTTCCCAATAACTTCTTTTAGAATACTGCTGTCAGAGGGGTCCCAACGACCTGAGTATAGGTACTTTGAACGGCCCTAGATCCTATTTCAAAGTATATCTCTAATCTGGTCTGGAGATATTTGAGATATTTGATTTAGTCTTTTCCTTTCTTTTTTAGATAATTTCTTAGAAAGTAATTTCCCTTGTCGGGTCTGACGCAAACTATCAACCTGCTTAGTTGGAGGTTGCTTTGATTCAATTGACTGTCGGTCCTTCACAGACTGACTAATGAACTAATTGGTAGCCCGTATGATGGAATCCTTCTTTTCTGGTTTGGAATCGCCCATGATGCTATTCTCAATCAATTGGGAGATTCTTTCCAAATGTATATGGCTGTAGCTACTCCATCGATTCTTGCTTCGATCAATCGGTGTAGATAACCGCGATGCCATATTGCCTCCTTCGATCTCAACTTCAGCTCGTTTCCGTAGATTATCGATATATATGATCAACCATTGTTGAAGACCATTGATTGAAGCTAACCACCAAACGCACTGTGCCACAAAAATGTGCTGGTTATTTCTGGCCTAGGATATAACCTTCTCGAGAGCGTATACAATGACGTCATTGTCGTTCTCGAACGTAATAATTGTACAGATAATACTTATCAAGGTGTGGGGCTGCCGCTACAGCAAGCTAATAAATTGTATATATATTGATAGGTAGGTATAGGTATCATGAAAACACAATAATGAATAAAGGCTTTCTTCTGCTGGTAGGTATCATAGACTGTTTCGCTGCAACAGTTTGTTCATCTCCTTGCTCGAACAATGTGACCCCTTTATAGAACTTCAATCAGGATGTTACGCATGCGCACCCATACTTCGTTTCTATGATTCTGATAGCAACGTGCTTTGCGACTTACATTCCAAATGAATGCGCCATGGTAGAGGTTGCCACAAGTCCCGTTGGTTATGGTGTTCATGCAGGTGAGTTATTGAAGCGTTACGCTCCTGATAAGAATCAGGCCACACCCGCACAATAGCATATATCAGGTTATAACTTCAACTTGGATATCTTTCGCTTGTATGGTTCGGTAGTTGGAAACACCGGCTGACATAGCAGTAGTATCTTTGTGCTAATCAATACTGTAGTACGATTGCATTATAGGTTTACGTGGCGACCAACCACTACTATGGCAACGTAGATTAAATGACACGTACGCATGCATGCCTGGCAAGTCGTACTGTTGCTGTTGCCATTCTGTCACAAGTCAATGTGGGGGGATGCTCCAGGCCTCATATCAACAGCCAAAGTCATAATCTCTCAATCAGGCCAACACTCAGGCCGGGACTATTCCCTTTGGCCGGAGACTGCCCGAGTTGTTCCACTCTAACATAAGATTGGCTGGGAATCCCACTTCATAGCTTTATGACTAAGTATTGCGCTGCATGCGGGTCTAACTCCTTTGCTCTATCCGATCAGACATAATCCGGCTACTATCTGGTGATGAATCTGGTTGAGGATAAGACGCTCTGCCGGACCTTAGCCCATTCAATCTGGCAGTGATGACGCATCATCACATCAGCTGCCGCAGTGTATGCTTCAATGACTCCGCAAAGCTGAAGCTTAATCAATCGAGACGTGTCCCACTTATACCCCGCTAAAGGGAATCCTGACTGAAAGTTCTGAGAATACCTGGGGTAGGTGTTATGCATGTCACATAACCCGAATGTTACTGACAAGTACCCATCATTGGTTATCGCAGGATACATAGACAACTGTTAAATAGTGTTAGCAATGGTTCCGGACCATCGCTTTGGGTCCGGGTCTGGGTCCAAACCGAATCGTTGCCAAATTGGCGGTCCCGGTTGTCAATAAACCCAAACTGCCCACTTCGGTATGGTTCCATGGTAAACTCCCAACCCGTCTGAATTGGGCGGGTTGTAAGCGGGTCGCCCAGCGGGTCCATCTATACATTCATAAAGGCTCTTGTATATACAGTGTGTTAATAGTATCTTATCAGAATCGCGTTTTCAGCAACCAATAATATGCTTTTGCTTGTTGAGCAGTTTGCAATATCGATTGATTTGGTATCTGTGTTTCACCTTTGATAAATGGTATATTTGCCTAGCAAGGCAGTCAATAATACAGTTATGCATGCGAAGATCCGCATGATGCCTTGATTACGAAATATGCAAGTTCTAAAACTGTTGACACTCTGTTGACACTTGTTTTCAGGATGCCGCAGGGAGCATGTCGCTGTTGTTTTTGCCAGTAGAGGCTGCCAATATCTCATAAATGGATGTCTGCAACCGATTGGAACATAACCTACTCAAGATGCAAAGACAAAAATCATTGACGCTCCATTGACACTCATGCTAAGAATGGGGTGGTGACCGTGTTGCTATCTCTTTTGCCAATAAATGCAGCCAATATGTCCGTTATGCATAAAAACAACCAAGTCGCAGGTGAATTACCGTACTTACAAGACCACAAATTGTTGATGCTCCGTTGACTCTCATATTAATATATTGTACATTCAACATCTGCTACTGCCGATAATTGTGTTCATCCTGATTTGACTTTATCGGCGGTCTTTCTACCTGATTGAGACTCAGCCCTGTGGCAAAGCTGAGCGGCATAATAATCTTGCACTGTTCACTTTCACACGACTAACATTGATGTATCATGCCAAAAGATTCATTGTGCCTCCTATTCATCTATTTATGAACTGATATACACATGCTACTTCTTACCATTCGCCCATAATATATCTCTAACTGAAACTTTTGGTTAAGCTACATAAAGCTGGTGAACCATTGACTCAGTCTGTCCTACTTTTTCTTTCCTCCTTTATTTCTCCGCATTTCTACTGCATTGACCATCACCAACACCGTCTCGGCCTGTCTGTTTTACTTCGGTGTGGGCCGAACCAATCCAGGCACATTTGGTGCGGCGCTCACATTGTACTACTCTGAGCATTCTGAATCCTCGATGCCAGTGTACGGCTCTATATTGGATTCATCGTCCGCTGGGCAATCCTCTTCGCAGTTATTTGGATTATCCAAGTCGCCATTCCAGTTTAGCCAATCATTGGTGTCCGAAATGCTTTCAGGTGCGCTATCCTCGTCACTTTCGACTGGATGATAGATGATTCTCCGGATTTGGCAGACATTCAAGATTTGAGTTCGTTCTCCAGGGAGGTTCTTTGCAGACAAAGCTGGTGGCAAAGGTGATCTTTCTGACAATTTAAATGCAGCCGCACCATCATGTTGAAAGAGTGACCAGGATGCTTTGACAATCTCTTCCATGTCCAAAATGTATCCTACAGCGCTATCTTCTTATTATGAGTGCGAGATTCCTTCTGGGTAGTACGTAGGTTATGGCTGCCCTGCCACATCTCCACAAAGTCATAAACCTTGGCCATTCTGTACAATTTCCTTTCCACTGCCTCGTTCTTCATTTCCAAGTCGTTATCTGTGTTTGTGGTATCCAATTCTGGATCAGTGCCTGCCAAAATCCCAGTATTGGCTCAAGTGAACTTCCTGACAACGACTTTTTCACGAAGGGTCTCGCTTTTGGTTTTTGAATGCATGCAGCCAACAACATCTCGGCGAAGGGAAAAACTGGCCTTCACTCCGACACCAGGTGGTATGATAGAGAATGTGTCGCGGGCCATGTTGGGGAGATCAGCTTACTTTGAGTGCGTTTCATCCTGTTGGCGCCACCAATCGGTTATGTCCGGTAACCAAAATGTACTGCTAATCTCTATTTGGTCAGAGTGGCAATCATTGAGATTGGGACTAATTTGTCCCCAGTTCTTCAGTGCTTCAGGCGGCGAATTCAAAGAGCCTAGCGGCGGACAATAAGCAGGCTGCAGGATCGCTTCGTCCGGGTGTCATCTCAGCCACATTGTTCAGCGTTAAGTAATCCTCATCATCACTGGACGAATCATATGGATCAATGGATGATTAATTGGACCCCGAAGGCGCTGCAGAGTGGACGAGAGTGCTGCTCGGTACCCTTTCGAGTTTATTGACCGGCACACCTCGATGTTAGGCACAGTATTCATTCTCCACACACTTCAGAAAGGCCTTTTGGTATTGTGTAGTGTAGGACGTCTCGTTCTCAGGATTAATATCCATTCCCTTGCCCCACTTCCTAAATGATGGCAACTTCCGGAAAGAATCGAGTTTGTGGGCGGAAATCAGAAGCATGCCCATCGTTGGAGTCACTTCAGCATAGTATTCGGAAAGCTTCTGTCGAGCTAACTTCACAGCGAAGAATGAGTCTTCCTTCCATGGAGTCTTCTTCTTGGCCAAAGCTCCCATCACGCCATCCATGTGATCGAACATGTTGTTGTACACTGTGATAAAGTGATGGAATGTGACTGTATGCCTCCTCGACATCCAAAAGGTCCAATATCGAAATGGCCTCAACACTTCCATGACATACTTGACAATCGTCCATTCATCCTGAGTTGTGAATAGTGGCCAGTATTATAGTGTATTTTGGATATTGAAGCCACTCGCGTGTGAATTCCCGTACTCGGTAGGTGCGCTCGAACAACTCCAGAGTAGAGTTACAACGTGTCTTCACATCCATAATCGGAAGTACTGCAATACGGACTTTCGCTTTTTGACAGTCAATGAACTCGTTTCGGCAACCAGGTGTCACCATAATTAATACCGCAAGCAGTCACTACTATATGAAGGTCAGTTTCAGGACTTTCAAAATCTCATGAAATACGTACTTTTTCAATTATCTTTCCTAAACCTGGTCTCATGGCTGACACCTTGTTGATTCTAGCATTGCCCTATTTTCGAAGTATTTGACTCTTTCCAATGTCTATGATTTCATACTCTCCAAATTGCTGATCACGCTCATGGGCTTCCCAAGACTTGTTACGGCCTTTTACACCGAGACTGCTCATGAATGCACCGAAAGCCAGTTGTATGACGTGCGTCATGCAAGGTATGTGATTCCTGCATGCCAACCACTCGATTCTAGAGGCCTCAAGTGTTGATCGCAGCTCGCATGTCTTCGAGTAGTTTGAGGAAGCATTGTTAGTGGTAATACCAAGCAAACGGCCATCGGTAAGCTCAAAACGATCAAGCACATCCTTCAAATGTACAGCTAGACTTGCTCCAGTATGTTGGGCCTTGACATATTATCTGTAATTAGCTTTCGAAATGGGAACAGAACAGGCGTTCAACCCTATCGAAAGCGAGTTAAACTTCACGCAATGCCCAATTTCGATCCATATAGTAGGCAATTACTGACGTTATGGCCAGTGGGTTCGTTGAAGTCCATCCGTCCAACGCTAAACTAACTTTATTTCGTAATGGCAATTGCTTCTAAATTGCATCCACAGTCAGTGCATATTCCCTCCGGCAAATCTTACTAAGGGTCATAGCGGATGGTAGGACTAGGTTGTCAAGTAATGCCTTATATGACCGTCGTAGCTCAAGATTTGATATAGCATTCCATGGAATGTGTGCCGAAACAAATCCTAATATGAGGTAGCGATTCCACGAGTCTTGGTGAAATTCGGGAGTTTCAAACTCCTTAGCTGCCAGTTTGGATTGTTTTGTGTGTCATTTCGATCAATATGGATTGAACTGGATATCAAATCTGATTTTCCTCTGCAAACTTACTATTGTGATTCCTCAACTTCCTTGCCTCTTCAGAATGGCCAAATCTGTTTCATCCACCGTCGAACTAGTCACTTCAGTAACCTCTGACTGTGTTAATTCGTTTACGTTTGCGATGTGAGCTTCTAACAGCAAGTGTTTCCCCATTGAGCTGGTCCCATGTTCTGATGGATGGCAAAGAACTTGATCACAAACAATACATATGATGCAAGGGCTGCCGGACTCCTCAATTCGGCAGTGTAAATAGAATCGCCACGCTAGTGCATGTCTAGAATCATTCCAAGCAATCGGCCACTTTGAGCCTTCATTCATTCAAGACCACCAAGAATAAAAGATTATTTGCAATGTAAGGTCGCAGAAATCGCGAATAAAGACACGTTCGTTTGTGGAAAAGATCATAACCTCGAGCAATGAGCTGTTCAAAGATCTTGTATCTGACCTGGCGATAGAAATTAGGATGCTGGGTAATCCGACGCACGAGATTGTCGAAAATAACGATACAGTAAAGCAGACTGCGGGTTCTTAAATATTGACTCTACAGCCACAAGGATGATAATCAGATCAGTAAGACATTGCAGGCATATTTGTGAAATTGAATCCAAGGACAGATTGCAACGACTAACCGCGTAAAACTCCATTTAGGATTGGCATAATGCTGTTTATTGCTGTGTAGCATTCGGCGCCTTGACGCACCGTGGGCGCTGAATTGTAGGATGTGGACCCGATATCGCCACTTGTATTTTTGCCAATAAATGCTGCCGATAGGTTCATTATGGTTTATCTGCGTTCCATTCAGGTCAGATTATCAAAGATGCCAGTGCACAAATCATTGACGCTCCGTTGAGGCTCATTTTGGACATGGTTATGATCTTGTCATAAGCATATTTGCCTAGAAAGGCGGCTAATAGTACGATTATACATTATTGTGGTCGCATAGCCCCTTGATTTACCGAGATGGAAGGCTCAAAATCGTTGACGCTCTGTTGACTCTCATTGTAAGGGCATAGTGACGAAGTCGTCGAAAGCATTTTTGCCTATAAAGACGTCCGATAGTTCAATTATGTGGCAATGTCACCCCACTGCTCTCGGATCTTCAAAGATGCATGGCCAAAAGTCGTTGACGCTCCGTTGACGCTCATTTTTAGGACATAGTTGCGATGTCATAGCAACCGTTTTTGCCTTGAAAGGCAGCCGATAAGCTGATTATGACTTAATGTTGCCGTACAGCCCTAGTATTTTCCATGATACAAGGCCGAAAGTCGTTGATGCTCCATTGACGCTCATTTTCAGGACATAGTTGCGATGTTGTTGGAAGAGGTTTTGCCTAGAAAGGCGGCCGATAGCGTGATTATGGGGTAACGTCGCCGCACAGCCCATGCATATTCCAAAATGCAAAGCCAAAAGTCGTTGACTCTCTGTTGACGCTCATTTTTAGGACATAGTAGAAATGTTGCCACAACCATTTTTCCATAGAAAGGCGGCTGATAGTTTGAGTATGACGTACTGTGACCGCACAGCCTACCGGATGTTTCATGACACAATGCCAATAATCGTTGATGCTGCTTTGACGGTCATTTTTAGGATGTGGCAACGAGTGAGTCATTTACCTTTTTAGCAATAACGCCGACCTATACATCCGCTTTGGAAGGATTTGAAAATTCAGCCTATTGATTGCTGAATGTGTAAGAGTCAAAATCATTCACACTCTGTTGACGCTCACATTAATCACATCGAAACAGCCTTTGGACACTTAATAATTGTATGCAACGAATCATATACTCATTATTGACCTCCAATATTGTGTTTGTATGTATTATCGTTTGCATCCAGGAGTTTTGTTACCTCTCAATTTCTGATCATCTGCTATCTACAATATCGGAGTGAGAAGTGACGTGGCCCTATTACATTCCCACATGTTTGGCCGGCAATTTACAGTCTGTAGATCATTTCATTAGTTGTTGGTAAATATAGCTCGACTTCCTCACCATTCCTTATCCAGCCCCTTTACCTCAATTTCCATGACGTACCACAAGCAATTTTAAATATCTCAACCATGTGCACCAGGTCTGTGCGGAGAGTTGTGCAGTTGGATACATGTATGAATTTAGCATGACGGTTGTCGTTCAGATCAATTTGTCATGTGTACTGTCCGCTCTTTCTATGACATGTATGACATCACTCACTTATACTTTGTTAGCATATTTCGTCACTAATATTGCTTTTGCTTTGTCACTTAACAGTCACTTGCAGAAAGAAACCATCTGTTTTGGCCGTCTTAAAGTGCGATTTGGATTCTAGAATGTGCACATGGTGGGTTCGACCCTTGCACATGCACAGACAAATTATCATGTGTCACAATTTGGTCACTGAAATCAAGAAAAAGCTGACAGGTAGCGAAATTGGTAAACAACTTGCTTTTCACAGCGACTGGACGTCAAAAATTACAGTTTCCATATCTATCCTTCCACAGACGCAGGAGCCGTCACCATCTATTTGTTGAAATCCGATATCTATATGGTAATTAGCTGGAGGCTATATGTAGGGGTAAAAGCTGACTGGTTCAACAGAGTTTACTGGTTCAACTAGCTTCACTTTCAGCAACTTTAATGAATCGGGCTCCGCAGCTGGCTCACTGCAAGGTATGCTTGATTTTGACTGCAGCTTCACCGAACCTAGCCTGATATGACTACTTCCTGTTCGAGAAGATCTTTGCAGCCTTTGCGATATTCCAGGGACAATGTCAAGACTCTCCATAAGCTCTCCAAATGTTGTCGGTGAAGGTGCCGGAGCGTCATGTTTCGTTTGTGGCTGAACGCCTGGCGTAACCCTGAATTGGAAACTGTCATACTTCTTATCTCGTTCATGGAAGTAGTGAGCTGCATCCCCCCATCCCGGTCGAGTCAATTTGTCGAGCTTTATCTGCTTTTGCCGAAACTTCTACATGCGCTGCTGCACTGTTTTGGTGATTGTGGCCATCACCCAGCCGGGTTTGTCATCTTCACTCAGCATGCCCTGCTCAGTCTCTTCATCATCCTCATCTTCCCCATCCTCCCTATCGTCCGAACTTGCAAGATCACTCTGACTGTCTCCCATAGCAACCAGCATCTCCTCAAATACCCTTTCGGGCTCTCCGGACATCAATCGCGAGATTTCAGCATGTGTCATATCGTCCTGCTCTTGCTGAACCGCTGCCTCTGCGTCTTCAACTTCCTTTCTTGCCCCACTGGTCTCTCTATCAACTTAATCCTCAATCCATTTCTCTTTCTCTTCATTGTTTGAGAAGTGCGTTTCTGGTCATTGCTTCGCCGCAAGCTTCTTTTTGGATCTCTAGCTGCGCAATGCCCCAAGTGCTCGGACTCTCTCTGTGTCCAAGCCGCTCTTGCCTTCATTCGCATGATGACTTCGTTGGGTTGACAGCGTTGTTGATTTGCCGTATCTGCCCACCGGAAGTGGCGAAAAGTTGTTTTTCGAAGCATTGACCATTGTAGTTGGTGTGGAATTTGTTGTTGGGCAAGATGTTGGATGTTGCAAGTTATGGACAATATGGAGGCAAGCTGCGTCTTTTATGTCAAGGTTGGTACATTTACTCATCTTGAACAAAGCAAACTCTCCCTCTTGACTGTCAATATATTAGGAATAGTGACGCTAACAGTACAACATGACATGATTGTTAGCGCCATTTTCATGTAATATCTTGGGGATCATTTGAGACAAACATCAGCTGACATTCTTTCCCTCGAACAACATCCTTTTGATATCTAGCAATTAGGCCATTCCGGCGGTCGTACACCGCAGTGTATCCCTGTTACCAAACAAACAACATCAGACCGAATTTTTGTAAATTGCAGGGCGGTGTGAAACCCTTGCCACTTGCAGCCATACTCAGTAGGATTCATCTTGAGCATAACAGTCATGTTCGCTGCTACTTATTCCTTTCTGGCCCAAAGATGGCAATATAGTCCTCAGGGCTTCCCACTTCCTCTCGTTATCATCTTCCTCTCTTATTCCACATCAGCACATCATGGATACACAACCACCTCCGCCAGGTGAGGGCGGATAGAATACCGGCCAATTGGTGGGCGCTACATCAAATACGGACATTCTTGGCATCCAACAAGAGCGCAGACACAAGTTAGTTCACTGCAACGCTGCCAATGCAGCCACCAAACATATGACCCAGGATGCCCATTTAAAAATCGTCCACAAGACTGGAATCAGCAAAAATTGGAAGCAGCATGCAGTTGGATGTGAGTATATCAATATCGAGGCAAAGGGCGGTCAACCAACCGTATATCGTACAGCGGGTGTCCGTAGAGAGCTACGTAATGAATTTATCACTGCCTGTAACGGGAAACCTCCATTGTCGACAAAGGCATTTATCCGCACGATTCGCGAAACCGAACATCGTGATGTTGTCAGCTCTGGGATTTTTGTAGATGAATTTCCTGATAAACATCCCCGTGAGTGGACAAAGCAGACTTTAATCACCTTAGAGAATGCTACCGAAGCATACATCCAAGAGGTAACAGCCAAATTTCATTGTTAGAAGCAGCAACTAATGTGTTGAAGGTTTTCAACATGTCTGCAACTATGGCAAGGCAGGGAGGTCGGGTACAGCTGGAACAGTCCGACATGCGCGTGGCGTTGAATATGGCCAAAATGGCCAAAGAAGGCTTTTCGCGTGCCTCTATGGAGGCAACGAACTACCTCATTAGGAAAGCACGCGCCGAGGTCCGAGAAGAGAAGAAGCAGGGTGTTGAGTTTCCTGCGCATAAAAAGGTGAAGGCTGTGATAGAAAGACACCCGGCAATGCTTCGTCAAAACCAAACATCCGGCTGCCTTTCCTGCCAAAATGGCACTGCAAAGAATCCGCAGACATGCTGGAGACGCAAAGGAACATGTGCACCTCCACCCGACCAACGCAGAGAGCGGACTCTAGAGCCGACTCCTCCACTGCCCGGCACGCCATCCACCACAACCGGCAATACTTCCGGAGTTCAACCTTCTCCAATCGTCAATTTACCGGCCAGATATACGTATTCGCATACAGCTGTTCCCTGTGCCAAACTTTTCCATGATGAGGATACCAAGCACGATACCGATTTTGATCCAGATATGCCGACTGATAAAGGTTAGTACACTATCTGTGGTGTGGTAATGCAGCTAACATTCATTTTGTAGACCAGAGCAGTGGATTAAGCGATCCTGAAACTGATGACGAGCATTGAGTGAAAGCCACGGGATTTTGGAGATTATCATTATATATAACTATGTATTATGAAAGAACAACGTAGTGATCAAGAAGAAAGTAAATTAAAACGTCACGAAAGGCAGCCAAAACAATGTGAATGATGCACTGTGCCAAATTAAATGATTGCATATTGTGGATACAGCCATGGCAAAATGAACGTCAACGGAGCGTCAACGATTTTTGGTCATGTGTCCTGGGAAATCACGCCTCCGATAGGTTGTAGTCAGTCATAAAGGTATTATTGGCTGCCATTATAGGAGAAACAGATTGTAATACGCACTCTGCCCCATCATGAAAATGATCGTCAACGGAGCGTCAATGATTTTTGGTCACGCATCCTTGGAAATCACACCTCCGATAGGTTGTAGTGAGTCATGAAGGTATTATTGGCTGCATTTATAGGCGAAACATATTGCAATACCCTCCCTGCCCCATCATGCAAATGAGCGTCAATGGAACGTCAACGATTTTTGGTAATGCGTCGTAGGAAAGCACGCCTCCGATAGGTTGTAGTCAGTCATAGAGAAATTATTGGCTTCCTTTATAGGCAAAACAGATTGCAAGACCAAATATCGTTGATGCTCTGTTGACACTCATTTTCAGGATGTTGTTGGGTGCGTAAGTATGTTTCTTTTGCACATCAAGGTGGCTAATACATCAAAAATGAACCGTGACGTACCAATGTCAATACTTTACGATTAACAGTAGCCTATCTGAATGCGACCAGAAATGCGAAACCAGAAATGCAGATCCAGAGAATGATACTGACAGGCCTAGCCAAACCCGGCGAAACCCATGGGTTGACGGGTACAGGCCCTGGTTTGGCCCGCTAAGAGTCAGCGGGTCACGTTTTTGGACGGGTCTGGAACCGAACCGACCATTTTTTACGGTCCAAACCCAGTCCGCTGGCGGGTTACCCGGACCCGTTGGTAAAACTACTGTTAAGAGAGATCCCCTAACAACTGCTAACTGGTTATTAATCTATTTTCAGCATATTAAAAAATCATAGCTAACATTCAAACTATATTATACAATAAGGAAATATATTTCATTAATAGTGGCTTATTTTTATATTTGATAGCGCTGAAACTAATAGCTACAACCTGTTGCTGTCTACAGTTTAGAAAGTTGAAATAACAACATAAGTCGATAACCAATTTACTGATATTCAACATTTTTATCAATTTTATAACTCTACAAATAGACACAATGATTTGAATTAAACATAGAGTCTATGTGAATTTCTATTGCACTGATCAAATCAATGTCGGTACATACCAGATGACAAATTTTATCAGCATTTGACAAACTAGAAAAAGCCAGCTTTATGTTTTCAATGATGCATTTCAATTAAAGAGTAGAAATTCAGAATTGCTATTGTTTGATGGTATTGTGATATCTGAAAACATGTCGTGAGATATTGCTATTAGAAAAGAATACTATTATGGATAGTAAGGAAAATGTCATTTTCTGAATTGTAATATATAGTACACTGTTAACCTCTGGCAGTTTTCCTCAACAGCTATAGCAGGTGAGAGTAATATTCATTTTACAGCTCTTGTGTAAACTTCACATAGACTACTTACCAGATTCGGTGAACTTTTTGCAATCTTTCTATAATATTTGTTTACATTGTACATCCTCAGAGTATAAATGCAAAAATATTTATGCATATCAGAAATTATTTAAAAGAGGTTACATATATCATCCTCCATAGTTGGAAGCAGTTCTCGAAGTCTACATAATCATCCGATATTATTGTGTCTTATAATCTAGGATGTTTGCTCAACCTAACTCTGTCTATTGCTCACAATTTATATTTGGATTAGTGATCTTCAAGATTGTACTCACATGGGGGTCACCAGTATAATGTAAAATGGTTTGGAAGTGATAATGGGATAACTCAGCAGCGTTGAACTGGTATGCTAATCATTTCAGATCCTCACAGATGTTCCCAGACAGGCTCAATCCAAAGTGATATGCTCTCAGGTATTTTTAGACCATTTCACTGGTCCTCTTGAATGCTCTAGAAGTAATTGAACAGAGTACAAAAGAATTCTGAAAAGAGTATAGTTGTCTTCATGATGCCTTCCAATCAAACCATTCCAATGTGCACATTTCTAATCTATTGGATGTATTGGCCACATCTCCAAGACAACTCTGATGTAATTTGTACCTCGAGCAAAACTCTCTGGGAGTGATTGTTATAATGATTGAATCAAATCGTACAATTGAATTAACTATCTTTCGCCCACACACTGTGTCTCAAGCATTGTAACATTATTATACACTCCACTAGGAATTTGAATAAACATGGTTGTTAACAAGCCATATCCTGCCTATTCTATCTGGTGAAGTATTTTCTCACACTGAATGGGCAGGTGCAACAATTGCTCCAGCAAGGGCAACATGCATCGTATCAGTCTGTTCGACAACCTGGATGGACCCATCAACACAATCTGCCTAGCTATGTAGAACTTCATACTTTGTTGGAATCACCACAGCATATTCTTGTGATTCAGGATGTAATATCCATTGTTGAGTCTGCATGCACCTCCCAGGACAGGTCATTGTAGTTTGGCAGCCTGGCAGACACTCCAGAAATTGGATGATCGAATTCTGGGGTGCTCTACTGAAATATAACACAGGACAAGACGGAACTTGGCCATGGAATAGATTATAAAGGTTACTGTCTTTGTATTGGACCCAGATGTTATGAGATTCAATCACATAGCAGAGCTTTATGATCTCCACCGCTTTGAAACTGATGCAGAGCATTTGGAGTTCATTGATTCCCTTCTGGCAGACAATAAGTATCTTTTTCCTGTAGCAGAGCATGTGGAAGGTGGTGTATGCGGCCCATATCCAACGCAGAGAGAGTCAAAAACTGCTAACGAATGGCCAGCATCCACTTGACTTTCTGGCAGAAGCAATCCCACTGGTTATCTACATCCAATTATATTATCAGGCGAATAACCACAGTACATATGCTGATGGATTTTATAGTTCCATCATTGACAACAAGGACAGTCATATACCCTCACCACTAATCATGTTTACCTGCACCATGTTGCGCCAGGCTCCCCTGTAGTGGCAAAAGAACAAAGGTGTTCATCCGAAAGCTTCCAAGTTCAAGCTCAAAGGGGACAGACCTGATTGCTCGAACTACTTCAACTAAAAGAATAATGTTGGTAAGAATGCATCTTGCTGCACTGCAACAGGTCGCCAGTTGTTAACCTCGCCTGGTGTTGCAGGCACGTCTAGAGTCTTGATGAATTCCTGGAACACACTACCGGAAAGCTACTAACAGAGGGTGTATGAAAACACTCTTGATACAGTCAAGCGTCAGATCCAACAGGCAGAGAACCCCACGCCTGACGTGGTCATCAGCGTAGAAGCAGTGCATGTTGAAACTGCTATGCTTCTTGACTATTTGACCTCCGAAGTGGCGCTTGAGGAGCCTGAGATTGGAAGCACTGACCCAAACATCCTGATAGACATCAATTGCATGGATGACGAACTGAATTTCGGAATGCCAGGGGTCTGTGGGGATTACGAAGACGAAGGTGACAAAGGCGACGACGGGCCGCAACTGAATTCGAGAGGTTTGACCTGGGAACGACTCATGTCGACAAGTATGAGGGCAAGGATGGCGACGACGCGGATGAGGTTGAGGAGGAAGAAACATTGCAAGCCGATGATGGATCAACACAGAATGTGGAGGACTGAGGGCATACTAGGTTTGACCTGGGAATAAGTGATGTCAACGGATATGATGGCGAGGATGGCCACATTGCGGATGCAGATGAGGAGAAAGATGCATCGGAGGCCGATAATGCATCAACACAGAATGTGGAGGACTGAGGGGATAGTACTAGAGAGTGTAAAGATTAGACAGTATATTTCAGACCAGTAGAATACAATACTGGCAAAGCAAATGCAACGGCAATCGATGTATCCAAAGCGAAGACTGTATTGCAATAAGTGACAACTTCTCAAAGCTAAACATATATAGGCAGAGTGCGGCATCTGATATATAGCAAGAGCGGAGAGGTAGAATATGGCACTCGGCCAGACCAAGGCATAAACATCGCCAGGTGTTGTGTCAACGGCTGCAGCATAAGTGCAGCCCCTGCGAAGGGTGTAATTCTCTGTCAGAGGGTACGTGATTCCACCAGAGCGGTCAGAGCAGTCCGGAACACCCGGGTGTTTCTGATGGAAACTACAGTTGTTGCTGATGTTCAACAATGATCCTTTGGTTGGCATTGATATATTCTACCTTGCAATATAGTCCCAGATGCTCAACAGTTGTAGAACAGTGAAATGGTTGATAGTAGTTTAACAGCCCATTCCGATGTTTAATAAAGATACCCTCTATGTGTATATTCTGATCATATGTCAAAACCAGTCCACTAACATCATGTCACCAGTAGTCATCATTTGGTGTATGGAGTAGCTGTTGAAAATTGGGAATTGCGAAATCTAATAATACATCCCTGAGTGAGGTGAATTTGATACTTGTGCAAACTCCATAGACAAGTGCATCACTCAAATAATATACCTGATACAATTCGTGGCAGAAATAAATATCTTCAGGACAGTACTTGAGGCATACATAGTCAGGTCTGTTTGTATTTCACTATTTGTTGGCAGCAGATAGTAGGTTGGAAACATTTAAAGTGTTAATATCGTACCAGCCTGAAAAGGCAAGATATGACAATGTCTCCTCCACATAGCCATGACAAATAAACTTGTCATTGTGTTTGAGAATATGTCAAATGTAGTGGACTTTGGAGGTAGATTGATATGCCTCTCTCGAATTGCCTATATGCAGCCATTCCAAAATATCGGTGGAGACAGCATTGCCAGAATCTATTCCCGGAATTGACCCTGACAGGTGTTCACAAGATGCATCCCAGGATAACTGAAATGTATTATACATTGTATAATGGTTTTCGGAAGCTTCTGAATGTGGATTGCCTGCCGCCAAGATTCAAACTTGATTAACCAGAGGGAGAATTCCTTCTTGAACTGCATCTGGTCTTTTGAAATGGAACTATATATCCCTGTCTCCAACTGATTTACAATGCCATCTGTATCAGTGATACTTCAAATGGTGGCTTCAGTCTCGGCATAGGATGAACACATTGGAAATTGCACATTCTTTTTGTGGAAATGTTTGAAGTCCCCAAAGCTCCTTCATCTCAAACAGCCATCATTTGAGCAAGTTTTTTGGTAAATGTACTTCTGGGACAGGTTGCCTTAACACTGATATACAATACCTGTTATTGCTTACGATGTTGGAATAATTTACAGAAATGCTTGCATTTAGCAAGTGTCACCAGATGTATTTCACACTCCAATTGCTCAATATCCAGCTGCCATTCAGCATCAAACCAGATTTTGTGTCAGGGATTCTCTCCTATCAGTGAGATGGTACTTAGTTACCATGCGGTATGCTCTTTAGTGGGGGCAGGCAAATCACGTTTCGATTGGGCAAGCGCCGGCTTGGCGGATTCATTGAAAGCAAAGTGGTGCGGCAGCTGATTTGATGATGCAACTACAAGCCAGATCGAAAGGGCTAGGTCCTGCCGAGCGGTAGTTCTCAACCAGATTCATTCCCAGGTACTATGCGGTTGAACAGTACGTGCAGGGCAGTCATGCTAGTAAAGGGCTCTCCAGTATCCAAGCCTCTTGGATGCGGGGCACGTCCGGGTGTTGTTGAAACCAGTACTGCGGAGACCTGAGCACAATATGACTGAGGGTATTATGGCGTTGGCGATCTGCCAGAAGCAAGGGTCATTCTTTGATTAGTTTGATTAGACTTGCAAGGTTTCATCAGTGGCTCTCGGCCGTTTGATTAACGCGCCCTCTGTTCTATATTGGCATAGCAGTGGATATTAACCACGTAAGACTATGAGTTATTAATCTCACTGAGGATTAAATAACACAGACGTGTCTCAAGAGAGCAGGCGTTCCAACTACCGATTGTCGACGTTTGCATGATGTCAAAGTTGAAGTTATGATCTGATTTATGAGCTGATATGCTATCATGCATGAACATGTTAACCAAAGGGACGCGTGGCCATCGCTAGTCAAGGCGCGGGCATCGGGCCGTAAGAAGCTTAGATACGTGGCTATCATTTGAGGGATTAAATCATAGTCCCAGTTGGAGTAAGCCAAGTGGCGATAAAGAGATCACATTGTTCGGGCAATGAAGAAGACAAGCTCGAATAGGTAGAGACGAAAACAATACATACCAGTGAAGAAATATCCTTATTTATTATTGCGTTTTTATGATACCTATACCAATTATATCTATACCTAGATTCTATTAGCTTTGTGTAGCGGTAGCCCCACACCATCAAGAAGCCGCACCTACGGACGACCATCAGCTTCAAAAACGATAACGATGTTATCGTATATGCGCTTGAAAAGGTTATAGCCTACGCCAGAATTAACCAGCACATCTTCCTGGCACAAAGTGTGTGGTGGATATCTTCGATCATCGGATTACAGGCAGAACTAGTTAGTTTCATCGATAAACTATGGATCAACCTTCCAGCACCTGAAGCCAGGAACGTAATTCCGAATAAGGAAACTACTGCATCTGCACACCCCTGTAATCAGCTGCGAGAGATCTCGAAGAGGGAAGGCAATCTAGAAGTTAAAATACGACGGGAAGAGATAGTATCCCCTACGCCCAGGGATATCCAGGAAGATCAAAGACCTTACAACGAGGTTGATAGGGTTCATCCAGATAGGATCCATCAGGTCAGAAAGGGAACACTCAGGTTAAGCAGTGAGGAGGAGTGGGATTTAGAGCCCAATCAACAGCCCGTTGTCCTTAAAGAGGCAGGAGAGTTTCTTTGGAAATCCCGGAAGGAGAGGAAAGAAATCAATAATCAGAAGGGTAAGGATCAGCTATCCTGAACGTGATCAGGGAAAATTATTGCTAAACTGTTAAGCAATAAGCAAAGGCAGTATTTGCAATCAATCCCTAGGGATGCGATAGTGGAATACATTGCAGATAGGAAATAGGATCTACGGCCGTACGCACTAAGTACATATACAAGTCAGCAAGTATATTGTCGGAAGTGTTGTTACCCCCATAACATTTTGCCACTTAAGAAGCTCAATTCAGGCATACGTAACATTGTCTTCATTTTGATGTAGTAACTGATTCAGCCCCATACAGCTCAACCTTCATTGTAGCAAGGATTGTATGAATTTTTTGTGCTTGTAACTGATAGGATTCTCTTAGCAACTGTTTATCCTCTTTGGCCTTCACAGACATCCTAATTTACTGCTCTCAAAAATCACCCTTCAGCTTGTAAAGTTGCTTCAGTGCACACCCTAGTGCCGTGAGGGCTGAATTGGAGTAAGTTCATTGGCTGTTATGTAGATAGAGTTCACATCCCGCAATCACTGCTCACATCACGATTTGATCAGAGGCTGTTTCTGCGAATCCTGTTCTATTATCCTTGTAGTCATCAAGAATTGAGGTTCAATTCACCGCCACTGTGCTGATCATGCCATGTATTGCATTTCCCTGCCAGATGCCACTTTCCAACAAAAAAATAATATTTCATGGGTATTAGAAGTGCCAGAGGCCTCGATAACATAGTAGTGATGTTAATCGATTGTCCAATTGATCTTTGTCATTTCTAGCTTTCAGGTATTTGACCAGACTGTACAATCAGTCTTGAACTAAACCCAGAAGCAGATAATGCAATCCATAACATTACCACAGGCAATACACAGTGCAACGAGAGCATTGCCTTAACTTGTTGTGGATTGAACGAACATGAACAGTGTGCAGATCATCACATATTGTTTCATGTAGATTCTCCCTGTAACTATGCTGATGTCTTCACCTGTTGCATGGTCAAAATGCTGAATACCCTATCCCCATGGCTTTAAGAATATCAGATGTTAGCCACGAGCCATTGGAGACTGCAGCAACCATTACTTGATCTGGATACTCTCCAACCCAGGCACCCAACAGAGGATAACATTGTCACTGCAATGAATCGGCACAATGCGATTTCAAGTTGCGGCCAGTTGTGTTGATATTTCTGCGTGGAACAGTACTGTTCCACCTGCAGGATTCGATATCCTGTTAGCAATTTTGGAACCTTTGGAAGGAACAGGGATCAGCCCAATAAGCATCGAGTGGAGCATGTATTGTATACGGCAGATATCTAGTACAATATAACGGACCCTGGGATACAGCAGCCGGGAATGCTGGTTGACTGAATATTTGGTCAAGTTGGTCTTGAGGCATATGCAATGGACTGGTACAATCCTCACTTAAGAAGGATGCTGATGTGCAATATTGCACCACCAATCATCAATGATCATCTTTCAGAATATTCAGCAACTATCAAAGTCTGGAAGGCAAACACATTCAAAATTGAGATGCACCTGACTAGGGAGATTTACTACTGAAAACTGTATACAATTGGAAATATCTTGGTAGTATTATGTTCCAAAGATATGCGAACAATCTTCAATTCAACTATCATCAGCCAGCTTGAAATGGAACCCAGAGTGCACCATTTCCAGAGCTTTACTGATTCACACAACTCGACTTCAAAGTTATCCAGTCCTTACCCCTGTTGTTGATACATGCACGTCTTCATGTGCTACCTAAATGGTTGAGCCTGTTGAAAGTTTTCAGCTGACTGAAATGGATGCCATGGATTGCATTGTTCTGGGTGCTGGCCATGCATTTTGCCCAACACAGTTGCTTTACCGTATGCTTTGGCCACCTAGTGTTAGGAACGGTTCCGGACTGTCACTTCGGGTCCAGGTCCGGGGCCAAACCAAACCGTAGCCAAATTGGCGGTCCGGGTCGTCAATAAACCCGAACTGCCCAGTTCGGTACGGTTCCATGGCAAACTCCCAACCATTTTGAATTGGGTGGGTTGTCAGCGGGTCGCCCAGCGGGTCCATCTATAGATTTATATAGGCTCTTGAATTTGCAGTGTGTTAATAGTATCTTGTCAAAATCACGTTTACAGCAACCAACAATGTGCTTTTGCTTGTTGAGCAGTTTGCAATATCGATTAATTTGGTATCTGTGTTTCACCTTCAATATATCAGATTTTTACCTAGCAAGGCGGTCAATAATACTGTTATGCACGCGAAGATCTGCGAGATGCCTTGATTACGAAATATGCAATTCCTAAAACTGTTGACGCTCCGTTGATGCTCATTTTTAGGATGGCGCAGGGAGCATGTCACTGATGATTTTGCCAAAAGAGGCTGCCAATATCTAATAAATGGATGTCCGCAACCAATCGGAACCTAACTTACTTAAGATGCAAAGCTAAAAATTGTTGACGCTCCGTTGATGCTCATTCTAAGAATGGGGCGGTGACCGTGACTGCCATCTCCTTTGCCAATAAATGTGGCCAATATGTCCGTTATGCATATCAACGAGCAAGTCACTGGTGAATTACCAAACTTACAAGACCACAAATTGTTGATGCTTTATTGACGCTGATGCTAAGAATGGGGCGGTGACCGTGTTGCTATTTATTTTGCCAATGAAAGCTGCCAATACGTCGGTTATGCATAACAACGACCAGGTCACTAGTGAATTACCGTAATTACAAGACTACAAATTGTTGATGCTCCGTTGACGCTCATGCTAAGAGTGGGGCGGTAACCGTGTTGCTATCTCTTTTGCCAATGAAAGCTGCCAATAGGTATGTTATGCATAACAACGACCAAGTGACTGGGGAATTACTGTACTTACAAGACCAAAAATAGTTGACGCGGCAATGACGCTCAATCTAAGAATGGGGCGGTGTCCGTGTTGCTATCTCTTGTGACAATAAAAGCTGCCAATACGTCTGTTATACATAACAACGACCAAGTCACTGGTGAATTACCGTACTTACAAGACCAGAAATTGTTGACGCTCCATTGACGCTTATTTTAATGTATTGTCCATTCAACATCTGCTGCCGTCCATAATTGTTTTCATCCTGATTTGACTTTATCAGTTGTCTTTCTGCTTGATTGAGACTCAGCCCCGTGGCAAAGCCGAGTGGCGTAATCATGTTTCACTGTTGAATCTCACACGACTAAAAATGATGTATCATGCGAAAAGTTTCATTGCGCTTGCTATACATCTATTTATAAACCGATATTCACAAGTTACTTCTTACCATTCACCCATAATACATCTCTAACTGAAACTCTCAGTCAAGCTACATAAAGCAGGTGAACTATTGATGCATTCTGTCCTACTTTTTCTTCCCTCGTTTATTTCTCTGCGTTTCAACTGAGTTGACCGTCAGTAAAACCTTTTTAGCCTGTCTCTTTGACTTCCGTGTCGGCCGAACCAATCCGGGCACATTTGGCACGGCGCTCACATTCTGCTGCGCTGGGCATTCCGGATCCTCGATGCCATTGTTGTACTCTATATGGGATTCATTGTCCACTGCGCAATCCGCTTCACTGTCTTTGGGATTATCCAAGTAGCCATTCCAGTTTAGCCAATCATTAGTGTCCGAAATGATTTCAGGTGCGCTATCCATGTCACTTTCGACTGGATAACGGCTGATTCTCCAGATTCGGTAGACATTTAAGATTTGAGTTCTTCCTCCAGGGAGGTCCTTTGCGGACAAAGCTGGTGGGAAAGGTGATCTTTCTGACAATTTAAATACAGCCGCACCATCATGTTGAAAGAGTGACCAGGATGCTTTGACGATCTCTTCCGTGTCCAAAATATATCCTACGGCGGTCATCTGCTTGTTTTGAGCGCGAGATTCCTTCTGGGTAGCATGTAGGTTTTGGCTGCCCTGCCACATCTCTAAAAAGTTGTGAACCTTGGCCATTCTGTGCAATTTCCTTTCCTCCGGCTCTTTCTTCATTTCCGAGTCGTTATCTGTGTTTGTGGTATCCAATTCTGGGTCAGTGGCTACCAAAATCCCAGTATTGGCTCAAGCAAACTGCCTGACAACGACTTTTTCGCGCAGGGTCTCGCCTGTGGTTTCTGACTGCCTCCATTCAATAACATCTCGGCGAAGGGAAAAACTGGCTTTCACTCCGCCACCATGTGGTATTATAGAGAATATGTCATGGCCCACATTGGAGTGATCGGCGTACTTTGAGTGCGTTTCTTCCTGCAGGCGCCACCAATCCGTTATGTCTGGTATCCAAATTATACTGCTAACCTCCATTGGGTCGGAGTGGTAATCATTGAAATTTGGATTAATTTGTCCCCAGTTCTTTGTTGCATTAGACGGGGAATTCAAATAGAGCCTGGTGGCAGTCGATAAGCGGGCTGCGCGATTGCTTCGTCCTGGTGTCGTCTCAGCCACATTGTTAGGCGTTAGGTATTCGTCATCATTGCTGGACAAATCATATGGATCAAAGCATGATTGATAGGACCCGGAAGCCGTTGCTGAGGAGACAAGATTGCTGCTTGGTACCGTTTCGAGTTTATTGCCCGGCACACATTGACGTTTGGCGAAGTATTCATTCTCCACATACTTCAGAAAGGCCTCTTGGTATTGTGCACTGTACGATATCTCATCCTCAGGATTACTATCCATTCCCTTGTCCCACTTTCTAAACGATCGCAACTTCCGGAAAAGATCGAGAATGTCTGCGGAAATCAGAAGCATACCCGTCGTTGGAGTCACTTCAGCGTAGTATTTGGAAAGCTTTTTTCGATCTAACTTCACAGCGAAGAACAAGTCTACGTTCCATTGAGTCTACTGCTTGGCCAAAGCTCGCATCATGCCATCCATGTGATCGAACATGTCATTGTACACTGTCATAACATGATGCAATGTGGCTGTAGGCCTCTTCGACATCCAAAGGGTCCAGTATTGAAATGACCTCAACACTTCCATGACATACTTGACAATCGTCCATTTATTCTGAGTTGTGAATAGTCGCCAGTATTCAGCGACTTTTGGGTTTTGAAGCCACTCGCGGGTGAATTCCTGGAATCGGTAGGCGCGCTGCAGCAACACCAGAGTAAAATTCTAACGTATCTTCACATCCATAATCGGATGTACTGCAATACGGACTTTGGCTTTGTGACAGTCAATGAACTCGTTTCGGCGGGCAGGTGTCAGTGTAATTAATACAGCAAGCATTCTCCGCTATATGAAGGTCAGCTTCAGGACTTTCAAAATATCAAGAAATACGTACTTTCTCAACTATCTTTGCGAAACCTGGTCCCATGGCCGACACCTTGTTGATTCTAGAATTGCCCTCTTTTCGAAGTCTTTGACTCTTCCCAATGTCTATGCTTTCATACTCTCCAAATTGCTGATCACGCTCATGGGCTTCTGAAGACTTGGTGCGGCCTTTCACACCGAGACTGCTCACTAATGTACCTAAAGCCAGCTGTATGACGTGTGCCATGCGTGGTATGTGGTTCGTCAATGCCGGCCACTCGATTCCAGAGGCCTCAAATGTTGATTGCAGCTCTCGTGTTATCGAGTAGATTGACGAATCATTATCAGTTGTAATACCTAGCAAACGGCAGTCGGTAAGCTCACAACGATCAAGCATGTCCTTCAACTGAATGGGTAGCCTTGCTCCAGTATGGTGGCCCTTGACCTATCATCTTCAATTAGCATTCGAAATGGGAACAGAACAGGCGATCAACCTCATCGAAAGCGAGTTCAACTTCACGCGATGCAAAATTTTGATCCATAAAGTAAGCAATGGCCGACGTTTTGACTAGTTTGTTCGTTGATGTCCATCTGTCCAAAGCTAAACTAAGTTTATTTCGTAACGGCAATTGCTTGTTAATTGCATCCACAGTCAGTGCATATTCCCTCCGGCAAATGATACTCAGGGTCGTAGTGAACGGGAGGACTAAGTTGTCATGTAATGTCTTATAAGACCGTCTTACCTCGTCATCTGATGTAGTGTTCCATGGAATGTGTACCGAAACAAATCCTAACATGGGGTAGCGATTCCACGTGTCTTGGTGAAATTTGGAAGTTTCAAAGTCCTTAGCTGCCAGTTTGGACTGATTTGTCTGTTATTTCGGTCAATATGGATTAAATTGGATATCAACTATCATTTTCCTCGGCACACTTCCTATTGTGATTCCACGACTTCTTTGCCTCTTCAGGATGGCGAAAGCTGTTTCATTCACCATCGAACTAGTCAATTCAGTGACCTCTGACTCTGTTAATTCGTTTAACTTTGTAATGTGAGCTTTTGCCAGCAAGTGTTTCCCCATTGAGTTGGTTCCATGTTCTGGTGGATGGCGAAGAACTTGATGACACATGATACATATGATGCCAGGGCTGCCGGTCTCCTCAATTCCGCAGTGCAAATAGAATCGCCATGAAGGCGCATGTTCCGAATCATTCCATGCCATAGGCCGCTTCGAACCTACGTTCATTGAAACCCACCAAGCATCAAAGATTATTTGCAATGTAAGGTCGCTCAAATCACGAATAAAGACACGGTCATTTTTGCAAGAGATCATAACCTCGAGCAATGAGGTGTTCAAGGATTGTGTATCCGGCATGGTGCTAGAAATTAGAAACTGGGGTATTCCAAATCAAGAGATTGCCGAAAATAACGATACAGTAATGCTGAATGCAGGTTCTTAAATATTAACTCTACAGCTACAAGGAAAATAATAAGATCAGTAAGACATTGCATGGATATTTGTGAAGTTGAATACAAGGACAGATTGCAACGACTGACCGCGTAAAACTCCATTTAGGAACAGCATAATGCAGTTTATTGCTGTGTAGCGTTCGGAGCCTTGACGCACCGTGGGCGCTCAATTGTTGGAGGCGGACTCGATATCGTCACTAGCATTTTTGCCCACAAAGGCTGCTGACAGGTACATTATGGCTTATCGGCGCTCAATTCCGGTTAGATCATCCAAGACACCAGCGCAAAAATGGTTGACGCTCCGTTGACTCTCATTTTGGGACATGGTTACAATCTTGTCGTAAGCATATTTGCTTAGAAAGGCGGCTAATAGTACGATTATAGATTATTTTTTTCGCATGGCCCCTTGTTGTTCCAAGATGGAAGGTCTCAAATCATTGACGCTCTGTTGACGCTCATTTTCAGGGCATAGTAACGATGTCATCAAAAGCATTTTTGCCTAGAAAGACGGCCGATAGTTCGATTATGTGTTAATGTCGCCGCACTGTCGGTGGATTTTCCAAGATGCATGGCGAAAAGTTCTTCACGCTCCTTGGACGCTAATTTTTAGGACATAGTAGCAATGTCGTCGCAACCGTTTTTGCCCAGAAAAGCAGCTGATAATCTGATCATTGCTTAATGTCGCCGCACAGCCCTAGGATTTTCCATGATACAAAGCCCAAAGTTGTTGAGGTTCTGTTGACGGTCATTGTTAGGACATAGTAGCAATATCGTCGCGACTGTTTTTGCCTAGATAGGCGGCCAATAATCTGATTATGGCTTAATGTCGCTGGACAGTCCTAGGATTTTCCAAGTTACAAGGCCCAAGATTGTTGACGGTCCGTTGACGCTCATTTTTAGGACATAGTAGCGATGTTGTGGCAACTGTTTTTGCGTAGAAAGGCAGCCGATAATCTGATTATGGCTTAATGTCGCAGCACAACCTTAGGATTTTCCATGAGACAAGTCCCAAAGTCGTTGACGCTGCGATGACGCTCATTTTTAGGACATAGTAGCGATGTTGTTGCAACAGGTTTGCCTAGAAAGGCGGCCGACAGCGAGATTATGGGGTAACATTGCTGCACAGCTGATGCAATTTCCAAGATGCAAGGCCAAAAGTCGTTGACGCTCTGTTGACGCTCAATTTTAGGACATAGTAGAAATGTTGCCACCACCATTGTTCAATAGAAAGGCGGCCTATAGTTGGATTATGACGTACTGTAACCGCAAAGCTTACTGGATATGTCACGACGCAATGAGAAAAATCGTTGACACTCCGGTGACGCTAATTTGTAGGATGTGCCAATGACAAAGTCATTTTCTTTTTTCGCAATGATGCCAACCTATACACTTGCTTTGGAAGCATGGGACAATGCATCCCATTGATTGCTGAATTTGTAAGACTTAAAATTGTTGACTCTGTGTTGACACTCACATTAATCACATCGAAACAGCCTTTATACACTCAATAACTGTTTGCAACCAATCATATATACATTTTTGACATCCAGTATTGTGTTTGTATGTATTATCGTTTGCATCCAGGAGTTTTGTTACCTCTCAATTTCTAATCAACTGCTATCTACACTATCTGAGTGAGAAATGACGTGGCTCTATCACATTCCCGCACTTTCGGCCGGCAATTGACAGTATGAAGATCATTTCACTAGTTTTTGGTAAATACAGCTCGACTTCCTCACCATTTCTTATCCAGCTACTTCTGCTCGATTTCCATGACATACCACAAGCAATTTCAAATATCTGAACCATGTGCACCGGGTCTGTGCAGAGAGTTATACAGTTGGATACATGGATGAATGCAGCATGACGGTTGTCGTTCAGATCGATTTGTCAAGAGCGCTGACTGCTCTTTCCATGACACGTATGAGATCACTAAGATAAATTTTGTGAGCATATTTTGCCACTAATATTTAGTGTTAGCAATGTTTCTGGACCATCACTTCGGGTCCGAGTCCAGGTCCAAACCAAACTGTTGCCCAATTCGCGGTCCGGGTCGTCAATAAACCAAAACTGCCCACTCGGGTGTGGTTCCATGGAAAACTCTCAACCAGTCTGAATTGGGCAGGTTGTCAGCGGGTTGCCCAGCGGGTCCATCTATAGATTCATATAAGGCTCTTGAATTTGCAGTGTGTTAATAGTATCTTATCAAAATCGCGTTTTCAACAACCAACAATGTGGTTTTGCTTGATGAGCAGTTTGCAATATCGAGTAATTTGGTATCTGTATTTCACCTTTGATATATGGTATTTTTGCCTACCAAGGCGGTCAGTAATACAGTTATGCACCCGAAGGTCCGCGCAATGCCTTGATTACGAAATATGCAAGTTCTAAAACTGTTGAAGTTCCATTGGCGCTCATTTTCAGGATGCCGCAGGGAGCATGTCGTTGTTGTTTTTGCCAGTAAAGGCTGCCAATATGGCATAAATGGATATTCATTACCAATCGGAACATAACTTACTCCAGATGCAAAGCTAACATTCGTTGACGCTCCATTGACGCTCATGATAAGAATGCGGCGATGACCGTGTTGCTATTTCTTTTGCCAATAAAAGTGGCCAATACGTCCGTTATGCATAACAACGACCAAGTCACTGGTGAATTACCATACTTACATGACCACAAATCGTTGACACTCCATTGACGTTCATGATAAGAATGGGGCAGTGACCGTGTCATAATTACTTTTGCCAATAAAAGCGGCCGATACGTCCGTTATGCAATACGATGATCAAGTCACTTGTGTATTACCGTACTTACAAGATGTCAAATCATTGAAGTTCCGTTGACGCTCATGCTAAGAATGGGGCAGTGACCCTCTTGCTATCTCTTTTGCCAGTACAAGCTGCCAGTATGTCCGTTATGCATAACAATGACCAAGTCACTGGTCAATTACCATCCTTACAAGACCACAAATTGTTGACGCTCCGTTGACTCTCATGCCAAGAATGGGGCGGTGACCGTGTTGCTATCTCTTTTGCCAATAAAAGCGGCCAATACATCCGTTATGCATATTAGTGACCAAGTCAGTTGTGAATTAACATACTTAGAAGACCAGAAATTGTTGATGCTCAGTTGATGCTCATGCTAAGCATGGGGCGGTGACAGTGTTGCTATCTGTTTTACCAATATACGCTGCCAGTACGTTCGTTATGCATGAAAATGACCAAGTCACTGGTGAATCACCGTACTTACAAGACCACAAATTGTTGACGCTCCGTTGACGCCCATTTGAATGTATAGTCTATTCAACATCTGCTGTCGTCGATAATTGTTTTCATCCTGATTTGACTTTATCGGTTGTCTTTCTGCCTGATTCAGACTCGGCCCTGTGGCAAAGCCGAGTAGCGTAACTATGTTTCACCGTTCACTCTCACAGGACTAAAAATAATTTATCATGCGAAAAGATTCATTGCACCTGCTATACATCTATTTATGAACCGATATTCACAAGCTACATCTTACCATTCACCCATAATATATCTCCAACTGAAACTCTCAGTCAAGCTACATAAAGCTGGTGAACCATTGACACATTCTGTCCTACTTTTTCTTCCCACCTTTATTTCTCCGCATTTCAATTACATTGACCGTCACTAACACTTGTTCAGCCTGTCTCTTTGACTTCCGTGTCGGCCAGACCAATCCGAGCACATGTGGTGCGGCGCTCACATCGTGCTCCTCTGGTTATTCCGAATCGTTGATGCCATTGTTTTGCTCTATATCGGATTCATCGTCTGCTGCGCAATCATCTTCGCTGTCATTTGGATTATCCAAGTCGCCATTCCAGTTAAGCCAATCATCCGTGTCCGAAATGCTTTCCGGTGCACTATCCTCGTCACCCACTACTGGATGACGGTTGATTCTCCGGAGTCGGCAAACACTTAGGATTTGAGTTCTTCCTCCAGGGAGGTCCTTTGCAGACAAAGCCGGTGGCAAAGGTGATCTTTCTGACAGTTTAAATGCAGCTGCACCATCATGTTGAAATAGTGACCAGGATGCTTTGACGATCTCTTCCATGTCCAAAATGTATCCTACAGCGGTCATCTGCTTGTTTTGAGCGCGAGATTCCTTCTGGGTAGCACATAGGTTTTGGCTGCCCTGCCACATCTCTAAAAAGTTGTGAACCTTGGCCATTCAGTGCAATTTACTTTCCTCCGCCTCTTTCTTCATTTCCGAGTCGTTTTCTGTGTTTGTGGTATCCAATTCCGGGTCAATGCCTGCCAAAATCCTGTTGTTGGCTCAAGCAAACTGCGTCACGAAGACTTTTTTGCAAAGGGTCTCGCCTGTTGTTTTTGACTACCTGTAGCCAAAAACATATGGGTCAATGGAAAAACTGGCCTCCACTCCAACACCATGTGTTATGACAGACAATATGTCACGCGCCACATTGGAGAGATTGGCATACTTTGTGTGCGTTTCCTCCTGTTGGCGCCACCAATAGGATATGTCCGGTATCCAAAATGAACTGCTGATCTCCATTGGGTCGGGGTGGTAATCATTGAGGTTTGGATTAATTTGTCCCCAGTTCGTTGGTGCTTCAGGCAGCGAATTCAAATAGTGCCTAGCGGCGGTCAACACGCGGGCTGCGCGATCGCTTCGTCCGGGGGTTGTCTCAGGCACATTAATAGGCATTATCTATTACTCATCATCGCTGGACGAATCATATGGATCAAAGGATGATTGATATGACCCTGAAGCCATTGCGGAGGAGACGAGATTGCTGCTCGGTACGGTTTCTAGTTTATTGACCGGCACACGTCGATGTTTGGTGCAGTATTGATTCTCCACATACTTCAGAAAGGCCTCCTGGTATTGTATTGTGTAGGATATCTCGTCCTCAGGATCAATATCCATTCCCGTGTCCCACTTTCTAAACAATTGCAACGTCCTGAAAGGATAGAGGATGTTTGCGGAAATAGGAAGCATGCCCTTCATTGGAGTCAATTCAGCGTAGTATTTGGAAAGCTTCTGTCGAGCTAACTTCCCCATAAGGAACAAATCTTCCTTCCATTGAGTCTTCTTCTTGGTCAAAGCTCGCATCACGCCATCCATGTGATTGAACATGCCATTGTATACTGTGATAACGTGATGCAATGTGACTGTATGCCTCTTCGACATCCAAAGGGTCCAATATCGAAATGGCCTCAATACTTCCATGACATAATTAACAATCGTCCATTTATCCTGAGTTGTGAATAGAGGCCGGTATTCACTGTACTTTGGGTGCTGATGCCACTCAAGTGTGAATTCCGGTAAACGGTAGGCGCTCTCGAGCAACTCCAGTGCAGAGTTCGAACGTGTCTTCACATCCATAATCGGAAGTACTCCATAGCAGACTTTGGCTTTTTGATAGTCAATAAACTCGTTTGGGCGACCAGGTGTTTGCGTAATTAATACAGCAAGCATTCTCTGCTATATGAAGGTCCGCTTCAGGACATTCAAAATATCGTGAAATACGTACTATCTCAATTATCTTTCCTAAACCTGGTCTCATGGCCGACACCTTATTGATTCTAGCATTGCCCACTTTTCGAAGTCTTTGACTCTTCCCAATGTCTATGCTTTGATTCTTCTCAAATTGCTGATCGCGCTCATGGGCTTCCCAAGACTTGGTGCAGCCTTTCACACCGAGACTGCTCATGAATGCACCTAAAGCGAGCGGTATGACGCGCGCCATGCATGGTATGTGGTTCCTTAATCCGGGCCACTTGATTCCAGAGGATTCAAGTGTTGATTGCAGCTCACTTGTCATCGGGTAATTTGAGGAAGCATTATAAGTTGTAATACCAAGCAAACGGCCGTCGGTAAGCTCAAAACGATCAAGCACGTCCTTCAAATGTACAGATAGCCTTGCGCCAGTATGTTGGCCTCTTACCTATCATTCTTAATTAGCATTCGAAATGGGAATAGAACAGGCGATCAACATCATCGAAAGCGAGTTCAACTTAATGCAATGCCCAATTTCAATCCATATAGTAAGCAATGACCAACGTTATGGTCAATTTGTCTGTTGATGTCCATCCGTCCAAAGTTAAACTAACTTCATTTTGTACCGGCAATTGCTTCTTGATTGCATCCACTGTCAGTGCATATTCCCTCCGGAAAATGTTACTAAGAGTCGTAGCAGACAGCAGCACTAGGTGATCGCGTAATGCTATATATGACCGCCGTAGCTCAAGATTGGATATAGCATTCCATGGAATGTGTGCCGAAAGAAATCCTAACATGAGGTAGCGATTCCACGTCTCTTGGTGAAATTCAGAGGTTTCATAGTCCTTAGCTGCCAGTTTGGAATGTTTTGTCTGTCATTTTGGTCATAATGGATTAAACTGGATATCAAATATGATTTTCCTCTGCAAACTTACTATTGTGATTCCTCAACTTCCTTGCCACTTCAAAATGGCCAAAGCTGTTGTATCGACTGTCGAACTAGTCAATTCAGTGACCTCTGACTGTGTTAATTCGTATACGTTTGCGATGTGAGCTTTTGCAAGCAAGTGTTTTGCCATTGAGCTTGTCCCATGTTCTGATAGAGGGCGAAGAACTTGATGGTAAACGATAAATATGATGCCAGGGCTGCCGGACTCCTCAATTCCACAGTGTAAATAGAATCACCATGAAGGTGCATGTCTAGAAGCATTTCAAGCAAAAGGCCGCTTCGAGTCTAGATTCATTGAAGCCTACCATGCATCGAAGATGATTTGCAAAGTAAGGTGGCTCAAATTGCGAATAAAGAAACGTTTATTTTTGGAAGAAATCATAACCTCGAGCAATGAGGTGTTCAAAGATTTTGTATCCGAGATGGCAGTAGAATTTAGGAAGCTTGGTAATATGGCTCGGAAGACTGCCGAAAATCACGATACAGTAAAGCAGACTGCAGGTACTTAAATATTGACTCGACAGCTACCAGGAATATAACTAGATCAGTAAGACATTGCATGCATATTTGTGAAGTTGAATACAAGAACGGATTGCAATGACCAACCAAGTAAAACTCCATTTAGGAACAGCATAATGGAGTATAATGCTGTGTAGTGTTCGGAGCCTAGACGCACTGTGGGCGCTCAATTGTAGGAGGCGGAAGCGATATCGTCTCTTGCATTTTTGCCAATACAGGCTGCAAAATTGGTTCATTGTGGATTATCTGCGTGCCATTCCGGTAAGAATATGCACGATGCCAGCACAAAAATTGTTGACACTCCGTTGACACTCATTTTGGGATATGGTTACAATCTTGTCCTAAGCATATTTGCCTAGAAAGGCGGCCGCTAGTGTCAGGGGTTCTCTCCTATCAGTGTAATGGTACTTAGTTACCATGCGGTATGATCTGTAGCGGGGGCATGCTAATCACGTCTCGATTGGGCAAGCGAAGGCTTGGCGGATTCATTCAAAGCAAAGTGCTGTGGCAGCTGATTTGATGATGCAACTACTAGCCAAATCGAAAGGGCTAGGTCCTGCCGAGCGGTAGTTCTCAACCAGATTCATTCCCAGGTACTATGCGGTTGCACAGTACGTGCATGGCAGTCGTGCTAGTAAAGGGCTCTCCGGTATCCAAGCCTCTTGGATCTGGGGCACATACGGGTGTTGTTGAAACTGGTAATGCGGAGACCTGAGCACAATATGACTGAGGGAATTATGGCGTTGGCGATCTGCCAGAAGCAAGGGCTATTCTGTCATTAGTTTGATTTGAATTGCAAGGTTTAATCAGCGGCTCTCGGCCCTTTGATTAACGCGCCCTGTGTGTTACGTTGGTATAGCAGTGGATATTAACCACGTAAGACTATGAGTTATTAATCTCATTGAAGATTAATTAACGCAGACGTGTCTCGGAAAAGCAGGCGTTCCAACTCCCGATCGTCGACATCTGCAAGATGTCAAAGTTGAAGTTATGATCTCATTTATGAGCCGATATGATATCATGCATGAACATGTTAACCAAAGGGACGTGTGGCCATCGCTAGTCAAGGCGCAGGCATCGGGCCGTAAGACGCTTAGATACGTGGCTATCATTTCAGGGATAAAATCATAGTCCCAGTTGGAGTAAGCCAAGGGGCTATAAAGTGATCACATTGTTCCGGCAATGAAGAAGGCAAGCTCGAATAGCTAGAGACGAAACGATACCTACCAGCGGAGAAGTATCCTTATTTATTATTGCGTTTGTATGATACCTATACCTCTTATATCTATACCTAGAATCTATTAGCCTTGTGTAGCGGCAGCCCCGCACCATTAAGAAGCTGCACCTACAGATGACCATCAGCTTCAAGAATGAAAACGACGTTATCGTATATGCGCTTGAAAATGTTATAGCCTATGCCAGAATTAACCAGCACATCTTCCTGGCACAAAGTGTGTGGTGGATCCCTTCGATCATCGGATTACAGGCAGAACCAGTTAGCTAAATCGATAAACTACGGATCAACCTTCCAGCACCCTAAGCCAGGAATGTAATTCCGAATAAGGTAACTACTGTATCTGCATACCCTTATAATCAGCTGCCAGGGATCTCGAAGAGGGAAGGCAATCCCGAAGTTAATATACGAAGGGAAGAGATAGTATCCCCTACGCCCAGGGATATCCAGGAAGATCCGAGACCTTACAACGAGGTTGATAGGGTTCATCCAGATAGGATCCATCAGGTCTGAAAGGGAACTCTCAGGTTAAGCAGTGAGGAGGAGTGGGATTCAGAGCCCAATCAACAGCCCATTGTCCTTAAAGAGGCAGGCGAGTTTCTTCGGAAATCTCGGAAGGAGAGGAAAGCATTCATTAAGCAGAAGGCTAAGGATCAGCTATCCTGAACGCGATCAGGGAAAATTATTGCTAAACTGTTTAGCAATAAGCAAAGTCAGTATTTGCAATCAATTCCTAGGGATACGATAGTGGAATACATTGCAGATAGGAAATAGGATCTATGGCCGTACGCACTAAGTACATATACAAGTCGGCAAGTATATTATCAGAAGTGTTGTTACCCCAGTAACGGCTAGTGCGATTATAGATCATTGAAGTCGCACATCCCCATGATTCTGCAAGATAGAAGGCTTCAAATGGTTGACACTCCGTTGACGCTCATTTTGAGGGAATAGTAACGATGTCATCAACAGAATTTTTGCCTAGAAAGATGGCTGATAGTCCGATTATGTGTTAATGTCGCCGCAGTGCCCTTGGATTGTCCAAGATGCATGGCCAAAAGTCGTTGACGCTATGTTGACGCTCATTGTGAGGACATAGTAGCGGTATCGTCGCAACCATCTTCGCCTAGAAAGGCAGCCGATAATCTGATTATGGCACAATGTCGCCGGAAAACCCTAGGATTCTCCATGACAGAAGGCCCAAAGTTGTTGACACTCCGTTGACGCTCATTTTTAGAACATATTAGCTGTGTCATCGCAACCTTTTTGGCCTAGAAAGACAGCAGATAATGTGATAATGGCACAATGTCGCCAGAAAGCTCTAGGATTGTCCATGGTACCAGGCTAAAAGTCATTGACACTCCGTTGACGCTCATTTTAAGGACATAGTAGCGATGTTGTTGGAAGAGTTTTTGCCTAGAAAGGAGGCCGATAGCGCAATTATGGAGTAACGTTGCTGCACATCCCATGCATATTCCAAGATGCAAGGCCAAAAGATGTTGACGCTCTGTTGACACTCATTTTTAGGACATAGTAGAAATGTTGCTACCATCATTGTTGTATTGAAAGGCGGCCGATAGTTCAATTATGACATACTGTACCCGCACAGCCTACTGGATGTTTCATGACGCAATGCTAAACATTGTTGACGCTCTGTGGAAGATCATTTTTAGGATGTGGCAACGAGCGAGTCATTTGCCTTTTTCGCAATAAAGCCGACTGATATATTCACTTTGGACCGATATGACAATGCAGCCCAATGATTGCCGAATCTGTATAACTTAAAATCATTGACACTCTGTTGACGCTCACATTAATCACATCGAAACAGCCTTTGTACATTTAATAATTGTATGAAATCAATCATATACGCGTTTTTGACATTCAGTATTACGTTTGTATGTATTATCGTTTGCATCTAGGAGTTTTGTTACCTCTCAATTTCTGATCAACTGCTATCTACGCTATCTGAGTGAGAAATGATGTGGCCTATTACATTCTCGCGCTTTAGGCCGGCAATTGATGGCATGCTGATCATTGCACTAGTTTTTAGTAAATATAGCATGACTTCCTCACCATTCCTTATCCCGCTCCTTCTCCTCAATTTCCATGATGTACCACAAGCTATTTCAAATATCTCAATCATGTGCACCTGGTCTGTGTGGCGAGTTATGCAGTTGGATACATGGATGAATTCAGGATGATGGTTGTCGTTCAGATCGATTCGTCGTGCGCACTGACCGCTCTCTTTATGACACGTATGACATCACTCACTTAAATTTTATTAGCATATTTCGTCACTAATGATGCGTTTACTTTGTCGCTTAACAGTCCCATGCAAACGGAAACTGAATGTTTGGGCTGTCTTACAGTGCGATTTTGATCTTAGAACATGCACATGCTGCGTTCGACTCTTGCACATGCACAGACGAATTATCATGTCTCACAATTTGGTCACTGAAATCAAGAAATAGCTGACCCATAGCAAAATTGGTAAACACCTTGTGTTTCACCGCGATCAGACGTCAATAATTACACTTTGCATATCTATTCTTCCGCAGACGCAGGAGCCATCACCATCCCTTCGTCGGAATCCGATACCAATATGGAAATTGGCGGGAGGCTATATGCAGGGGTAAAAGCTTACTGGTTCAACTTCCTTCGCTTTCAGTAACGTGGACAAATCGGGCTCCACACCTGCCTCAGGACTCGGTATGCTCGATTTTCACTGTGGCTTCACCAAACCTAGCCTAATATGACTACTTCCTGGTCGAGAAGTCCCTTGTGGCCTTTGCGATATTCCGGGGACAATGTCAAGACTCTCCAAAAGCTCTCCAAATGTTGTCGGTGGCGGTGCTGGAGCGTCATCATTCGTTTACGGTTGAACGACTTCCGCAACCCTCGATTCAGATGTGCTGTACTTCATATCTCGTTCATGGAAGTAGTCAGCTGCATGCTCCCATCCGGATTCAGTCCGTTCGTCGAGCTTCATGTGCTTCTGCCGAGAGCTCTCCACGCGCTGCTGTGCCGTTTTGGTGATTGTGCCCATCACCCAGCCGGGTTCGTCATCATCGCTCAGCTTGCCCTCCTCAGTCTCTTCATCATCCTCGTCTTCCCCATCCTCCCCATCATCAGAACTTCCATTGTCAATCAGACTGTCTCCAATAGCAAACAGCATCTCCTCAAACGTCTTTCCGGGCTCTTTGGACGTCAATCCTGCGATTTCAGCATCCTTCATATCGTACTGATCTCGTTGAACCGATGCCTCTGCGTCTTCAACTCGCTTTCTTGCCCCAGTGGTTTCTCTCTCAACATATTCCTGAAACCATGTCTCTTTCTTTTCATTGCTTAAGAAGTGCGTTTCTCGTCGCTTTTCCGCCGGAAGCTTCTTTTTGGATCTCAAGCTGCGCAATGCCCCATGGGCTCGGACTCTCTCTGCCTCCAAACCGCTCTTGCCTTCATTCGCTTGGTGACATCGTTGGGTTGACCGCTTCGTTGATTTACCGTATCAGCCTGCCAGGAGTGGCGAAAAGTCCTTTTTCGGAGCATTGACCATTGTAGTTTGCCTGGACTTTTTTGTTGGGTGAGATGTTGGATATTGCAAGTTATGGACAATATGGAGGCAAGGTGCGTCTTTTATGTCAAGGTTGGTACGTTTACTCATCTTGAAGAAACCAAAATCTCGCTCTTGACTGTCAAGAAATCAGGAATACAGACACTAACTCTACAATAGTACATGATTGTTAACGTCATTTTCATGTAATTTCCTGGGGATTATTTGAGACAAACATCAGCAGACGTCCTTTCACTCGAACTGCATCCCATTGATATCTACCAATTGAGTGATTCCGGGGGTCTTACACCGTAATTTATCCCTGTTAACAAACAAACAACATCAGACCGACTCTTTGAAAATTCAGGGGTCGTGGGAAACCCCTGCAACTTGCAGCCATACTCAATAGGATTCATCTTGAGCATAACGATCATCTTGGCTGCTACTTATTCCATTCTGACATGAAGCTAACTATATAGTCCTCAGAGCTTCCCACTTCCTCTCGTTATCATCTTCCTCTCTTATTCCACACCAGCACATCAGGGATGCACAACCACCTCGTCCAGGTGAGAACGGATCGAATACCGGCAGATTGGCGGGTGCTACATCCAATACGGAAATTCTTACCACACAACTAGAGCGTAGACACAAGTTAGTTCACCGCGACGCTGCCAATACAGCCACCAAACATATGACCCAGGATGCACATTTAGAAATCGTCCACAAGACTGGAAGCAGGAAAAATAAGAAGCAGCATACGGTGGGATGTGAGTGTATCCATGTCCAGGCAATCGGCGGTCAATTAACTGTATGACTTACAGCAGGTGTCCGTAGAGAGCTATGTAACAAAATGATTGCTGCCCGTAACTGGAAACCTCCATGGTCGAGAAAGGCATTTATCTGCACAGTCCGTGAAATCGAACATCATGATGTTGTCAGCTCTGGGAATTTCGCAGATGAATTTCCTGATGAGGATCCCCTAGAGTGGACGAAACAGGTGTTATTCACCTTAGAGGAGGCTATGGAAGCATATATGGTAGAGGTAACAGCCGAATTTCATTGTTAGAAGCAGCAACTAATGGCTTGTAGGTTTGCAACATGTCTGCAACTATGGCAAGGCAAGGAGGTCGGGTACAGCTGGCACATTCCGACATACGCCTGGCGTTGAATATGGCCAAAATGGCCAAAGAAGGCTTTTCGTGCGCCGCAATAGAGGAAACGAAATACCTTATTAAGAAACCACGGCTGTTGTCCGAGAAGAGAAGAAGCAGGGTGTTGAGTTTCCTGGGCATAACAAGGTGAAGGCTGCGGTACAAAAACACCCGGCAATGCTTTGCCAAAACCAAACATCCGGCTGCCTTTCTTGCAAAAATGGCCCCGCAAAGAATCCGCAGACACGCTGGAAACAAAAAGGAACAGGTGCACCTCCACTCGCCCGACACAGAGTGCGGAATCCAGAGCCGACTTCACATCCGCCTGGCACGCCACCCTTCCCACTCGCCCCAACTGGAAACACTTCCGGAGCCCAACCTTCTGAAATCGTCAATTTGCTGGCCGGATATATGTATTCGCATAAAGCTCTTCCCGGTGCAGAATTTTTCGATGATGATGAGAATACCCAGCACAATACCGATTTTGATCGAGATATGCTGACTGATGAAGGTTAGTACGCTATCTGTTGCATGGTAATGCGGCTAACATTCATTTTGAACACAAAAGCAGCGGATTGAGCGATCCTGCAACTGATGACAAGCAGTAACCGAAAGACACGGGATTTTGGAGATTATTATTATATATATCTGTGTATTATCAAAGCACAACGTAGTGATCAAGAAGAAAGTAAATGAAAACGCCAGAAACGCAGCCAAAACAATGTGAATGATGGACTGTGCCAAATTAATTGATTGCATATTATGGATACAGGCATGGCAAAATGAGCGTCAACGGAGCGTCAATGATTGTTTTGTCATGTGTCCTGAGAACGCACACCTCCGATAGGTTGTACTTAGTCATAAAGGTATTCTTGCCAGCCTTTATAGGCAAAACAGATTGCAATACCCTGCCTGCCCCAACATGAAAATGAGCATCAGCAGAGCGTCAACGATTTATGGTCATGCATCTTGGGAAATCACTCCTCCGATAGGTTGTAGTAAGTCATAAAGTAATTTTTGCCTGGCTTTATAGGCAAAACAGATTGCAATACCCTCTCTGCCCCATCATGAAAATGAGCGTCAACGGAGCGTCAACGATATTTGGTCATGAATCCTGGGAAATCACACCTCCAATAGGTTGTCCTCAGTCATAAAGGTATTTTTGCCGGCCTTTATAGGCAAAACAGATAGCAATTCCCTCCCTGCCCCATCATGAAAATGAGCGTCAACAGAGCGTCAACGATTTTTGGTTATGCATCTTGGGAAATCACACCTCCAATAGGTTGTAGTAAGTCATAATGTAATTTTTGCCTGCCTGTATAGGCAAAACAGATAACAATACCCTCCGTGGCCCATCATGAAAATGAGCTTCGACGGAGAGTCAATGATTTTTGGTCATGCGTCCTGGGTAATCACTCCTCCCATAGGTTGTAGCCAGTCATAAAGGAATTTTTGGCTTCCTTTCCAGGCAAGACAGAGTCCAATACCCTCCATGCCCCATCATGAAAATGATTGTGAACAGAGCGTCAACGATTGATGGTCAGATATCATGGGTAATCTGCGGAGTAACAGGTTGCACATTGTCATAAACTGATTATTGGCTGCATTTATAGGCAAAAATGAAAGTGAAACGCTTCCTGCCCCATCTTCAAAATACGCGTGAAAAGAGTGTCAACAATTGTTGGCGTTCCATCATGTTTAATCACAGCACAATGTGGCGGTTATTGTCTATATACATAGTTTTGACTGTTATTATTCACTAAAAGGCTCAAGAATACTTAGTGGTAGCTTTGTAAATGAAATAAGTTGTTACTGTCCCGGAGGATGTGGCGAGAATATACTGTACATATCTGCCTATAAAGGCCACCATATCCTTCTTTATGGATGCTCGTGATCAAGCACCACTCATATTACTGAAGAAGCAAGACCAAATATTGTTCACACTCTGTTGACGCTCATTTTCAGGATGTGGTTGGGCGCGTGAGTATGCGTGTTTTGCACATGAAGGCTGCTAATACGTCGAAAATGAAGCGTGCAGTACCAATGTTAATATTTTACGATTCACAGTAGCATATCTGAATGCAACCATAAATGTGAAACCCGAAACGCAGAACCGGAGATTGGAACCAACGGGTCTAGCGAAACCTGGCGAAACCTGTGAGTTGATGGGTACGGGTCCGGGTTTGGCCCGCCATGAGTCAGTAGATCGGGTTGTTGGCCAGGTCTGGAACCGATCCGACCCGTTTTTGTGGTGCAAACCCGCACCGCTGGTGGGTTACCTGGACCAATTGCTAACACTACTAATATTGCTTTTTCTTTGTCACTTAACAGTCACTTGCAGAATAAAACTGAATGTATTGGCCATGTTACAGTGTGATTTGGATTCTAGAACGTTCACATGGTACGTTCGACCCTTGCACATGCACAGACGAATTATCATGTCCCACAATTTGGTCACTGAAATCAAGAAAGAGCTCACACATAGCAAAATTGGTAAACAACTTGCTTTTCCCCACGATGAGATGTCCAAAATTTCAGTTTGCATATCGATTCTTCCACAGACGCAGGAGCCGTCACCATCTCTTTGTCGGAATCCAATAGCTATATGCTAATTAGCTGGAGGCTATATGCAGGGGTAAAAGCTTACTGGTTCAACTGGCTTCGCTTTCAGCAATGTTGACAAATCTGACTCCGCAGCTGGCTCACCACTAGGTATGTTCAGTTTTGACTGCGGCTTCACCGAACCTAGCCTGATATGACAACTTCCTGGTCGAGAAGTCCCTGGTGACATTCCGGGGCCAATTTCAAGACTCTCCATCAGCTCTGCAAATGGTGTCGGTGGAGGTGGCGGAGCGTCATCATTTGTTTGCGGCTGAACGACTGCCGGAACCTTCAATTAAGATGTGCCGTACTTCTCATCTCGTTCACGGAAGTAGTCGGCTGCATCCTCCCATACCGGTGGAGTCAATTTGTCGAGCTTCATCTGCTTCTACCGAAACCTCTCCATGCGCTGCGGTACCGTTATTGTTATTATCCCCTCACCCAGCCGGGTTCGTCATCTTCACTCAGCTTGCCCTGCTCAGACTCTTTATCATCCTCATCTTCCCCATCCTCCCCATCGTCTGAACTTGCAAGATCACTCAGACTGTCTCCAATAGCAACCAGCATCTCATCAAACGTCTTTTCGGGCTTTCTGGACATCAATCCCGCCAGTTCAGCATGCGTCATATCATCCTGCTCTTGCTTAACCGCTGCCTCTGTGTCTTGAACTCGCTTTCTTGCCGCAGCGGTCTCTCTCTCAACATAATCCTCAATCCATTTCTCTGACTCTTCATGGCCCAGGAAGTGCATTTCTTGCCGTTTCTCCGCCGCAAGCTTCTTTTTGGACCTCAAGCTGCGCAATTCCCCAAGGGCGTGCACTCTATCTGCCTCAAAGCCGCTCTTGGCTTGATTCGCTTGATGACGTGGTTGGGTTGACCGCTTTGTTGATTTGCCGTTTTTGCCCACCGGAAGTGGCGAAAGTTATTTTTCGGAGCATTGACCATTGTAGTTTGGGTGGCCTGTGTTGTTACGTGAGATGCTGGATGTTGCAAGTTATGGACAATATGGAGGCAAGCTGTGTCTTTTATGTCAAGGTTGGTACATTTACTCATCTTGAACAACCTAAAATCTTCCTCCTGACTGTCAATAAATCATAAATAGTGACGCTAACCATACAACATGACCTGATTGTTAGCGTCATTTTTATGTAATATCCTGGGGATCATTTGAGACAAACATCAGCAGACATTCTTTCCCTCGAACTAAATCCTATTAATTTCATGCGATTAGGCGATTCCGGCGGTCATACACCGCAATTTATCCTTGTTACCAAAGAAACAACATCAGACCAACATTTTGCAAATTGTGGGGCGGTGGGAAACCCCTGCAAGTTGCAGCCATACTCAGTAGGATTCATCTTGAGCATAACGATCATGTTGGCTGCTACTTATTCCATTTTCATAAGATGCTGACTATGTAGTCCTCAGGTTTTCCCACTTCCTCTCGTTATCATCTTCCTCTCCTATTCTACACCAGCACATCATGGATACACAGTCACCTCCACAAGGTAAGAGCGGATCGAATACCGGCTGATTGGCGGGCACGGAATCGAATACGGAGATCCTTGCCACACAATATGAGTGCAGACACAAGTTAGTTCACCACGATGATGCCAATGCAGCCACCAAACATATGACCCAGGATGCACATTTTAAAATCGTCCGCAAGACTGGAAGCAGCAAAAATAAGAAGCACCATGCAGTTGGATGTGAGTATATCCATATCCAGGCAAACGGCTGTCAATTAACCGTATAACATACAGCGGGTGTCCGTAGAGAGCTACGTAATGAATTTATCGCCACCTGTAACAGGAAACCTCAATGGTCGACAAAGCCTTTTGCCCGCACAGTCCACGGAATCGAACATCATGATGTTGTCAGCTCTGGGATTTTCGCAGATGGATTTCCTGATAAGCATCCCCATGAGTGGACGAAACAGGCTTTTATCACTTTAGAGGAGGCTATGGAAGCGTATATGGTGGAGGTAACAGCCGAATTTCATTGTTAGAAGGAGCAACTAATGTCTTTTAGGTTTTCAACATGTCTGCAACTATGGCAAGGCAAGGAGGTCGGGTACAGCTGGAACAGTCCAACATGTGCCTGGCATTGAATATGGCCAAAATGGCCAAAGAAGGATTTTTGCGCACCACAACTGAGGAAACGAAATATCTCATTGTTATGGGTTCTCCCTAAACAGCGATAATGGTACTTTGCATTGGTCTTATGAATACAGGTTACGGAGTTACTCTCGGTATAGTCACGAAACATGCATAACACCTATTCATCACGGGCAAAGTGAGCCAGTCCTAGGACCTTTAGCGGGGTTACAGAGGAGTCGCGTGTTGATTGAATAAGTGACCAAGAACACTTAGCAGATTGACTTAAAATGATGCAGCTATGTCGGCATCGAGGGAAAGCTTGCGTTAGCCGTGTGCATAGTTTTCAACAATATTCACTATACGTGATACTAGCGGGACATGTCTTGTGAGACACAACAGTCGATAGTCAATATGCGAGTATGCGGGATCCCCGACTTATTGGCTCGGGCGATAGGAGTCATCAGGGCACTCCCCGGCCAAAGAGAACAGTCTCGGCCAAAGCATGACGTGACTCAGGGAATTATGACGTCGGCTTAAGATATGAGGCCGGAAGCAACCCTGTTCATTGGTGTGTGTTAGTATGCATTGCAACGTCAGCTTCGTATTCAATACAAGATGATGCTTCAGGTTCTACGTTCGCATAGTATCGGTTGGTCGCCAACTAAATCTATGATGCAAGCCAAATAGCCTTTAAGGTGTGGTATTAATTTCCAATTAAGCACTGCCGACCAAGATCGGGAGATGTTCGAACTATTGATGCAAACGGATTGTGAGATCTCTACGTTCAAGTTTCATCTGACACACTGCATGACGCGTAGTTGCGAAATTGATGGCCTGATTCTTATCCGGAGCGCTAAAGCTTTAACACGTCATTTACGTAACACATATCTGTTATCAGTGGAGTCATAGCGTCGAAGTATGGGCGTACAAACCCTCAAAGACGACTATAAAGAGATGGCATTGCTCCGGCGAGGAGAAGACAAGCTCAAGCAGCAATCCACAGCCAACAATCAGAACACCAAAGACGATCTTAAAATATTATTAAGCATTCTATCTATTACAAACATTTACCATTACTTCCTTCATCCATCTACGTGATCAGGCAACCTATGTCTCGGAGACACTTGACACAATGAGAATACGCTCTCCAACAAGTTGTCGGATTATTCGGAGATCTACTTTATCAGTTGGAAGAAGCACGTTTAACCCACATCTACCAAGCGGTTTCTTGTTTCTGTCAACTTAAGGATATCGATTACCAGGGATTGAGATACGTGAACACCGGCGCGTGACCATTCGAGGGGTGGGGCGGAGAGTGGCTGCACGACGGGGAAGATGAGTCTTCCTATATATCAGCGATGGGAATTGGAGACGGTTGGATTTAGGTCGCTCTTGGACAAACGATTCAAGAGGTTGAGTATTGGAACAAGACGAGGAAAAGAGTAAAATAGATAGGCGGTTGTACTTAAGTCAATAAATATTGTATTGATTATTGGGATTAAGCACCCCCGTAACACTCATTAAGACACCATGCTCCAAGGTACGAGAAGAGAAGAAGCGGGGTGCTGAGTGTTCTGGGCATAAAAAGGTGAAGGCTGCGATACAAAGACACCTGGCAATGCTTTGTCAAAACCAAACGTCCAGCTGCCTTCGTTGCCAAAATGGCACCGCAAAGAATTCTCAGACATGCTGGAGACGCAAAGGAACAGGTGCACCTCCACCCATCTGACGCAGGGACCGGAATCGACAGCTGACTCCACGTCTGCCCGGCAGTCTACCCACCCCAACCGGTAACACTTCCGGAGCTCAACCTTCCCAAATCGTCAATTTGCCGGCCGGCTATACGTATTCGCACACAGCTCTTCCCTGTGCGGAACATTGCAATGATAATGAGGATACCCAGCACGATACTGATTTTGATCCACATCTTCTGACTGATGAAGGTTAGTACACTATCTGTGGTGTGGTAATTCAGCTAATATTCATTTTGAAGACAAGAGCAGCGGATTGAGCGATTCTGCAACTGATGACGAGCATTGACCAAAAGGCACGGGATTGTGGAGATCGTTATTATATATATCTATGTATTATTAAAGAACAACGTAGTGATCAAGAAAGTAAATGAAAACGCCACAAAGGCAGCCAAAACAATGTGAATGATGGAGTGGGCCAAATTAAATGATTGCATATTGTGGATACAGCCATGGCAAAATGAGCGTCAACAGAGCGTCAACAATTTTTGGTCATGCATTCTGGGAAATCACACCTCAGATACGTTGTAGTTAGTCATAAAGGAATTTTTGGCTGCCTTTATAGGCAAAACAGATAGCAATACCCTGCCTGCCCCCTCATGAAAATGAGCAACAACGGAGCGTCAATGATTTGTTGTCATGCGTCCTGGGAAATCACTCTTCCTGTAGGTTGTAGTCAGTCATAATGGAATTTTTGGCTGCCTTTATAGGCATAACAGATAACAATACCCTCCCTGCCCCATCATGAAAATGAGCATCAACGGAGCATCAACGATTTTTGGTCATACATCCTGGGAAATCACACCTCTGCTAGGCTGTAGTCAGTCATAAAGGGATTTTTGGCTGCCTTTTTTGGTAAAATAAATTGCAATACCCTCCCTGCCCCATCATGAAAATGAGCGTCAATGGAGCGTCAACGATGGTTGGTCAGGTATCATGGGTAATCTGGTGGGCGACAGGTTGCACATTGTCATAAACTGATTATTGGCTGCCTTTATAGGCAAAAGTGAAAGTGAAACGCTTCCTTCCCCATCTTCAAAATGAGCGTCAACAGAGTGTCAACGATTGTTGGCCTTCCATTATGGTTAATCACAGCGCGATGTGGTGGTTATTGTCCATATACATCGTTTTGACTGTCATCATACGCTAAAAGGCTCAACAATACTTAGTCGTAGCTCTGTCAATGAAATAAGTTGTTACTGTCCCGGAGGATGTGGCTAGACTATACTGTACATATCTGCCTATAAAGGCTGCCATATCCTTATTTCTGGATGCTTATGATCAAGCACCACTCATATTACCAAAGATGCAAGACCAAATATCGTTGACGCTCTGTTGACGCTCTGTTGACGCTCTGTTGACGCTCTGTTGATGCTCATTTTCAGGATGTGGTTGAGCGCCTGAGTATGTGTGTTTTGCACATCAAGATGGCTAATACGTCGAAAATGAACTTTGACGTACCAATGTTAATGTTTTACGATTAACAGTAGCATATTTGAATGCGACCATAAATGTTAAACCTGAAACGCAGAACCAGAGATTGGAACTGATGGGTCAAGTCAAACCCGGCGAAAGCCGTGGGTTGACGGGTACAGGTCCGGGTTTGGCCCGCCGAGAGTCAGCGGGTTGGGTTTTTCAATGGTTCTGGAACCGAACAGACCCATTTTTGCAGTCCAAACCCGGACCGCTGGCGGGTTACCCAGACCCGTTGCTAACACTATTGCCACCACATTGCCCACTCCAACTCCCCGCTGATAAGATATTGTCTCTAATGAATCTGTGGTACATCTCAGGGAAACATCTTAGAGGTCTATAGTATGTTTGTTGGGAGTATCTTTTGGTGGTGGTGCACTATGTACAATCTCTATGGGTAGATCAATTTGTGTACAAAGCTCATCGATGGCAATTCAGGTGCACCCATCAAAGCTGAATCCTGATGGCTCTGGAGGATCCATGCTGGCAACAGGTCACATCTCGTCAGCTAATAGTCCATGACTGATCTACATTTGGTGATATTGTGGATGGTCAGCCTCAAGTCAGGTGGAGTTGAATTATTATCTTTTGCAGATCACAAACCTAAATGGTGTTTAGAGAGTGTTGACGATATTTGAGAACTTGTTATTGACCTTGTATTCCAATGGATCTTGATGATGCTTCAGGAGGTGTTTTGGAGCTTCTGTACCATGGGTTTACAAGCAAGGAAATTCAGGATAGCTTAATACATTGACAGCCATATCGCACTTCACCAAATGAGGTGAAGAGTGGTAATATATCGTCACCGTATAATGAGTTCATGTTATAAACATGGATTCAATGTGTCTTATCCATCACAATAATCATGTCCATTGTCCAGTAACTATCATCAGCTGAGAGGCGATGCTTTGTTTTGTTATCAGTTCAATTACTGAAATGGGGCCTGATTAATCCAAGGAAAACATAAGTTTCCCAGGTACTTGGATGTCCGGACAAGGGTCATTGAGAACTGATAAGTCTTGTGGGATGTTTGGTTCTGTACTGATCCTTGACTGGAGCGTGGATTGTAAGGGGAACAAAGCTGTATAGGCAACAAGCATTAGAGGAAGCGATCACTGTTGCTGCTTAACTCACAGACCACCGGTTCAATGATGTTGGAAGGTTGTACTCACACCACTTATGTGTAATATCCCTGCCTGTACTAACATTCATACTGGATACAGTTCCTGTTGGGTTCCTGGGGAGTGACAGCATATTCTGACTATGATCTTTAAGTCATGGAAGCGTAAAAAGGTAAGCTGCAATTGTACATCCTACTATAAGAATTCGAACATACCACCATGAGGGGTAGAATGTGTGTGATCAAGGGTTCTTTTTCTCAAAGCTGGGATGGATTCATGGATTAAAGGTGAAGTAAAACACCACAGTTTGTGACAACAGAATGGGATATAAGTAGCCCTTCAATTGTGCCAAATGTTACAACTCCCATCAATATACTCAGCCATAATCCTAATTAATCAACATTATATCTCTTGTTGCTTGTTGGTTACCGCAGTGGTGGTTGACAGAGTATGTTGACAGTCTGATCTCCACCAAAGACTGTGCATATGGCTTGACATGGTGGTGGGTGTTGCCAGCAACAAATATCAGCAAAATGTAAAATGGTTTGGAAGTCATAACTCAATAACTCAGCTATTCCGAACAACCACACCGTTCCTTCCAGAAGCTTCCAGATGCTCCCAAACAGGCTGAATGCAAAATGATGTGCTTCTGAGGTACTCTGAGAGTACTTCAGGTGCTCCTCAATGCTTCTGAAGTAGCGGAACAGAATACAAGAATATTCTAAAGAGTATGAAGTCATCTTCAGAATGCTATAAAATCATGCCTTTAAGTTGGTAAACTTTCGGAGCTGCTGGGACTACGACACTCATCTCCAAGAGGATTCAGGTACACCTGGAGCCAGAATCTCTGGGAGTGATGAATATATAATGTCTATATCGAATAATAAAATTCAATAATCTATCTCACAGTTATACACCTGAATCAGGCATTCTAATCTAAATTAATATACAGTCCAGTAGGTATCTAAATCAACATGATTATTTACAAGCCATATGCTATCCATGCCACCCAATGCAGCATTCTCCCGCACCAAATGCACCGGCCCAACTACTGCTCCAACTGGTACACTATGTATCTTATTTGTTTGTTTGACAACCCGGATGAACCTGTCAACACAATCAGCCAAACCATGAAAATCTTTGTACTTTGTTGGAATCACCACCGCGTATTCTTGAGCTTGAAGACGTAATACCCATTGCTGAGTGATCTTGCATCTCTTAGAAAAGATCGATAATGCTTTCCCAGCTGGCAGGCGCTCCTGAAATTGGAGGATCTCATTCGCTGGAGTCCAGCTGAAGTATAATAGAGGAAAACAAGGAAATCGACCTTGGAAGGTGTTATCGAGGTCATTCTCTTCACTTTGCCTATACTGGACCCAGATGTTATGAGCTTCAGGCATGATCCGTTGGTTGGCATTGGTATATTCTACCTTGCAATCAAGTCCCAGACGCTCAACAGAAGTCAGGTTGTGAAATGGTTGACAGTAATTCAACAGCCCATTCTGGAGTTTAATAAATATACTGTCTATGAGGATATTCTGATCATATCTGAGCACGAGTCCACTAAGTTTGTGTCCCCAGTCTTCATCAATTTGCCAGCAGAATAGCTGTCCACAGTGGGGAATTCCGAAATCTTCTGATGCATCTCTGAGTGAGGTTAATTTGATACTTCTGCACACTCTGCGGACATGCGTTTCTCTCAAATGATATATCTGCTGTGATACAGGGTGGATAATGGGCTGGTCCTGGATTGTTTGGAGACGTAACAGATGGGCTCTGCGTGTACTTCGCCATTTATTGGTAGCGGATAATAGGTTGAAATTTTTGCAGAGTCAATATCGTACCAGCCTTCGAGTGCAAGAGATGAAAGTGTCTCCTCCATATAGACAAGACGGGTATACCGGTCATTGTGCTTGAGCATCTGTCGAATGTAATTGACTTTGTTGCTAGATCCATATGCCTCTTTCACAGTGGAGATATGTATCCGTTCAGAAATATCAGTGGTACAATTGTCACCGGAACCCATTCAGCGAACTGACTCTGATATATGGCTCACACAATGCATCTTTGGATATCCGAAATGTATCACGCACTGTTCAATGGTTTTCCGGAGCACCTGAATGCCGATTGTCTCTCACTAAGCTTCAAACTCAATCAAACAGATGGAGAATTCCGTTCTGAACCGCTTCTGTTCATTCAAGGTGATGCCATAAATCTCTCTCTCCAGCTGGTGAGTGACACGCTCCATATCAGCCAAGCTCCAGTTCGTGGCTTCAATCTCAGCATCGGATAGGCGGATCCGTAATTGCAGTCACTTGTCGGAGGTCATGTTTGCCGCCCGCTAAGCCTTGTCTGTGGCAGCAGTTTTCTTTAGGGCAAGTTGTTTGGCGGATTTGCTTCTGGGACCGGTTGCCTTGGTCCGGGCTTCCTGCAATAGTTGTCGCTCATGACGTTGGAATAATTTATCGAAAAGTTTGCGTTTAACATGTGTCACTTGATGGATTTCGCGCTCCAATCTCTCAATTGCCTTCTGACAATCAGCATCTGACCGAGTTGTTAGCGGTTCTCCCCTAGCAGTGTCTATGGTAACCTCAGATTAGCCAATTAAAGGGGTATATGACTTGCTTCGCATGCATGCATACATTCAAACACCTACGCTGGGCGTCTGTAGAACTTTCAGTCACGAGTACCTTTAGCGGGGTACGAGTGGGACACGTCTCGGTTGAATGAGTTTAGGCTTAGCGGATTCATTCTTGATGATACAGCAACACTGCCAGATCGAAAGGGTTACAAACCTGCCAAGCGTGTTGTTTTCAACCAGATTCATTTTCCGACTATAGAGTGATTATGTCTGATCAGCGCAGAACAAAGGAGTTAGTATCCGCAGACATGGCAATTGTCAGCCAATATGCAATTAAGTTTGAACTTAAGTCCGGCCTCTTGTGTGAGGACGGTTACTGGGCACTCCATGGCCAAAGTGAATGATCCGGGCCTGAGCATGGTGTGATTGAGGGATTATGACGTTGGCTGTTGATATGAGGCCTGGAGCATCCCCGTGCATTGGTGTCTATGGAATGGCAACTGCGAGTCATTTAATCTACGCTGGTATAGTAGTGGTGGGTCGCCACGTAAATCTATAAATGCAATCATACTACAGTATGAGTTGTCATGAAGACGCTGTTCGCTATGTCGGCAGGTGTTTCCAGATACCGAACCATACCAGTGTGAGATGTCGAAGTTGAAGTTATGATCTGATATATGATATCTTGCGGTTGTGGCCTGATTCTTATCAGGTGTGTAATGCTTTAATAACGCAACTGCCTTAACACGATAAACATGGGGATTCGTGGTAACCTCTACCAGGCGCATCCAATATGGAAGTAAGACGCAAAGCACATTGCTATCATTTTCATTGATAAGAAGTATGGGTGCGCATGCATAACATCCCGAAAATTTTTCTATAACCAGGTCACATTGTTTCAGCAATCAGAAGGACAAGCTCTAGCAGCGAAACAGTCAGCAATACCTACCAGCAAAAGAAGACCTTTATTTATTATTGTGTTTTTATGATACCTATACCTATTATTATATATACATAAAAATCTATTAGCTTTCTGTAGCGGCAGCCCCGCACCATTGATAAGTATTCTTCTGTGAATCCCTACCACCTTCGAAACCGATAACGACGCAATTGTATATGCTCTCGAAAGAATTATCTCCTACGCCAGGAAGAATCAGTATATCTTTCTAACGCAACGCATTTGGTGGATAGCATCGATTATTGGGTTACAACAGGGCTTAGTTCTTCTTATCAAAAACCTATGGGAACAATCGGAGGCCTATCAAGCGCCTAGTATCAACCAGTGCGATAGGGATAATATACATCCTGATGGTATATCTCGAATTAAGATGTTGATACCCGATCTGGAAAGTCCCAATTACAGTAGCAGCCGGGACACAAGTGAATCCAAATCCGGACAATTAAGTACTTCGGAGGATTCTTTACACAATCAGATACTAGATAATTGCGAAGAGCTCCTTTGACAATCCAAGCAAGAAAGAAAGAAGGTTGCTAGAAGAAACCTGCAAATTAGTAAAGAGATTTCTGGGAAATTTTCTCAACGGAAGAAATCCCGGAAAAGTTATAAGGACCAAGTAAAGGGAATTGATAAGTCCGAGTTGGCCCGGAGACAGGCAGCAGGAGAGTGTCAAAGATGTGCTTGGCCAGAAGACCGGAGAGGAGCCCATCAGACTCTTGATTGTTTCCGGTGGCTACGGAAAGAAAAAGGAACTACTCCATTCACTAAAGCAAAAAGAGACCAGCAATTTTAGGATAAGGAATCTAGGGCCATTCAAACTACCTATACATAGGTCATTGGAATCCCCCTAACACGAGTGGTTGCCGCTTGTTTGGATCTATTCAGGCTCATCTGAAATATCCTATGTTTTGTTGCGGAAACCTTTTCAGCCCCTTACACAAGGGCCGCCATTGCATCAAGAATCTTATTAATCATTTGTTCGCGTAACTGAGGGGATTCCGTTGCCAACAAGTCATCCACTTTGGCCTTCACACACTTCGACATTTACTGTTCAAGAATAATACCTTTCTTCTGGTAAAGTCGCTTCAGTGCATCATCTAGTGCTTGAAGGGATAGATCCGAGTGATTTTGTTGGCTAACAAGGAGAGAGAATTGACATAATACCCGCACTGCTCCCATCACCATTTCATCGAAGGCATTTTCCGCCGCAGTTTCCCCGTCATCTCTGGAGCAGTCAAGAATTGGAGTGCAATTCACTGCCGGTGTTCTGATGATTCCACGGATTTCTTTACTTTGCCAGGGGCCGCTTTTCAATGAATCAACAGGTTTAGAGAAGTGCTGGAGGCCGGGATATCGTGGCACCGATGTGAATCGATTGTGAAATTGATCCTTGACGTTTCTAGCTTTCAGGTATTTGAGCAGCCAGTGCAATAAGTCTTAAACTAAACCCAGGAGCAGCTGATGCAATTCATCAGGCTGCCAAAGCAGATGGTGATGGCAGAGAGAGTATTGCCAGAACTGGTTGCAGATTGGGTGGACACCTTCAGTGTGCAGAGCATCAATAGTATTGTCCTGCAGCTGCTCTGAGTAAATATGCTGGTGTCTTGAGTTATCGAGTGGTCGAAAGTTGAATGCCCCATCGGCGCACCTTTCTGAATTTCACACATTGGGCATACGCCATTTGAGACTTGAGCAACCATGACTTGTTCTGAATAATCCCGGACCCAGGCAGCCAACCGAGGTAAATTTTGTTGCTGGAATCCATCTGCACAATCCCATTTCAAGCTAGGGCCAGTGATGTCAAGATGCCTAAGTTGAGACAGCACAGTTCCAACCGTGGAATGCCATGCTTCGTCAATGTTCCTGGCACCTATCGGGGGACATGAGATCAGCCTGACAAGAATCCAGGTGCGCTTTGTTGGTGTGTTCAGGATGTCTTTTTGAATATCACCTATCGTGAGATACAGCGGCCAGACATGCTGGTTGGCCGAAAAACTTGTCAAGTGAGTCTTGTTGGATGCACATATGACTGGCACAATTGTTGTTCCTGCAGGAAGTTAAGCCTGTGTACGCCACAACCAATCACATGGGTTCATCTCGTGGTAGATTCGACAACCCTCAGAGTCAGTGAGGCGCACCGGTTCAAAATCGAGGTTCACCTGAAATGGGAGATGTGGCAAAACAAACTGGATGCATTTGAAAACATCCCTGTAGTCTCATGTTCCCAAGATATGTGAGTCATCTGCGATCCAACTGTCATCGCCGAGCCCGAAATCGAGTTTAGAAAGGAGCTTTTGTAGGGCATCTGCTGATTGGAATGATTCGATTTTGATGTTGTCCAGTCAACGCCTGAGATGTCGATCAATTCAGGTTTTGGATTGCTGGGTACACGACAAAGTCCGCTGAAAGTCCTGTGCGGACCGAAATGTATGCCATGGATTCCATAGTTCTGAGTACTTTGGATGCTTGTTGTACAATCCAGTTGCTTTGCCAAACAGTTTCCCCCCCGCATTTTCCACTCCAACTACCTGCCAATGAGCCTTTGTCTTGGTTGGATAAGGGGTACAGGTGAGATCAGGCTGCTGAGGGTCTATAGGTTCTTCCTTGGGTGTATCTTCCGGTGGTGGTGCACCCTGTACATTGTCGAAGAGTAGATCATTTATTGACAGCTTGTTGATGGCCATTCAGGTTCTCCTACTGTAGTCGTACCATGATGGCTCAGGGTGATCCCAGCCGGCAGGTGGCAGAATCCCGTTGGGTAATAGCCCTTCATTCATTGATGGTGGGTGATATTGTTGATAGTGAGCATGCAGTCGGTTCTCCTTGCATAATTCCTTTTTCCAGATAAAGCATTTAACATGTTCCCGGCGAGTGTTGACCATATTTGAGAAACTCTCAGTGTTCTGATGAATCTCGATGATGCTTTAGGGGGTATGGTTTGTTGCTGGATTTGAGCCTCAGGGATATTCATTTGAAAGTGAGCTAACTCAGGTTAGCGTATCACTTTCAAAGCCGCATCACACCCCACCAAATGTATAGAAGGGGTAAAACAAAGTCACCTCATAATCAGTTTTCTTTACAAACCAGGATAATATCTACTGAAAATTGTTAGCAGAGAAAGTTTCTTTTGTCATCACTGCGATCAAGTTTCAATACTCTTCATCAGGTGCTACTACTATCGGCCTTATCGTATACTACGTTATTGCGGCATTGTGCAGATTATGTCTACGCTCGAGCCTCAAGCAGCGGATAACATCAGCTCAATACAATGAATCAATAGATAGGTTGCCTAGCTAGCTGTTGACCCACTCGATGATCATCGAAAACTGATAGGCTGCTAAGAAGTTTTCGTCAGTAACGATCCTTGACCGGTGGGTGGATCCTGAGGAGACAACGAAGTTTGCACAAGGAGCTCAAACGAAAGCAATCACTGGTGCTGGTCGACTAACAGGCGTCATATTGAATGAAGTAGTAGATCATACACATACATTTTGAGTGTAACATGCCTAGTCATGCTAACCTTCCAACTGGATATAGTTCTTGTTGGTTTCCTGGAGATATCATGACGAATCCCTTCTATGACCTTTACAGTTATGAACCGAACAAAGGTGAGCTTCCATCCAAGTTCCTATCATACGAATTCGAGAATATAACAAACAAAGGCAGGATGTGTGTGATTATGTTTTCTTTTTCTCAGTCGGGTTTCATGAATCAAAGGTGCAGTGAAACACCACAGTTCGTTACAAATAAGATGGATATAAGAGGCCTTCACTCCACCGAAGGTCACTGCTACCTTCAATAGTCTCAACTATACTCCGCTTCATTCAAAATCACCAATTGAATTGATAATTTGTTTACCACCATCTTTTGTTCACATGTGATGTCGATGAAAAGATCACCACCAAAGACAACCAATATGGCTCCATCGGGTGGGCTGTTTGGCTCACAACAATGCCCAGAAGACAATGTGGGAGCATCTGACAATAATGCTGGAAACACACGATGCAAAGACACTCAATTCGGGCAACCCGCGAATCAAATTCATTCTCCACTGGGGTATAGTTACCCTCCTTCGCAGCCACCATTTCCAGGTGCTACCCAGTATTACCAACCCGCCCCATTCAACATGACACCAAGCTTGCAACCAAGCTCTGGAGGTGCAACCCACAAATATCAGAGTTATGAGCCATCGTGGCAAGGATACAACTTCCCCCAAGGTTGCTATGGTGGACCTCAAATGTTTCCCCCGCAGAAATTCACCGGACAGGGGCCATCATCTCCAGGCGCACCTCGAGTGCCTCCAGCACTGGCTGGAAACCATCCAGTCAATCGGGCGACATCGTCCTCCTCTGCTCCATACAGACAAATTCCCGGCTCACCTGGGAGACCTCCCATTAGCCTCCCAACGAAACGATTTCAGCCGGTAGCGGAACCGCGCAGGACAGATGTGGCAGGGATTGCAGATTTGCCACCATTACCAGAGATTTCTTATGACAAATTCGATGCAGATGCTGAGAGCGATGATTCGTTGGACTTGGGCGGGGCTGAAGGCAAAGCCACAAGTAGCTTGATGCAATCGGAATTCTCCTTGAAGCTATCTGCTAAAAGGATGGGGCAGCCCAACTTTAGTGCCTTGAACAAGTGGAAGAAAGTATGGGTGGCTGGGTTTCTGGGGAGGAAGCATCGGTCTATTATCCTGGGACAGAACCGTTCGAAAAAGTTGCGAGATGGACCCCTGTGCTGGGAGATGGCGGTTGCAGAATTTTTGGTGAGTTTTGAAACCTGGCTGCCTTTGGAGAATTTCGACAATGCCGAATGGATTCGGCAACAATGGGTGCGGATGTTTCTGAAGAAATGTGCAAGTAAGGTTCGGGAGGCGAGGAAGAAGGGAAGGCGAGGCAACAAGTGATTGGCAACGCATTTGGGAGAGCGCGCGGGCAAAAAACCAAGAGGTAATATCCCAGAGTTGCCAAATACAACATTCACTGTTTTAATTCGTCAAGTGCCGAACGGCAATAATGACCGGACATCCAGCATGCAATTCCAAGCTTCGTAAACAGATGTGAGGCATTGGGAGGAGCTGACTGATTACATCAAAAAAAATTATTGCCCGAAAGAACCATACTGTTTGACCGCGTTACAAAAATGCAACTGGATGCAGGAAGGATTGGACGAAGAGTATAGGGGATTATACGCACCCAGGCAAATGATGAATGACCCTCCATACGGTCAGATATCATACAACAGTCCCCTTTCAAATGCCTTGAAGTTGAAACTGGGAAATAATGTGAACCGATTTTTGGTAGAAATGAAGACAGTGACGGGGAAGGAAATTGCGGAGCACATAATGAGACCAGCAAAGGTAATCCCCGCCAGCCTTGTTCCAGTTAGTTATCCCCACTGCTAATCAGTATACCCAGACTTCAGAGGGATCCAAGGAAAATGAACGAGTGGTGGATGAGGAGGCAGATGGGAAAGATATTGATAGTATTAATGTAAGTTCTGATTGAGTGAATAGAATTGATTATAAACCACATAATATTGAGTCCAAATGCTTGACCGTGAAATACCTAACATCGCGATGGATTCCAGGAGCACCGGAGTATGAGCCCATCTACCCAACATACCTCGGAGTAGTGTTAGCAACGGGTCCGGGTAACCCGCCAGCGGTCCGGGTTTGGACCGCAAAAACGCGTCGGTTCGGTTCCAGAACCGGCCAAAAACCCGACCCGCAGACTCTTGGCAGGCCAAACCCGGACCCGTACCCGTCAACCCGCGGGTTTCGCCGGGTTTGGCTAGACCCGTCGGTTCCAATCTCCGGTTCTGCGTTCCGGGTTTCACATTTATGGTCGCATTCAGATATGCGACTGTTAATCGTAAAATATTGACCATGGTACGTCACGGTTCGTTTTCGACGTATTAGCCGCCTTGATGTGCCAAACAAGAATACTCAAGCGCCCAACTACATCCTGAAAATGAGCGTCAACAGAGCGTCAACGATATTTGGTCTTGCATCTTCGGTAATATGAGTGGTGCGTGATCACAAACATCCATAAAGAAGGATATGACAGCCTTTATAGGCATATATGTACGGGATATTCTAGCCACATCCCCCGGGACAGTAACAACTTATTTCATTTACAGAGCTACTACTAAGT
>Ga0307514_10000350_pt1 | contig 107712 bp, 137 predicted proteins | sample 16_EM_MG_FD_203088 | JGI IMG/M metagenome (GOLD analysis project Ga0307514, IMG submission 203088) | Populus trichocarpa ectomycorrhiza microbial communities from riparian zone in the Pacific Northwest, United States - 16_EM | ecosystem: Host-associated > Plants > Roots > Unclassified... | reverse complement strand
CACGCCCAGAGTCGTCACCATTCTCTCCCCCATTGCCAACAAGATAACGACCCTCAATCTCTCTAGCACCAAATTCGCTTCTCCTCACGATTTCTGGCCTCTTATCTGTTCCTTCCCTAACCTCAGCACCGTTCAAACCTGCGACGTCACCTATGAATCCATGGAAGGGGCCGCATTTTTCCTCAGTCAATACTTACGAACCCCCCATTACAACCCTTTCCATTTCCGCCTCACAACAGGGCTTCGTTATTGACAATCTCGTCAATTCTCCTTTCCCTCTCCGCCTCCTCAAAAATATCGATATCCGCTTCATCGACCCCAACCAAATCACATTGGTTCCCCTTGCCGAGTCAATTCGTGGAACCGTCAAACGGCTGCGCTTCAGCGCCGTTTCAATTCATCGTAAAGACGACCAAAGTGGGTCTTTCATTTCGCCCAATCATCTACTTCACTGTTCTGATTTCCACAGGGGTCCCTGACTTCGTCAGCAGACTGACAAACTTGGAGACTTTAATCGTGGACAAAATTTACGTCTTACGTCCAGGTATTGGCCCGACAGAGTCCCTCTTGTGTATTCCCCTGGTGCTCAGAAGCACCGCCGCTCCCATCCGGAAGCTCTGCGTCGAGTTGAGGATTATGATCATCGATCACCTCGATTCCGTGGACTGGTCGCAGATTGATCATATTTTGACCAATCAGGAACCGCTCCGACAGTTAATCGAGGTCAACGTCACTGTCATATCAACATCTGCCATTCGCGGGACAATCGATACCAAGACCCTCAAGGCTTCCGTCGCTCGGAGGTTGCCCATGACCTCTCAGCGCGGTATCCTTCGTTGCGGGATTGGAAGATCTTAGGAAAGTAGCCATTCATTAGTCGCGTTGTGTCTATTTCTCGTGTTCTTCGATGATGGCTTTGTGTTTGTATCTTGATGGTCTCTACTCTCTTTTGTACATTATTTCTTCCCCTGACCGCTATCCGGCCCCACCCAGACTTCACATTCCCTACTTCCCACACACCCCACGGAAACATCCCTAGCTCGGGCGATTCACTCGCGTTTCATCCACGACGCCGACCTTTCTTGTCGTGTGGTTTCCTGATAGCGAACACGCTGGTCTCGGTTTTGTCTCTTGTGTCCACCTGCAGCTGGGGATGGAAATCCTCCGTGTTCCGATCCCACCACTGGGTCAGATCGTTCGGATGTGCCAACCCCCCGGACCGGCGGCGAGTCTGGGTGCAGGGTCGTCGGTGTATCCTTGACCCACCAGCAGGATCCTTAGTTTTGGTCCAGATATGCCACGAATTTCGCGGCATCTGTTTGATGGAGCCCCGGCTACGGAAAATCTGGGAAAGCGGTCGCCGGGTCATACCGTTCATCCACAAGCCATTGGTTGACAGACTGGGTTTCTGGTCTCTGGCGGCCCGGGGGACACCGTCGGTGTGATGCCCGCTTATCTACGACACTAACACTCGAGTGCGAGTCGGAAATGCCTAGATCGACAACGCAATCGTGTACATGGGTAGATTGATGATACGGATACATGTGGGAGGGTGATTTTACAGGAAAATGTAACTGTCATCGTATACTTATAATACAGAAGAGTTTATGTGATAACGGGGAGGTAAAAGAAAGAGAAAAGTGCACAATCTGTCCTCTGTTGGTGACATACGTTTCGAATGCAACACCGCCAAGGTACAAGATATTGTCCAGGGTTCAGGGGTTTGGATGAAAGTGAGAGATGAGAAAACGAAGAGGGTGCGTGTGGGTATGTGGAAAATCGGGTGAGAACTTCGGCGTTCAACGTCGATAAGTCGGATAGTCGGCTTGGACTGCGTAGGCCAACTCTGCGAACTCCTTGTCCAGTTTCTTCTCTTGCGTCTCCCATCGCCGGTCTTCCGCTCTCACCTTGTCTCGATAGTTCCTCAACGTATACTTGCTCCCTTCCTCTCCCTTCTCCATCCCCGATGCGGTAGTATTCCGGCCAGTTGTCGCCTGCTCCCGAGTTCCAACCACGGCTTCTTCATCCTCCTCATACATATTCCTCTGCCTCCTCATAAACCTCCTCTTCCTCTTCTTCCTCTCCAAATCCTTCTCCCTCTCCTCCCCCTCTTTCCGCAAAAACTCCCTGTAATCTGAAGGCTCAAAGTTCCGCAACCCGCGACCTTTCATGTTGTTTCTCCTCGGTCCAAAGACGACGCGTTGTGCGAGAATGACAATGAGAACAAACAGGGATAGCGTGGCGAGGCCACCGATGATGATAGCAATCGCGATCGGGACTGGAAACTGATCAATCCATGGTGTGGGTCCGTACCCCGTCATCCGATCTACGGTAGGCGCAGGTGGGAGAGAGATTGAAGGGAAATGAGAATCACTTTCTCGCATCGTTTCGCAGAAGACGTATCTGAAAATCGGCTCATCAGCGTGGTCGGCACTAAGACGGAATAGGGGGGCAATAGGGGAAACGACGCTCGCCGTTTTGAAGCGTGAAAAGGGGCAGCCGACGTACAATGAGAATGGTATGAATGAGAAAAGAACGGAGAGCCCTAGCCTTCGCATCGCAGTCAGTAACCTGGAATGAGTGCAGCGTGCGATGCGGCTGTTTGGAGTAAGATGACTGAAGGGAGTAGAAAGACGGCAGTGGCGATGATGCTGCCGTGAACTAGTCAACGTTCCGTAAAACCAAGATCCCTTAGGGGGTCGATCGGATCGGCAATCTGTATGGGCGTCGGTTCATTCTTAACCGGCAACTTAAGGGTGCGCAAATTCGCGTCAGGTAAAACCAGACGCGTCGCAAGGCGTGGCGTAGCCCGTAGGCGTGTAGTAAGATTAGATTCCAGTGTGCTGTAGTTTACAATATTGTCTAGACCAGATGATCGGTTTCGCTTGGCGTGGTCGAGGTGAGAAATATGACGGGCGTACATATATGAGTGTCCCGGGACTTAATCCACCTTCTGTTTCGCTCGCTTCGCCTTCCGCCAAGCAAGGAACTCCCTCACAATAGGGGCGATCAACGGCAATGAAACGGGAGCGAACAGCGGGGCGTATATCGCATACGTATGTTCAGGAGGGAAGTACAACAACGCCAACATCCCAGGATTAAAGAAAGCCCGTGATGATAATGTCAGAGCCCGGGCTGAATGTTCCAGCGTCGATTCCGCCGAGTCGAGATATTTGTAGGTCAACTCCAGAGAGTCCAGCGCGTTTTGGATATCTCCTTTGACGTCCTCTTTCACGGGCATGTTTTCGATCTGGTCGACGAGTTTGACGATACTGTGGAGCGTTTCCGTGGTCGATACCACGTTCTCCAGCGACCTCTGGCGAAGTAGGGTGTCCATTTGCCATTGTGAGAGAGCTGCGCTATCTAGAGACACGAGCCCTTTCGGGAGTTCTGGGACCCCAAGGAGTGAGAAAAGTTGGAGCCTGAATGCGGAGAAGATTGTCTCCAGGTGGTCGGAAATCATGTGGAGATGGGAACTCATGTCCGAGGGGAAGTTGTGAACGACAATCCCACCCCACTGCGGCAAGATGAATGCATTGGACTTCATAGGGTTCCCCTCAGAATCTAGAAGGTATAGCGGTCGATGGGGGATGGATGGGATGAAAAGGACGAAGTGAAGGACTGGGTCATTTGAGGCACTTGAGGCTGGTGAACTGGTTAGTTCCTAAGCGTTCTGTGCAAAGAATGATACTTACAGAGGGACCACTCAGCAGAGTTCACAAACACAGTGAGATCCTCGTGAGTGAGGCCATGTGCGCTGTCATTCGAATGGCTGATGTGGGTCGGATCAAACGCGAGCGGGGCATGAAATTGGACTTGGCTTTCGGTCGTGAAGTTATGGAGAGGTTGCAACGATTGTAATGTGGGGATCAAGTAACCTAGGGCATTGGGTAAATTCGGTGTTCGTTGAAACAGTCATTTAGACTCACGGGAGAGAGCGCCTTTGAGATCCCAACCAACTGCAGACCCTCCAAGCGCCGCGTTCTCGTTCAAAAGTGAAAATGCAAGCCGATAACGTGGAGAGTATTTAGCAATCCTTTGCTTGTTTGCCGCAGTATGTCGGGGCGTTAATAGATCGATAAGTAGGTTTGCCAACTTAGAGGGTGAAGCTAGAAGTAGGTGTGAGATCGGGCGGTTTTGTCAAGCGGACTCGCACGGACAGCCATCGCCAGCAAGAATAAGGTCACGCCCCTGTACCTTCGAATCTTGAGAACTTGCATCGAACTTCACTATGTATGCATCCGCACCTGTATCACTTGTTTCTCAGGTTTTGAATATGTGTGATACGTCACTAGGAACTCACGCGGAATTGGGCCTGGGTGCACACGCAGGTTAAGCCATGCCCTGACGTCCGGACTCAGACGAGCGTTGACCAGGTTCTGAAGCTTGGCCGATAATACTTTCGTGTCGACGCCGGAAGAAGAATCGAGAACGATGTCGATAGGGAAACGCAAGTCCTTCCGTGCAAGATGCTCGACACGCGCGGTCGGTAATGACAGCCGTTGGATACTCGTCGTCGTCCACCACAGGGGCAAGGCCAGGAGGATTACAGCCCAATACGCGGCGAGTATTGACCACCTGAGTTTCCTGGATTGAAAGAATATTCGTTCATCGTTCGCATCCTCAGACATTTCTGGTTTTCGCGATCGTGGGTGGTGATACCGAAAAAGGAAACCGGTGTTGGCGGAGATTGAAATCCGTGGCTGGCTGGTGGCTGATGGTCCTTGTCTCTTCATCAGCCATTTATTAACCTCTTGTCCTCCACCGCTGTCTGGTCGCTTGGTTATCCACGTTTCCGCCTCTGGGAAACACACGACTTGCCTACGTTTTCCTCGTTCTTTCCCGTCTCCAAGGGGAGCATCCCGTCACGGCCCATCATCCACCGTTTCTTGGCATTTCTTTCACTCTTGATGGCCAGCAGAACAGACATCCATAGAGCGTATCAGGATACGTATCAAGATGTGAATTAATTTTTGTAGTCCCAGAATTACGTCGGAATTAACAAATTTTATTGCAGCACAACTTCACTCCACCTCGCCCACCACCGCGAGCTTACGACCAATACATCCCTCCTCGTCAGAATTCGTCGTACCGAGATGAGCAGAGTTTTCGAGCAAGCTCATGGCGTCCCGATGAGAGATCACTTCCGTACGGTACCCGAACGCCATCGCCTCCACGTTACGAGCCTTCAAGGCCGGTGGAAGACTCGTGGAACCGCGCTGGACCTAGCTCGACCTCTTGGACTGATCGCAGACCCTCGGATTCATATGGAAACGGACGAAGACGCGATTCGACAGTCGACCGATTTTTCGAACCGTCAGATGCGTGGAAACAAAATCATCATGATACTCGCAATCGACAAGACGAGTAAGTTAGACACGGGTTTTGTTGGTTTATTTTTTGGGGGGGTCAGTGGACTTACGTGGTACTGAAATTTAGATACCCTCCGCCTGCTTGGGATAGATATTTGCCCCCGAGAGACACAAGGGATTATGAATCCCCCTTGTCAAGGTCTCATTATTCTCCTTCCACCGGTGATCGGTATCGTCCAGTGATGGAGCAGTATGATTCGCGTGACCTGTTTCCTCATTCCCGGGCGGACTCATACCGGCCAACTTATGATACTGATGGTCCTTGGACTAACACACCCCCACATCGTGCTGCGCGTCCACGTTCGCCAACCTTCGCCGGCCGCTCTCTACCATCAGATGACAGACACTATTCCCCGCCTGTGGTGCTGCCACACCGTCCGCCTCTTCAGCGGATGAGACATAATCGGAATATCCCACAACGGATCTCTTCGACGGAAATTCGGAGGAGTCCATCTAAGAATGATCTATCTCCGACGGGCTCGAGGTTTCTAACGGATTCCCGAAGCACTCCGGACTCTGTACACGGCCGAAACTTGTCAGCGAACGGCCCGAGCTTTGGTCAGAAAAGGTCGACCTCACCCTTTCGAAAGGAAGACGAATCACCTTTCAAGAGACTTCGGTCCCTTTCTCCTGACCGATCCTCGAGTCTCGCTTCGTCTAGGAGGTCGTCTCCAGCTCCGGTAATTCTAAAGGGTCCACCGACCTCAGCTCCACCCGAGGATCATCGATCGACACGTGCTTCCACTGAAGGAGTGGATCACGATACTGGTATGGTGATTTGCTACTTCATCCTTATCACGCAATGAACTGCCCACAGATATGGAAGAGATTCCGGGAATTCTATCCGCTGACTCCGCGGTGGCTGAGGAACGCCCAACAAACGATGACGTGTCTCTATTCAAGGGGAGCCAACCCCTGCCTTCGCCTATTCCGGGAGTCCAACACCCTAGCGTTTTACCTCCTCCAGAACACGCGCCACGTAACCTTACGCCACCTGCACTTAGTGCCGACCTCGAACCTTCCGCTGTCGAGCCCACATCCCTTGATGCTAGTCTTGTGCCTGATGTGGTTGAATCACCTGCCACGGCCCCCCCTAGAATGGACGTTGATACTACCGAACCTGCGGCTCCGGACTCGAAACACGAAGGGCCTACCGTACCCGGTGAACAGACATCGTCAGAAACAGTCCGGCCCCTCGAACCACCAGTGAGGACAGCTACTCGTGTTGCTTCACCTGTGACTCCGTCACCACGCCGCGTGGAGGTGCGGGTGGGTGTCGACTACGCCGCTGCGATCGTGGCAGAACAGAGGGACTCGACACCACCTGTGGAAACTACCCTGCGTGACGCTCTTATTCACGTGGTTGCGAGCAGGGCTATTCATGACCACCACCGTCGAGATGAGAGGGTGGCACCCATACTACTTTCCAATCTTTCTATCGCAGAACCTCCACCGGATGGCGACGGACCCACTACTACTCCCGCGCAGGAATTCATGGAGTCCTCCCGAATAGAACAACGCGAGAAGCAGCGTCGGGAAAGGCTTCCCTCGGGTTTTCTTTTCGTGAAGGAACGTAGGGAGGCTGTCGATAAGAAAGTTGCGGGACTGAAAGCTGAATATCTGGAGTTACAAAGCAAGTGGCTGGAGCATTGTGCGAAGCTGGACGAGGAGGCTAGAGCAAACTCCCCGGAAGACACTATTACGGCTTCTGGGAGGACGACTAGAAGGTCTGCTGCCACCCTCGGAGACGCTGTTCGATCGGACCTGGAGATGGAACAGATCATCGCAACTCTCGGAAACGAGGACCTGACGGACGCAAATCATCTCTCGATGCGGAACGCTGCTACTCTCCCGGACATGATCTCTGTCTCACGTGGTTACGTAGATTTCACCTACGATGACACGAATAATGTTGTACTCGACGCCCCCGAGTTCTACAGACAACGGACAGGTATTGACGACTGGACGGAGGAGGAGAAACAAGTTTTTCTCAAGGCATACGCTGCCTATCCAAAGCAGTTCGGCATCATTGCTGATTCTTTGCCCAATAAGACCACTGCCCAATGCGTCTTATTCTACTACCTCCACAAGAAGAAGCACATCGACTTTCGTAAGGTCATTCAGCACTACGCTCCGAAGACGCGGAAGGGTGGTAGGAGAACGGACAAACAAAGAGGAAATGCTTTGTTGGCGGATATCATGCGACATGATGCTGAAGTCTCTCACGATCGTGGGAGTGGCACGCCGGAAGCTCCCAAGAAGCGGCGACCTGGACGGCCTCCGAACCCACGCCGCAGCACTCAGATTGTCGAAACCCCAAACGCGACTCCTACTCCGGTCGCGACCCCAGACCCAGAACCTGTGCAACGCTCTCGGGCTGGGCGTCGCGTCAGTACTCGCACACCTGCCATCGTAGAGGATGACGTAACTGAGGAAGAGGTGCATCTAAACATTGTCCCGCTGAAAAACTTTCTAAATTACCTATAGCCGGATGAACCGCGGCCAGCGAAAAAGCGACGGGGACGTAAACCGAAGAATCCTGCACCAGACTCCGTAGCTCATCCTCAATCTCAATCTGAGGCTGGCGGCACGGGGACCGGACGTCGAAAGGCCGCTCAGCAAGCGAACTGGTCGGAGGAAGATCAATGTGAGTATCAATTCAACCAGATTTTATCATAGTTTTCGAGCCCCCTTTCCAAGTGTTATTTATCGAACTTGTCGCACAACATGGCGATAACTTCAAGCGGATTGCTTCATCTATGCCCAATAAAGTACGGCATGATGTTGTCTCGTGATCTGTGTGTGGACCTGATGTTTGGACCTTTTACCTTGCTCTGAAGACAACGTCGCAAGTATGCTTGTTTTACAAGGCCAACGCGGAAAAGTATGACCTTGCAAACGTCGTCGCCTCGGCTCCCCAACGTACTCCCACACCAAGGGAGTCCACCAGTGACAGATCGTCGGTAGTGCCATCCACTCGCGCCCCAACCCCTCCCTCGCCTGGCTCAACGTCCAAACCCCCTTCGACCAAGAAGCGAGGAAATCGGGAACGAGAGACCAGTGGTAGCCGAACTATCCTCCCCAATTATCAGGGCTCGACGGCCACTCCACCTTCTATGTCGGCTAGCCAACGGCCTGGTTTCTCAGTTGAGCCTCCCGTGACCTTACCACCTATTGGTTCCCTCTTGCCTCCGATGACGCACCCGCCACCCCCTGGATTTCGTGATGACTACATGATGTCCAATATCATCCCCCCTCCGCCTGTCCACATTCCAAGCGGGTTTATGGGTGCATTTCCATCAGCCCATCACGAAACATACTATAATCCTATTCCGGCTCCTATTCCCTACGGGCACCCCGCGCACCCTGGTGCTCCACCGGTGATCATGATACCAGAGCATACTGGCGATCCACCCGTGGTGCATGCAGGAGCAACGCCCGCCCAAGGGGAGTCTTTCCTGGTCCGAGATTACCAACATTCGAGAGCACAACAGCCGTCTGTCGGGGTTATCCCCGGGTTGGTCGACATTCCGAGTTATGATCCTCAGTACCACCAACCTGTCATCCGTGTACAACAACAGGACTCGAGGCAAGAGCCACAACCGTCTCAATTCATGACTGGTCGCGTCCTTTTACAGACCAAAGCATACAACGTCAAGTAAAGGGTTGGATCTGACGAGGTTTATTTCATGCATATATAGGGCAGGAAGAGCGATACCCGATGTAATCCGATACCCGGCGGATAGTGTTGGTGTTACGGTACAAGCATGCAAACAGTGTTATAATGTTGTACAGGATCCTGGATTCACTTACGGCCTTCCACCATGATGACGTGGTATCCGAAGTTGGTTTTGACCAAGGGGGAAACGATAGGCTTGTCGACTGTCGATGGCTGCAATGCGAATGCCGCGTCTTGGAATGCACCCTATTCACAACTTGAGAAAGTGATCAGGGGACGTCTGCCGAGCGGGTCTTACCACCATACTTCCCCGTACCATCCACCCAAGGCTGCCGCCAGCTGTCCCACGGATCAGGTCATTGGAGTCGATAACGGGGGGAGCATATACCTTTAGCTTTATCCTCTGAATACTCTTGAGCGACCTTATCGAACCTTTGACCTTCCTGTCGTTAGGAACGTGCTCAGTTACAGATGCAGGATATTGGTGATTACACAGACCTGGATCTTGGTCAGAGCTTCGGTTGCCTTTGAGTGTTTCTGGGAAGGGGTGTAAGGGATGACGAGGCTTGTCTCCTGAGGTGGGATCCTACCTCGCAGAGGATGTGTCGAACGTTTATTGAGGTTGCGGCTTTGAGTTTTCCTCCGTCCTACGTCTTGCTCATCGGTCCGATACCAATGCCAACCAAGAGGAATTGGCGTACCTTTGAGCCATCGGCATCTTTTCCAGCGTTCGGTTTCTTGCCAGCGTCCTTCTTGCCTGCTGGCTTCTTGTCAGTAGTCTTTTTAGGCATTGGACCAATGAGACTGAAGATATTAGGCGGGTCGCATCGACACGTGATCTTCATCCACGGAGCCGTCACAAAAATCCTACCCAAGAATCCGATCGCACCGTAAACACCCTCCCCATTGTTCCGTCTGGACGACTAGTCGACCGTTGAGCTGATCGCCAATCATGGCTGACAAGATTACCCGTATCGCTATCGTAGACTCGAATCGGTGTAAACCGAAGCGATGTGCACAAGAATGCAAAAAGGTTAGTTTACCACTTTGACGCCTTGGGATGAAGGTTTGTTTATCGAGAGCGAATCTAGTCTTGCCCTGTCGTGAAAATGGGTTCGTGCCTACTCCCAAGATTCATTGTCCTTGGACGGAGGGATAACCCAAGATGAAATCTGATTAGGCAAACTGTGTATCGAGGTCAAACCGACAGACAAGATCGCCTTCATCTCCGAGTTCCTGTGTATAGGTTGTGGTATTTGTGTCAAGAAGTGAATTTTACCCCCCTTTTCGACTTTTTGTCCGTTGATCTTTGTTGTAGGTGTCCTTTTGAGGCCATTGCAATCATCAACTTGCCGACCAACTTAGAATCTCAAGTCACGCATCGTTATACCGCCAATGCCTTCAAATTACATCGACTCCCTACCCCACGGCCTGGTCAAGTGCTCGGTCTGGTGGGAACCAACGGCATTGGAAAGAGCACAGCGTTGAAGATTCTGGCCGGAAAACTTAAACCTAATCTTGGACGATACGATGTAGGTGGCATGTATCTCCGAGGAGTATCCGCATACTGAGGCGTAGTTCCCCACATTAAGGACCCGCCAGACTGGCAAGAAATTCTCAAATACTTCCGTGGATCGGAGCTCCAGAATTACTTCACCAAGGTTCTGGAGGATAACCTCAAGGCTTTGATCAAACCACAGTATGTGGATCACATACCAAGGATGATCAAGGTCGCCACCACCGTCGAGAAGATGTTGGAAAACAAGGTGGAACGAGATAACAAGGAGTTGATGTGTAAGGAACTGGAACTTACTGAAGTTCTGCAACGCGACGTCAGCCAGCTTTCTGGTGGAGAACTCCAGCGATTCGCGATCGCTATGAGCTGTGTTCAGCGTGCTGACGTGTGCGTGGAAAAAAATCGCGACAGGTGTATTTGCCGGCTGACAGCCTCATAGGTACATGTTTGATGAGCCGTCAAGTTACCTGGATGTGAGGCAGCGGCTGAAGGCTGCTGAGGTCATTCGGTCGTTGCTTTCCCCAGCCAACTACGTCATTGCCGTCGAACACGATCTCTCCGTTCTTGACTATCTCTCGGATTTCGTGTGCTGCTTGTATGGAAAACCTTCGATGTATGGTGTCGTGACGATGCCTTATTCAGTGAGAGAAGGTGATAAAAATTTCCCCTCGTTTCTTGGAGTTTTATTTAGCGTTTACCCTCACAGGCATCAACATCTTCTTGGATGGTTTCATTCCGACCGAGAACTTGCGGTTCCGAGAGGAGTCTCTCACGTTCAAGATGGTCGAAACCGCTGATGAAATACTCATTTCGAAATCCCAACAATACAAGTATCCACCGATGACCAAGACACTTGGAGGCTTCAAGCTGACGGTGTCGCCGGGTAGTTTTACTGACTCAGAAATCGTCGTCATGTTGGGAGAAAACGGAACCGGAAAGACGACTTTCATCCGTCTCCTGGCAGGAGACACCCCAGATGAGGAGACGGACAGGCAGACATTCGCGGTTTCGCTTAAACCGCAGACCATCTCACCCAAGTTCCCTGGCACCGTCCGGATGTTGTTAATCAAGCAGATCAAGGCTGCTTTCATGCATCCGCAATTCCAAACGGACGTCTTGAAACCAATGAACCTGGAACCTATCATAGACCAAGAGGTCAAGACCCTGTCAGGCGGAGAATTACAACGTGTGGCTATCGTGTTGGCCTTGGGCAAGAGCAACGTCAACATCTACCTACTGGACGAACCATCCTCGTAAGTGACACGTATCACACGAGCAGCGAGGGCCCCGCTTGACCAAGATTACCACCCAGTTTCTTGGATTCTGAGCAACGTATTATTGCCAGCAAGGTCATCAAGAGGTACGAAAGCATACGGAAACGGTTACATATGCTTCGGGGACTCATGCATATTTGTCACGCAGGTACATCCTCCACGCTAAGAAGACAGCATTCGTCATCGAACACGACTTTATTATGGCCACATACCTGGCTGATCGCGTTATCGTATTCGAAGGACAACCTGCCGTGGCTGCTACCGCTACCCCGTGAGTTGTGAGCAGTTTTGTTTTACACGTACCGATGCTAAAGACGAGGTCAGGCCGCAGTCCTTGTTGACGGGGATGAACAAGTTCCTGGCATCCCTTGAGATCACGTTCCGGCGAGATCCCACAAACTACCGGCCTAGGGTTAACAAACTCAACAGTGTGAAGGACAAGGAACAGAAAGGTCAGAGTCCAAGTTCTCAGCCACTAGGATGAATGTCTGACCCGTTCTATCGTAGTTTCTGGCAACTACTTTTTCTTGGAAGAGTAGACGTGTCCACTTGTATTTTTACACTGGCATTACATATTTATCCACACGGTGTAGCATGTAGCTGTAATGTCTGTTTGTAATCGATTTCGAGGTGGGATGCGATTGGCGCGACAAGAGGAGAGGATGCCCAACCGATGTGAGCGCTTACCAAGTTTCGATCGTGAGTTCTCCCAGGTCGCAATGAAACGGTCCCAACCTTCGACCACACCATCGACACCAAGCTCACCCGTCCACAAGAAAATCAGGATGTCTCCAAATCCGTTCGAAGTCTTGGCTGACGATACCGAGAGTGGCTGGACGAGGGTGGAAAAGAGGAAGGCGAAGAAGGTGAAGAAGGTGGAAGCGAAAATCGACGTGTGTGTTTATCGCATATATTTTTCTTCGTGCTGTCGTAAGCTGACAGACAGTCACCCGTGGTGGTCAAGGCCCAGCCGGCTAGATTCATGTATAACAGTTCTGAGATCATCAAGCGTACCCATGCCGTTGGCATCAATGTACGGGCCCTGTCCCTCACATCTTCCGTTCACGAGACCCTGACGACTTATCTCCCCGATAGGATATACGTGACCTGGTTCTACACCTTGTTGCTGACGCGCCTCCACCAAGTTGGGTGAGAGTTGAGGTAAGCACCCTCATCCTCCCTCGCACTGACCCATATTGAAACCCCGAACGTAGAATCCGCGGTCAATCCAAAAGGTAGTCGTCCTTCTTACAGTTGGCATGACGGAAAAATCTATCTCGTTACCCCCGATTTCGACATCCGCTATGAATAACCCCAATGTGCCGGTGGAAATCCCGTTTCCTTCGCCTCCGGGCACCCTGTTACCTTTTATCGCATCGAAGTTCAGCCACGCGTGTCCAACCCGCGCTCCTGGTGAAGCAACGAGGATGTTCTCCGCCCTCTCTGCATTCTTCCAAGTCCCTGTGACTGGAGAGGAGAAGAAACGGAGGCTACAGGAGAGGGTGAATTGTAGGTGTTTCGTTATCCTGCTGTTTGCGATGACAGTGCGGTAGCTAAAGCGCATCTCGCGTAGCAGAACGTTCAGAGGAAAAAACGGCGCTCCGCTATCTCCTTACGTTGGAACAGATGATCGAGCACGAGTACCCCATCCCGTCATATCTGGCCGATATTTTCCAAGCACCTGAGGATTGGATCGAGATACCGTTGACAGAAAAAGGGGGATTCCCCGACATTTACGGTATCGACTGCGAGATGGTGGGTCCTGATGAGAATTCCCTATTCGTTAGTTGACGAGGTTTTCCAGTGTCTGACAGAGGAAGGAAAAATGCTCGCTAGAGTCTGCCTCATCAACTATATCTCTGGAAAAGTTGTTTACGATCAACTCGTCAAGCCGGAGAAACCGATCACCGATTACCTTACACGATGGTCCGGGATAACTGAAGAATCTATAGTCAAGGCGACAACCACCTTTGCAGAAGTCCGGAATAAACTGCGCGAACTCCTTTATGCGAAACCAACTCCTGTTCTCGTTGGGCACTCTCTGGAATCTGACTTGCGCGCCCTGAAAATGTCTCACCCTCGGTGCATCGATACCGCTGTGATATACCACCACCCTCGTGGCCGCCCGTTGAAGCCTGGTCTTGCATGGCTGACCAAGAAATGGTGTCGTCGAGAGATCCAGAATCGTGGGGAGGGTGGACATGATCCCGAAGAGGACGCGAGGGCATGTTTAGAACTCCTCAAAAAAAAGGTCGAGAACGGGCCGGGATACGGAGAGTTCAAGACCGACCAGGAGTCGATTTTCGAGCGGATCTCGAGAAGTACGCGCAGTGGGGGAGTGAAAACTGCGGTGGTCGACCATGGGACTCCTGCCAGCTGGCACGGGGCAAAAGCGACTGCCTCTGTGGCATGCAAAACAGATGAAGACGTCGTGAACGGTGTTCTGGAAATGCTCCCGAACAATCATTTTATCTTTGGAAGGTTTCTGGAACTTTCAGATGCATGCGGATGTACGCCTCACAGTCTTAATCCTTTCGCGGCAAACGGACACTTATATACATGATAGGGATAACAGGCAAAGCAGCGCACGAAAACCTCGTGACTGAATTCGCCGACTCTGATGCCGAGATAACGACGGATTCCGTCAAAGAAGCTGCCACGGCCGCCGAACTTGACGAGAGGTTGACCCGCATATATGAGGCCCTACCGCCGCGAACGGCTTTCATTGTGTTTTCCGGACACTCTGACCCCAGGAGGATGACGAAGCTGAACAGCCGGAAAGCCGCATTCGAGATCGCGTTGAGGATGGGAATGCCTCCTACCTCTGGTCCTACCATGTGGACTACTCAAGACGGACGGGATTTGGAGAGTGAGGTTGAACTGGCGAAGAGGGGCTTTTTGTTCTTGTGCATCAAAGATTCCCAATAGATTATACGCGGTTGTTGGATGCATCTAATCGGTTACAAGCACAGTGAACTCTGGAAGGATATTTGTGTTGAGGTTAAATCAGAAATCTCCGTGACGGGTAGTGCGAGATATGCTTGGACCTGATGGATGTCGATGAGGCCACGCGATCTCAAGATGACCAGATGCGGGAGACAATAAGGTTCTGCTGGACGTGTGGTGATCTCCATTCCACCCAGCCAATAATCGGGGGCTCGGACTGTCCTTGCATCCCTATGGGCACCGACTGATTCGAGTATATCACCCTGCTGGAAATCCAGGGTCAGGCGCTCGCCTTCGCTCCGCCCTCCCCCATGATTCTCCGCTTGGTACTAGTCTCCAAACCTTAACTCCCCATGGCCTCTCTCGCAAATGTTTTACCCATCACCTTCCTCGGCTCCTTCTGCTTTCTCGTCCTCCTATTGCTCGCGTATCACTGTTGGAAGCGATACTTTCCACGCCGGGTAGCTCCCGACCTCGAGAACCAGGAATATGAGGTCGAGGAGATACCAGGCACCACCGACTTTGTGATGGTGGGCAGGAAGGGAGCCAGGAAGAGGACGATTAAGAAACCCAAGTTGTGGGATATATGGGCCCCAAACCCCAGCGGAAGGGTCACACATGAGAGGAAACCGAGCTCAGGAAGCTCGGTTAGCGACCTCTCCGTGGGTAAGGAGGCTGGATACTGGGCCGAACTCAAGGTAGGAACCTCCAGCTTGAAGGTGGAGCGTGTGCTGATTTTCGTACCCTTAGCCGATTACTGTTACCTATGTCAAAAACCCAAACAAGACCCGCACACAACCTATCCCTACACATCCTATCCACCCATCAACGGGCCCAATTCCCGAACCAACCACGATCACAGTGGACGGCAACACTCTCCTGAGAGACCTACCGAACTCATCGCAGTCCTCGCTCTCACAACCCCCCTCTCGGGACATCTCACCGGGTCCCACCCCTGGACCCCCACCAGCCGAGACCCTTACCACAGAGCTAGTCGAGCGGACGAACAACAAGCGCGAGAGCGTGAGCGGATACGACAAATCTACAATTGAGGCGGTCCAGGTGTCCGTCTTGATTGCCATGCCCCAACGACAGACCTCCACCCATCGTCATACCAGCGAGTCTGCCGGTCCATTAGAGTTAGGCGTCGTCCACGTTCCCCTAGGACACTCTGCGCCGAGATGGGTAGCCAGGCAAAGCATCCGTCCACCACTTCCATAGCCCCGTGTTTCTCATCATTTTCTTGGCTCGACGCTCTTAGAGGTTTAATGTCTCCCACGATGCAACCTCGACGTTGCGCCCCACGCTAACGTTTTTTTCACGTAGTTTCTACCCCGCCTGGCCCGCGTCTACTGTATCCCTTGACTTACTTTAATCTGTACTTTTAGTTAGTTCCCCCGCTGTCGTGCTTTCTCATCTTCCTCGCTGTTCCGGACATTTCCGCTCACCACATCTTCCGTATGTTCTATGGAATGCAATACCATGATTTGATTTCTGCCATGACGTATACAAGAACAAGCGTGAACCTTATCTTTCCGCTGTCAAGACTTCTTCTGGCTACAATTCCCTGATCCTAAAGTCCCAGTATCTTGGGAAGAAGAGACAGATCAGAACCTTGGTTTATAGTTCAGGCGATGTAACTCACCGCTTCCGAATCGTGTCTAGTTTATCTCCCAGTAGTCGGAACAGCTGGAGCGGTACGAGTGGCGATTAGAGCAATCGGCGGGGCTCGCGGAAAATCATACCCTTGTGGCTTCCGGAATTTTACCCTGGCTCTCCCGGATGTCAGCGAGGAATTCCACCGCTGGAACTGCGGGGAGTTGAGCCCCCTTGCTTGGCGGTGGGTTATCCAGGTCGACAACAGACTCGTGACCCTCCTCGGATTCGGTGCAAGGGACGACGAATTCCTCTATCGACTCATAGGGCGTTTTCGTGCGATCGAGAATACCTCTCATGTAATTCCATGGCGAGAGATTGTTTGGCGCAAGGGATATCTTCCCCTTAGTGTACCTGACGTCGATTTGTCAGCGGGAAACCCGTGTGACGGGGAGAGGACCACAAACACGATCTCGCGCCGTAGGACATCCTCCCTCTTTTCGTCCCCTTGCCTGACGCCAGAATCAAACACGACAAAGAACCGGTGATGCCAAGCCGAGTTGTTCCTGACATCCTCATCTATCATCTTTTCGATGAAAGGAATCTCCACCGCCCAGAGCTCGTTTCGATTGAAATTAGAAAGGATCCACTGACGATAAGACCAGGTATGATAGTTCTTGGAATCTTCCTCAAAGACCTTCTCAACGAATTTCAGTTCCTTGAGAAGCAAGTCGGAATTTTTGGTTTCGGGGTCTTTAGAGTAGATGTACGTCAGGAGAAGACGGCGATGGTGCCAGACTTGGTAGTTCTTGAGGTAAGTCGTCGCGATCTCGTCCATGAGTAACAACTCGAGATCAACGGGTGAGTTTATGGCAATAAGGGTCTTGTACCGATACTGCCTACTTAGCGGTCAGGTTCGGTGGCTTTTCTGCAGCCGGCGTAACAACGCTCACCATGCAGAATAGTGTGCGGGGTTGAGCCTGATTATATCCTCCGTCAATTCTAGAACGCGGTTACTCATTTCCCCCGTCTTGACGATCCCGCGGAAATAGTCAGTGCAGTCCCTGTCTGCGCGGTGGAAATCGAGGTAAATTAGATATCCCGATGTGCGTAGAACGAGCCGTACATTCATCGGTGTAGAAGATTGGTGCCAGAGGATTCAGCGACTCATGTTGCGGTAACGGAGTGATATCTCGCCACTCTGGACGTTGAGAGTACGGTAAAACACTGCCTGCGAATGACATGGTGGTCCCGTTGAGAGGAGAGTGAGACAATAGACAGGCTTCAATCCAGAACACAAGGTGGCGGGTGACCCGACCTCGCCTAGGCACGTGGGAGAAGGGGGATTTTCATCTCCGTTCACATCACCACACAGTTCCTTTTCACACAACCGTCGTCACTGGGTGAGCGACGACCGCTATCATAGAGGCGGGATGGCGACCATCGAGCGACCGAGGGAAGTCTCCCACTCACCAGATCCTCTACTCACTTCTGCGATTCCCACACCATTTCCGCGAGGGCTTCTCCAGTCAACACGTACCCAGCAGGAGGAGATTCTGCGACCTGCGACCGTGCCAGCGTTATCCACCACCAACTTGACCTCCGAACAACCCACTCAAGATGTACGACGTGAGCCCATCAGTGAAGACATGGTGAGCGACTGACTTGTAATGTTGCTTAATTTCCCAGAGGCTCATGTGCGTTAGCTAGATATCGTTCCATCCGTTTACAATGTCCAGAACTCGTGTCTTATGATCCTCGATGATCTTCTCTCTTCACAGTTGTTCTGTGGGACTGTCGTACCCCGAACACATGATCCGACTTCGAGCCAGCCCTCGGCTTCTCTTCTCTTCACTCTAATATCCAAACTGCGGCAACTCGAGTCAGGAGAGTCAATGGTCGAAATAGCACCTGCTCACAGCGATGTGGCATTGTTGCAGGAACTGAAGGCTCGCGTTGACCGGCTGTTTGAATCCTCTGACGAATCACCCTCCGTTGACGCTCAACTCGCGAAGACGCTGGTATCCCTATTAAACTGTTTGCAGCGACTCTTATTAACGCGCGCGAGGGATCCTACCTCATCCACTCCTACATCGGCGACCCCTCTAACGTCAACCCCCGCAAATCCTGATGCTTATGACACCCTCAGGCGTTCTCTTACGGAATTACAGAACGATCGACACCTACACGCACCTCCTCATCCTAACCCTGTCTCCGCCGTGGAGAACGTACTCCTATGGTCACAAATAGACACTTTTTTGGAACAAGTGATGTCGCTGTGTCGACAGCGGCAACGAACCTTAGAACCACTCCTACCTCCGAGTAGCTTGGATCTTTTCCCTCCGGAGTACGACCTTGCTGGCCCCCCTACTGACGATGTCCTTCCAGCATACGATGGTCGTCGTTCTTCGCTCGCCCATGAGGCCAAAGATATGAAGAGGCCATCGCACTCCCAAGAGCGACTCACCTCCACGACAATCCAAAATGAGAAAATGCGACTGGATCTCGATGCCGTCACCATTGCCATCGATAGACTCTACCTCGTCGCGCCACAGCTGCTGGACCAACGAGTCGAGCTGAAGGAGTCTAAGATGGCGGAGTTGGAAAAGGCAAGGCAGGCCGGAAATCGCAAGGGCAAACAAAAACAGGGAGACCTGAGGGAACTGGAACACATGGTGAAGATGATTGGAAAGGCCTCAGGAAGGAAGATGACTGGACAGACATATGTCTTGGACAGCGATACCAAAGCGAGGCAGGAGAGAGCGCGGCGGAGGGAAAGCGAACGGGTCAGTCTATTTTACTCCAACGGACCGTCCGTCAGTCACTGAACCCTTGGTTCCATAGCGGCAAGCGTTTGTCGAACAATTGGCTGGACACTCTGATTCAGGCAGGTTACACGATCAGGAGGCCGTCCTCAATAATAAGATGAAAAGTCCGGAAGCCCTCCTCACTCTTCCAGAGTTCATACGCGAGCCGGTTCCTGCTGAAGTTGTGAAGGCGGATCCACACGCAGTTCTCACACTTCCCGAGTTCATGAAGGAATCCGTCCCTCCCGGTATCGACCCACCTAAAGCGGTGATGAAAGAAAGGTCTTTCAGGGGTCTTAGAAACAGGAGCCTTTCTGCACCGTCGTTGGATTGGATCTTCTCCTCTGGTACAAAGACACCTCCCGAGCGCAAGGTGCTCAAGCGGAACAAGAGCCCATCTCAATCGATTTCTGGCTCAGGTACGACCCCAGATTGCATATCCCTCCACCGCTTCCTCCTCAATAAAATACCAAACAGATTCACTTGAGCTTAGCTACGTCGCCGAGCACCACGAAAGCCTCCAACATGTGATGGTTTTCTTCAACGTCACTGGCGCAATCCCGGGGGTAAATCTCGAGGTCGACATCCAATCCGGTGGGGACAATACAGAGCGATTCCTTGTGCTTTCTGGCACGAAGACCACTCTCCCGTCGCCCCTTCCCGCCCGTGTCCCTCCTGGAAAGCCGGCGGTCAAGGTTCAGAGCGGCCATTTCGAATTCAAACTCCCGACAGTTGGTGCACCTGACCTTCCCTCCTCGTCTGCTGCGGAGATGTACGATGCCACAGCCCTATCAAATTCCATGCCCACTACCTTTATCTGCTCCTCGTGTTCTTTGCCTCTAGTGCAATCAACGAAAGTCAAGGAATACAAGGACCTTCCATCAGAACACTGGCAGGAACTTGTAGATGTATGGATGTGTCACCCGGATCAGAAGTTACACGAGGAGGTGATGCAGAACGCGAAACATGGTTTTTGGCCGAAGGAGGGTGAAGCGCTCGTCGGAGGAAGCTACATTGTGTTCGAAGATAGCAGCGTTGTCAAGACTCACCTTCACCAACTTGATGCTCGAGAGGTGATTCTGATTCCTGGGTTCCTATATATTCCGGATGCAAAGAAGGCCATCGACGGGATATTACCTACCCGTGGCCCGATACAAGCAAGGCTCCTGCTGCTGCCGGGCCCGTGGAAGCCCCTGTTGGTTTCTGCGGGTTCTATAGGCTTGAGCGGACCTTGTCGAGTTGACGGCAGGTACAGTGTACCTTTGGCTGATGCAAGACATCCAAGAGAAACACCAACCTTGCTAAACAACTCTTGTACAACAAGATCACTGTTCCCGGAGCTACTCGCGAGGACACATCCCTTTTCTTAGCTACCTTGCCGATGTGTGGATTGGCGCTGACCACTGTTTACCTGTAGCGGGAGGAATGGTCCAATGTCAAGTGTATCTGCGGTGCGACCGTGGGGCGTATGCGAGGGCAACCTTCCCCTGATGGGGACGCTGCTATGTGCTACCGGCTGGTCAAGTACGCGATCAAGCCGGTCAGTCCAACGACAGAGTACGTGCTTGAGTCAACTCGCCGATATGAAACTCACTCGATGGTGTAATCCCAGGCCTCTACGAATACCTTTGTCTTCGTTCATCGTTGAAGATATGATGGAGTATGTCCACGCACATGCAACCTACAGGTTTATTCTGCATGACGACGAAGAGGAACGACCGAGAATCTTGGTATGTCGCTGCTCGTCTCTAGTATACTACTAGAACTTCATACCCGTCGTAGGTTTGGTTGTTCAAGCCGAGCATGCGAATCGCGTACTCCACTCCAACTCGGTACCTCTTATCGAAGGTGGGAAGTATCCACGGGGCGAAGGTATTGTATAGGATCCTGGGTCCGGAAACAGCTTCAGCGGATTTATCCAGGTACGCCAACGTTGACCCACCGCCATTCGAGGTACCGACGCTTCTACCCAACAGCATTGTGTCCAGTTACCCAGGCTTCCCACAAGCGGAACATTTATCCTATCCACTAGACATCTGTCGTAGGTTGGCCGGTCTACTAAAGGAAAGTAACTCGGCCTACCCCGAGAGTATGAAGGTTATGACCGGTCTGGATGTTGGGTTCCTTCAACGATCATGATCCCCACCAATCGCACACTTCCACCCGTTTCTTGCCGCCTTCCAGTGCTACTGAGCACTTTTCGCCCTCCTGTTCTCTCCCCGTGTAACCCACCTCCACACGCCGTTGCCTTAGGTAGATACGTTGAGTCTCATGACGTTTATTATGGGATCGTCACTGAGTTAAATAAATGATGTGCACACAAAGGGAGAAGAGTCCAGGGGTAGACGGCTCGGATTATTCGAACCGCGATCTTAACCAGATGAACAGTTGAACGACCTATGTATGTGACCTCCAACAGTCAACCTAGGTCCTTGCCTTTACCCTTGTCGGTTGACGACACTAATGGGAGAGGGGGCGGTGACGGGCTCCTGTGAAGGTTTGGTGAACTCATTGAAGCGCCGAAGGAGGCCAGCCGTGGTATTCCTCTTGCAAATATCCTCGGAGAACCAGCATTCGAGGGTGATGGGAGGTTGCCGAGAGATTGTATCGGAGTTCCAGGCAAAGACGAGTTGGATTTGGAAGGGGATTCACCCGCCGCCGCTTCTGTCAGAAGGAACTCAACCCACAGGCGAGAGAATGACTGGAGAGGGAAATAGCGTACGTCAAGTGCGCCTGCATCCGAGTTGTGAAGCATAACAACCCACCTCCGTTTCGTCCGTCTTCTCGAGCTCCAAGGCCTTGGACTTCGAGGCGGGTGAAAAGTTCGACAGTAAAGATGACTTGGTAACTGGTGAGCCCGAGCGTTGTAGGCCAGCCTTTTCACGCTCGTCGTCTGTCCACTGTAAGATTGAAGACAGTAAGGTAAGCATCTCGAATCGTTTGGTGTCCCCTCTGGGTGTGTTCAGGAATTGTAAGATAACGTTCGTCACGAGCCTGCGATCGACATTGGTGTTGTTCGAGGTCCTGCGTAGTCGACGTAGCGCTTCAACAAGGTGTTCGTTCATAATGACGGCTTGAGAAATAGTTAGGTATAGGATATGGGACATAGAGGCAACGACCTACCCTCATGTCTCAGCTTACCGATCAGGAGGTTCTTCTCTTTCAGCTCCTTCTCTAGATCCTGGGTTTTGGACGAAGTGGATCGGTTCTCCTCAAGTTGGAGCTGCGTGGAGTTGATACAAACCCAGCTTATCCGATAGTCGATGCGCGTACCTCAGCTGTCAATGCTCTATGCTTAAACTCCGCCAACGATACTGTCACCTCGTTATATCGGATTTCTAGGTCTGAGACGGCCTGGCGGATCTCATGGTCCTTCGCTATATGCGAGTCAGAAAGGAAAGTGTGCCTCGAAAGATAAACAACGCACCGGCCTGGAAATCTTCTAGTACAGACTGAAGATTACTAGCCCTTTCACGCTCCGTCTCCAATGCCTCCAAGTCCCTTCGTCGCGTTTCCTGCTCAATCTCAAGATCCCGAGAGAGAACATCGATCGAAACGCGAGCTTCATTCAACACGACCCGTTCTTGCATCAGTGCTCGTTCCCATTCGTCCCGCTCTATCCGACACCGTTCGAGTTCGGATTGGGTTTCCCGAAGTTCTCGTTCTCTGAGCATAGATTCTTGCGCATTCTCGTGAAGGGCACGGGTTCTGAGAGTTTCAAGCTCCTTCGTTGCTCTCTCAGCCTCGTCGTTGGAGGAAATGAGCTCCCCCTTGAGGGTTTCCACAGTTGATCGGAGGTCATCACCCTCCGCCGTTAGTTGCTGAATAGCTTGTTCGCGCCGGTCGAGCTCTTCCTAAACCGCAACTAGTTGAATGTGGAACGAACAGGAATAGGTGCCGAGTGAGACTCACAGCATCCTGTTGCAATTTGTTTCCCAACGTTGTGCGCATCGCCGTCAGCTTCGAGAGCAACGTCCTATACTGAGAAGCGAGAACATCTTTCTCTTCCTTTGTTCGCTCGAGTTCCTTCTGAAACCTCTCGATGGGATCAAGGTCAGTGCCCTCGGAGTCCTCAGAACCGTTCGCAGTGTGGCCATTTGTCTTTCCGTACGTCAGGGATGGATTCTGGGAGTCACGGTCGCTGTCGACTGATAAGCGGAGGGCGGCTGTCGTATGTTCTATGCTGCTGACGGAAGAGGAGGATTGAGAGGACTGTGCATTGGAATGCCCGTCCATCTCATTCGTAGATCCAGAGTTTGGCTCGGAATTAGCCGATCACAACCCTCACTCAGCCGCTGCTCACTGAACGAGTTGTCAATTTATATTCGATACCATGACCTCCAACATCTGGAGCCTGAAATACTTTTCGTGTCTTGCGAGCGATGAGGCGATGCTATCAGGAGCAACCACGGCCTCCCCTGGAAACCGAGATCCAACCACACACTAGCCATGTTTACATTCCTCGGCCTCCTCGTTGTATGCGAGGACACCCCCGCTACTTATATGGTACCCATGCACCTCTTGACGTGGCGCGATCCCAGCCATGGTCCTCAGCAGGAGGGCCGATCACGTACAGAATCAGTAAGGTAAGTACCCTTGAGAGTGCTCTGGCCGGTGACCATGTACCCCCAAAGGCCGTGGTGGGCAATGCGGTTGAATTAACTTTGTAGGACCGAAGGATAAAAGGCGGCGGCGGTCGTCAATTCCCAGTAACCCTCCACTCGCAGTAGAACCATCCACCGACTGCCACAGAATGCAATCCAGGCACGAATACGGCGTTCAATCGAAGACACCATACAAGTATTACATTGAGGCGGCCCGAACCGCTGCACTTCGGTTTGCCTTCTTCCTCCATAATACCAAGCACGGGTGGCTAACATATCTTATGCCCAGGTATGGCGTACGCGCACCTCGCGTCCCTGACGTGGACCAGTATGCGCCTGCTTGGGAAGTTCCAGATGAGCTAGCTCTGCCACACATGTCTCGAGGACTAGGGCAGATTCATCACTTCAAGGACCTGGGCCAGGATCTGGGACTCAGCTGCTATAGGTGTCAGTATGAATATGCTCGAAAATTGTGACCACTCAAACATTGCTTATTAGACTTCCAAACCGTCGGACCTGAACTCGTGATCGACTGGAAAGCGGAGGAATCGAGTAACATCAGGCTTCCAGCCGATGGTGTCCCACGTCCGATCGAGGAACAGAGTGTGGATGACTTGCGGTCGTTCCGAAAGGCTATCTACGGATCCATCATTGTAACGGCCATGGAAATGGCTCGTCTCCTCTATGGTGGTTCATACAAGGGATCTTACAGGTATTCGAGGGACTCTACGGTAAACCTCGTTCGCGGTGCCCGCTGGGACGTTCTTCCGTACACCCAAACCGGTCCCGCGGCAAAGTCGAAGGGTACCCATATGTATCACGAACCCGATGAAACTGAGGATCCCAAGATGGTTGTCATTTGTGTCCCGCCCTGGGACTTGTCTAGACTGGATCTCGAAGATTTTTCTACTCAGAGGACTGTGAGCACGCAACGAACAGTCCATACATACTCCACTAACGCTACGGTTCCAGCTCGCTGCCGGGGAATTGGATCTTACTCCAGGTAACATGAGGACATCGAAGGCGTCTATCATTTGGGCAGTCGTGAGTGAAAACCTTTGTATGTGAGGAGTTCCCACGGGCTGACTCCGGTTAGGTCTATGAGGCTTGCAGGAGAGCGAATTGCTCGTACTTCGTGGTCACCACTTACGATTATTGGATCTTCGGCAACATGAGCAAAAGTTGTGCCACAGCCTCTGTGTCCTCTGTGTTTGATTTCTCGGAGAGAAGTGGGGTGTATCAGCAACCCAACCTCCTCCAGCTTCTAACCTATTGGGAGTTGGCGTCCATCGGGACCGCAAGCTGGGACATCCCATTGGTATGGAATAGCCATTCTTCGAACCTAGCCCAGAACTAATATTGTTTCGCGTAGGATGAAGACGTCGTGAGTTGAGTTTGATATCGAATCGTGCATACAGTGCTTGTAGTGGGATACCCGAGTGTACTTTTCTAGTATGTATACAACACACCGTATGAGATCTTTGACACCGAACGTCCCCCAACGCCTGGAGAGAAACGGCGCGTTACCTCACGATAGGGTTCACACCGCGCGCCGCCAGATAATCCCGCGCTGCAGCCATGTTCTAAGGCGTGGGTGAGAGTCTGTATAATCATGGCGTGGGTTATTGGGAAACCTACCAAGCCTTTAATCAATTGGTACACGTTCTTGTCGTAATAACGCAGCCCGGTCGCAGGATCAGTGTAGTGCGCCTGAACCTTCTCTAAACGCGAGCTGAAACCACATGCGAGGAGAATACGTGCCTCAAGACCAGTGATATCACAATACTTGCGTGCCGGAAGCAGCGAAGGAGGTGCCTCGATGGATGTGTCTATGCCCATCACCACCAGCATAAGAAATAACCACAAACCACGCGGATAACCCGACTCACACGTAGGAGTGTCCTCTTCATACGGGATACCAGAAGGAGCCGGAGGAGGCACACCGTCAACATCCATGGCTTCCCCCTTCTCCAACCTCCTTCGTTCACGATCTTGTTTTTCCCGTTCACGTTCCTGAGTGAGCACGGTCTTCAGGTTCTTAGCTCTCCTGTTCTGGTTTTTCGTGTAACCCGGATTCTTGAACGGTTTCGGGACATGGAGGTAGGAGAACTGTTCGACGAGTGTCTTTTTGGACGCGTTTTCCGATCAGTTGGGATTCGATGTCGTGGATGATGAAGATGGGGCATACAGGAGTTGAAGCTTCAGACCCTTCAGGTTTTTTTCTAAAACCACCTTTCGGAGGCCTTTGGATAATCAAGGCTTGATGCGTGGCTTGAACGAACGACTTACATGATCGTTGCAGGAGGATGAGACCCGCCGGGTTTCGGTCCGAGCCAGAGTCCGGAGTCTGCAAATGCATTCACCAATTGCGTTGCCCTTTCTCTTGCTACCTTCAGTATTTCACCTATCAGCTAGTACCTTACATCCGGGTCATGGAGTAATCTGTTCAACTCTGTCATCAGGCTATCATCCGTCGCATAGTGTTGCTCATTGAAGCTTTCTGGAGTGACGTCGTAGGCACAATTTCAATCTCGAGACTTGACATCACGTCGATGTAACGAGGTCGGCTGCAGCCTGGAGTCCTTCAGGTAGATTTTAAACGATGAGCGAGTGCGACAGCGCGGGGGTGGCATTGGTGCTCGTAGGTGAGAACAGCCGTTCAATAATTCACTCTTGTTCAAGCCTAAGATGAGCTGCTTGAAAATTCTATATGTCCGACCAAAGTGGTTATTCCGGTGATAGCTAATCACGGATTACAGCGGGGAGGTCTCCCGCTCGAGCCATTGCAACGCTCGGGTATCGTGAGTCAACAATGGGGACACCTTCTCGAAGACCTCCCGATGATAGGAGTCAACCCAAGCCTTTTCCGAAGCCTCTAGCAGGTCAACATCGATCAGGGTCTTGTGTATCGGGCACTTGTTTCGCGTCAGCACCAATGTCATACGAGAAAAATAGACCTGGACGAACCATGGTGACATTCTCAACCTTCAGGTACCCCTTCTGGCCAAAATTGTTCTGCGTGTCTGCCTCGCACACAATCACGACGTCCTCAATCCTGGGGAGAAATAGTATCAACGTTGTATGGCACGAGATCCCCCGAATCGATGACCATACCTGACGCCGTACTTGCCGTCTTCATAATATCCCGGTTCTGGAGGATAACGGTCAGCGATCCATTCGAATCCATAAAGTTCGGGGGTTTTTGCACCGTTTGAAAGTGTCATTCCGGACCGTAAGGGGATATGAGACGCTGCAGCAGGAGGTCAAGACCTGATCAAGGTGGCAACATTGGTACGCGACCCGTACTTATCCTGTAGCTTATTCCTTGAGGGCCTTCGTGAACATTCAAGAAGGAACCGACCCCATGTCCTAATCACCGAGTATCAATAATCGTCAGTGTATGCGTACAGCGGCAGCAAATCAGTGCACTTGCCTGTTCCGTGTCTTTAAAAGCCAGTTGATCAGTAGTGAATTGCAATGGTATGGTGGGGAGTATCACCGATAATCTAGTTGCGAGCCAAGGTGAGCGAAGCCATGCAATCATGGACAAAAAACACACCAAGCCCGTCTTTCCATAACGATCTACGAGCCCACGAGTCGCTGGCGGTGGGGCGTTAAATTGATATTAATACAGGGAGAGGGGCCATACAGCATGAAACCTGTCGTCCCACAGGGGAAAACAGCAGTGTCAATTGCAATATGGCCCTGTAGGACTCGAGTAAAAGCCCGCTTTTCTTCAGGTTTTGGGGTCCCAAAATGCTGCTCGAGCAGTGAGCAACGAGTAGAGGGGTCCTTGGGGCTCACTTACCCATGTTCTTGTCACGTCGGTGGTACCATCGAGGTATTGTGCTCCAGAGTCGCAGAGGTAGATCTGGTCTCTCTCAATTACGGTGGGGTCGGTAGGGCTGGGCTCGTGGTGAATAATCGCAGCATTCGGACCCGTTGACGAGATGGTGGGGAAAGATAAACCCTTGAAATGCTCGAGCTCTCTGAAACCAATGAAGATGATACGATTGAAATGACTTCTCAACTAAGGCACTCACGATCGGTATTTCTCAAGTTGGTCAGCTGCCTGACTCTCGGACAGCACGGCGCCGTTTTTGAGTTCCTCTTCCAGCCAGGCAAAGTATCTAACCAGAGCCACCCCGTCACGAATGTGAGAGGCCCGGAACCCTGAAATCTCTACATTGTTCTTAATTGCCTTGAGGTTCGTCACGATAGATTGCTCAATTTCAGCAAAGTCCTAATGGTGATTGTCACAAGAAAGTTCTGAGAGGACAAGCAGAAGAACGACCTTTCTAACAGCATTTGCCACGGCCAAACTTGCTTGTCTACTGATCAAGATTTGCTTTGTTCGAGGAATAGTTGTCAGCGATGCTTATCGGAAGAACGTTTCAAACTCACAGGTTTGTCTGCCTTTTCCAATCCGGAGCTTAGTTCCTTCAGATAAGGTAAGAACGACTCGTAGGGCTGAATCTTAACGGAGGGTCCAAGGTGCTCCCGCACAGTGTCGCCAATTTTGGAGTCGTTCGCGAAGAGAATCGTGGAGTCGGTAGTCACAACAGCGTACGCAAAGAAGACTGTATGAAGTGAGTTAATGAGGCACGGTCTTGCGGGGAAAGGTCCGGACCAGGATTGTAATCGATATCCGAGCCACGAAGGTTGAATAGCCATGCCACGTCGTCGAGCGCACTGACAACTGTTGCAACGTGCTTCTTGCTCTCCAATTCCTTCCGGACGGCAGCGAGTTTATCATCATGAGACTGCCCTGAACGCACAAGCTGTTAACACGGAGTTTGAAAAACTTTGTCATAGATGGTACCTGTGAACTCCTTTGACAGCGGGAACACAGCGTTCAGAGTGCGAGGTGGGCGATCGGAACCCCAGACAGCGTCCACCAAGTTGTCGGAGAGGGAGACGAGTTCAGACTTGCGATCCTTCAATGACTTTTTCAGCGATTCCGCATCCACTAGCGAGTGAAAGCCATAAGCCTCCAAAAACCCAAAGCATGGCTCGCGACGCACGGGCAGAAATGAGGGTAGGGTCGATCCCAACCCTCGATTCAGTGTCCAAACGCTGCGAAACGCTCAGCGTCTGGTCACACGGCTGCAACCTGTGACAAACCTTTGACACAAATTCTTGCCACGTTGGCACATCTGACGGGAATGAGGATGGGAATCAGCACCCGAGAGAACCAGCGTACCTGGAAGTCCCTGCTTCATTAAAATCCAGTTTCTATTCCTCCCTATCAGTGACTGCCATGACAGAGTCGCGTAGAACGGTATCACCTGTCCAGTTGCTGTTCGGCTTGGAGGAAGTATCTGCCATCGGTGAACAAATACGCGCCTTTGCTGGTAACGACAGCGCAACCTGCATAAAATTGAGCGATTTTGAAGGCGCAGGGTTGAATCATAATACCAGCGGATCCGGTGAATCCAGATATGAACGCCCGACGCTCGTCACAGTGAGCGGGATATTCGCTGAAGTCTGGGGGGGGGACAAGATATTGAGCGATTGTGTTGGAGTGTCATTGACTTGTAGCGCACGTTGATCTTCACTGGGGATGATAACAGCGTTCACGTTGTACTTCTCTTGAGCCATGAGTTCGCGGAGGGCCCTCAGCCTATGGGCTGTGTCGACCATCTGCATTTCGGCTGCACCCATTGTGAATGGTCTGAATCTTTGGGCAGGAGGATATCGGGGTTGGGTGTGACGGAAGATGGGGAGGGAGAGTGATCTGAATCCGCCCCACATTGAACCTGAGGGTACGGATCGATGTCCGGTTTGGGCGCCTCTTCTCCCTCTCTCCGTGGTCAGACAAAGATTTTCAGTTCTCCAACACAGACGGGTCAGTTTGTGGGCAGTCTGGTTTCATCTACCGTGTGACGTCCACTTCTGCCGTATGCGAGATTATTTTCTTCAGTGGTGTGTTATTCGAGTACTGTACATGATGGTGCATATCGCAACGAATACAACTTCTTTTGGTACATTTGCCCTCATCGTGGACGTTTTAAACTGAGAGCCTCGCATATACGTAGCAGTCGTGAGAAAGGAGACACATTCTGCTGTTGGACGGAATCGTTTACATCTACTGTGCAAAAAGGCGCCCTCCCGTCAACTCTTCCTCCTTGTCCCGCACCTCCAGTCTGTCCGGTTTCATGTTTCACTCCCATTTCAACGCTAACTCAATCATTCAGGATGCTGTCCATGTTCAGAGCAGCGACGCGGTCGCTACGACAGTCGACACGCTTCTCTTCCACACTCGCAGAGGGTAACGCGACCAGTCTATGGACCGGCTCCGGTCTTCAGGCAGTCATCGCTTCACAGCAAACGTCTCCCGTGGCCTCAACCTCCAGGTTGCCTCCGATGCTCAATATCACGCCCGCGGAAGATCCATTATTACGCTATCTTACCTCCAGCATCATGAAGCACGGCCGTCGTTCCAAGGCTGCTCGCATTACATCATACACACTCCTCCACCTTCATTCTTTCACCCGAAGCGAGCCGCTGCCACTTTTGCGTGAAGCTATCCTCGCTGTCTCCCCAGCCGTTAAGTGCCTGTCCCATCGGCATGGTGCTAAGAATGTCCACAAACCCGTTGCTTTAGGTGAAAAGCAAAGGACGAGGTTCGCTGTACAATGGATCCTTGAAGCTTGTGATAGCAAACCCGGGAAGAGGTTGGAGGAGCGTTTGGCCAGAGAAATTATTGCTGTCCTCGAGGGGAATAGCGGGGCTCTGGCTAAAAAAAAGGAGCTTCATAGGTTCGCCATGGTCAACAGGTACGTGCCCACCCGTGCGTCCCCTATCCGTTGTTTAACCTCCTCCTAGGGGTAACGTACCTCGTGCTTGACCTGCTGGTGTTCATGGAACAGCTGGGTCGACTGCCACTTTAGATATACGCAAACTACCGTACACTGTGGGGGTTTCAAAAAGGTCTCGACATCGTCAATGCACAAAATATTATGATCTACTCTAAATAGAATAATGAGTCCGAAATGATAGACTGGGAGGGAGAGGCTTAATGCGGTCGCCTTTCGCCCTGCGAAAGACCGGGGGAACTGCTATGACTTCTAGGCCCTATCCTGCGTGCGTCTTGTGGATTTCTAAGTCGAGTCCGCTCATCCGCATCTGCGTAATCATCCTCATCGGCCTCTGGTAGTTCAGAGAGAGCCATGCTCCCACTAGCCTCAACTTCGTCGAATATTGTAGTCCCATGGGAACGACCAAGACTGTTCTGCCGTCCGTGCACGTTGTGTGCGCCAAGCGGAGTTCCCGCCACACCATTCCATCCATCGATAGACATCCGCCCTTGTAAGCTCAACCTGGGATTAGTGATCCCGCTCTCAAGTGCAGAGTGATGTTCGCCATCCGCAGGTTTTCTCGAGAGGTTTAGGAGATGGACTCCGAGGAACGTGACGATGAAACCGCAGAGGAGGGAAAGGGTGTTGCTGCTGTCGGTGGTATTAAATCCTTGGAAAAGGATCAGCGAGGCCACGATCGTCGCGCTCGAGAATCCGACATAATACATCGGATTCACACTGTGTCACAGGTCAGTGACGGTTGGCAGGCGGGATGCGGGACGTACACATTCGTGGAGAACGTATCGAGAGCCTTATTAAAGTAGTTCATCTGAACCAATATACACCCAGCGGTCACAATCCCAAACACATAAGTGCTCGGGTGTGTGAACTGATTGTTCCCAGCAAAGGTGAGTTTGACTGCAACACCGAAACCTTTGATCGACATGACCGAAACGGAGCCAACCAGGGAACAGATGGAGATGTAAATGACAGGATTTGTGCGCCCATACCTTGGGACGATGGCGAAAATCATGAAGGTACTGAACACAACAACGGTGAAGCAGTACAGCATGAAGCCTGGATGGGGTTAGGTTGAAGCCTCCCCGAGAGTAAACCGCATTTACCTGGTTGGAGAGCGAAGTGTAGAATCTCGTCGACGGTGGTGATGTCCTTGTCCTCTGGAGCATGGAGCACGATGATCAACGATCCGAGCAAACACAGTGTGCATCCAACCCTTCCGATGTGACCGAGCTCTTCCTTCAGTAAGAATGACGCCAAGACCGCGCTAGTCAATAAGAGATAAGGATGAGTTTTGCGGTGGGTTTTTTCAAGGTCAATGCATACCCAATAAGTACGCTGAGTGCACCCAGTGGTGTAACCAATATTGGTGGGGCAAACGTGTAAGCCGCGAAGTTGGCGACTGGGTCAACGGTTAATGTTTTGGGTGCTCTTCACTTTGAATGCCCTACCTTCGCCAATAACCACTGCATATATCCGTCAGCTGAACTATCTAGAGACACTCAAAAGGACAGTCGCTCACTTGTTATTATTCCCGCCCACCAGATTGGATTCTTGAGGTACGAATAATCGTCACTCGCACTCGCGTAAGCAGAATTCCTCTCGGCAGCGTCGTTTAATCCCTAGTGAGGATGAGACGGAGTGCTTGAGGCAAAAATTTGTCTGACGATGGCACCTTTTTTGTTATGATGAAGCTGGTCCCAATGGCGACCGAACTTGACACCGCAAGTGCGAGACCGATGTACTTGTCTTCAACCATCTTACTATATTTTCATGCGATACCCGTTCGACTGACGGACCGCTGCTTTTGGCGTCGAATCGGGTGGAGGGGAGGATTGAGGTGAGGGTCGAGTTTGTCGGTTCCAGCCTCGACGCCCGCTTGACCATTGTCCCCATCGGCCAACTCCGCGCTCATTGCACTTACGCGTACTGACGACTTCATCTCAAACCAACAATGTCTGTCGCCACACAGTCTCAACCTGGCGCGCCAGCTGGCATTAAATCCTACTATCAGGCCAAGATAGAGACTGCGGAAATCGAGATCAACCAAAAGACTCAAAACTTACGCCGGTTGGAGGCTCAACGAAACGCCCTGAATGCTCGAGGTGCGTAATCCCAATCGCATATCTTCAACGTTTTGCGTTGATACCTCGCCCAGTTAGGCTCCTCCGCGAAGAGCTGCAGCTACTTCATGAGCCTGGCAGCTACGTCGGCGAGGTAGTCAAGGTAATGGGCAAGAGTAAGGTCTTGGTCAAAGTTCAGCCAGAGGGAAAATATAGTTTGTATTCATCTCATCTCTAGCCCCGAAAATTTGCTAACCAACTCGTCAAGTTGTCGACTGCGATCAAGAAATCGATATCAACACCCTCACACCGAGTTTGCGTGTTGCACTCCGTTCCGATTCGTACACAATCCACAAGATCCTCCGAAACAAGGTCGATCCACTCGTGTCGTTGATGATGGTAGAGAAGGTCCCCGACAGCACCTACGAGATGGTCGGTGGTCTCGACAAGCAGATTAAAGAGATTAAGGAGGTTATCGAACTTCCGGTCAAACACCCAGAACTTTTCGAAGCCCTTGGCATTGCTCAGCCAAAAGGCGTTCTGCTCTATGGTCCCCCTGGAACCGGAAAGACTCTTCTCGCCCGTGCTGTTGCCCACCATACCGATTGCAAATTCATCCGTGTGTCTGGTTCCGAACTGGTTCAAAAATACATTGGAGAGGGCAGTCGGATGGTCCGGGAGCTGTTCGTCATGGCCCGTGAACACGCGCCAAGTATCATCTTCATGGATGAGATCGATTCTATTGGAAGCTCGCGAGGCGAGAGTGGATCAGGAGGTGGGGACTCGGAAGTACAGCGAACGATGTTGGAGCTACTAAACCAACTGGACGGTTTCGAATCAACGAAGAACATTAAGGTTATCATGGCCACCAACCGTATCGATATCCTGGACCCAGCGCTCCTTCGGCCGGGCCGGATAGACCGAAAGATCGAGTTCCCTCCTCCTGGACCGGAAGCTCGTGTTGCTATCCTGCGGATTCACTCGCGGAAGGTGCGTGGTATCGGACCCCCCCTCCTCGTCCAATGTTGATCGAAGGATGCACTTAGATGTCCCTACAACGTGGAATTAACCTTCGATCACTCGCCGAAAAGATGGGTCAGTGCTCCGGTGCTGAGGTCCGAGGCATTTGTACAGAAGCAGGCATGTATGCCCTGAGGGAGAGGCGGCAGCATGTGACCCAAGAAGATTTTGAGTTTGCTATCGCGAAGGTGCGTCGTATTGCTTTTCTCAGTAAACTTCTCACTTACACTTCCAATCTACAAATAGGTGTTGAAGAAGAATCAGGAAGGAAATACGTCCGTCAACAAGTTGTTCTCGTAGTCAAACCCGTCGTCTATCCTGTACTTTATCATTTGCCGCCCGTTCCAAAGTCGAGAGATCTCGAAAGACGCTTATCCAGGCATATGTAAATTATCGCCCACGTGGCGACTCATATTGCCCTTGACAATCCCCGCCACAAGCCGCCACACTTTCTTACGACGCCACCGCACGATGGCACAATCCTGCCCGTCACTATTGGCTGCAGGAACTTGTCGAAGTACCAATTGTACCAAAAACCATCTGGTCAAATTCTGCGAGAGCTGCAGGCTGGTCTCTCAAGATGTTAATGCTTACGAATCCCACCTTCAGGGGCGCGGACATGCTATCAAGTTCAAACAGTCACACGTCAGCGTTTTCTGCACCACCTGTGATACGAATGTTGTCGCCGGCTCTTGGGACTCGCATGTTCAAGGTCAAAAGCACCTCAAAAAGTCTCAGAAAGCGGGCCTGGCGCCACTGATCCAACCAGAGGAAGGGCGCCCCCCACCTGGAAGTCTTCGTTGCAGGCTTTGTGACAAAAATGTGAAGGCTGATGGGTGGGAAACCCACGAATCTAGCCCCGCGCACCGAAAGAAGGAACGATTTTACCTTCTCAAAGCCGTCATCGATGTTGCGACCAACAATAAAGGGAGCGCGGTCATCCTTCCTCCGGAGGAACTTGACTTCGAGACCGTAGAACCCGCGCATGCTCGACAAGGGGTCACGAAGCAACTCGTGATACAGGTCACAGACCCCTCGGCAAGTTATAGGCTAGTACAGGTTACGGTTGCAGGTTCTTCAACTAAGAGAAATACTGCGTGAGCTAGAACCGTTTTCTATATGTTTCGTGGGCTCACGAAGTTGCGTACAGGTTTACGGTCCAGCGTCCCCCCAGAAATCAGGTTGTGGGCTATGGAATCGATAACACCCTAAACGTTACGTGCACTCAATCAAACCTGGGTCGCTTCGAAGCCAGGGTTGAAGTACTGTTCGAAGACACCCGGTCCACGGACAGATTCGTGATCGTCCGTCCGGTTCTGGTGATCATCGCAAATGTCGAGGAGCACAAGGCTCTCCAACCCATCACGCCATACATCGCTCCTCGAAGGCCAAGGCAACAGCGACATGTGGCCGAAATTGAGGGAGGAGTTGTAAGCTAATCCCCTCGAGCCTTTACCTTAGCTGATGACGCTGCGCCTATTTTTAGGCCCCGCCTTTCGAATCGTCTGTCCCGTGGAAATCACGCCTTGAACACTACAGGATCCCAGATGAGCTCTTTGCCTTCCTCAACAGAAGGCAACCGAATATGGTACCGGAAACCGGTAGAAGGTTCTTACCGCAACAGTTGGCGCCTGGGACATACGTGCAAATGTTCGAGGTGCTACTTTGGTGTGAGGAGTTCAAAATCTCGTATGTATCCTCGATCGATACTCCGCGCCACCACCGAACTCAAAAGCGTACAGACAGGATCTGGAGAAGTTTGACATACAAGACGCTAGAATTGAGTATCGGAACTCATACTATTTGTCAGTATTTTCCCTTTTTACGAGGTCAGACGTTGACGGATTCGTTAGCCTTCCTGTCCCCGGTCTCGCGGAGGGTCGACCCAGCGTGTTGATCGGCGACGAAATACTTGTACAGCCTGCGGAGGCAGCCCAAGGAGGAATGTGGTACGCTGGCTTCGTCCATGTAATCGAACGGGATGAAGTCGGCCTCCGTTTCGGGCGAGGATTCCGGACTCCCAGCCCGGATGAACGCTTCTATGTCCGTTTCATGTACAATCGCATTGTTTCTCGTCGAGAACACCAAGCCGTCAAGGTCATACGCCCGGTCCAGCGTCTCCACTTTCCGGTCCTGGCCCACACGAAGCCTCCGACGGCTTTGCAGGAGGCGATCGTGACCTTCAATCCAGACATTGAAACAAACCCTGCACAGAAACGAGCAGTGTCGTCGATCGTGAGGCTTCCCCCTGGGTCTCCTCCTTTCATCGTCTTTGGACCGTATGTACACTTGTTGGATCCACAAGACCCGAAGTTTCTGACATTGTATTATTCTAGTCCTGGTACTGGAAAGACGGTAACAATTATCGAAGCCATACGTCAGTTGCTGCGAAGCCCCGACACCGTCATACTAGCCAGCGCCCCGAGCAACGCGGCAGCAGACATCATTGCGTCTCGCTTGAGGGATCACCTGACTCCAGACGAACTCTTTAGATTTTATGCGCACTCGTATCGGGGCAACGTGGCTCCTGGGTTGATCCCATACACCTTTAAGAAGGGCAACTTTCACGCAGTGCACGAACTAAACAAGATGGCCAGCTTCCGTGTCATTATCACGACCTGCCTCTCTGGCTGCGTTCCCCCGGGTATCGGTTTACCTCGTGGTCATTTCACCCACATCTTCGTTGACGAGGCTGGACAAGCTTCAGAGCCCGAGTGTCTTGTGCCGATCACCAACGTTTTGGGAGATAGGACAAACGTTGTCCTATCTGGAGATCCGTGTCAACTTGGACCGATCATTCACTCGCCGATTTCGGTGGAATATGGGCTGGGGATCAGTTTTTTGGAAAGATTAATGGAAAGCGAGATGTACGATGAACGTGAACAGGATGGGATCACGTACGTCTGTTATCTTGTGTTCCATCCCAGGACTTACCATGTTTCTATAGCATCGTGAAGTTGGTGAAGAACTTCCGCTCCCATACCTCGATATTACAGTACCCGAACGACTGTTTCTACAAGAACGATCTCGAGGCGTGCGGCAACCAGGAGATCAACGCGTTCATTGGTTCTCCCCTTCTCCCCAATCCGCGCTATCCGATTATCTTCCACGCGATCCCGGGTTTGGATCAGCGAGAGGCGAAATCCCCCTCGTTCTTTAATGTTGATGAAGTCTTGCAGGTCAAGGCTTACGTAGAAGAACTCCGTAGGCTTGGTGCAGGTGAGGCTCATATCTCCCAGCCAGATACCTATGTCTCAGCAATTCTGTAGCACCTGACGATGTCGGCATCATCACACCGTATCACGGGCAAGTTCTCAAGATACGAAAGGCGTTGGCCAATAGCGCGATGAGTAGGACGAAAGTGGCCAGTGTTGAGGAGTATCAAGGCCAGGTGAGAAAGACAACATCCGGTTTCAAACCTTTTCTCACCCCCGTGTGTAGGAACGCAAAATCATCATCATCTCGACAGTGAGAAGTAGGAGGAATCACATAGAAACGGATCTGCGACACACTCTTGGCTTTGTCTCCCACCCACGTCGATTCAACGGTATGCATGGCATGTCTTTTGTATGTTGCAGCATGCGCTGAGCTTGGTAAACAGTCGCGGTTACTCGTGCAAAAGCGCTCCTCATCGTGGTTGGAGACCCAGCGGTCTTGTCGCTGGACCCTTTGTGGAGGAGGTTCCTCACGCTAATTCACAGGAACGGGGGTTGGACTGGGGAAGAAATTCCATGGGATGTGGATAATGACATCGAGGATGACCAGCTCGAAGAAGTGACACGGATTGGGGTCCTCGACAACATGCAACAGTTGGCAGAACGAGTGGAGGCGTTGACGTTGGACGCGGCCTTTGTGGAATCTGACGATGGCGATGACGATTCTTGAGTACCAAAGATGGACGGATGATGTATTTGACCATATGTTTGAACCAATAAATTTTTTCCAAACCACGTCGCGCGTACCCTTGGTGAGGTGGAGTGGAGATGACTACACGGAGCTAGGTCTGAGATCCGGCTTGTTCGTCTCTCCAAGGCCCGAGCTCGGAACTCCACTATGGCCGGATCATAGCGTTTGTGCACCAGGCGTGGGTCTCACGCCGGTTTCTAGTCTATTCCGAGGTTCTTTGGTAGGTGCGGAACCGATATCCGCGTCTGACCCCAGGCACCTGCTTCAATTTTGCTCATCGCTGCCATTGCGCGGGTCGAAGCGTAAAGCCCGCCATCTTGAATGCAATTGTACGTGCCGAGATGTGACCCCGTGCTCTTTTTCGCGCTTACAATCGTTACCGACCATCGGACTGAGGCGCTCCGACGCTTCCACCAGCGTCATGAACGTGTGTCATCTTCTCTCCCGAATTCCGGATTCCTATGTCAACAACCCTAACGGAGGTCGCTTGTGCAGTGATAAAATCTGAGAAACGCAGTTGAACAATCGGTGGTGGATGGAACGATGCCCTCTGCCCAGGTCTAGAACTCAACTGCCGGCATGCACTTGCACTCCACCACGATTGTGCGGCGTCCATCCCGGTTACTAGGTCCGGGGGTCGTCGTTTTCACTTGGCTGATCCGATCCCGGACACACAGAACGACCCGGGATCGCGAACGTTCGACTCAGCCTGTGGTGACTGGGTGTTTTGCTGTGAAGAAAACGACACGCGTGAGTGTGTCAGGTTCGACATGAAGTAATCGCCGTTGGTTCTTGACAAATAGTTCACCTATCACTGTGCGTTGGGGACGCCATTCAATGTCCGGAACTCATCCCGACCCACTGTCGGTCTTGCGTTGAGAACCCCAGACGCTGTAAGTGGGTGGGAATAACCCGTCGGCACAATGTTGTGCGTCCAGCCGTGTTACCTACAATTATCTTGTGGTAACTCACCGCGCGGCCTGGGCCCATGACTTGAAAAAAAATGTACGTTTTGCGTTACCGCGCATTTTCGACATTAACCCCCCCTTGCGCGACAACTGCATCGTCTATGCGCCTTTGTGTATGTTGGTGATTAGAATACCGTTAGTGGATGGATACCGTTTAACCTTTCAGATCAAGCGGTGATGTAGTAGTGGGCATTTGATATGAAGACCGTGTATGTAACGACCAAGCCGCCGCATCACGAACTGGGGCTGATGATTAGGTCATGGAGGATCATTGTTATTTTCCCCAGAAGGGCGACGCCGGCTAGGAACTGATATGCGATAGGAGGGATGTAAATCCAGGACAACAGATAACGTCCAATCCGGGGATTGTAATAGAATCGTCGATTGGATCAAGATCAGGCTAACCCACGCCGGGTCCACGTTAGACTGAAACTGTGTATTCAAAACCTTACGTTTGTTGAACGACTAATAAGCTGGTGGGGAGTACATGTGACGACGCCTATTGGCGAGCGAGAGACTCCCAGAAGATAAGGCCGCCCTTTTGGGGTTGTACAAGAAGGTGCTACAAGTCCATGATGAGGCCGTGTCTAGCCGGATGTTCACATACAATACTTCTTCTGCAACGAAGACCATGCACGAGAGGCGTCTGGGACGGCAGCGGCAAAGTCGTTCATATCGTATTCAGGTATTCGATTGATGTCGATTTTGTCCCAATATCGATTTAAGAGGTAGGCGATTTCCCTAGCGTCTGGCTCTGACTGTCGGCTGCGCGCGGAGATTAAGTTTCCTGTGTCAAGGGAGAGTGTGAGAGAGGGCGAGAGCAACTCACATGACCCAGGATTTGAGTTTTGCTCGGATGTACTCAGAGATAGATAGGAATGGGAGACCCCGGATATTCATAATCGTATTTGCGTCGAGGCGGCGTGGGCCCTCTTCCCCCGCAGAAAGGATCTCGATCTCATTATCAAACCGGGGTATAAATGCATGCGTGCGGGGTAATAGGCATTGCCAGACCTACTTCAATTGGGGGAATGAAACGTTGGTATTTTACGTGTAGCCTACGAAGAGGATTGGTGAGGACGAAGAACGAGACGGAGGCAAAAGTTGCCTCGCACCGATCAGACCAAGGTGATGAGGTGGTTGAGAAATCTTCCGCGGAACGGAGAGCATCGCGAACGAGGCGGAACGGATGTGGAGACCCGCCTTGCACGATGCATGAGATTTGCTGGGGGGGATAAACGGTCAGGAACGTTTGGCGATCCGCGACAAACGAACGTACAGCAGCGAGGGGTTGGTTAGCAAGTAAGGATATCAGCACATCACCGTAGAAGGCATGGGGGATTCCTCGACTCTGGAGGAAAGCAGAGAGAGCGGAGGCAGCTTCCACTAATCGGCGGGTCTCGTGCATTGGAGAAGGGGGACATGGGTTGTGGGGAGAGAATGGGAGGTAGATATAGAGGACAAATACCGAAACACAGAACGAGAGATGAATATATTCAGGGTTCCAGAGGTGAGATTTGGGGCGGATTGGGCCGTGCTGAGTGATGGTTTTGTCTCCGGGGTCTGAATGCGATATGAATAAATCGGCTGCGGGGAGGCCATTGACGTTCGGCAATCGCGGTTAAGTCCGGGCGTGCGAGCCTCTCCAAAGGACTAACCATAGAGCGCATGGAATTCCCTCATCATCGATGAAGTGGTTGGCGTTGGTCACATGTACCAGAAAATACTGGTATGGGGCCAGTAGTCAGCCTGGATGTGACCCTGAACATCGCCACTGCGAGCATGTCATCATTCGGGGTTCTATCCAGAGGGCCCTGCTGAGACGTAAGTGAGTTCAGCTGTCGTGGTCGTTCTAAGTAGAAAGAATTATCGGTGCTTACCCTTACCCCTTTGTTAACACTCGACATACACTCGACATGTAATCGTCGATTGAAATTTGATCAACCCGGATTTACGTAACGCCACCTCCACTCTCTTCCGTCTTCCGCGACCAGTCCCACCCACTGCCTCGACCGGCTCCGTCTCTTCCGGCCTCGGTGTCGAGTGCTCTAAATCCTCCCCTACCTGTCACAGAGCACGTTGCCCAACGCGCATGCATGCGTCCGTCACCCAGATCTTCAGCCATGTGATGGGACATGCACCATTGGTTCGCTTTTCCAGGCCATTTGCAACCAGGGCCAATCTATACCAGGGTCATCTATCACCCCCCAAACCAGCTCGTGTCCTGTTGACTCTGATGACCAGCCGCAACCCAGTCTATTTGTCACGCCTGGCCCACCCGGTCCGACACCTATGGGGTTCACAGAAGCCTCGGGGCCGTCTTCCCCTACAGGTATTCACAGATGAACAAGAGGAGGCCATCAAGGCGAACCTACTGGAAACTGCATACAAGGGAAGGCAGCCTGGCGACTTGATGCTCCGATGTAACGTCTCTCATACCTTGTTTCCCACACACCTTTGTAATTGACCATAAATTTTGATAATAGGCACAATTCTTGATGCAGGAGGTACATAGTCCCATCGTCTTTTTGTCGACCAGAATCACCCTTCGTTGAATGTTTTTACGTTTCTTCACCAGGCAACGTGAAGACAATCTCGGGACAGTTCAGAAAGTCGGATCTGTGCGCAGAACATCGATTGAACGTAAGCGAGCTTCCTGTCTCTAATTCCCCGCACGTGCGACTCCCTCCATCACGAGCTAGCCCCGTGATTTGCGAAAGTTCGATTCTCGCATCCCCAACCTTGTACCGACGTTCCTTGTACGTCAAGAGGCCATTCTGGTTCGTGTCATTCTGAATTCGCTTCTATTCTTGCATCTAACTTTAACCTGCACCAGGTCAATATACTCCATATACGTGCCCTCGTCAAGTCCGACGTCGTGCTGCTTTTCGATACCTATGGCTCCGTTAACTCAAAATTACAGTCTTCCTTCCACTATCACCTCGAGGTGGGATACCGCCCACATGGCACATCTAGACCAAAGCTAATGATTTTTGGATCGCCATCAGCACAATCTCAAAGCAAAAGGAACAGGGTTGCCATATGAGTTCCGGTGCGCGATCCAGAATGTTTCATCCCAAACCCGGAGACATCTGCTCAACATATTTGGTCCTCTCCAGGGCGCTGGAATCCATTCTCCTCTCCGTACTGAGCGCACTCGACACCGAGATGGCGTTTCTTCGGGAGCTCGTTGGGGGCCTCTTAGCCGAATTGGAAGATGATATCAATCGGGACAAATTTATGCGTCTCCTGCACAGATCCCGAAAGCTGACTAGCTTTCAAAACAGGGCCAAGCTTGTAAGTACCTCGTGTTCTACACACCCCAGCCCTCCAAAGCCGAAGAGAAGCGAATACATTGATCACCCGACTCTATGCTTATTTACGCTCCAGGTGCATGAGGCCCTTGAGGATGTTTTGGTACAGGGTATGTTTCACCTTGGCATTCGATCGTGAATCATAACCATTTGGCTGAGTTTGTACCCCGCAAAAACAGATGAAGATCTCGTAGCGATGTATCTCACGGACAAAAAGAACGGCATAAAACGAGAACCGAGCGATCACCAAGACTTGGAGGTCCTTCTAGAGTCGTTTGCTAAGCAGGTTGAGGAGATCGTAAACGAAACTGAGACTACTCAGGTCTGTTCAGTCACTTCCCACGGGGTAACCTGATCATGTGTGCTGAAAGAGTCGGTTCCTGTAGAGTAATGTGCAGTCTACTCAAGAAATTGTAGAACTAATTCTAGATTCCAACCGAAATGCGCTCCTCACGCTAGATCTTAAGGTGAGCGTAACCCTTTTTGATCCAACTATAAGACCACTGTGACCCAAATGCGTCATCGTGCAGATCTCCATTATGACCATGGGATTAGGGGTTGGAACCCTCCTTGCCGGTTTGTTCGGAATGAACGTACGTGGCCCCTCCCCGTGACCTTAATATCGGCGTGCTAAGGAAACTGGTTACCTGTCTCGCAGTTGAAGTCGCATTTTGAAGAGAGCAGTTACGCCTTCTTCGTCATGAGCGGTGTGTCTGTCGTTCTCGCCGGGGTCATTGCCATGTGTGCCATTCGAAGGTCTGGACTCATTCACGTCTGTTCTCGGATTCGTAACTTCTCACCGACCTTGTGGTCACTTTCAGGCTACACCAGATTCGTAAAGTGGGACCACTATCAGATAGCAAGTCGGCACCCACCCAAAAATCGTGGATACCCCGTCCTTTACGTCGTCGGACAACAGACAATTTGTTGTGACATCTCTATGACTTGATAGTATAGTTATCGTACAAACCCTGTTACGTCTCGGGTGTAATTGATATCCTAGTTCTACCTCCCCTCCAACGGAACGCGCGCGCGCAATCAGATGAGGACACGGGACCTCTCCTGGTGGGAAAACAAGAACATCGGGGACAAAGCGGGTGGGATATCTGGGGATGAAGTAAGGTGGAAAGGTGATTACGATGATGACATAATATCAGAGATCCGTGAGGTTGTTCGTCCAGCGTTTCGTCATTAGCGACATCGTCTATGGCATCCCACCGGAGATGCGACGAGCCCCATAAAACCGTAATCAATTAGAAAACGCCCTAGGCGGATTTAGTTGGTGCCGTTTCCAACGGGTATTGGGAACTCTCAGAAAGTTCCTCCTCGACAGCTCTCCTACCCTCTACCGTCAGCTGGGGGATCCCACTGTCGATGTCCTTCTCAAAATAAACGGGTATGAACCTACCATGTAATCGTATAATCAGGTGAGCAAACTCTGGAAGGGGGATACGATGGAATGGACGCACTCTACTCCCTTTTTCCTTCTCTCCGCAGCGTCGTCTCTCTGCTTCTGTTCGATCGCCTGCTTGAACTTGGTGGCTTCGTTGTACTCCTTCCTTAACAACCTGGTTGTCACCGAGTCCCACAGCTTCCTGCTCTCGGTGGGCAGCTGGTTCTCCAAGGGTCTTATGGCCTTGGGTACAGGGTGCAGGGTCGAGATATCGATCAGGGTGGCCCACTCGTCTTCAACTCCCATCGTCAGATCCGAGCGCGAAGTGGCAGCGGATGGGACTGGAGAGCTCTTGCCGGATATCAGTGTCGATCCATTGGCGAGCCTATAGCGAATGCGACCTTTCCACGAGCCATCGAAGTAGGCGACAACCCGATCTTCTGGGACGTGCTTGGACTTTGTCCATTCTTCATGTTCAGTCTCGCCCTCCTTGTACGTGTGGATGACTCCTTCCAGTGCAAACATCGCCCTCCCGATCCAAGACTGCGAAAGTTACGATCAGCCAAGAAGCTACAAAACCAATGTTCTCTTCCTACCTCTTCCTTGTATTCAATGACAGCACGATAGCTAACGCCATCCTTAGCGCCTCTAGTAGTGACGATGGTCGAGTCCGCAACGGTGATATAAAAGTTTCCCCTCAAGATACCGTTGACAGAAGCGACTGGATGTGTAATGTGATATTCCTCGCCTTCACCAGGCCCACCGGTAATCTTAACGAAGATACCCTTATTGTATGATCCAGGGCTAACCTTCAAGGTGGTCCCAGAGACCTTTGCAGATATCTGGTCCACACCCCTGAGTTCGATCTGCCGTGCAGGACAAGATGCGTGATAAGACGAGATGGGTGGGTGATGAGAAACCTGTTCCGTAACGTAAGTTACCCGTATTCTCTTTGCCTTGTCGTCGGAATCCGCCTCCAACAACTCGGTCGCTCCTGCGCCGAGGCTGAGACTAGACATCTGAGCATCGACATTACTTTCCACAGGTTCTGGGGAGGTTGCCGGAGTACTCTTGGAGGTACGCCCGAAGGACATGTAACTAAATGCGCTCCGACCGCTCTTGATGCTGTCGGTCTCCGCGCTTGCGCGTGCGGCGGACGAGGTAGAAGCGGGGTTGGAGATGTATGAATGCTGGAGCGGTGGCCCACGGGGATCGGCGGGGTACGAGACGGGTATTACATCCCAATGGGCCCGGAAATGCTCCCCGAGAACGGAATTGTAGGGTTTGCAGACCTTTCCGCGCTAGGGGTGGAGGTGGGTCACTTGGGACGGCTGCATGAGGTCGGCACGCTACACTCACAATAAACTTGAGATCCTTCGAAAAAGTAAACCTCAGAGCGGCCAGCATACGCTCAAACGAATCTTCTGAATCATTGATACTGGTTGTTGGAACATATCAGTTTTTGATTCCTTGTGAATGTAACCCGGTTTCCGCGGATGACCGAACGTAGGACTCACGCCGCAAAGAGGTCCGGACGATCCAAGTAGTGCCAATATTCCTAAGAACGGTGCGCATGAGGGTTTTGTTCGGGGAACTCGTCGCTGGGTGAGAAACGGGAACACACCAGGTTCGGGATGGGCTCCAGCAAAGATGCGGGAAGAGATAACCGCCTGCAAAATCATCAATGTTCCACTCAAAATCGAATTCCTGAGCGAATGGCGGAAACACACATTGAAGCGATGTCCTTTATTCCCATACATTTGCGGACGAGCTGGACGATCATCTTGAGTTTCCCGCTCTCTCCGGTGTCTTCACAGTCCTGAACGGAAATGGGGGGGCCATCGTCAACAGCGTCGGAGGTAACTTGTTGCTTGGTAGCCATTATAGGTATATCGTAAGGAAAAGGCCGTTGGATGAGTAAAACAAAAGGAGAAAAGAAAGAGAGGGATGGAACAGTGGGATGAGTTGGAAGAGGGAATGGAGGGTGAAGCGGCTGAGTGACGGCTGATCTTGAAGGTAGCGAGAATAAATACCCGAGTTTGGCCAGCAGTCCATTCGAAGCACGCGTGAACGTTTGAACGTTCGTACTTTCGCAAGTGACTACGGATGGCTGTGACACTGGAAGTGCATGGCGTTCGATATTGAGCGGTATAAGGTTAAATACTGCACTACATTCGCTGGTATATACAGAACGAGGAGTGGGGTAAGGCGTGGGCACAGAAAGGCGGAAGGACAAAGCATGAAGATCAAGCATAATACAACAAGGGCGACGTGCACATAAACACGCGCGCTCATGACCAAAGAACAGTCCAAGAACAAGAACGAATCGGATCTAAACCCGAAGGTTTGCTCAACACCTGGCGGAAGAGTGTTTGAAATGGCCAACTCATTTCCTCTGCTCGAGAGGCGCGTCTGGGACGAGATAATAGGTTCCTTTTCCACCACCAAGGCCTGTCTCAGACCGGCCGGAAAGTGATGTGTCGTTTGTCTCGGAGCCCGGGAATTCAGTGGGATCATAAACGGGAACTGGCTTTCGTGAGGCACGTCGAGTGCGGTCTGACGGATGCCGAGCATGAGACGGTGATGACGGGCTGGGGGGGATGGTCTTGTTTTGAGAAGTGACGTTACTGTCGAGCGAACGACGTGATTGGCGCGACGGCTTCGGCTGAACCATTTCGTGGGGTTTGAAGGAAGTGTGGATGGTCATCGATACGGGTCTTCTACTCGAACTCAAGGATTTCGAATGCGGTCTCGTTGCGGCAATCGGCGGAGAGTTCGGGTTGATGTCACCGAAAGCGGTCGCGAATTTCTCGGAAACAAAATCTTCTTCCGAAGTCGACACCTGGGGAGAGTTCTCCTGGTTTCCACCACCGAGCGGTAGAATCGCCCCTGTTGAGTCTGATGGTTTGTGGAGCGCCCTGGATGGTCCTTTAGTTCTAGGCGCAGAACCAGGAGGAGTGGCGTTCCGGACAATTGTCTTCCGGCGGCGAAATGCCCACAAAGCGACAACTGCGATCAGGGCCAGGACAGCCAACCCGCCGAAAACACCCCCCACAATTATCCCCTTTTTCGCAGATGAAATACCGGAAACTAGCGCCGGTGATGTGACAGATGGGCCGTTTGTCGAGGATGTACTGGAAGATGGAGAAGGGATCGAAGTAGGGTTGACGAACGGAGTGGAAGTAGGATCGGTGGATGGAGTGGAGGATAGTGGGATGGAAGATTGCGACGAGACGACCACACATGAAACGTCGATCCCATTGGTGACGGGGAAAACATTGGATGACACAACCTGGGTCGATGTGTAGGCGTCTAGACGATACCAACCCTGGGGAACATTGACCTGGGGCCAGATGAGCCTCAGCATTAAAGGACTGATTTGCGATAAGGTCATGTTAATGGCCGTCGTAACCTGCCTGGGCACCAACGGAAGTTCCCTATGGTGGAGACGGTCTATGCCGATGTTCGTGACGACCAAGGGGTACGTAGAAAAGGTGGGCGTATTTCCATTGTACGTCCATGCGATTGTGACCTGGGAGCAGGTTGTGAGACTTGAAACAGTCGAAAAGGTTATTTCACCCGTTGGGATGGTGGTGGTCATCTGGGCAAAGGTCAGACAAGAGGGAAATAAAGAGAAGCCAAAAAAATACCTCTGCGGCCCAAGTGCCTCCCTCGTGGATAGACGACTGATGTGCCGGCTCCGGTGGAACGATGAAGGGCCGACCTGGTGGACGTGAGTTGATAATGGTTGGATGAGAGAATAATAAAAAGGATGAACCTGTTCGCCTGTGTCGTTCCCCTTGACGATGCGATGGCGAGGGAGGCGGGGGGCAACGGTGATTACCACATTATATGCTTTTATCCCAGGGCTACTGGCACCGCCATCAAATCCCAGAGCTCAATCCTTCAATCTCACCATCAACATCATCCCCCCTGGTCGAGGCGGAGAGATACGCATATAGTCGGCCACACGCTTGCTTATCCTGATCCGCATCTTACTAGAATGCCTCTATTATCTGCTTCCGCGGACTCTTTCCTCCTTGCTGCCACCGTATCCGTATGTCTCATCGCGTTTGTCCGCAGGAGACACACTCCTGCTCTCACAAAGAACGCACGTCAACCAAAGCACTGGCCCCTCGTCACCACAATCATCGCAATACATACCCTATACATGATGTACAACGTTTCCTTCAAGTCGCCGCAAAACTTGTTCACCCGCCTTCACCTCCCTCTCTCAACGCCTTCCGAGATGATCAGGGCCATACTGCTCTCTAAGGCGGGGATGAGAGAGGAAGACCTCCTGCCCGACCATATAGAGGAGCTGTTGATGAAACTGAACACATCCGACCTCAGAACGCACTTTGTCAGGTTTGTCCCCGCCCTTTGTATGACATGTGTGATCAACGTTTCAACCCTCATCCCACTCGATCAACCAGGTTCGGCCAGGACGCGATTCAGCAGTGTGAGTGGTGCACAACCTTTTCGGAGTATGCGACGTACACGCTTCCCGTCATCGTGTTGTCCTACATCAAGGAAGCCGCACTTCTCGGAGTGGTGACGATACGTGGAGCGAATCGGGAGACATGGAGGTCTACCACTATCGGTGTCTTGCTCTTGGCTTGTATCCTCGACGTCTACTGGATGTTGACCATCAGGATAGTCGTGGATCAACAAGAAGTAACGATGGTCGGTCCAATCCTTTACCGCCTCCACACTCGGTCTAATACAGTGACTCTCCAAAGTGGTATGACACGCTCTGGATGCTACGTCATCTTCTCTTTACTGTCTTGCCTCTCATCACACACTTTGCCTTGCCTGCTTCGTTCACTGCTTCACCCCTCGTTATCGTGCCACAAACGAACATCACTCTCCAGGCACTTCACCGACGGGTGCAGCTGCTCAAGTTTACGTCAGACATCACCTTACGTGTCCCAGAGTTCAGGCAAGCTGCTGGCAGTCACCGGGAAACTCAGAGGATGGAGGGCAAGTGGGCACGCGAGGACGAGGCCATAAACCGACTTTCTGAAAAAACCGGCACTGGGATAAAGAGGGAGGTGGCCAGCGAAGTCGCGTCGAGATTCAAACGTGGATTCGAATTCTGAACTTGGACGTCACGTAGAAACTTTACCCATCAGGTGTATTTTATTCAACTGTAGCATTGTAATCGAGGTGATAATAATGTACACGTCTCCAGGATAAGTAACAGAAAAGAAAGAGCCGGTCCCGCAGTGAGCTTAAATTCATGGATACCTGTGAAAGAGAAAACAGCAGGTGAGCATTTCGATGTCCACTTTTAGCTCGCAAGCCAACAAAGGGTCAGAAAAGTGAGAGTTTTTGGTGTAGTTTGTCCACAAGGAGCGAAGCTCTCTTCGGAAGCAGAACTGAAAATTGGGTATCATCGCGAAACGGTGGGGTGATATAATTACCCCTCAACGAAACGGAAAACAAGAGCCTCACCTCACGAATATGAGTATCCGCAGCAACGAAACCACCGTCGCCATTGGTGGATTTGTGCAGCAAAGCCGCAGGTAAAAAAACGTGGAGGAAAACCAAGCGACGGAGTCTGCCGAGAACGAAAACGTCCGCGTTGAATCTTGGCCTCTCCGTGGAAAAAAAAAATCACTCTGTGATCCTTTCGACCACTCCTTTGTGGTGAGTCTCACTCTTCATGGGAACACTGGGCTTGCGTTTGCATGATGCATATCTATCCATAACGAGTTGGCGACGGGACTACCCAATGAGCCAAACTCAAATCATGCATCACCAACTGAACCACACGCTCGCCTTGGGTCCCCCCCCCCGCTCCTTACACTCCTTCTTGTACCCCCAGTGTACTAACTACGTCTCACTCCAGCGGCCATCCTGAATGGGGGTATGGTAATCCATGAGATAATTCGCTGTTAGTGGGCGAACGAACCGTGTGCCCTCTGCTAACGAACTTACATGCACAACCACCCTCTGAACTCTCATCTTTTCGACCCACTCGACTGTTTTGCTGATCCTACCCTAAACAGGAGCTTTCAACACAGCTAACCCCTTGTCTGATATTCGCTGGTGAGTTCTGTTTCTCCCCCCCCCCCTCTAAACGTGATGTTCCATGTGTTTTACACACGACAAGCATATGTCCGAACGTTCATGAAGGACACCCGATCTTACTGACCTTCAAACCTTCCAATCTCGATATTTTGCTAACCAATTCCATTTCACAGAAACCATCCCCTTTTCCCATATGATCGTATCGTACACCCATGTATCGCTTGCTTTAGCAATAAACATTAAACCCTCGTGTCGGATCCTGGGAATCCGTCCCTATCACGCAAGGAATCGATGGAAAGTAGAATGATCGTTCTCCAAGATGTGATGTACAAGAAAAAAACGAAGGGAAGAGAGAAACCTAGGACGAGGAAATGTCAGGGTCATTTGGCTATAAGTTTTCATAACGTGGTAATCATCGCGAGAACGTAGGGAGGAGGGGGGAAACAAAGGATCATCTGGATAAACCATATGCAACCACGATCACGGCTTCTTCTGTGGGACAACCCCTTCTGCCTCTTCCTCCCTTGGATCCACTGCCTCCCTGATGAGCGAGATGGTGCTTTCCAGACTCCGCCGTCTGGTGCTCGGACTCGTCATAGTTGTACCGAGACTGGCAGTCCTGCCGTGGCCGCGCCTGGATGGCGGTCCAATCGCCGGCAACATAGAGCCAGGAGTAGGCGATGTGGGCGTCCCACCGTCAGAGGCGATCACTTGCTCGAGGGCTGCAGAGACACCATTGGCAGGTACGGGGGATGCCGTTTCCTCAGACGGCGTCGGGGGGTTCGACATCATTGCTCGGCCTTCCTCCGAGTTGGCGTCGTACAGTTCCGGTGGCAGACGCTCGTTCTCGATATCCGACTTGCGCCTGTAGAATAGAGTGAGTACACGTCTGTGGTGCAGATACACCTTTCAACGTACGCATCATCGAAGTTCGTGATCGAATCCTTTATGCCTTCGGCACCGTTCGCGAGAGTGTCGGTGGGCAAATCTTTCATGCCTCCAACACTCTTGAGCTCAGAAACCCGCTCAGACTCCTCTCTGTATACTGATCGTTAATACAAGTTATGGGTTGAATGTCCGGCAGAAAACGTACCGAAGGAGAGCGAAAACTCGCGAGACTCGACCGACTGCCAAGATCTTGTTCTTGATGATGCGTTTCCGCTCGGCAGATTCCTCTGCCGTCTCCTTGACATCCATGAGGCTTTCGTCTGCTTCTTCCAACTCCTCTTTTGTGCAAATGTTAAGGAGGGACAGCAACATGTCCGTGACTAACGTGGCAACGGTCAGCTTGCAGACAAGGTGCAGAAAAACCAAACTGTACTCTTCTCTCCGACGAACGGCAAACTCCACGTAAATGCATCCATGAAGTTAGGGAGCCAATATGGATGGGGAGTGCAATTGAATTGCCGGATGTTAAGGACATTACTTTCATACTTGAGGATAGCCGCCTTGTTGTTGTAACAATCGAGGTAATGCGGGCAAGAGAAGAAGGTCATGACGGATGGGAAACCTGTTGTCCTCGTCTTACGGTACATCCTGTAGCTAGGAGAGTGGGGAAGGTAGGTTTGTGTGAGGAAAGCCATCAGTAGCGGTTGCAACATACCCAGCATCTTGAGCTTCGTGCGCTCTGATGATCGACAGTAGCTTGTTCCTTTCAAGGAACTGCGTGACCGCTTGGTAACTGACAGAGGCCGATAAGTCATTCGAAGGAGGGTGATTTCGGGTAGAACTTGCGTGAAAAAGTACGAGCAACCTCGAACATGGTTGTGCAGAAAGCTCTCTGAAGTACTTTCCTGCCCGAAATCTTCTACAGGGTCCGACCACAGAATATCGCACATCAAACCCTGGGTTGGCGGCTCCTTGAATCGATCGATCTAAACAAGGCACGTTAGTGAGGGACCCACCCGCGAAATCAACAGACAGGATCACGTTTCGGATATCATCTAAAGTGTGTAACTCGGGCGAAAGGCCACCGTGGACACAGAAAAATTGCTTGTTCATGACAGCCGCCAAAGGGAGGGCGCAGAACGAGTTCATGCATGCTTCGTAGATGCGCTCACTGTACTTTCGCTTGCCTGGCGACAGAGTCAGGGTCACCAACCAAGATGTCTCCGTTGCGAGAAAAATTTTCCACGTACACTCAAGCTTGAAGGTGAAGTAATCCGTCAAGTGTCTACACTCGTGGTTACCACGAAGCAGGAAAAATGTGGTGGGGTACCAAATCTTGAGCGACCACAGATAGAGCACACACTATAACCGAATAAGATCGACGGATATAAACACGGGCAAATAAAGTGTACCTCAATGCTGAAGTAGCCTCGGTCAACGTAGTCTCCCAGGAAGAGATACCGAGTGGTGGCGGGGTTGCCGCCGATTTCAAAGAGTTTCATCAGGTCGTACTGGTGATGGATAAGCTCAATGTGCGCATCCGGTAAGTGCTTCAGGTAGGAAGAGACTCACGTATTGTCCATGAATATCGCCACAAACTGAGACCAGAGTAACGAGGTGTCAAATGTGCATATCAGTTTGGCGGGACATGAGACTCACCGGTCACCGGGGCATCAACAGAGATGAGGTTGGGCTCCTGCTTTAGGATATCCGTAGCCTTCTCCAGAATGTATAGTGCCTGCTCCTCAGAGACACGTCCTTCTCGATAAAAGTGATTCTTGAGGAAGTTGACATCGGGCTTGCTTGGGTCCTCCTTCGAGAAGAACTGCTCTTCGGTCGGGATATGCATCGCTGGGGCTTGCACCTATGGTTCCAACTGTGAGAGACATACAAAGGGTGGTAGGAAACGATGCGTACATCCTTCACAACCCGCTCTTGGGTACTGATAGTGTACCCATTCTCCAACTGATGCTGGGTGAAATCGACTTCGGGAACTGTACCTCGTTCCTGTATCTTGCCGATAGCCTTTTCAATCTGGGCTCTGGAAGCGGGCATGGTCCTAGGTTCGGTGCGCTTGAGCGATTGCCACGGTTATTTTTGTAGGACGAAGTAAAAGGGGAAGGACGGAAAATGTGCAAGGTGCAGTGAGCAAGATAATTGGCGATTGCCTGAAACGGCCGCGCACTTCAAACTCAGAAAGCGCGGACTGACAAAATATCGAATTTCTGTCCGTGCCATGTTCTATTTACTCTTTGTAGACTGCTGCTATGAACCAAAATACGCCTCCAACACATGCTTTGCGACGTTGAACCCAAGCAGCGTGAGGATGTACCCAGTAAACAAGGGTAACAGCGGGGAGAGTAATAGCTCGGTGCGAATAAGAAATGGTAGAGCTTTCGATGGATCAGCAAACAAAATCTGGAATCGAGCATACCTCGGACAGGATCTCACCGTTGAAGCCCAGATAAATACCATAAATATACTGCCCGAAGCTGCTCAGTTCAGTCAATACAAAAGGTAACGGTATTCATCTATGACGACTTACGCGGCGAGGTAAAGCGTATTCCCTAACCAGAGGCACACCCAGTTGTTCTTCAACAGCAATGGGACGAGAAAAAGTTGTCCCAGATATAGCGTCAGGTAGAGCGGGAAGAATGCATTTGTATGTACGTCGAACGCGTATGCCCACTCGACTTTGGAATCGGCAGCAGTCGAGTGTGATGGAGGGGCAAGCAGGACGTTGTTCGAAAACGTCCTGAACATCTTCAGCACGAAGCAACACGCATACCGGGCGAGAAACTAACCAGTATATGGTGGCTACGACCACGCCAACGAGGAGGAAATCTCGTAGGATCATAAGTAGTGCGAGTTTGAAACAGCCCACCAGACCGTAGGAATACACCACCGACCAAGCCACAGCTGCAACTGAGTAAACCGTGAGGGTAAGAAATCATTTTAATGTTTGCGCCTCACTCACCACACAAGCATGCCGATAGCAGAATCAAAATAGCGGGGTCATCCCTTGCCCAAGTGTTTTTGGTTTCTACGTCATTTGTGAGTTTAGTTGCACTCAGATGCCGAGAGCTTCTTACGCTTGTGGAAATACACGTTCCGGTATCTGGGTTTGAGTTAGCTCGAGTTCGTTGAGAGAAGTAATAGAGGCTAACGCACACTCGCTTTGGGGCCAGACATAGATATGTTAGTTGCCAAGCAGCTAGTTCGAAATCCTAGATCGCCGTATAAGCTGCTGCGTTAGATGCGGCATGGACGACACGCGACCGCATACCATCTGTTGGAATCTGTGCAGCCGTCGGAATATTAGCGGTACGCTGTTTGAGAGACCGCCACTTGAGGAACGGTAGAGGTTTTCCTGGGGTGCGGGAGCGGCTGCAGTAGGCAACATGGCCATGTCTGCATATGTTTGCCTGGGACGCCTGAAGATACGATTGACGGACAGGATGACTTCAGGTCTTAGGTGTCATGGACGGTAGTCGGGTTGATCTTAGCCTTGGTTTCAGGCGGAGATCGAATCACCAACCTTTCCCTCCTCGTCCACTTCACTCCAGGACCGTATCAACAGTTCGTTCCTAACCCGCCTTTCACCGCACCAGACGGCGGAAAATGGACGAAGATACCGAAGTTTTAGACTGGGGTCACGAGGAAGACGACTACCAGTCATACGACACCCGCAGATCCCGCGAAAACATCGGCGAACCTCGCCACCACGCCGACGAGGATTGCGATGACACCGTGTCTTTGGGCGGGGACGAGGATGATCTGGGCGTCGTTTACGCTTACCAGTCCCGTTCATACCAGGAAAAGCCCAAATCTGACATTTCTCGTCACCATAACCGCGACCACCATAGGGAGTCTTCGCATACTGGAGCCAGGCAACTCTCACGTCTCTCTCCCCCACATTCATCTCACCAGCACGCGAAACTGATGCATGCACTCCCCGCCAAACCCGTAGTTGTGAACCCCTCCGTGGCAGTCGCACAATCCCAGCTCTTGGAGGCAAGTTCCATGATCAACGGTCGCGACCGTGAGCGACGCAACAGTATCAAAAAACCAGTTGGGGAATCCTTGCCACCGGATTGGGAGATTCGTCACCCTCGAAGCGGTGGTTCTGAAGTCTATTACTACAACAATAAAACCCACGAATCGACCTGGGTCCTACCGACCTCGACTCCCACAAAAACCTCTCGGGAGCGGAAGGAGGGCGCAAACGGTACATCTCACCAGAGTACAGGAGGATCGGGGACGAGGACTCCAAGTCACGGTCACGCATCACCACTCATGAACAGGACAGAGCCCCTACCTCCTGAGGATATGTCATTTGAAGATAGGCACTATCGACCGACGGGGGCCCCGACACCAACCAGCCGTGTCGAACATACCCTCCCACAGAAACCCGTTTTTGCTGATCGCCGCTCCCCTGAGCGCTTGTCGTCCGTCGAGAGCGGCAAACATGCACATAGATCTCAGGCAGAGCCAGAGCGGGCGCGCTCCCGCCGAGGTGCATCCCCCTCAAATGTCCGGCCTCCATCCCCTGACAGTAGGCGGCAAGAATCTGGGCGTGAGTCCCGTTCCCGCCCGTCTCGCATGGATTCGTATGTCCTATCCACGGAACGCACTCACTCAACGACGCATGACGAACGGGATACCGTTAGACCTTCGACAAACAGTACGTTATTAGCATCCATATCCCTTGCGCCCCATCGCCTCCCCGTCTGCTCTGCTTGTGATGTGCAACTACCATACCACCTCTTCCGTGCGGCCGGAATCTTCCATGCAGGGAATCATGCATTCTGTTGCTTGTCTCCTTTCCTTGTCCGCCCAGCAAGACCCCCTCCCATCCACTTTCTGCGTGTAACCATGCATTTCATCATCCTCACACATTAATCTTGTAGGGCGCCCTGCTCCGGCCCACGATTCTTCCTACGGTCAAGAAACACGATCCGATTACGACTCATACACCCCTGCAGAAGAACTTCCTCGATCACGGCGCTCCCGCCGATCCCGCAGTACAAGCCCACGGACTTCACGCGGGAAGGACGCCGAGGGCGAGGGGACGGCTAGGCGTGATGCTACAGTTCGCCGTCGCCCCAGAGATCCCGAGACCGACGTGGTCACCAACGAAATCGAAACCAAACGAAGGCGTCTCGATGGTCCCCGGGAACCAGATCGGCCCTCATCACCGGGCACAAATCGGTATACCCCTACGGAGAAGAATGAGCCTCTCCTCGGAGTCCCAGTTGATGAATCTCGTGCGTATTGCGAACTTCAAATTATGCATGCCGTGTCCGCTCACCTGCCTGGCCGTCTTCGTTCGTTTGCAGGCCAAAAGCGACCACCACTACCACCACAGAAGAGTTTGTACAAGGAATCCATCAACTCCCACGCCCGTGAGCCGCCTCCAGCGCAGTTGCCTGAAACGAACCGTCCACCATCTCGGCAGAATGGACATGGACCTGACCCTGCCAGTCGCTCGAGGAACCCAGAACCACAGCCCCCTTCTGGCCCAGGTGGACGACGTAGTCGAGCTGACGATTCTCGGAAGCCCCCAAGGGCAGAACCAATGGACGTTGACCCGCCGGGACCCGCCCATCCACCAGGGATGCAGGAGAATCGTGGCGTATCCAATGCCACCGTGGACCGCGACGACACAAAGGGCGACTTGCCACGAGGACCAAAAGCGATGAAGATTCCGCCTGCCCCTCCAACATCTCCCCCCCCCAAACCGACCACTGTGGCTGGACGTTACTTGGGAAGATCTCCGCCTCCCCATCTTATTCCCCACGATGAAAGACCCCAACAGCGTGCGGGTGACCGGACAATTGTCGACTCCCACTCTGATCGTCATCGAGACATACAAAGAGATAATCACACCCCCGAGGTTGCACCTCCACGACGACGCAGTCCTGATTCGGTAAGGGGTCCCTGTTTCACACCACGACAATCCGAACTCACGGTTTTCAAAGCGGCGACCTCCAACCGCACCACTCCCTAAATTGACTGGTACAAATAACGTCCCGATTGCTCGTTCCCGTTATCAAACGCCCACTGCCCCGATTCTTGATGTAACAGACGAGCCTCGTCAAGATCAAATTTTAGAAAGCAAGCAGCCCCCAACCAACACCTCGACTCGGCAAACCCGTCATGAGCGCAGCGTAGTTTCTGAGCGTGTGAGTGATTATGCCAGCGTTGCTACCTCGATTGTTGGAACTTTCCTGCCCGCAGGCCCAAATCCATGTGCATGAATTGCCCGATCCACTATACCAGGGACCCCCTGCCCTCGAACGTCGAGAGAGCAACCGCTCTCGCCATGAGGTATGTTTCTGTCCGAGATATTTCGAATCTACCTCTTACTCTTTCGTAGCGTGTCAATGAACAGCCTCCAGACCGTCGGGTGTCTAATAATCCACGAGCAGAGAGCTATCCTGAAGGAAGTGGAGCACGGCGGGTAATACTTTCTCATACGTGACATTTGACTACCTTTTTCTTATCAATCATCCTAGAACCAGCTACCTCCAGGTGCAAAAGTGATATACGAACGACCTTCACCCACCCTCTCCCCTCAACATGATCGGGATCTTTCAGAAGTGCCTGTAGAGAAACGCACTAAATTGGAAGCCCGTCGTCGTACCATTGCGCATTTACCGCCCGAATCCCAGTCCAAACCCGACCGAACGGAGCGCGTGCGTATTGATCGTGAACGAGCACTTCGTCAAGAAGACAGGCAGCGGACTCGAAACGACGGCGGTGACGATAGGCGGCGCCACACGGACACGGCCAACTATCGTGTCCCCCTCGAGAGGCGGCTCTCCTCGTACGAGCGACAATCATACAGTCCTAACGAATTGCCGCCCCCATCGCCCCCTTCTCAACCCGGCAATCGTGAAGATTATGATCATTACAGCACCTCGGGTCATGATGACCGCAACTACGGTCGTGGTTCCGGGCGCGCAAGAACCCCTTCCCCTTCCAGGCACCATACCCCTCCTCAACATGTCCGTGGTCCCCGAGCGTATCACGATGGTAGCGACAGTAGACGCTTACCGGTACGACCTCGAAGCCCTTACAGCGACGTTGGTGAGCGGGGATATGGAATGGTTGAGGCTAGGTCTGCCATGTCATCACGAGGGGGGTCACTCCTCGACCGACTGTCGGCCGACAACCGTGCGGGCGAACGAGATACGATGGACAGATTTGATGATCGAGGTGCTGTCACAGATGTCAACACGACCTCCAATGGTCAGGAGTTAGCGGGCGAGCGCAGGGATAGTGGCAGACGTAGACGAAGGGCCAAAGGTGGTAGAAGATAGTCAGTTAACTTCGAAAACGCGTCTCCTCGCGATATCCTTTGGCGGTTTGCATTGCGATATATATACTTTTCTGATTCGAGCAAAAATCAGACGGCCATCCCGCTAGGGTGACGGCCTCGAACCACGGCGCGCGCGGTCTCCACCATAAGTAGAGACGAGAATTTGAAACTTCACTGTTGTATCCACTTGTCCCCAAACACCGCAACTGTAGTCTACGCTCAAGGCGTGTTGCTCTGGTGGGTCCACGCGGTTCCAGAGTTTATACTGTTCAATGCGGTCTGCTACATGGGTCTTTTTATGTATATCCTCAACAGTTCTAATGGCTAAGGATAGAATCGCCTATAGTCTGGTGGGAGGCGCAACACCTTTGGATTAACCGCCTCAGATGAACCCAGGAGGCTTACACCGCCATCATTTTCGCGACCCTGGGGCTGAGGTGGAACCGCGCTAGCCTCAGACTCATAGTCTGATGATTGGCCAACCATGGAGTGATCCCTCGCGTTGACTTCGAGTCCGAGATTGAGCCGTGATATCGATTCCATGGTGTAAACTGGGCCGGTAGGAAGAAGGCGCTTTTCGTCGCGGCGGGAGCTCGAGGCAGTCACTGCTTGCTCCCTAGAAGGCTGGGGTCGTAAAGGCGTTACGGTCATAACTACGGGAGTTGTAGCCCGCGAAATTTGCAAATCTTGGGAAGACTGCGAAGGTTGTGAAGGTTGCGAAGGTTGCGAAGGTTGCGGGGGTTCCGAAATGAAAGGTTCTATATAAGCAGTGTGAGTACTCGCTTGATCCGCGGAGGGCTTGACGTGACTGTACCTATGCGACCTTGTTCATCGAGAAACGGGACTGTGAGCGGTGAATCACGATTGGGAATCAGGAATTTCAAACATTCAACTTACCCCCCTGCGTATCATCCTGCGACTGCAACTGCACCCTGGGGTGCGTTTCCGATCCATCTCTCCGTTCGCGAAGGTATTGTCGACGCCATAGGACGAAAAGAAGGACGAACCCCATCAGGACCGCCACAGAGGCTATAACCAACGCAGCGATGACTGCGGGTTGAAGCGACTCATCCCCTGAACCTTGACTGGGGGCAGGAGGGGCTGTATTTTTATCAGAACTAGTAAAGCCGGAGGCGGATGGGGTGCTCACAGGTTGATCTCCGCTGTACGCCCTGCACTCTGCTTCCGGTCACCTCAAAGCAATCTAACTGAAGTTCTGCACTCGATTTGAGCGTCAGCGCTCGAGTCGTGAATTGGATGAAAAACATGACTTTACCGCTACCGCTCACGAGGTTTTGAATCAGCAATGTATGCTGAGTGTCCTCCAGGGTCGGGGAACTATATAACAGTACGTTTGATGTCGGGACACCGGTAGACTCTTGGTGGAAGCGAGGCGCTGCTCCATCGAGGGTGTATGAAGAGTTCGCTCGTTGACTGCGAGCACCCGTTCCTTCTGTCCCGTACACGCGGATCGCTGTACCTTAAAACCATCTTACGACATCAGCCCGATCCTAACTGCCGAGGGAAATTATCGATAACCTACCGGTGAACTTGTATGTCAACGTTGCGCCTCCACCCGTAACCGACATCAAGGTCCCGCCGAAAAAGTGCGACCCGGTCACGAATGACCAATCCGATGACCATTGAGTTCCCGGAGTATCGTTCGTTATGTCGACCTTGAGGTTATTGCCCAGGGCAAAAGGCAGAAGCAGCGCCCACAGAAGAGAGAACATGAGTTCGGAGCGAGCGAGGGGTGCCCGTGTTGGAGATGATTATGGTTTGGAGGAGAGTGAGGCGTAGTCTGAGATCCAGTAGTGTCGCAGAGGTGTTACCGGTTTCACGTCATCGGTTGCCGCCCATGATGCATGATGAATTGGTACAAGTAGTGCGCGCATGGTGGGGTCTGGAGTTCACACCGCTAATCGAGACGTCCGGGACCGATCTCCACCTTGACACGATGATTTATTTCTTCTGGTACACTGACCGCGGCGAAATAGAAACGCTATTCTACGATTAATCCTTCGCCCCCTCAGCACTAGTAACCTATCAGCGCTTAGGGCTATATTTGTCCCGCAGTCTGACCACGTCAGTCAGTGCGTTTCCTTGACAAGCAAAGCGAAATCACAGACCGGTCAAACACTGTCCCACCGCTGGCCTGGTCGTCATCAACCAAGTCCAGTTGGTCCCGGGGTATAAACCATTCAAGGAACCGAAAAAAGAGGCAGTCGACCACAAGGATGATGCAGAATATAGGACCAGCCACCGCGCCGAGTCTTAGGGTACTTTCGGAACCGGTTTAACCAGGGGTAATTGTCGGAGGATGTTTGATGTGACGTACTTTTGAAGGCGGTCCCAAACATGTAACCCTGGGCTGGAGTGCACTCGCCGGTAAACTACCTCTGTGCGCTCAGCGACGGCTTCCCAACTATAGAATTTGCTGATACGTTCATGCGCCTGTTCAGGATCATGCTGGTTTTTAGAGACGATCCGCACCGCATCTGAAATGGCTCGAACAACATCTGGCCAAAATCAGAAACAAGGACCGGACGTATTGGATTATGAGGTTCACCGTCTTCATCGGGATTTGCGAAAGAAATCATATCTTCCGGAAGAATTTCCGGTATCCCACCGACACGCGTGGACACGACGTATAGCCCTGTACAGGCAGCTTCCAAGATGGCGATGCCAAAAGCCTCCGTCAAGGAGGTGTTCATGAAGATCGTACCCCTGGCAAGGACCTGCCGATCACTAGAACCTGACTTGTGATTAAAGGGAAGGGACGGAAGAACATACGCTCCGAACGTCGCGCGGGTGTATTGGTCCAAGGAGTTCGATGCGATCTTGGAGGAGATACTTTTCGCGCATCTGAAGGAGGTCAATCAGCTTGGGGCCGTCGCCACCTTCGATACAGAAAGTCAGTAGCTCTGCTGAGAATCAAACTCTCAAAATACATACCTATCACGAAATTAACGTGGGGGAACTTGGCACAAATCCGGGGAGCGGCTGCTACCAACAAATCTATACCCTTTCGATAGGCCAGTCGAGAAAGCACGACGATTGTTACTAAAGAAGTTAGTACGGAAGTCTTTTTTGCCCGTCAATCGATCCGTACTTTTATCGGTCTGCTTCCGGGGATAGGGTTTGAATTTTTCCGTCGCAATCGCGTTCGGTATAACATAGATCCTTCCTGGGTCCAATCCAAATCCGAAACCAACCCCTCGCTTGTGATCTTGGTAACCAATCGAAGAGGCGTCATCGGAATCGTCTTCCTCGTCGGAACTATCGCCGATATCATCGACGGACACACCCATTCTCGGAGTGAGTTTGCTACGTAGGATGGTATTCTCGCGACTGGAGAAGAATAGCAGTGAGTTAAGAGATGAATCTGGCCGAGAAGTTTCACGTGCCCGGTGTGAGATACGCATATCGCAGCATCTACGTGACTCAACATCCCTTCAAGGAGCTTGTTGGTAAGGATGCTGGCCGCGTCATCAAAACCAAAAAGACTGTGATCTGTAAAGACCGTTCGGATCCCCATGTGGTGCGCATGCATTACACCCTCGTGTGCAAGAGATGAAAGGCTCGCATGACCATGGATAACGTCGATACCTTCCCTTAAAGCGATGGTTCGCAGGTATGGAAGGAACGTAAGGAAGTTGGGCAGGGTAGCCGAAGAGGCTATTGTAAGAAATGGTATGTGGTACACCTTGAGACCGGGAGACAACCATCGTATGCCCACTCTGTCTGGGGGGTGACTATGAGTTATCACGATGACCTATGTCGAGTGTGATGAGAGCAACAAAATTTACGAAAGTGGTATCACCTTATGACCCATGCGCATAAGAGTAGCGCTCAGCATATAGATATGATTTTCCACCCCTCCAACATTGGGGTGGAAGAAGTCAGACACCATGCTGGACAGCGTGGAGCGTCAAAAAAGATAGAAAATCTCGCAAGGTATGGTAGCATACGCAATCGAAAACCTCCTTTTTCCATGTTCACCATCGTTCACCGTCGCAAGGGGACTCATCCGTTGGTGGTGCAGACAAGTCCGCGAGGGTGAGTGGCGGAAGCGTGCCAGATCACTCGTGACTTTCGATCGTTGACCTTCCTCACGATACGGGAGCTCCCAGATCTCACAGATACCCATCACCGTCTTCAAGTGCACGCGAGCCGAATGCGTGGAGTGCGCATCGTAGAACATGACGACAACAAGGGCTGCAAGACCACTTTCCAGTTTATGACTCCCTCAGAGAAATCCACTCAGGAAGTGGGAACCGGGCTTGTAGGTTATCTCGCACTTGCGGTTATTGACCATACTAAGTTCAGCACCACCTCTGCCAGATCATGCTGGAAAGACATTCGAATGCTGCGGACATGAATGCAGCTTCCAAACGTTTTCTCTCAAATGTATTTCTACCTGCTGGATACCCTCACAGCGTTTCTCCCGGTAAGGTCGTTCAATATACTCTTTCAGTTTGGCCATTCAATAAACGCTAACTCTGTGATAAGACTACCTGCAGTATGCTCATACGTTTCAGGCTGCAGTAATAAACGCTGAACGCTGTTAGATACCAGATCTGGAACGCGGCTCAAGCGTGCTGCAGCTCATTAGCCGGTTTATTAGCCTCTAGAGCGGTTTTGGAGGGCTTTGGGGTTGGTAAGCAATCTGCATCTGCCACGGATGCCATCCTCGTAACCGTGGCCCAAGACGTAGTGAGTCGCCTCACGAGTAAGTGCCTCCACCTTTACGTGTGGAGCTGAGGTTGATGACATAAACAGCGATCATCTCTGCATATTGGTTAGGAACCTCCCTGTTCCCAGAGGCGAAAACATATCGCTTCCTGGCAGACATCCTGAATGATATGGCCATTGTTCTTGATGTCCTGTCACCTCAGCTTGATAAATTGTTGCACGCGTTCACGGGACGAGATTCTGGCTCAGGGATCCGTATCGCGGCCTTGTGCCTCAGCGGTTCTTTCCGGGCGCTGTGTGGTATTGTGGCTGGGGGCTCCAAGGCAGCTGTTACAATGCACTTCGCTTCAGACTCCGTCATCGGTTCCGGCGATATAGGGGACCTGAACGCCAAAGATAGTAGCAAAGAAACAGTCTTGGCGTTGGCAGGCCTTCTGGTACGTATTCGAGTGGTGTTCCGCGGACGCAATGAGATAACGGGTTCCCCCAGCTTGGACTTGTGATCTTACCATACGTAAACACAACTCGAGCCACTCATATACTCCTTGCATTCCTGCTCGCGGCACACCTGAGCGCCAATTTTGCCGCTGTGCGGGGGCTCTCCATGAGGACCCTGAACAGGCAGCGTGCATGCATAGCCTGGTCCAAATTCAGGGCATTGGAGCGTGGTTCGTCCGATATTTCGATCCGTTCGTTGCACCGTGATCAATTACTGAGATTTGTTGGAATTAATAGGCAATGGAGAGGAGGACTCGTTGCATCCGGAGCGGATCTCGAGACATGAACAGATATTCGTCTCACCTTCCCGAATCCGTGACTGGAACTCCGGAACGATAATCGGACGATGTACCATCGGATGTTCGCTCTCCTCGTTACCGGGAATCGGCGTAGAAACACCAAACAAGCAATTGGCGGAGGAGTCGATCCGCGAGCTGGTGGATCTTTTCAAGGATGAGAGGTATGTGTTGTGGTGCAGGCGGCGGTCAAGGCAAAGGTCTCCGGATATATCCATCGCGTTGAAAACGGGTCACACGTCTCTAGATCACCTGAGAGGGTGGTTGCATGCGTGTGAGATCGCGAGGCTTATAGCAACCGACGGAAAGACGGCTGAGCGTGGCGAAATCCACTACATTCGGGCCGCACATAGAGAGGTGGATAGGCTTTTTGAAAAGTTTACCAACGTCATGCGGCACTACGGCTGGAAGATTGACGAGGGTACCCTTGTGGTTGGGTCGCCTCCAATCATTTCTTTCGACGTCGACTGCGGACCGAACGGCTTCCAAGAGGACAGGCAGTGACCGTGTGGCATAGAGTGGCCACCAGGGCTCAGGGGTTTATGAACTTTCATTTTCCTTCTTTCATCTCCGTCCACCTTTCTTGGGTTGGCCGCGCAAAGATATGTACAAAGTGACTGACGACCCAAGTTTCATGGTTTCCAGCGTTGTCGTGTTCATAGATCTTTGTTTATTTTGTGTAGCACATTTTTTAGACGTCGCCTACACGTTGTATACGCACGGAATCAATGCTAAGAACTCGCGCGATCCCGATTTTCCGTTCAGATGACCCATCCGCCGAGACCTCGTGATCTTGGAATAACCAAGAGCGTAGCGAGGAACGTCGTCAGCCACAGGCAGGGTGGTGTAAAGTGTGATTACCGGGCACAGTGATCCTTCTGTAGATCGTCCCAGGCTTCCTGTACCGGGTTTTATGGAATGGAGAGGTCATGATGGGAGAGTTAGAGTGCCCGGGTGACCTGTCAGGTGGGCAATAACCGGCCAACGGTCATCAAGCGGTGCGGTAGAGGTTGTAGTATATAATAATGGTGCGGTATGGATGATACTCGTTCCGCTCTCCGCTCCATATGAGAGACACTACTTGCCTGCTGCCTTCCTCGATGCCCTCGTTATGTCATGCGAATCTTGACGGTGTTCCCTCTATAGGCAGCAATGACCCTGGTCGATTAAGTGAGTGAAACGCGATCTCCATTCTTGATTACAGACAACATCTTTTGCTACTGCCCCTCCGAACGGGTCTTCCGAGGCGACCCAACCTTCTCGCTCCCGGTTCGCTGCGGTTTGTGAAGTCCAAACTGGACAGGCTGTCTGGGGTCAGGGAACTGAGTCTTCATCAGAAGGACGCTGTGATGCTACTCCCGTTCGGCTTACGTCAACGTGACCCAGCCGAGCGGAAGTAAGAAAGGGATGGATGTGGGGCCCCGGGGGCGGAAATGTCCCCAGACGAGCTGAGTACGACTGGCAACCGGGGTCAGGGGGAAAGGGCGAGGCGGATGGTGCGGTTATCTGACCGGGACGGAAGCGGCAGCGCCGTTGATCGATACGAGCCTATCAACTTGCAGATCGGCCACTCGGACCTTGTCTCAGTTTTGGATTCGCTATTCGCTCAAGGAACTCGGGCGCCAGGAGAGCAAGAGTGTGGAACGTATGGATGCGAACTGAATGCTTAGCCTATGGGGTTCCGACCCGCTAGAACAGAAGACTGGCGCTTGACCGTGGGCAGTGGCTACGGGTCAACCAAGTTTGCCGAGGAGTCGCAAATTCTGGTTGGAGACATTCTTGCCGAACTCCACCATCCAAATGAGAGGGTTACACGCTCTGTGCTATACTGAACGATAGGTGCAACCCTAGGGATGTGAATGAGCCCTATAGATTGAGCCTTATGTGGATCGGTGAGTGCCAATTCCCTACAACCGATTTTCTGATCAGAATTCCCGATATGGAAATCTTCGGCCGTGGTGCGCTGTCCGGGGTCCTCCCTACCCCGCATCCAGTCCCTGGCCGGGTTAAACACCTTCTCCAAAACACAGTCCACTCCTCGTCCTCCCATCTCTCCCCCCAACCGACATCTACTCCTCCCCTTAAATATCCATATATCCCTCTCTTTACTGCCCCTACGGCTCTTTTCGATTCTCCGATGACTTCTCTCTACCCCCCCTCCAGCTATAGACCCCCCGTGGTCAGACAGGAAGGCTTCCACCTTCCATCGGCTTCCTCCACCAACGGAAACAATCCCCCGAGCCCTTCTCAGACCAGCTTCGACTCTAACGGTCAGCTTTTCATGCCTCACCTCATGTCTGATCCTTTCCGCAAGTTTTCTGGCGATTCCACCACCCCCAGCATGGATTTCGGCGAAGAGCTTGCATCGCTAATCGCTCAGCCTTCCGCTCCTCACACGAGCCATCAGTCGTCGCACGAGAGGTCCACACACTCTCCCCCGTCAACCGCTTCTGGTCCCCCATTCGATAACTCGTCTTACCGTCCACAGGCCACCCATAGCATCTTTGATATCTCAGCGCCGGCGAACAATAACCAGCATCAACAGCAGCAACATCCTCCACCTCATGGCCACAACAACTTCTCTGGTCAGTTTGCCCTTAACCCAGCGCAGACCCAACCCGCAGCCCAACCGTACCATAATCTGCACGAGTTCAATCCCCACCCGCACTTCAACTCCACCCTTCCTGCGTTGAATTCCTCTATGCGTTATGATCCTCAGCCACCCCAGACACACCCTCAGACCCACGAACACCCGAACCCTCCATCTTTCACCAATCACTTTTCGCCTACTTCTTCCGAGTTCACCATCCGTCATTCTCCTTCCCCCGTCGGATTCACTTCAAATGCTTCCCGTTCCCGCTCACGTTCCCGTGCTTCAGCTACCCCAGCGGTCAACCCTGAACCTCCATCTACCAACGGGGGTCCAATTCGGCGCAAGCGTAATTCGATCTCCTCGGTTTCCCCACCTCCGCACCACCGTACTCAAGCAATTGTGATCCCATCATCCCATCCGCACCGGGCCGCATCCCAACATACACCAACCAGCGCGACTTCTCCATTGTCCTTGCACACTTTGAATGAGAACTCATCCAGCTGGTTTGTCCCCTCGCAACAACAACAAGCGCATGATTTTAGGCGCAATGAGTTTAGCCTCCCGACTTCTGAGAGCGTGGGAAATCATCATTCCTTCGCCCAATTCAATCCGGGGTCCGTAGGGAGCGCCGTATCGCTGGGAGTCAGCCCAAAAGATGTGGTCAAGGTCGGGAACGGAGCAGATAGTGAAGATGACGCTGTGTCGAAACAGTACGTTGATTGATCCTTCGCTTCTCTCCTTTTGATATCAGGCCCTCATTACGTTTAAATCTCGTTAACAAAGGGCACTCCTTGCCGTGGAAAAACGTCGGCGTCGTCGCGAATCCCACAACGCTGTCGAACGCCGCAGGCGAGATAACATCAACGAGCGAATCGCGGAACTTGCCACTCTGATTCCAGAGTCAATACTGGATCCAAACGGTAATCTTTCAATCATCTCGTCCCGTTCCATCGGAGGAGCTCACATTAGGCTTTAGCTCCGATAACCGCCAGAACCGGAGACGAGTTCTTGTTTGGGATTACAGGCATCAGCGGCCTTTCGAATCCTCTTGGTAGTGAAGGTCTTGCTTCCTCAAAGCCAGAGGATGACGAAGACAGTGGTGAAGGTACTCCTGTGAAGAAGGCAGGCGGAACCAACGGCACGCATACCGAAGGTGGCATCGTGAAAGCCAACAAGGGTATGATCCTTCGCAAGAGTGTCGAGTACATCAAGTATGCATCTTTGCATTCCCACATGGCCTTCTTAGTCGGGAAGTTGACGTCGGCCATTTCCACTCTTAGATATCTCCAGCAGCTTGTCTCTGCTCAGGCATCACGGAACCGAGATCTTGAGCAGGAGGTTCACGCCTACCGGCAAAACGGTGCGGCTAAACTCCCGAACGGTACCGATATGAGCGGCAAAACGCAGAACCATTTTGAGGTCATCGACCACGATGCTGACGGGTTCAATGACCTGGTGTTGCACGAGGACGTTGCTGATTCTGACTTTGCTATCCGCCTCAACGATTACTCCAAGAACCCTCTCAACTTTGGTCTTGGTTCCATGCCAGAGGAAGACACTGCCATGGACACGGGAAGGCGAATGCCATCAGGAGGCACAAACGACGGTTTCGAAGACAGAGACCCCTCTCGAATGGATTCCTCATTGACCCCTCCAAGCATCGGAACGGGCAGCGTTGAAGACGATGACGACAGGGTAGACTCATCCATGGAACTGCACCGAGGACGGGACCGAACTGTCCGGCAAAATGGGATGGGCGAGGTTCAAGTGAAGAGCGAAGTCGATGATATGCAGACATGATACCATGCGAATCCGTTCTCCGTCTCTTGGTCCTCCCTTTCCGGCGTTCTCCCTGGTTTCACTGTGGTATAATTCCCTCTCCCGCTACCTCGTCCCCCCCCTCCCCCCTCTACTTCAAGCCGCCGTTAATACCAATGCTACAAACCGCAGGCCGCGCCAGTTAACCTCATGTTGGTATACCGACATTCTCACGTTTGGTTTGTTTATCGCTTTCCGTCATTGCTTTTTGTGTATACGACCTGCCCCACGACGCGACTTTCGACAACGAGTTTATGCCTACTTCATCACCTAACCCGACACTCTCTAAAAAGCTGCGCAACCGCCTTTCTATCCGTCTCGTTTGTTTTTCCCAAAAGTTTCCTCGATCCCCAGCGACTTGTGGCTCGTTTACCCTTATTCTCACGCGGGTTGGTGTCGTTCGTCAGGATTTTTATCATGGTGGAGTTGAGTGCAACAGTGGTTTGTAAAGTTTTTTTTGATCTCCCACGGCCCGTCCATCAGAGTTCTCATCCGTTTTGTCATGGAGTGAGAAGAGGGGCGAGGGTTTGGAGGGTTTGTATGTGTATGTATTGCGCTGGTTCTTGTATACAACCGAAAGCACTTTGTACCCTTCTTCATTATTTCTACTCCTACCATCGAACAATTGTACTTGTACACGGGGCATTAGTGGTCCGCTCGTACGTATTATTGACCAAAAAAGAGTAGGGAAAGAGAGCAAGGCGAGTGAATACGGGATGGTCCGAATAAAATCCGGGGTGAGGGGGATGTCGTTGGGTGTCCTGGGTCCCCAAGTGGGTTTGCCTTTCGAAGTTTCGACGAGCGGTTAGTTGACGTGCGGGGTAGTAAACTTCGAGGGTGTATGTACTATAACGACACGGATCTCAAGACCTCCTGAATGATCATCAATGGCATTATTCTGCGGTCATAGGCCGTGCACAGAAGCTGACGCGCTGACGTGTTAGTCCAAGAGGAGGTATGGGGTTTATCAGTCAGACTCTGCCATGAACGGTTAGCTCGACTGCGTGTTGGCCACGCTTGCAATCCGGTTCCCGGTGAATCGCGGCAGAAATATCGTAGGATCTACAACCAACGGTTCAGAATGTACATTTGTGCCAAGTCGAGCTCCTGACACGACATGAGATCTAGAACTACCTCAGCGTAGTGGTGATAAGATATGAGTTGCTCGGCTTCGGTGATCCCGTAGTAATACGCCCACTATTCGGATTTAGCCGGTAAGCATGCCGAGGCTGACTAAGCCACGCAAGCCTCTCTCTTCCTCCCTCACCAGCACAACCACAGACAAGTCTCGCATATCTCCCATCTGCCAATCGTTTCTCATCTCCTCCTTGATGTCTGCCCAAATCATGGAGGTCGAATCTCAAATTCCCTTCAGCTCGTTTGAGGATTTCTTCAACCTCGATATGTTCGCCGCGCCATCCACCAACGGCCAGTCGCCCCTTCCTGGCCTCGCCGCTTCCAGCCGTTCTTCATCAAGTTCACCAAGGACCCCGCCCCAGGACATTGACTCGCTCCTCAACTTCTACGGCGCCGATGAGTTTTCAAAACAAGGCCTGTTGCCCACCGCCACCTCTCCCTTCGACCTTCTCGCTTCCTTGACCTCCACCGATCCCTTCGCATCTTCTTCTAGATCTATCTCCGAAAATGCTACTGACACCACCGATAACTCCTCCCCCGTCTTTGCCATCGACCCTCAGCTCGTTGGCACCCCATCAAACAACTCTTCCCCCGAATCACTTGAGGATCAGTCCTCACGAGACAATGGCGACGCGTCGTCGATCGCGGCCACATCTCCCGAAGAGCTTGAAATCCCCGTAAAGGTCGGCGGAAAGGGCAAGAACAACAGGCGGGGTACTGTCCAGAGCGGAGGCGTCGTCAAAAAGGCTCCCGTTGTGAAGGAAAGGCCATCAGCCCCGCAGTCCATCGAGGAAAACCGCGAGGCTGATGACTGGCGACCATCCCCCGAGGAGTACAAGAAGATGTCCTCGAAGGAGAAACGCCAGCTTCGAAACAAGATCAGTGCGCGCAACTTCCGCGTCCGCAGGAAGGGTGAGGATTAGCGCTTGGAACATTCGAGTGGATTCTAACGAGGAATGATCCTTTTTCGATCACAGAATACATCTCGACCCTTGAAGCCGACGTTGCTGAACGTGATCGTCTTATCGACGCTATCCGTGGTGAACTCGGTTCTACCAAATCAGAGAATTACGCTCTGAAGCAGGAAATCGAAATTCTCAAGAAGTCGCTCTTGCAAGCAAACCCAGCACCCGTCCTTCCGCCTCCTGCTCCTCTTCCTGCGGTCTCTGCGGCGGCCACGGTCGCAGCACGCAATTCGGCCTCATCTCCCGTGCCTTCGTCCCCTCTCCTTGCCCCAAATACCAACAAGGATCTTCCGTCCAGCCCACGGCTCGCCAGCACTCGATCTGGCTTCTGGGGAGGAGGATCAAATCCTTTCGGCACCTTGGGCGGATTCACGCCTGTTCATACCACTCTTGTTCCAGAACTATCCCTCACCACTTTGGCAGGAAAGGGTCTCCTCACGTCGCCCTCAAAACCCTCGCTTCAAGAGAACTTGAACCCCACTCTGAACGGGGTGAGAAAGCCAACGGTTACTCCCCAGCCCAAATCTGCTGGTTTGCAGACCCCTTCGCAATTCGATTCCTTCGTCGATCTCAACCCATTCACGATGAAGAGCATGGACCTTTACAGGATGAACTTGTGGTCAAATGTTGGAACCCAAAAGCAACAGCAACAGCAGCCCCATCAGACTCCCCATCTCAGTGGTCTTGCAACCTCCCTCCTACCGCACTACTTCGCCGCAGTAACCACCAAATCATCGAATTTGTCAGTTGTCCCAAGCAAGACTCCCAAGTACTCAACGCTCGCCCTTACCCCCGAATCCACACCCAAGGCCACTTCCCAAGAAGCGATGTTGGCTTCACTTGCCTCACAAACCTTGTTGGCCAAGCTTGGGTCCGCCTTTTGGGAAGCCTTCTCCGGACAATCCCCTCGGAAGGGCGTGGATACTGACAAAGTCAGGAAGGTACTGGAAGGCAAGGCGGTCGTAAGGGTTGTCGACATCGACGAGCCTGCATTGCAACCAAAGTCGAAGAGGGCAGCGACCACGACCCTGATGACGACCTCCCCAAAGGTCCCCCAGAAGTCAATGGAGCTCAAGTCCTGCCAAGCACGCGCGACGGAACTTTTGGAGGAGAGCATGAGGAGCTTGAGCATCTCGAAACGAGGTCCCTTGTGATCTCGCTGATTTCGTATTCCCTCCCCTCCCCCTCTCATATGCTTGTTGTCGTCGTTGGCTTTGAATAACCGTTCGTCTTGCCTTGTTTTCGTACCCCTACCTACTGGCTCCATTCCTCGTTGCCTAGCATGTCTATCCTTCCCACCTTCGATTTTTCACGGTGCCGCTGTGTCACCAGGGTTTTATGCTTGCTTATCGTAGCCCTGAACGGATGCCCGCACCTTGGTAAACACCGACTCTCCTTGCTCGGTTTTTCCTTTCTCACCACCCCTCCGATCTCCCACTCCGCCTCATAGCGCCTTACCCGCCCTCATATGTTAATTAACGTCTTGATCGTTTCTATCTCCTTAACGAACCGAGAATCCCTCTACGACTGAGTATAATACGCGGAAGTTACCCCATTCGTTTCACGATGGGCTCTCTCTTTGTGTAGTTGCCTGCTTTTACTAGATACAATAAAGAAGGACGCAGTTAATCCAGGCGTGCGGGCTTCTATGTGACCCCGGATTGGGAACTGGATACTTTTCGACAGAGACGGTACACGTTTGTCCGATGAAGCTTATTCCCTCGATAGGTGGCAATCCACGAAAAATTTCGAGAAGGTTCAGATTAGACGAAGAACATACGATACGGTAAAGGTATACAGGAGAAGGAAACCTACAATAAGTGAGTAGTAGGGGGGGAAACTGAGAGGAGCCGTAAGATGGTCTGATATCTTTTTATCTATTTATACACCCCAGCCGAGGATCTCGAACATGACTGGGGTAATGTGTGTAGCCAAGATACCGATACCGGCGTACACGACGACCTTGGTCAAGACTGTCAAAGTGGTTGAGCCATTTCAGGAGAGGGTGTGATGATGATGATAAACGTACCATCAGCATCGTAGTGTTTCACCTCCGCCTCAGAATTTTTGCCTTCACCAATATCGCTGGCTTGATGAATGCGTCCGTTGGACTTTTCTCCAAAACGGTACTCATTCCTCGACCCGTTTCTCCTCTTCTTCAAATCCGCGAGGGTCGCACTGCCTCTTCCAGACCTTCCGGTGCTGGCGGTCACATTCTCGTCGTCCATCTCCAACTGCAACTGACTGGGTAGGTCGATGACCGACGGGATGGGGTGCAACCCTCTCTCAATGGGAACATCTTCGTAATCCGTGGCGGGGGTATAAAACCTTCGGCTGGGCAAGGTGAAGATGTGCGCAAGGAACCTGTAGATCCTCGGGAGGGCGAAGTGTAATGAAGATTTCGCAAAGATACGCCAGGTGAAGATGAGGAGGATTCCCACGACTACCTTGATGACGGAAAAGAGCCACCAAGTCGTGATGTCGGTGACGGTCGAGTAAGCTGAACCAGGTTGTGGAGTTTTGAAGAACTCGGGGGTCACACCATACTGGGACAAAATCCAGCTACCAAGGAGGTCTCCCAGAACGACAGAGAGGAAGGCGATCGCATCTTCGAAACAAGGGCAATCGTCGACGGGTTGGGGGTGCTGGTTCACCATGAGCAAGCAGATTGAGGTCGCGGCGATGGGAACTGAATTGTGTCGCAAAGGTCGGCATATGTCAGACAACAACATCAGAGAAAAAAACGGAATCTGGGAACTCACCAATCCAACCACCATTAACGATAGCCTCCCCGATCCGCTCCAAGTAAAGGTGGTGAAGAGCCCAGATGGCAGCACCCAGGACAACCCCAAAGGCACAGTCGGTGAAAGAATGCATGGCAGCATATATGCGTCCGAACACGATGCTGAATGAATAGAAGAGAATGGCTGCAAGAGACGTGTAGTAGCTCGTCGATGATATCGCAGATTCGGAGAAATAGAGCCGGTGGACGTGGGAGTAGAGGAAGAGGGCGATGGAGATACTGTTGGTGGTGTGGGTCGAGGGAAATCCGTACTCCAGGTGATGTGAGCTGAACGCTGAACACGAGACCAACGAGTGTAAGTGGTGTTCGATGATTAGGGTCGAAAGAATATTACATACTCAGCCTGGTGACAGGAGGTGCGAATGGTCGGGGCGAACACAGAAAATCCTTGATGAGGGACGTGATGTATACTCCAAAAGCCGGTGCCCACAAAAGCCTGAACGACGTAACGCGTCAGTTTACCCGGGCACTCGTCATCGTTTCAGGTATATAGAAAGTGAACACTGACTCTCGTCCGATATCAGGGCGGCCAAAGTAGAAGAAGATCGGCAACACGGTCATGAAGAACGTATGGGTACCCAAACTCGAAGTGTACACGAAGTAAGCGTCCAGCCATGGGGACCTCAGTCGGTCCTATACCGTCACAAAGGAAGGCGGAAGTGATCAGCACGCGATGCTGCAATCACTGAGGGAGAGACCGAAGCGCACCTGCATAGCGGCAATAACATGGGACTCCTTCTCAACCATGTTCACTATGGGCCGCCGTATGGCAGCTCTCCACGGCCGCAACGTCCTCTCGTACACCTCCGGATCCCTCCTCCCAGCGGCCACAAATTCATTCGCTCCAGAGAAAGTGTCGGACCCATCGGACTCGGTGTCTCTGTAAGCCGGTTTGCTGAGTGGTGACTTTCCATGGATATCACCGTTTTGCGAGGGTTGCAGGAAGAAAGTATTAGTCGTAGCGGGGGTCATGATTGCGTCGTAGCTTTCGGAATGCGTAGGGTAGAGACTTTGAGGAACCCCACTGTGAAGTTGGTCAGCGCGTGGTCATTGAGTGGGTCAGCTTTGGCGACGCGAGAACGAATGACGTTCAAGGGCTATAAGCTTAAGTATATATAACAACGTTGAACACACGCAAATGAAACAGTTTGTTTCGTATATACTCTTCAGCCAAGTATACTGTTGTCCACACGTCCGTTCGAAAACACAAAGAAAAAAACGAGATGAATGGCCGAATAATTCGACAGTCGAGGAACACAGATAACCTAAAACACCTCTCGCCGTCCATCCCAGTAGCAAACGACGAGCCTGAACCTGCCGGTGGCAACATCTCCATCACTCTCCTTCTCTTCCTTGTGCTTTCTGGACTTCTTGGGTTTCTGTTTGCAAGCGTCGTGGTTGCCGTAGAAGACCGCTTGGACGTACTTCTCTCGTTCCCTCTTCCTCTCCTCTGTGCGTGATCCCCTTCCAGCCCTCCTCGCCTGTCCGAGTGCTCTCCTTTCAGCCCTCCTCGCATCTCTGAGTGCTGACCTTTCAATCTTCCTTGCATGCATCACTGCACGGAAGGCCACGGGGTCACCGCCAACCGATCTCCTGACGCGCTCAATTTCGTCGCTGTCCTCCTCTTCTTCAGAGTCGGTGTACTCTTCAGAATCTGACTCTTCATCCGAGTCATCGAGCGCCCTGCTCTTGGACTTTGGGCTCGATTTGGAGAGATCGACCTTTTGGCCAGGCTTGATGCCGTATAGAAGATCACCGGGGGCCCTGACGACAGCTACGGTGGTGTCATGGATAGCCTTGTGGAGCGGGTTCAGGAGAGGAGCGAGCAGAGAACCCCTGGGGTATGGCTCGGCGACGGTGACCAAAGGACGATCGACAGAACGGGACTTTGTGTGACACTTCTTCTCCTTGAAGACCTTTTTGGTACGGGTGACGTCAGGAGGATAATCATCGGTCTCTCCGCTGAAGCGGCGGCTGCCCCTGGCCAGAACAATGGACATCCGACGGGGGTGGAAGAAGTACTATTACACGGGTTAGGATAAGATGATCACTCATGAACGACGAAAAGACCGACATGGTTCCAAGCCATAAGATAATCGCCGATAGGCTCGAGTTTGTTCTCAGCAATCCTCTTCTGGACTTTGGCAGATGGTATTTTATCTACAAAACGGGGATAAATCAGCATGACCTGATGGTGTATGAATGTGTACCAGACATACCCTTCATGAAATTATTGGCCATACCCTGGAAGAGACGGTCGGAAGGGGAAAGGTGAGCCGTCTTCTGGAAATCCTTCAAGAACCTGAGAAAATTCAAGCTCAAGGTCAGCCCGATAATGACCCGAGCAAAATGTGCTCACTTGTGCCAGTCGTCCTCGGTGACGTCATGAGAGATAAAGGGATGTTGTTCTCCGGGAGTGGTGACAGGGGGGATCAAGGCGAAACCGTCCTGCAACCTTTCGGAGACGGCAAGGACGCTCATGGGCTGGAACTTGACGTAGCTGTAATGACCAGGAGCGGGGCGCTTGAACATTTTAGGAGGCGGGTCAAGCGGGTTCTTGCTTGAGGAGAACCAACCCCTCTCCGCACCATCAGGCCCAGGCGGGGGCTGTTGGACACCAGCCATTTGCATCGCACTATCGAAGAACCCACGATCTCCGGGGCCGCTCGGGCCGTAACCCGGCTGAACTACGGGAGGAGGACCGGAAGTGTAGAACGAAGTGGCTTCTCCACCCTGCGAGTTGGGATCGGAGAATTGCTTCTGTTGAGGTTGAGCGTAAGCCTGTTGGGACGGGCCTTGTTGGGGATAGGGAGAACCCTGCTGTTGTGGGTACCCTTGTTGAGGAGGGCTGTATGGCCCAGACTGAGCATAAACATTCTGCTGCTGGGGAGGGTAGAATCCTTGCTGTTGCGGAGGAGAGGAGTAGGCCTGCTGGGGGTAACCCTGTTGTGGAGGGTAAGGCGTTCCTGGCTGTGAAGTATACTGTGGTGGAGGGAACGGTCCGCCTTGTTGTTGCGGATAGTCGGGCTGAAAAGCCGGATAGTTGGAGCCGTCCTGAGGTTGTGGAGACTGTGCGAGTTTATTGAAAGGGTTCGCCGGATTTGGAGACTGATAAGCGTGCTGTTGGGGTGGAGGGGCAGGTGGAGTCTGCTGATTGGGATCCTGGAGGAACCAATGGTCTCCTTTCTCGTTAGAGGTCATATCGAGTTGGTGCCCTTTCGGAAGAAGACGAAGAATGAGGTGGCAGGTGTATGTCGTTGGAACGGAGGATATCGACGGTGATTTTCTTCAAGGAATCCCTTTAATATAGGTATCAAGAGATCAAGCCGTTTGTTCGTTCCCATGTGCGATCTGTCCACAATAAATATGGGCGGTGCGAAGGCGGTGAAACAATCATCGGTGTATTGAGCGTAGTGGAGGCCAACCCCGAACGCCGAGGCACGACAACCGTCAGGTAAGGTATATCGCTATCGCCGGTGAAATGTAGTCGAGCGGTCCGAGCACTGCGTGGTACTATATTCAGAACTCGCACTGAAAGCTGAGCGCGGTCCAAGGGTCGAAATGACAGGCGGCGTATAGACAGATACAAAGGCTGATCACCGTGAGGTTGATCAAGGTTTTACAGGTGATCGTTGATGGTTTCAGACTTTGGACAAGGCAACAAGGGGGAAACGAAGTGCTTGCTCGACGTCGTCCGGACCGTCGCTCGTGCGAGATGACCGTTGTACGTTGATCAATCGCGCCGGTCTAAAGTAGACAGGGAGCGATTGAGTAATTGGATGGAGAAGGTATTAAGATAACGCGAGATCTATATCTTGACATAGAGTTTACAGGATTATACATGGGTATGAGCTGGACCTTATCAGAAGCATTCGCATTTGTGGTCTAGCTCTAGTTGTGTGCGCAGCCTCGTGTCGTGCCATACAAACCGGAGATGTGGAGCATGCGTCCGTGGCACAGACTCGAATAATGAAAAACTGCGGATAGCACTGCCAATTTTTGCTTCCATTCCCCCCTCCTCCGGTGCGCTGGCGACCACATCTTGCGTGGCTGTATGTCAGCGCACCTATGCTTCGGACTATTCGGTACAGTGTTGATGGTGAGAAGCCAAGCCGACTCCAAGAGATTAGTAAAGATCCGGTCAGCCAACGAGGTGAGGCAGCGCCAGCACTAACTTAAGTTTATCACAGGACTAGCCGGCGCTCAAACTAAACAAATCTCCGAAGACCGGAAACGTGGACGGATCTTATTGCGAGGTGCAAGTGAAATATACGAACGGAATGTAGTGTAAAAAGTGCATGATGATGTGGAAGAATAGCAGGCTGGTAACGACGAAACGCGAGGTAAGTGAAGCCCAGAGAGCGAAAACAATAAGCGAACAACACGAGGGAGCATATCTATGCGGCGTCACAAGAGAGCAGACGAGATGAGGAAAACTGGAGTGAGCACTGTTGGGCATGGGAGGGGGGGGTTATGCTATAGGGGGCAAATATCATACAAGAATAAATTTAACAGAAGGGTGAACCGCATGCCGATGAACGTGCGAAATTGCAAAGTAGTTTTGACCAGCAGGTATATCGAGTTTTAGAACGAGCCCTTGCTTCCAACCTGTGGTCCATTTCCGAGCTCCTCGCCGAGTTTCTGCACTAGTGACAGGCCAAGCGGGACCAGGGATTGGTGCCAAGTCTGAGTTCGTCGTCGGCCTTCAAAAATGCACCACGAGCGCTCGCCGGTCTCACCCTCCGGTCCAAAAACGTAAGCCTTTTCCTCGTTCCACGGGCTCTGTCCATGGGCGAATGCGAGCCAACGTTCTTGGATCGTGTTTTTTACTCGGCTGTAGGCGTACTCGTCGATAACTGGGGTCATCCACTGAATATCCTCCTTCTCGAAAGCCGAGAAGTCGTCTTCATCCTCATCTTCTTCGTCACTGTACGACAGTTCGGGAGTGAGGGCTCTTGAGTGGCTGATTTCTGGAGAGCTGACAAGAGTGGACAACGGTACATTGTCAAACAGATAGACCAAATCGGCTGCGTGGTGGGGAATGGAACCAGGAGTCGGGCTCTCCTGGTCGAACACGTATCGGAAGACACCCTTTCCGCCATTTGCCCGTTTGAGCGCATTGGCGACGCAGTCGATCGGGTAGGAGAACCTGGCATCGTTTATCAGGTCCAAAATGCGTTCGCTTAGCTCGTCCTCCGGCGTGTGTGTGCCGATATCGTAGGCCCGAAGGACGGCGTTGCCCCTTTGCATAGACTGACAGATCGCACGGATACGACGCACAACTCCAGCGGCGTTCCAATACGAAACCGGGAACGACCAAAGGGAGGACTCCATTGTGCAATCGCCGATGATGACAGGTTGTAACGGCATCGATGTTGGGTCGTCGTCGGGGATACAGACGTCGTGCTGAGGGTCACCGCCGAACATGTGTTCCTTCCAGTGTGGCCGGAAGAAGTACCCGTCGTCGGTAGCCCTGAACGTGTGCCTGACCGCAACCAGCCTCTCAAGATCAAGCTTCCTCAGTTCTTGCGCGGTATCGGCGTTATAGCCCGACAGCATGCGCGAGAGGGTAGCACCAGCAGATCGAACGTCAGGAACGTTGAATTCGACTGAGGGACTTTGAACGATGGCTCGATGGAAGAGATGCCTCTTTTGGTTGGCAGCAGAGTGCAAATGGCAAAGTATATCTGCGGCCCCGGTCGATTCGCCAAAGAGGGTAACGTTCGAGGGGTCGCCACCAAACTCTGCGATGAAATGGTGAACCCATTCAAAGAGCACCTGCTGATCGCGGAGGCCTAGATCGGGCGCCCTGGTCAGCCGATGAAACGGGAAAAGATCGGATGGGCCTACCGTAGTTGCCCACCCCCTTTTCTCCAGCGGATTCGTTGTCTTCTTGGAGCGTGGGACTTGCCGCGGTACCGAAGAGACCAATTCGATAGCTGATGGAAGGCGGATTTTTAGCAAAGTACGGCTAGAGTGGCTTGAAAAGACGCGTACTTGAATGTGACCATGATCACGGGTTTTCCAGCCCGGATACTCTTTTGGACGAAGGCCCCACCATCGTGTAGCCAACTCGCGCCAGAGCCACGCGACCAACCGCTACATAACGGAATTCGTGACATCAGATCGGAGTAGGCAAAGTGAGGGAATGATCTACGAACCCATGGACCCAGACCATGACAGGCAGACGCGCATTCTTGTCTGCATGGGCAGGGCGTGTGATGTTGAGGTTCAGGCACTCGAACTCATTCTGAGCCAGGAACTGTTTTGGGAGCTCGTTCTCGACGATTCCAAGTAACTCGCTCTCGAGGCTGACGTTTCTCAGCTGAGGGCAAATTGGACTACAACGGATGGATTAGGGGTGGCGATAACATATGTAATAAGTGTCAGTGCTCACCCATGAGTGGTTGAATCGGTGCGGGCAGAATAGGACGTGAACAGTTTCGATTGGCGAAAGCGAGCTGGGATGGAAGCGTATTTAATACCACGGAACTGTTCTATGGGGAGACTTTGGGTAGACAGGGGATGGTGAACACCCTCAAAGGTGGTTGAGAGAGCGTTATGGGCAAACAGGACGGAGGAAACCATTGAGAGGGAATTGATGGTGGTGGCAGGGGTGAAAGGGTGGATGGGGACTCGACTGGAAGCATCCGGAAGGACGCGGCCTCGAGCTTTAAAGGCTCAACTTGTATACAAGACGCTTTCGGTCGAGGAGTGCTAGAAATCTCTAGGGGATGACCCAAAAAGGAAAGTGATACCACCAACCATCACGTGCGGAAGAATGAACGGGATCGGATCAAAGGCGACTAATCCAACAGCGAGAGAGAGGGGGATTCTGGTTCCGTAGGCGGAAGAATTTTACGTCTACAATTGATTCTGCTCGACAGGCAGCAAAAAGAGACGTAAAAACGTTGGATGGTCATCGGGTGAGGTCGGGACACATCGTCGCGTCGTCCGAGTGATTGTGATTCCACTCCACAAGCCTCAGTCCGTCGACGGGCGTGTGGTCGCCGGTCACCGGCCACCGCTTGCCGCACAGCCTACGCGCAGTCCCCCCCGTTCACCTGTTCACAGAGGGTCGACTTCGACCCTTCGAGTAAATCAGTGCCACAACGATGACCTGCGGGGGCAGCTAGCATGGTAAATGGTATCAAGCGAAACGGAAACGACCACAAAACCTTTCCATGTTATCGACAAAGATCTCGTTACATTCGTTTCGAGCGACATGATGAGGGTTGGATAAAAACCCACCGGATGGCAGAGATATCGGTTAACGTGTGCTTAGTCAGACATTTCCTTTTCTGGCTGAACCATCATGTCCTCTGATTCTGAAGACGATCCAGATTACGTGCCTACCGCATCCCAGAATAATGGTCTATACGTGTATTCTTGGCTTTCCAAACAACTAATGAGCTTCTGTTGTTTTTTTTGTAGAATCGAGCTCATCTGAGTCTGGTGACGACGATGAGAGAGCAACCAAGCGGATGCGAACGAGTCCCCCAAAACTGACGGCGGAGGACGAAGAAGCGCGCAAGAAAACGTAGGAGCAAGTGCGCCCGGAGAACCATGGGCGTCGCCTAACGGCAATTCTATAGCGAACAGGACAGGATTTGGCAGGAATTCAAGTCAACTGCGGTGCGACAGCCGCAGCATGCCAGCGCCACTCCCAAGTTGGTCAAGGTTCAGAAGAGGTATCGCTTCGCTGGCGAGGATGTCTTGTAAGCATCACCCTGGGAACCCCTTTTTCAATTGGATGCCCACCGCTTTCCGCAGAGAGGTGGTCGAAGTTCCAGAGGACTCTGAAGATGCAAAGAAGTGGCCTCTGTGGTCCGTATCAGGCGTCTCGAATCAGAACACTGCGGATACGATCAACTCAATATCCAGCTCATCAGCTGCCCCGGCCTTCGTAAATACCGCCACGGGCTCGAAGTCCAAACCAAGTGGTCCTCGGAAATCCAAGTTCACGTTGCCATCATTACCGGCGTCTTCCCGACACAACGCCAAAAAGTTGACCACTCTCGATAAATCATCCATGGACTGGAAGGCTCATATGAATTCTGATGGCGCCACTGCAAGGGATGAGCTGGAAGCAAACCGTCGTTCGGGGGGTTATCTCGGTAAAGTCGAATTCCTACAACGCGTAAGCGAAAGGAAGGACACCGTTCTGGAGGAAAATGTAGCCAAGAAACGCCGAAGATGAGGTGGCCTCAGCTCAGCTGATGTTGGTTCCCTCAGGAGCCTCCGGGTCTGTAGGATATATGTTCGTTAACCTACTTTCGCGGCTCAAGTTCATTTTTTTGCCGTAGCTCGAGGCTCAGGCGTTTATTGGCGCAAAGCGCCCTGCATGACATCGAAGGAAACAAACTGGCGCCGGGCACACTGAGAATGCGGCTGACGGCCCGTTCTGCCGATGGTCACATGATCTGAACCTCGTAGTCTTTTGCGAGGATTTCGGTCGTCATTCCATACGTCGGCATTGGGGAATCTCCATATATGGTATGTCCGAATAACCCGGGGGCCAGAAGTCAAGGTCAAGTCACATAACCGAAGTTACGCCATTGACGCGCACGACACTGTTTCGGTCCCATCGCTCAAGTCCGCATTTTAGCGCTTAGCCTTGATCCAAGTCCCACACCACGTTGGTCGTATTCAACGATGTTGCCGAGCAAGCACGAGTATACAGTGTTTGAGATCATTGCGCGACCGAAACAAACCCGACGTCGCGTACATAACTTGGCACTGGATCCCCGACGTTTCTTTCGGTCACCCTTCTCCGCCGCTATGGCATCAACACCATTCCTCTTCCTCTTCCTCTACTTTCTGCATTTATGCACGTGCACTACCACTCAAGCTAGTGAGGGTTCCTCCTGCGGCACCGTCCAAGATTCCGTATACTTACGGCCGATTAGGAACCTGGGATGAGGCTCGAGCACTCGCGAACGCCACCACGGCCCAACTCACTCTGGATGAGAAGGTCGGGATTTTGATTGGAAAGGGCCAGTTTGGATCTCGGTGCGTTGGTGACACTAATCCAGTGAGCCGCCTCAACATTCCAAATCTCTGCATGAACGATGGACCTGCGGGGTGAATCATCCGTCAACGTATGTCACACATTTCCTGACATACCATCAGGTTACGCGCCACGAAAGGCGGAACCGGATTCCCGCCGGGTATAAACACTGCGGCCACCTTCAGCCGTAGGTTGATGAGGGCGAGAGGTGAAGCATTGGGCGAAGAGTTCCGAGGGAAAGGTGTCAGGTGAGTCTGTCTCCGCAGATCGGCTTACCGCCTTCGATGCGCTTATCTCCATCTCGTTAGGGTTTATCTTGGACCTGCAATGGATATCGTACGATTTCATGGCTTGTAACTATTGGGAATTGTCTTGACTAATCTCAGTCACCTCCCGATGTCAGATGAGGTCCCCAAAGGCTGGTGAGCTTGAATCCAACACTTTATTAACTAGGTTGCGCCCGCTTACAACGCGTACGTATCGAACTAGGCCGAGCATGGGAGAGTTTCGGGCCTGATCCCTGGCTGAATGGCGAAGGCGCATACGAAACCATCATCGGTGTTCAAAGTACCGGCGTCGTATGTGTTTCCTGATATCGATGTGCATGCGACATTGATTTTGGATCAGATGGCCTGTGCCAAACATTTGATCGCAAACAACCAAGAACATTGGAGATATGGTTTATCAGCAGATGTTGACGACCGTACACTACATGAAATCTACTGGTGGCCATTCTTGCGAAGCATCGAGGTAAGATGGGCGAGTGTACTGTATCACGGTAGGTTGACCACCGCCTCTGTAGGCCGATGTCGCGTCCGTCATGTGCGCATACAATCGTCTCAACCAGACGTCTTCCTGTCACAACAAGGGATTGATTACAAATCTGTTGAGGAAGGAGGGTGGTTTCAAAGGTAGGTCATCTTGATCACCGCCCAACATCCATTTCAACACTAATGCAGACCATGATGTCAGGCTTCGTTGTAAGCGATTGGGGGGCGACCCACGACAGCGTGGCAGAGAATGTCGATGCTGGTCTGGATATGGAGTAAGAAAGGAGCCAATGAATCTTTAAAGGATCAATTTGACCAGGCAATCACAGGCAACCAGGAGATTGGATCTTGATTGGTATCGTTACGTCACTTAGAGTTGTCGGACTAGACGTTTCTAACGACGCTACAGGTGGTGCGATTTATGGCAACAATGGTTTGAAGAACTCTGTCAACAATGGGAAAGTCAGCCAAAGTGTGGGTATCACTCATGGCGTTAGCGGAAGTTGGTTTGCTGATCTACGTTTAAAGAGTCTAAACCAAATGGTGACAAACGTACTCACTCCTTTTTATAAACTTAACCAAGATGGGGTGAGTCCCACGATGTATGCCAGGTACACCTCGCTGACAGGGAGATTATCCAGCCCTACCCTGCGGTCAACTTTGACGCACAAAAACCTGACGGTTCAGGACCTAACAACATGAACGTCGTGGTTCGTGCAGACGCTCACACCGTCCTCGCTCGGGAGATCGCTGCTGCTTCGGCGGTTTTGTTGAAGAACAGCAAATCTGGTTCACGAGGCCTCCCTCTTGGCCAACCCAAGACTGTCGCAGTCATCGGGCAAGATGCGAAAATGCCTACCCCTAACTGTGATCTCAACAAGTGCAACGACGGTACCATGGTAGTCGGGTGTGTATCATCTGTTGTCCAGAAGGTGAGAGATCCCTAGACGATGGTTTGTTTTACAGATGGGGATCCGGCTCGTACACCCTGGAGAATGTTGTCCCCCCGATCAACGCCATCACCAATCACATTGGCAGCAGTGGGATTGTGACCTCCTCCCTCTCTAACAACATCAATGCTGCGGTCGCCGCTGCGAGAGGAAAGGACGTCGCGATCGTATTTGCAAACGCGTAGGTCGCTTCGGTCTTGGAATATCTCACGCCGGTGAATTAACAGGATCACAGTATGAGTGGTGAACTCGGGATTTACGACATCGTGGTGGGAAACATGGGCGACCGAAACGACCTTGCTTTGTGGTGGGGCGGAGGACAGATGATCGAGGCAGTTGCTGCCGTCAACAACAATACCATTGCCGTCATCCACTCCGTCGGACCCGTCAGGTATCCTGTTTAGTTCCACGTATCTCTGTGCCGGTGCTGACGATACCCTGCAGTTTGAGCTGGTCGAACCATCCCAACATCACGGGTATCATTTATGCTGGTGCTCCAGGGGAACAAACTGGGCCCGGTCTGGTTGACGTGCTGTGGGGTTTGGATCCTCGATACCCCAGTGGAAAGCTTCCATTTGCCATCTCTGATGTAGAGTGTTTTACCGTTGCGCGTTTATCATCCTGCTAATTCTTATCTCAGAATGAGGGTGACTATCCTGCTCCGATCGTTTACAACTCCGACGGGTTCCCGACGGTAAGAAGGTCAACGCCTGTGATTCAAGGCCGCCGCTGAAATCTATCTCAGCTCAAATACACGGAGAAACTGCTGATCGACTACAGATATATGGAGTCCAAAGGAATCAAGCCGAGGTTCGATTTCGGTTTCGGACTGAGCTACACGACGTTCGAATATTCTGGTCTCGAGATTTCGGCTTCTGGGACTGGGGTCACCGTCGCCACTACGATCAAGAACACCGGCGCGGTGCCCGGAACGGAGATCCCACAGCTTTACTTGGGCTTCCCCGCGAACGCTGGTGAACCTCCCAAGGTTTTGAGAGGATTCGAGGAAGTATTCTTGCAACCAGGAAGCAGTTCTAGCATCACGTTTAACCTCAATCAACGCGATCTCAGGTCAGTACCTGATTCAAAACAAAGTTCCCGGGTGCTGACCATACCGACAGCATTTGGGATGTGCTCTCTCAGTCATGGGTTCGTCCGAGTGGCACCTTCACTGTCTACGTCGGGAGCGCACACAGCGATATCCGTCTTCAGGGAACCTTCTGATAGTCACTCCTTCTTGTATACCCTTCTGGTTGAATTACCGAATAATGTTTATAATTGCTGGATGGCATTTGGCGGTGCAGCGTTGATCAGTTATACAGACAGCACGTCGACCCGTCTATATCGTATCCACTTTTTGCCATCACTGTCGAACTCTGACCACTTTCCTTTTTCCCTTTCCACCGAGATTGGGACCGGGACCGCCTGCCCCTCCGCCTTCCGTAGCGTTCATACCCGCCTTGATGGTGTCGATTAAGATCCCCGCGGCGATGGCGGGTGAATACGTAGATAATCGGCTGTTCAAAGCGGGTTGAGGTTCTGGAGGTACCGGAAGCCTACAACCCGGATTCGGTTTCTTATTCGCCGTCGCGGTCGATTGGACGGCTTGTTTGGACTTATGTTGAGATTGTTTGCCTTTCCCGCTCGATACATGTTTGGGTTGGGAGGTAGTGGGGAGTTCAGGTGCCGGATAAGTGTAGGGAGTTTTGGGAATGAGCTCAGGCTTTAAAAGCTGGATTTGATATGCGATGCATTCTAATAGCATTTTCTCTGGAGATAGGTTTGTGAGAACGTATCAGCCAAAAAAGCTGGATAAAAACGCAGAGGTGAGATGAGAGGCCTTACTCGATTTGATCGAAGGATTTATGAGTTGACCATCCCGTTTCCACTGCACTCTGACTCTTCCTGGGTTTTCCCAATCTCGTGGGTGACATTTGGTAACTTCATGCAAAGTTCCAAGTCCCAGCCTGCTCGAACCCTCCGCGATATCCTTGCTCAAAGGATGCCAAACGGCCTTGGCACGAGAAATCCTTCTCTCGCCGGTCCCATAAGCCCGCTTCGCGTCGAGATATATAGGATATATGCATGTCCACCTGTACCACAAACAGCAGGACCGCGCGCATGAGTGTTGTAAATTCGAGAGTGAACAAAAGATCACCCCTAGATGAATGGAAGGGACGTTACGATTTGTATGGTTTGATGTCTGTCACGATTGGACGGTCTCCGCTGTTGGACCCTTCCTGACGAGAGGCAGAACCAGCCGCAAATGGTTGAGTGCTGCCCAACTCCATAAGGTCAGGGTCGTCGTCCTCATCCCCACTGTCCCCGTCGACCTCCCGATCATAATCGATACCTATTTCCTCGAGGATCGCTCCTCGTGTGCCGGTATTCGGTAAAGCGCGGCTTGGAAGAGGGAGATCGGTGTCGTCGTCGAAATCCTCCTCTATTGTAGTCGTTCGTCGAGACATCGCCTTTTCCTTCCTTTCTTTCGGTTTCGTGATTTGCAGGTTCTGGCGTGTGAGGTGAAGCTAACAGAAGGGGTCACGTGGGGGTTTCTTCCTCCACTGCTGCATCTTCGACTTTGAACTCATTTCCGCTGACTGTGCTCCTCAGACGCCCCAGTCTGCTAAGGATGTTGGCCAGGGTCACGGCTATCTTATGGTTTTTATTGTCAGTGACGACAATTTTGTAATCCGGTAATACACCTAATTGTCCCATTCAGATTTATACACTTGAGCATCGCTTACGCCGCAGAACATGACGAAACCGAGATGACCTGTGTACCTTTCGGTCGCTGTGAGCCATGTCCAGAAGATTCGGTGTGCACCCCATAGCCTCAACCCACTGAATCCCCTTCGGCTAACTAGCCACAGCTTCACGAACCGTTCTGTCAACCGTTTGGTAACAGACGGCTGATGCACTGTACACCCGACGACGACGCCACAACATCCTCCTCCACGCTATCATCACATAAACAAGACGGTCACTCGCCACATCCAAGAAGCAAAGGGGAGATCCCAGCATGGCAATCTTGTGGTCGAATAGTTTCCAAAGAACGGTCGGACTTCTTCGAGTTCATTCTGTGCAACGCCCTCTTCGCTGCGGGTGCACTGGCGTTGCTATTCGCGAGATCTAGAAGGATGGAAATTATGCATGCAAGGCAGCTGGCTGCTAGGATAGGTCTTGTTAGAAGCGGTGGAGGTGTTCTGGTTCGTGGATAGATGTTATCTCTGTTATTGCTGTCGTGAGCGATCCGCCTAACCAAGACCGTCCGTGCACTAACAAGTTCCTCTAGGCATAGTAATACATGCTGTATAATTTGACCAAGCCTCAAAGTCATACTTGACTTCTAATCTGCCAGGACTTCCTTGAGTTTCTCGATCACCTTCTCGTTCTCTTCCTCTGTTCCGACGGTGATCCGTAGGCACGCTTCGCATCCCGTTTCCTTTCCTCTGAATCGCACGACGATGCCTTTTTCTTCTGCCAGAGACTTGTAAACTCTCAGTGCTCTATCGGTATCTTTCTTCCCGTTCTTGTCCAGCACTGGCACCATGACGAAGTTGGCCTCGTTTGCGCCTATTGGAGGGCCTATTGCGGGGATGGTTGAAAGGGATTGTAAGAGCTTCACTCTAGAAGCGTTCAGCATTATAATTTTGTTATGCTTCAAGTGGATGGATTCGGGGGAAAGTGCTCGTAAACCAAGGTAAGCCGTGGGGGTAGAGATGTTGTAGGGAGCCTTTGCGTTGTTGAGGACGTGGATCAAAGAAGGGTGCGCGATTGCAATTCCCAACCTGGAGAGTCCCTCGGTCACCATACGGGAGTGCTCGGAGTGTTGTTGTTACTGACCTGATGGCTGCGAGACCAAAGCTCTTGCTAAGGGTCTGGGCGACGCATAAATTGGCATACTCGGAGATGAGAGAGGTTGCAGATGCGGCGGGGTTTGCGAAATCGATGTAAGCCTCATCCACGACTACAATACCCTTGAACTTTTCGTAGTCTAATATCTGTTTTATAGACTTGAGGGAGATGGTCGTTCCCGTCGGGTTTCCTGGAGAGCACAGGAAGATAATTTTGATCGAGGGATCTGCATCGATCGCTTCCTTGACCTAAACACGCTTCGTGTCATTCAAGTCAGTTTGCGGGTGAGGAAACCATTGAACCTTGTCCACTCTCAGCGAGAACCTCCCACTCTCTCTCCCTTCTCCGTGGGTAGGTTCCAGCTGAAGCGGGACCTTTGCAACCCCGACGTCGTTGATCTGGGCACAAACCGAATACATACCGTAAGTCGGAGGCGTGATCAAAATCTTCTCCTGTCCTCCGGGTTTCACGATAATTCTTATCAACAAGTCGATGACCTCATCTGAGCCCACACCGAGGAAGACGTGGTCCGGGCCAGGGAGGCTTCGAATATCCGCGATCCTGGATTTGATTGGTTCATGGGAAGGTGAAGGATACCTGTGGAGATCGAGCTGTTCGATTGCGTCCAACTCGGTCTCCTTGGCCATTTCGTTTGGGTGAATGGAGTGGCCGAGGGAGTTTTCGTTGGCATCAAGGAGGATACCTTCGGAGTAGTCGTCTCGAGCGCATCGGTAGGGGTGCAAGGCTAGGATGTTGGGTCGGATTATGGACTCGAGGTCGAAGTGGGCTGGTTTGGTTGGGTATAGAGATTCGGAGAGACCGTGAATTGTCATTTTTAATGACTAGATGTAGGTTTTGAGCGAAGGATCGGGATGACTCGAGTGACCGTATGGTTTAGCGAGGGATTGTCACCCTAGCAAATGGCTCTGAAGAGGGAGAGTGTTCAACCTCTAGACGAGATATGTGTCCAGTGTGGAGGTATCAGCTTAAGAAAGAGATTCATACCCAGCCACCGAGTCAGTAAAATACGTGATCGGCGAATTGAGACGCAAAATTGGCGCCGCTAGATTAGATTTGCTGTTTCTTCCAAATTCCACGATGACGGACGGACCTTCGGCTGAGATCACGCTCGTATCGGAGCTGCCAGGTGTGTCCCACATCTCAAAGGATACGGTCACTGAACAACGCATTAATCTCCTAGTCGAACAGGACACCAAGACCGTGCATGGGCGATCGCATGGAACCCAACAAAACCGCTCCTCGCGTCCTGTTCAGCAGATAAGACGGTACGATTGTACAACTACCGCGTCCCCCCTCCGTCAGAGGACGATAATCCTTCCGCTGGAGGACCCAAGTTCGAGCTGAACGCTTCGATCGCCACGGGACACGCAAAGACGGTCCGGGCTCTGGCTTGGTCTCCGTCTGGAAGTACCCTGGCGACTGGTTCGTTCGATTCGAACGTTGGGATCTGGCACCAAGTCGGGAACGAAGACGAAGAAGGAGAATGGGAGTGCATCAGCTCGTTGGAAGGTCACGAGACGGAGTGCAAAGGGGTCGCGTACTCGGCTTCTGGAACTCTTTTGGCGAGCTGCAGTAGAGATAAATCGGTCTGGGTATGGGAAGGTTTGTGATACGCATCGGATTCCCTTGCACGTATTTCTGATATTGTTGGCCTCAGTGTTACCGGATGCTGACTTTGAGTGTATGGGTGTGCTCATGGAACACTCGCAAGACGTCAAATCTGTGGCCTGGCATCCCCGCGAAGAGGTCAGTCAATTGATTACATTACATCCTGCCGTGCATGGATTTTTATCAACATCAGATTTTAGCTTCTTGTTCTTACGACGATACGATACGGATATGGATAGACGATCCTCAGGATGACTGGGACTGTGTTGCGATTCTGCGGGGACATACGTCTACCGTTTGGTCAATGACTTTCTCGCCGGATGGGAACTACATTGCATCCGGGTCTGACGATAGGACGGTGCGGATTTGGAAGCGAGTGCAACAATACAAATGGGAGTGCATTCAGGTTCTGGAGGGATACCACGATAGAACGATTTTCTCAGTTGCTTGGGGGGAGGGGAAAGTTGGTTCCCTGGGGTGGGTTGCGAGCGCATCTGGTGACGGGCAGATTGTCGTGTACCAGGTCGATGTGAGTTCTCTGTGGCTTCTCAACCTACTTGAATCTTAACGGAGGAAACAGGGGAGAGAAGAGGGAGGGATTGAGGCGAGGGTGTTGACCAAGGCGACAGCTGCCCACGGCGTTCACGACGTCAACTCTGTCGCCTGGTGTCCCCGTCAAGGACTCGAGAATTATCTGGCATCGTGCGGAGACGACGGATCGGTCAGGGTATGGAAGGTGGAGGTTGAAAAATAAACCAAGATTGAATTTTATACATATTAAACCAGTGAATGGTATATATCAGAATTGTCCAGCGGGTCCGACAAAGCCAAAGACCATCGACCGACGTACGGGAAGGATCCGGGTCGTTCTGGCGGAGGTAGATGGCAACGGCTGGCAAGGCTTGGAGGGCACATCCCTTCTTTCGGTCAGGCCAAGGACGAGATACATCGTCAGCGAGAAATCGTACCGAGTAAGGTTGTACGCTACCCAGAGATAATGTTGGCGCACTCGGCGGGGACGGTTATGGTAGGAGTCCACAAGGTATTGAGGTCCGTTGCGCGGGCAACGGTGTTTCAGGGCGCCCCCATCGGGACATAGCCCAAGGCACTCGGGATTCCTCCCGTCCGATGATTGCTGAACGTAGTTCGCTTCACAGCAACACACGCTGCATCCCAGCGGAAGAATAGAATCGTATACCCGCAGCAACGAGGTTCCACGTATCCCGAACTCGGCCCTGAGCACCTACGAACGAAGTGGAAGGTTATTGTCTCTGGGCGGGCATGAATCAATTACGGGACCAACGTACGTATGGGATTATCAGTTTTTGGGGACGTTGGTTTGGGCGCATCCACGAGGTGCTTGTCTTACTGTTCGTATCAGCAGAACGCCGGCCCCGCCCGAGACCGCATACGGGTGGCCCGCTGACAGGCAGAGGAGATGAATATACGATTCCCAAGCCGTGACCCCATGTAGTTGTGGGTGACCAAAGACCGACCGGAACGCTTGATCGAGACGAGAGCCGTTGGAAGACACGTCGGTGACTATACACGACAACAGTCTGCACTTCCTCGTAACAACCCTTTCTCTGCACTTCCGCTACTTGACAAAACATGCCTGGTCCTGGCGCAAAAAATAAGAGGCAAAGGTCCAAGCAGGGCACCCAATCCAACCCCTCCGTCCCTCCGACGCCCCCGACCTTCGTAGCGGACATGGACAACGCAGAGGACTGGGCTAGGATTGTCCACTTGTTATGTGAAACTCTTGAACTCCCAAGCAGGTTCTTTTCTCAGTTTTCATCTTCCGACACTAATCCTATGGGATAGACCTTGACACGAGAAGCGGTCTCAAGAAGGTCCATGCTGATTTCCCGGATATCTACCGCCGTCTCAGCGGCCTCTACGAGACAAACCTCCAATCCGATAATATCACCGGCGGAGTCATTGGAATTTTTGCCAAAATGTCTGCAGATTCCATTCTTCGGGATAAACTTTTCGAGAAAGGTGCAACGGCGTTTATCTTATCCTCTTCGCTGATGGGACGAGAGCTTATTTCGGAACGTGTCCCATTCAGGTTTTTTGAAGAAGTTGTTCCCACTCCTTGAAAAGAAGCGCACGCGTCATATCGCCTTGGTCGCATTGGTGACCATCACTCATTCTGGAGGCACCCCAGTCCGCACTGAGATCGCCAAAAACACGGCCACCCTGGTCCGTCTCATACGCGAGAACAAATCAGACGCGAAGCTGCTCGAATTGGCTATTGCGGCGATGTCTCATGCCGTCCAAGCTGTTTTGGTTGTCGGCGACAAGCCACCCGATCCCAAGCTTGTCAAGCTCATCGGTCTCAAGGACATGCTCGACGTCGTTCTTGAAAGTATACGTTATCCGTGGATCTCCGCTCTCGCTGTTTCCCATGCCATTCCCCTCCTCGCTTCTCCCACCTTGCATTGTTGGGATGTCGCCCTAAAACACCCAGACCTCTTAAACTTCCTTGCTGCTTGTCTCCGATGCGAAGACCTCAGCGTCCGTTGCGACGCCATGTGCGCATTCTTCCACCTTCACCATCACGATGCCAAGGATGATACTACAACTCTCGATCCCAGAAGGGTTCTCGAAAGTTATGACAAGGGTGCTTTTAAAAGGCCCCGTATCGAGGATGCTATTGTCGACTACGGCTTTCAAGACACTGACATATTCAACACTATCTTCGCCGCGAGGACCTTCCAGTCCGCCATGGAGAAGGCCGTAGAAACCCACAACCTCGTAGACCTCGGCCGTACCTTAGCTCGTCTGGTTGTGCAGACCGAGTTCTCTATCACCGACGGTTATTACAAGGAGATCAATGAACGTACGGGAAGGATGGAAACTGTCAACACCGGTCTACCCTTCACCCGATGGAGGGACGCTCTCCCCCCCTGCGCAGAGGCCCTCCAAGAAACCGGTTACGCCTCTGATATCGACATGGCCGACATCCTCCAGATCAAATACTTGGTTATGACGCGTAAACTCAGGGAGGCCATTCCCCGTGCCAAGGCGGCCATAGAACGCAGTCCCCACATCCCTTACTTCTACTACCCCATCACGCTGAAAGCGGACATGGAGGAGGGGCTTAGGTATGCCAAGAAGGGGATGCAATGCAAGACGACCACCAAGTTTGTGCATTTCAGTATGATGAAGCGGGCCATCGAGTTCGCCGGAAATCTGGGGATAAATACCGTAGTGAACCCCCAGTCTGTGGGGGTAGGAAAAGAACTGGGTATCGCTTTCTTGACGAGTGCCATGGAGGACGCCAAGGATTTCATCTCGAACGCTCCCCCGGACTCACGTCACCTGCAAGAGGTTGTGGATTGGTACATGCTCATGACGATCACCCTCAAAGGTCCCGAGCTGGATATGAGTTTGGTAGATTTCATGGTGAGCACCTTCAATGTCTTCGGCTGCCTGATTCTCACCCCTTGCGACCGTAGCCCGTGCTGGATAAGCGAGATTTGGCAATGGAATTCTTGGATATCACAGGGGTGGCTCCACAGGAAAGCCAAGCAGTCCTTGCTCTTCGAAGCCTCCTCAAGCACATGAACGTTGGAAACCTCGAGTGGGGACCTCCAATAATGAAGATCAGCCAGTTGCTCGCCGACGAGTGGGATTACAAGCACAAGGACAATCCTATCTCGGAGGACGTTGAGCGGAGAATGGACGAACTAACGGCGTGGTTAGAGAAACTTGACGTCGAACCGGACGAACCTCAGCAAACACACTGCGCGAACCCGAAAGTGAACCCGAACAGGGTCGTGTTGTACCGTTGCACTCATTGTGGGAATCCCAGCGCTGTTCTGAGGAAGTGCAAGTGCGGGAAAGTCAGGTAAACGTTGTTTTGTTCAGGTTCGCCTCCCTGAACTCGATTTCTGACACCTTCGGCACTTGGGTTGAAGGTACTGCGACACGGCCTGTCAGAAGCAGGACTGGAAGAAACACAAGCTGAATTGCCCTGCTGTCGAGTCCAAGGACTGACGGTTTTCTTACATCAACCGATTATTTTGCTGTATCTTGCTTCATCTTTACTGTCGATATTACACCTGCATGTATGTTAGTGCCATATGATCCGAATATGCTCGGGGGGTTATATGTGTGCCCGTCACTGTCCCGATCGCTCACTTCTCCACCGGAATTACTCAGGGGCGGAACTTGAAAGCTTTACCCCACACATCAACCACCCACCACCCTTCGTTTCCTGTGTCTGCCAGTATGCCCGGCCCAGGCGCAAAGCGACAGAAACCAAAGCCAAAGAAATCTGTTCAACCACCGTTTGTGTCTTTGACAGACAATCCCATCTCCACATTTGCCAACGATATCGATCATGAGGAAGGGTGGCATATCATCGTCAACATGCTTTGCAAGCACTTGCAACTCCCGGGTATGCTTCGAGCTCGACTTTCCTCCGACAGGCTGCTTAATCGTATGTGTAGATCTTACGACGCGTCGGGGATTGAAGAAGGTCCATGCCGACTTTACGCGAATATACGACCGCATGAACACGGTGTACAACAATCATTTGGACAAAGAGAAGGTTACCGGCGGGATTGTTGGGATATGGGCCAAGATGTCCACGGACTCGATTCTGAGGAATAAGCTTTTTGAAAAAGGTAAACTTAACATCCACCGCTACCCGGCGGTCACGGCGTTTATCTTATCGTTCTGCACGTGGGACTGAACGAGTTTAATTGGTGTATAGGTTTCCTAGGGAAACTCTGGCCATTACTCGGTAGCCTGTCCACGCGTCATATGGCTTTGGTCGCTCTTGCGAGTATCACTCATCATGGAGGGGAAGACGTCCGAACGGAGATCGCGAAACAAAGTCCACTCCTCGTGCGCATCATGCGCGAAGATCCTAGCGATTCAAAAACGATTGAACTGGCTACTGTGACCCTCTGCCATGCCATCCAAGCCGTTCTTTTAGTGACGGACAAGGTACCTGACCAGAGACTCGTCAAATCCCTCGGGATCAAGGACGTCATCGACGTGACTCTCGAAAACATACGTAAACTCCCAACTTCCCCTCTCATGGTCCAACACGCAATTCCTCTCTTGGCCACACCTACGATGCATTGCTGGGAGATCTGTATCAAGCATAAATCCTTGTTGAACTTCCTCGCAGCGTGTCTCCGTTGCTCGGACATCACTGTGCGATGCGACGTCATGGGCGGTTTCATCCGCCTTCACCACCACGACGCGCAGATTGAGTTCGCCCAGCTAGATCCCCAGAAGCTCATTCAGAGCTTCACGACGGGAGCGTTCAATAGCCCTAGGATCTCGGACGCAATGATGAAATACGGACCGCAGAACACGGACATCATGAACACGTTCACCGCAGCGACGGCGTTCCAGAAGGCCCTACAGGCTGCCGTTGGGAATAAGAATCTCGTGCAGTTGGGGAGGACTCTGGCCGGGTTGATCGTTCAGACCGAGTTTTCGGTCGGTGACGGGTTTTATCAGACGATGGATCCCAAGACCGGGAAAATGGAAGCTCTTGACGTAGGATTGCCTTTCAAGCGATGGAGGGATGCTCTTCTCGTTTGTGCGGCTGAATTGCGGAAGACAGGTCTCGTCCTTGATGCTGATCGAGCTGACATTCTCGAGATCAAGTACTATATCATGACACAAAACCTTCAGAAAGCCATCCCTATGGCGAAGGCGGCCATCGAGAGGAACCGAGACGTCGCCTACTACTACTATGCCGTCTCTCTCACCGCTAACACCGAGGAAGGCTTGCGGTACTCCAAGAAAGGGATGAGGTGCGCGCAGATCACTCCGTTCTTGAAGTATTGTATGATGAGGCGCGCGGTCGAGTTTGCTTGCGACCAGGGTCTATTGGCCGTGTTGGATCCGGAATTTGGTGGGGAGAGAAAAGAGTTGGGTTTCGCGTTTTTGCAGAGCGCGATGGAGGATTCGAAGGAGTTTATAGAACATGCTCCGCCTGATTCAAGGCATATGGAGGGTGTGATTGACTGGAACATCCTCGTTACCTTGACCAACAAGGGGCCGGAGATGAGTCCAGATCTTCCTGAACTCAAGGTGGGCATTTTGGTCTGACCTTTGCAAAATGTCACGATCTGATATGATTTTCTCAAAGCCCGTTCTAGAGAAACGCGAGCTAGCGGGAGAGTTCTTGAAGATCACAGGTATACCTCACCAAAAGACCTTCCCCATTCTGACCGCCCGGACTGTTTTGGACCACTACGGACCTGGCGTCAGGGAGTGGGGATCGGTCGTGGAGAGGTTGAACGAAGTGATCGAAAGCTCCCCCGAATACGAGTATCACAAACCCGCGCCTACGACCAAGGAGGACAAAGAGCACGAGTTGGCCGCGTGGTTGAATAATCTTGACGTCGAAGGAGAGGAATATGAGGATGAAGAATCTTCCCATGGGTGTGCGAATCCTAGAGCGAATCCCAAGCGGGTGGAGCTGTATAGGTGCACGCATTGTGGGAACCCCAGTGCGGTTTTGAGGAAGTGCAAATGTAACAAAGTCAGGTAAGCATCTGATCCCCTCCCCCCACGCTGATTCAATTGGGGGCATTTGTTTCCGACGATCTTACTTTGTTCGTTGCGTGGTACTCCTATAGGTATTGCGACACGGCGTGTCAGAAGCAAAATTGGAAGAAGCACAAATCGCATTGTACAGCCGTTTCTCGTTCTTGATCTTCCGCCGCCATTTCTTCCGTTTATCCTAGCGTTTCCCCTTACGTCCGCCTGCAGATGACAGGGTGGGAACCGGTCATCATTCATTACTCACCTTTGAAACGTCTCGTTACCCTCACTACGTGCGTAATCCATTACACGACGTATAAACCAACGTGTGTATTACGATCCGCGCAGGCTGTGTTTCACGAAAGTTCGTCATAAAGGAATGTGTGAATAATATTATCGTGGGTGATCAGTAGTAAATGCAAGCAAACGGTGGTTGAGTAGTACGTATGGGTTTTCGTGTCAACTGGCGCTGTCAGTATCGCGAAGGGGTAATAATCTCTCTGACTTTGCAGGGAGAATTCCTATATAGGTCAAAGAAAAATGAACACGCTGAAAATGCCTGTGGACTACGAGTGCTATCCAAAATGTGAGAGGGCATGTCAGGATATGAAGTAAATCTATAACAATGTGCGAAGTCCCGGAAGGAAGCCGCGGACCTCGAGCTTCCCACGCGAGCCGAAAGCGAAAGAGGGGTAAGAAATGCCGGTCGATCAGCGCTTCAGCAGTTGTTGACACCTGCGGCGGTGGTAAGGGAATCGATCAGGAGGTCTTTGTAGTCACCGGTGATGTCCCACATGGAGAACCCGAGCAAGTTATTCTTGACGATGAATTTTCCCTTCTCAGCGAAAGACTCCGGGTCATCGTAGGATACCATCAGCTGCTTGGCCTCGTCGTAAAGGAAGGGCTAAGGGTGTAAAGGAACCGTGAGAAGCCGAATGAGTTTTGCAGAACGGACCGGGGCTTACAGTCTGACTACAGTTATCGAACTGATATTTCATTTCGCAGGTGGGGGTTCCATCGTCGTTGAGGAACCCTTCGGCAATTAAAGCAGCGAAGTTCTTGATGTCTGACACAGGTTCTTTGTTTCCACACTGATCGACGACGTCGGAGACACCGTTCTTGGTGAAAGGGGGATGGGAAACCAAAGTTCCAGAGCTGTCAACAGCACTGGAAGGGGAAACAGTAAAGGTATGGCCATAGCCAGGAACGCCGAGCACGATTTTCTCCACCGGGAATTTGGCAGCGACCCAAGCCTGGATGGCGCCAGTGGCGGAACCAGTCTTCATTGTAGAGCAAGAATCATCCAAGGGAGCGTTGGGACCGGCACCGGTACTCCATTGACCCTGTGGAATAGATTATCAGTCATGCATTTGGTATGAAACATCCGAGGTACGCACGTTGACATCGTAGTTCATGATGGCAATGTGATCGAGAACCTCAGCGAACCCGGACACATCGGTTATGGGTTGACCATCGGGGCCAGCGAACGGAGAGACCGAAACGGCAGCGGTGAGGTAGAGGTTCTTCGCTGCAGGTTGGGCGCGCAACTCCTGGAGGAAGGCAAGGAAATTCTCAGAATCGGAGCCAGAGACGCCGTTACAGCCGATGCCAGGTTTGTTTGGATATTCCCAGCTAAAGGTAATGCCGTAAATGAGTGGCGTGGAAACGGTGGGGAAAACTTTTTCGGCTCACTCGAAGTCGATTGCGTCAAGCTTGTATTTGGCAGCCATATCAAGGACAGCCGCTACAAACTTTGTGCGGTTCGCAGGAGAGACCGCCGAGGAGAAATATCGGGAACCGGTCCATCCACCGACGGTGATACTGGCCATGGTGCCATGTGCCTGAGCCTCGGTAACGAATTCGGGGATGTAGCTGACCCCAGAGTCGTCAAGGCTGAGGACTGAAGGATCCTCGGTGGTGACGCTGATATATATATATATGAGCGTTTAACATAGCAGACAAAAGGTTGAACGAACATACGCAAAGGCCCAGCTGATTATAGTGTACTTCTCCCAGTTAACGCTGGACAGAGAGAAGTTACCAGCCCCCCATCCAGGGAACCAGGCTGTCGAGACAAATTTTGTTGCGTTACCCGAGGCAAGCAAATGTGGAATTGGCCTCAGACTTGGTTCTGGGGGATCATAGGACGGAGCGGCAGTCACCAAGGACGCTACGAGGGTTGAAAGGATGAGAGAGGCGAACATGTTTCTGAGGGGGGTTGAAAGAAAGGGCGGGTGTACCTTGGGATTGACACAAGCTCAATATAAATACGATCTCGCTATGACCGCCAGGGACAGTGCGTCGGACGTAGAAAGGACAATGAGAGAGCCATGCGGCAGGAACGAGCGAGCCGTGCCACTGAAAGAGCCAGGACCATTGTGGAGTGCATCAGCAACGGATAAAAATAAAGCAAGTCAAAACACGCTGAATGGTACGCAGCTGGGTGTGATTCATGCGTCGAGTGGGAATAAGTACAGTTCTTCGCTCCCCTAATGGCCACAACGCCGAGTTTCGAGCGCGGTTTGGAAATTTGTCTCCTCGAGCAGGCCACGTAATGCCGCTGACGATTGGAACAGATGCCGACGTCGCAACGGACTCATACACGTAGTATTTTCCTAATATTAATAGTTGGGGGATTTTGTCCGACGCAGCCGCGGTCGTGGTCGTGGTCGAGCAATATCAGCGATCAGCCGAGATTCATCCTTCCCCGCGATAATCATCCCGAGTCTGCGTCCGACGGCTGCGCGACTCAGAGTCTTCAACTTGCACTCATGCTCAGGCAGAAACAGAATGTACACCAGGAGCTCTTCAAGTCCGTCAAAGAGAAGCAGGAACGTGAGCGAGACGCATATCTACCTCCTGGCCTCATCAATCATGGCAACACCTGCTTCATGAATTCCGTGCTACAAGGCGTATGTACTATCACTCTTGAAAATCCCCGTCCTCTCCTCTTCCACGCTCATATTTTCTATTCAGTTGGTCGCATCTCAAGACCTCTACGACCTCGTTCATTTCCATTCAAACGTCCACCCCTTCCAGACCGAAACCTCGGGGCCTATCCTCGCAGAGCGATCGCCGCAGCTGACCAATGGCCACGGTTTGGGGGGCTCAGCTGATCACGAACCCGTCGACTCCATGCCCCTCGGCGACGCTTTCGTCCGCTTCTTGCTTCGTGCGTGGTCCACCCAAGACGATCGTAAGCGGGAAATCGCAACTCCCAGGTCAGCCCTCCTGATACCAAACCATGTATCAACCCAATCACGAGCGCCGGCAGGGAAGTGTTAGCTACTCTTGGTCGTAAGCACGATCAGTATCTCGACTTCCGTCAACAGGATGCCCATGAGTTTTTGCGCCTTCTATTGGATGCCATGCGCATGGAGGAACTGGACGTGCGTGGGCGTCTCCTGTCCTCCTGTTACTGTCTGATCAGTTCTCAATCAGGTAATCAAAAAGGTTCAACCCCCTCCGAAACCGAAACGAAAGTCCAAGGCGCCTCGTCGCCATGCCGCTCCAGTGAGTCTTCGACTCCTTCTAATTCAATCCTCGACCGATTTGAATGCATATGACAAAAGGACCCGCCGGAAATACCGCCAGAAGAAAGACTTCAGTCATTCATCGACATGCTTTTTGGCGGGAAGCTTACAAGCTTCCTCGTTTGCGAAACGTGCAAACACATCTCCCACACATACGAGGACTTCAACGACCTTAGTCTCAGCATAAAGCCGGAGGACTTCGCCAAGGAACGTAAGGGGAACAGGTTCATGTCATTCGCCAAGAGGTTTGCAATCCGATACGACAATTACCCATCTCCTACGTCCCGTGCCTCATCGGTTCCTCCAGACCTCGCACGTACAAACGTGGAAAACCCACAGGAGCGTGTCCCAGAGATAGTAGACCCACGAGTCAGAAGCCAGGGGAACTTGCACGAGAACAAAGAGTCTGACGCCGACATCACTCTCCATCCCGATCGCCGTCCATCCCCAGAGATTTCGGTCCCTAATGGTCCACATATAGAATTCGTAGAGCCGGACAAGGAGAAAAAGTCAGACCTGGATCGCTGGGTGAGGTTGGGCAGGAGACTCAGTCGTGGCATTCCAGGAAAGAAAAGCGAGAGATCCCGCAGTCGCGGGTGGCCCTCGCAACCAGATGACGAGTACGTTAAGGCCGTCCTCGTCACCTCAGATGTACTGGGTAGCACTCCGACTGATGTTACCTTGCCGAACACTCGAGAGGCCACGCCGAATCCTTCTGAACCACCCTCTAACGCCGCGACCCCTCACCTCAAACCCACAAAACCACTTCTACCGGACATCGTTCACTCTCATGTTCCTGCGAAACCTCGTAAACGCAAACTCACGGCTGCAAAGTCCGCATACCTGCGACACATCTTGGCAGATATTTCCCCTGCCAGCAGCAGTAACCCTTTCTCCGTTCTGTTGTCAGGTGTCCCTAATATCGGTGCATCCACGCAAACCGGATACGCCCTGTGGAATAAGCCTTCACAGATACCCAGTGTTGAAGAGTCACTGAGGATGTTCACTTCCGTCGAGATGTTGGAGGGAGAAAATATGGTCGGATGTAGGAATTGCTGGAAGATCACAAACAGGCCCAGAGATGATCATGGGGATAGCTCTGATACGTCCGATAGTGACAAGGACGTTCCCAAGTTATCGTCGGACCCACTTGGATCTCCTTTCCCCTTCCCCTTGCCTCAGTCCCCTCCGGTTACGACAGCCGAGACTGTGTCGGATCCGCCGCTTCCGTCACCGAGATCCATCTCTCCCGCCTCAACATCAGCTGTTTCTCTCATCCCGAACGATACAGATTTTAGCTTAGAGAACAAAGGCCCTTCCGTAGTCTCTCTCCCCATCACCATCGAGCCTCGCGCCGCAGCCTCCTTGAAACCTCCCCCGTTGGCGATAGATCGGCCGGATCCCGACAGCGACAAGTCCCCAGATCTTAGTCCTGACGTCACCCAGCCTGCTACCTATGCAGGTTTTACGATCCCTGTGATCTCAACCACAGGCCCAGAGTCTCCGATGACCTCCACCACCGTAACCCCCTCGCCTCCACCTACGTCAATTTACAACCTTGCTTCTGCATCATTGAATCCTCCTAGAGCGTTACGGCGGAGGACCCCCCGCAGGCAACCGATTGAAAGCGATTCCTCGGACGGCAGTTTCGACAATACGGACGCTTCACTCTCCGATGCATCCTCCGGTGGATCACCTTGCGTTTCCCCCTTTGCTTCTCAGGAAGACCTTCTCAAAAACCCCTCGATAGATGCAATCCTTTCCTCACCCAAGTATACCACACAACCCTCGACACTGGAGAAACCTAAGATCCCCAGGTCAGAACAAGTCATCATGAGAAGGTTCTACAAGCGATATCTTATAGCGGACCCTCCGCTCGTCTTGGTCGTTCACTTGAAGAGGTTCCAACAAACCTCCAAGGTGCCACTCATGTCATTCTCCATGGGGTTCAAGAAGCTAGATGACTATGTCACGTTTCCGGAGCACCTAGACATCGCACCATTCTTGGCCCCAAACAAAGCGGACTATGGGCTTCTCAGTAAGAAGTTGAACCAGAACAGACGGGCCAAAGGTAAATGTATGTATAGACTGTATGCTGTCGTAGTGCACATCGGGAATATGGTGAGCATCTTCACCCCCAGTTGGGTCGACAACTTAGCTAACGATGCGGTTGAAGTTTGGGGGGCACTATGTGGCGTACACTGCACTGCCTCACCGGGCGAAAGATTTGAGCGCTGCCCGGGCCACGGAGTCGGCGTGTTCTACTTCGACTACCTCAGACCCTTCAAAGAGCGATAAGACGGATAAGGCTGAAAAACACGAGAAGAACGAGCCACGGCGATGGGCGTACATTAGCGATACAGTCGTGAGGCTCACAACTCTCGACGAAGTCCTCAAATCGAAGGCGTATATGTGTCTGTACGAGAGGGTCTCTTAGAGGATTGGTTGTTTATTTCATTGAGTATTTATGGACTTGAAGTGCATCCCTGTATCACCTGTGTTCACACTGTCTAACGCTTAGGCATCGCATAAACCTCACGATCTGTATATCTTCTTGCAATATATCGCTTGGCGTTCAGAATTCTTGCCTCCTTCCCAGGTTAGCCCCAATTGTTCGTTTCAATGTCTCGACGGACGATGGTCTCGGATACCCACGATAACTGTTGCCACCGCAGGACGTTGGTGGGCCATGGTCTTGACCTCAGTTTCTGTCGGGGACCCCAATGGGCATGCTTAGAATTCATTGAGACCCAGACTCACGAAGGTGGTGGGACACTTCGCCTCCCTTGTCTCTTTACCCGGAGCCGTGACAGTGATCGGCAGAGGCAGAGTTTAGGTACTACACATGCCCCCTTTCTGTATTCATCCATGCAACGAATATAGCGTTTGGAGCAGTCTGTTCCACGTCAGACAAAGACTAATGACTAAAGCCAAAGTTGAAAGGACCACACATATCTTCAGCCAAACACACGGTGATTTGCGCTTTTATTTAAAGTGAACCGCGCCCAAAAACAAGGAAATCCGGGTTCCTTTCTCGTCTCGTCCCCCCACTGATCCGTCCCCTCGTTGACCATGCTCAAGCGACCACGGGATATCTTCGACTCACCCAGCTCATCCTCCCCGCCGAGCACGAAACGCTTTCAGTCTGGGTCATCCTCTTACGCGAGTTCGTCGACGTTCTCGTCCCCGCAGAAGGGGTTTGCCACTCCTGGCGGGCACTCCTTCCCTTCGGACTCGCCATCCAACCCGTTCAGTCTGAAGGTCGCACATGTCCTCTGTCTACCAATTGCACTCAGGACCTCTAAACATATCGAACTACGATTCCAACTCGTTCACACGGAACCCACCATGTTCAAACGGGTGTCCAAATCCTCATCCTATCGATCGTTACAGAACCACGCTTACAGGATTGTCCTGGTCCCGCCAAACTACTCGTTCAAACTGCTGTACAAGTTGATCTTGTTCCTGTTCGACCTGGATGCCAGCACCGAGCATGTCTTTGAGGTCCAGGAGGACGTCGAGATGTATTCTGTTTCGGCGAACAAACCGGGGTATGTCAAGAAGGGGAAGACCAAGGTCAAGCTCTCGAGGAACTTTGATGACCAGTTAAAGGCGGAGAAATGGAAAGGAAAGGGGAAGGGGAAAGCCAAAATACCTGTATCAAAGGGCGAAGTGGAGTGGGAGGGCGAGGATGATTATCATCTTGGAAGGGTCTGGCCGCAGGGCATTGAAGAGTCGAAGAAAGCGATTCTATACGTGCGATTCATTTTCCTCTCCAACCCTGGCTACGACCAATCCCATTTCACTCCATAGCGCCACGATCCCCTGGACTCTGTCCACATCACACTAAGCAAATCCGACTTTGAGAGAAAGAAGTCCAAGACGAACAGACCATGCGTGATAACCGCGCAGGACCCCGAGGGGCCCGTCAAGGATTGCAGCGTATGGAACCGGGGGCGAAGTTTCGAACGGTTCCTAAACCAGGTTATGGACGAAGAGAAGGAGAAAGAAGAGGACTCCGACGATGAGTTCAATGTTATTCCCCGCTCGGACACCCCCACCGACTCGCTCTCCCTCGTCACGCCCTACCCGAGCGAACCTCTGCTTCAGAAGAGGCTAGAAAGTGCAAATAGGAGGTTGTCACGCGAGCTGCCTGCGAAGAGGAGCGGCGGTGAGAGCAGCGGTAGTGAACCGAGCTCAGAGGAAGACGAGACTAGGGCTAGGAAACCAAAGAGTGTGCAGGGCGAAGAGGACGAGAAGGAGAAGGACTATTTCGTGGACGATTGGGATCCATTTGGCGATGAGGCAGAATTATAAGGTGCTGGGCACCTGCATCCTAACATTTTACTTGTATATTCACCTGATGTGTACTATACGGCGTGGGTGACAACCGATCTTTTCGCGTAGCAGGAATCTTAGGGGGTGTTTGACTCAGTGCGCGGGTTTGCCAAATTAAAGCTTTGCTTTGTTTCCGCGCACTTGGGCTCTTCAGTCCCCGCAGTCCCGCACTTCGATTGACTGTGCAGCGTCAGCTGCGCCGTGGACAGTCTCTCGGGGTATTTAAACCCAAGGTCCTCTCAAAATCCTACTCAATTCTCACCATGACCCCTGCCGCCATCAACAACCTTGCACAGGAGTTGCTCGACGCGATCATAGACGAAGTGGGAAACTTTACCGACGCCAAGGTTACCCCCAGCGAACGAGAGCTCGGGACACAAACCTTAAAATCGTGTTCGCTAGTTGCGAAAGCATGGTCACCTCGAGCACGTTCTTACCTCTTTTACGAGGTCGAGTTTACATCCACGGACCTCTTCAGCCGATGGCAAAGGGTTATCTCCTGCGGCGAAACCAGTCCTTATGGGTTCGTACAAACCCTGCACTTCCGGGAGAAGACTGAACAATGGATCACCCCTGAGTCCTTCGGTCATATCCTACCACACATGATCAATTTTCCGAGGTTGGAGAGCCTCATCTTCACTCAATACGATGTGACACCCGTCGTCCTGCCGCTTCAACAGGCGTCGGCCTCATTCCTCCGGTCCATTCGGTATTTGGAGGTCGATTCGATGGCAATGAACACCCCTGAGGAACTCATCGCCTTGATCGACTGTTTCCCCCACATGGAGGACCTGAATTTGGGTCACGGACGGGTTAGACGCCATCACGAGAGGGGGGTGTATCCCGAGAAGGCTCCCGACCGCTTCCGTGGCCGTCTCTACATCAGAACCAGCGAGCGTAAGGACGACATTTTCCTCTGGGGGCTCGCCGCTCGCTTCGTGCAGTTTCAGGAGGTCCGGGTCACCGAGAGTACATTCCGCCAGCCGTTGTGCGACCTGCTTGCCATGTGCGCCCCCACTTTGAGGAGGTTGCAGGTGTTGGCACCATCGAGAGGTACACGAATTCTGACTGCTTAGATAATTCCTAATGGCTAACGATCTATTACAGACTCTGGATTAACTTTCGATGGGAACCAGAATTCGCTGCTTGAACCATTGCCAACGGATCTGCCACTCGTCGACCTCAGCTCGTGCGCCCGACTGCAAAGCCTCCGGCTGAGCACGAGGAGTCTCAAGATCTTAGATGATTGGATCATGCCGATGCTCCACACCATTACCGATGCACCAGAAGAGCTCATAATTCACGAAGCAGCGATGTTCCAATCATATGGGATCGGATTCTTACGTGGTGATGCCTGGGGGGAGGTAGATGCTTGCTTAGAGGCACTCGCCGTAAGGGCGGTGGAACAAGGTTACGAATTGAAATTTGTCCTTACAACAGGAGTGTTTGGCGCAGCGCGGAGCGGGATCGAGTTCATGTCGAGGCTTCCATCGTTCACCGAAAAAGGGACCTTTGCTGTCTTTCGCAGCCCACCCACCTACAGTTACGCAAGGGGTCCTTTTTGAGCTTGTAAGCGATTCTACCTCATCGGTAGAACTGCCTTTGACGTTATTTCCAGGGAGTGCTGCGCTCGGGCCCTTGACTGCGTGGGCGGTGTACCTATGTAGTGCGTCAATGAGCTGTATTTTTCCAGAAGAAATGTAGACTGAATCGATTTGTTCTGTGTATCAGCACGTTCCCATAATGCCTATCTAACAACCGCATCTCCGTTCTTCCTTACGCACAAAGGAACTCCGTTTCAATCGACGGCCCGAGCGATCGAGACGGAAACAAAGGCGCCGGATGGCATTCCGCGTCTGCCTTCCACTTCGAGTTGATTCCCTGCCACAACCATCCCTTCAGCCAAATCGAACCGCCTCCCTCTCTTTGACCAATCGGTTTTACTTATAAGCAACGCGTTCCCTCTCTCCCTCCCTCCCAGTCCTTCCTTTCCTTCCCCAACACCACCCCGTTCACTGACGATGAAACTAAAGTTTAACCTGTTCAATCTCTGCGTCGTTGCTTCCGTTTCCGCGCCCGGAGCGCACGCGTGGGGAGCCGCAGGTTAGCCCGGCTTTGTTTCACTCAAACAAATCGCAACTAACTGACGCTGACCCACAGGCCACGAGATCATAGCGACCATTGCTCAGATACATCTTTATCCAAACGTCCTCCCCGTCCTCTGTTCCATTCTCCACCCGCCGAGTCAGTCAGACGTCGAATCACCAGGCGAATCCGCACAGTCCTGCTCTCTGTCATACGTTGCGACATGGGCCGACAAGTTCCGGTATCGTATGCGCTGGTCCGGACCCCTTCATTACGTCGGTGGAAAGGGTGATCATCCTCCTCAGCAGTGCTTGTTCCCCGGACCAAAGGGCTGGAACGGCCACGAAGAGACCAACGTGCTAGGCGGTATCCGGAACACCACTGGATTGTTGGTCCAATGGGTTGAAGCCGGAGGACCGGAGGATGATGCCGTCGCAGAAGAGGCACTCAAATTCTTGATCCATTTTTTGGGTGACTTGCACATGCCCCTGCATTTGACTGGCCGGGATCGGGGTGGCAACAGCGACAAGGTTAGGTGGGACGGGCGAATCACGAGTGAGTAGTTTATGCTCATCGACTAGGGATTGGATCCTAAATATATCTACCTGTTTTGTATAGATCTCCATTCCATGTGGGATGGCCTTATCGTCGCTAAAACCATTCGCACCACCCCACACAACTACACGAAACCTATACCTGGTCACGAGATCGAGGATCACCTTCGAGGAGCCATATATGATCCTCTGATTCGAAAGATTGTAATCGATGGTATCGGCGGAAGGTGGCAGGACGAGGTTGACTCGTGGCTCGGATGCCCAGGCCAACAGGACCCAGAATCCCTTTCATTGTGGCAACAGACGAAACGACTTGTTGTTGGGAGGGCCTGGAGGTCCAGTGACACCGATGACGAGGTTGTGTGCCCTTACCATTGGGCGGCTCCCATTCATGAGATGGTTTGCGAGTGGATCTGGCCCAAGGAAATGGATGAGCCTCCATATGGTGGTTCATTGTCGATGTTGGACTTGGTTGGTGGGCGACCGTCGCACCCTTACCTGGAGTTGGATACGCCTGAGTATGGAGGGAGAATCGAGCGCGAGTTGGTCGTAGAGAAACTGTTCGCAATGGCCGGGATCCGCTTGGCTGCCATTCTCAACTACCTTTTTGTCGTTGAAGGGTATTGATCACAAGATTGTTTTTCGGGTACGAATCGTGTACAGTATGTATATTCACGACCTTCATCTTAGCATGGGTATTTATCAAGTCAGCCGGTCGTCCGCACACTCTGATTACGCCTTGCATGATGGAAGGTCGATTGCCACCTCTGAGTTTCGCTGAGTCTATGTTGGGAATGTTCGCCAGGTTGCCGCCAACTCGCATGATCACTTCGCTACGTTTACCTTGATATCCGTAAACGGCGGTGCCTGAAATTCAGGGAGTCGACAAGAACGCTTGTGAGTTGTATTCTTCGGCCCTGCAACACACAGCCCTGAGTGGAGTCGGACTCAACAGCGTCGATCATCAAGGCATCACCGTTGTACTCCCCCTCCTTTTTCACGACGACCACCCGTTTCCCGGATTCCGAACGACCGGTTACATAACGCATTCACTCCCCTGCACCCCTAATTTTGACCCCCTCGGATAGTTCTCGGGACAAGGCACCACCGCTCCCGTACCAGATTTTTATTGTACCGGTCTCGACACCCAGTTGTCGATCCTGGTCTCCGTTTTCCGGGTTTCATGGCCGAGATTATTTTTGGTGTCTGCCCTTCAGGTTTTTGCGCCATATCAATCGACCTCGTCGTGCGTGAGCTTGAGGCTAATCCCCAGCCCTACAGTGATTTCTTGACACCCGATAACCGGGTCTGGGGCTGCCTCCTTCTGAGTGTCGTCAATAATAACCTCTCGACGATGAACCAGCCACCTACGTGTGTCCTCGCCACATAAGATCGTATGGTGGTGCAACACTTTAGATTCCGCATGACCACCCGCTAGAGATCATCTGATAATTTCGATCGGTACCTCACGCCATTGTTGCTTTCCAGAATGGTAGGAGGCCTGCGAGACCGCCTGGCGTGCCTGGGTTACCACCCTGGATCAATGGTATTTCACGGATTGTACAGTCTGGATACACAGAGACTGAGTAATGTTTATCCCTCGCTTCTTCTCATTCGGGAGGACCGCTGGCACCCCCAGTTTCCCTACCTCGACTGGCGGATAGGCTTTGATGTCCAATAATTCGTATTCAACGACTCGATGGAGGTATGGTGTATGGGCCCAACGCACCGAGAGAAATGCCGACGACACAGATTCGATCCTCTTTGGGTCGCCTTCGAGGAAATGCGTAACTGATCTACCTTCCTTCCGGGCAGTGACCATCACCTGAGTTTGGATAATCGGCATGGGTGATCACGCTCCAGTTCATTCTTCAACCCCGTTCGTGTTCTAGGTTCCCACCCCTCACGTTGGAAGGCTACTGCTCCGCATTACCAGACGTCGTTATGATTGAATTGGGTGTGATGCACGCCCCAAACACGTGCCCACCAATCCGCCCCTTCGTCTCGGTTAGCAACGAGGAGGTCGACGAAGCGATTAAGGGCACCAGCAACTCCTCTGCTCCTGGCCTGAGCGGCATCAGTTACAAAGCCATCAAATGGGCCTTCTCGGTTGAACCCGACGCCATCACCGCCC
>Ga0307514_10000349_pt1 | contig 107989 bp, 99 predicted proteins | sample 16_EM_MG_FD_203088 | JGI IMG/M metagenome (GOLD analysis project Ga0307514, IMG submission 203088) | Populus trichocarpa ectomycorrhiza microbial communities from riparian zone in the Pacific Northwest, United States - 16_EM | ecosystem: Host-associated > Plants > Roots > Unclassified | place... | reverse complement strand
CTTCCAGGGTCTTCCAGTCCTTATTGGACAAATGTTTGTGAAGTTGTTATGGGTATGTGGTAGAAGTTTCAGGGGAAGATTCCATCAACCACACCATCCGGCTTTGCCACTCTGGGGGCGGCAGAGCTGCCACCAGTGCTAGTACAGTATGAACTAATGCTCAGGATACCTATGATCCTGTGCTTGGTTTCTGCTGAAGGTAAGGATTGATGGGAGGATTGGTCAGAGAGAGTTTGTGGTGGTGCTGGGAGAGGTTCTAGTGGCTTATAAAACATGACAAGTATATGGAAATATCCGGGGGTGTCGTTCTCACCGCTAGGTTTTACATCTGTGCATCTCTTCTAGATACCTCTCTATTTCCCAATCCTCCGTGGTTGCACGCAACTCCTTCTATAGTGCAATAACCTATTCCTTGCCATAACTATGATGGGTCATATCCGTGGTGATCATAGCCGGCGTCCGAGCAAAATATTTTAGAAATTTCCGGTGTAAACTGTAACAACTCTCGAATACCAGAGCAACGAAGAATGGCCCTACGTAGATTCGAACTGGGATCTCCAAGTTATGCTTAGGTTAAGTGCACTGCGCATGCAAGCCATTACACCACAGGGTGCTTAGATGGTATTTACGTTCCTGCCATGTAAATAGACCAAGATACGGAAAGTTAAAATATAACTCAATGACTTTCCAGGCTACACTACAAGGAACTAAATTTATCTGCAGCTTAAAAGAAGTCGTGTCATTTTGCCTTCGTTCGGAATTCAACGACCAAATTAGCATCATCTGGATGACTCCCCAGTTGCACGAAAGGATCCCAGACCAATTCATCATGGGATATAGAAGTGCCCTAGAGTTGCTATGAGTAGTAGGAACGTTCTGTGACGAGAGTTCTGTGGATTTGCCTGAATTAGAACTCGAATAACCAGTGGTCGCCTGTGGTACACCCATTGCAGTCAGTATAGTATCTATCAGAGGGTATAATTGGGGATTCCATACCTTCTTTTTCTGGCCTACCCATTTCCCACTCTTTAACTTTCTCCCGCGATGCACTGATTGTCCCACTTTTTTAGAGCAGCATTGTGCCTCCGATTAGTGCCATGTATGTTTGTTTGTTTGTTTGTAATCATATTGCATTCGGCCGCTAGCGGCCATGGCATATATCCCGTACATATTTCCTCCCCGCTTCTTCCATAACATAAAGAAACAAAAGCAAAGTTGCGAGTTCTCTCCCCCCAAAACAAACGAAACCGCCAAAAAACAACATCAACTTTTACACCCCCCCATCACTCGACTCCTCGTGATCTGAGTTCTCCGCCTTCTCCACCACTCTGCTAATTCTGCCAACATCTGTCGAACAAAGAAAATCCAACAATGCCTGCAAACATTTTTCTTCTGCAAAAACAAGAGACATCGGCAAACTAATCTTTTGCTTTTTCAACACTTTTTCAATACCGTCATACCCATCTTCCCCCTCTTGCCCGTCAACCCAAAGCCGCTTTTATTCTCGTTTCCATCTTTTACACCACTTAAACAAATGGTCTCTTGTCTGATATTCATGCCCACACCACCAGCATCTCATATCTCTTCTTTTTCCAATGCGCATTAAGTATTTCCCCAAAAGAGCATGTCCCGTCTTAAGTTGATAAAACCTCGCCACAATTGATTTTTGGGATTTCATCACCGCACTGTTACCCCCCCTCTTAACCAAATCATACCTGTAACTGTGCTTCGATCTCTTTCCCATTTCTTTTATCTCTTTTTTACTTTCTTTCCATTTTGTCTCCGTCAAACGTCGACCAATGTGAGCGAAAGATATATAATTCAACTGAAATTGTAGATTTTACGTTTCTATATAACTTCCGCAATGCTTATAAGCCGCCTTTGTCGCTTGTGAGTCCGCTTCTTCGTTGCCTTCAATTCCCTTATGGGCCGGTACCCACTGATACTCCACCTGAATATTCCTTTTATCCAGCAACTTGCTTCCCCAATTCATCGTTCGTAATGCTAGCACCTGTCCTGGTCCTGGTTTGTCCGTTTGTATTCTTCGTAAAGTCGCTTGGGAGTCCGTAAAAATCGTCACTCTCCTTACGTCTTTCTTCCCGCAAATCTCATCCGCAATTTTCACTGCTTCCGACATCGCGTACGTTTCTGCGTCAAACGCTTCCTTCTGTCGGCCTAGGTATACCCTCCTCTTATTCCATCTTTCTTCCTTCCATACCACTGCACACCCTACCCACTCATCCTCTTTTCTCGATCCATCAGTCCAAAGAACTAAGCCATCCCTTTCTCTTCTCGCTTCTTCTAACGCTTGTTCTTCTTCCTGAATCATCACTTGGCCTTGCAGCCTCTTTCTAATTTCCGGTAACGTGGTCCCCTCATATCTCCTCTTCTCCAAGGGGTAATCCTCCGGGATCAACTCATCGATCCCCTCCACTCTTCGCACCACATTTCCGTCCATTTCTATCATTCTCCCTCCCCCTTTGGCATCGGGCATCATCATCTGCCTCATCTTATACCGCCTAACCCGGTTATTAAGAATTGCATTTGCCGGTCTAAGTCCAGCATCATTCATCAGAGCTCCTTGAGGTGTCGTTCGAAAGCATCTTGTTACCCTTCTGCCTTGTTCGTTCAAAATCTGTTGTACCTCTTGAGCTCTATTCTTCTGTCCCTTTCACCACAGCTCAGCTCCATATAAAGCAACGGCCTGTACTGCGGCTATTTGGATTCGTTGGCATCCCTCCGGGCTTAATCCTTTCTTCACCATCAAGGATCGCACCCTACTTTGAACTCTTCTTGCTTTCGCAAAAGTCTTTTTAGTGTGGTCATTCAGAGTAAGCATACTATCCAGCCATACCCCTAACCACCTTGTCGCTTCTTTGTTGTATTGAACCTCGTGATTGCCGACCCTTATCTTGGCCTTCATCTTCGGTTCCTTATTGTTCCTCTTTTGAGTAAACAAAATCGCTTCGGTTTTTTCAATGTCAAATTGACAGGCGTTTTCCTTCACCCAACTCTGTGCTTCTTTGGCGCATCCCTCTAATCGTTGTGTGCATTCCCCCACATCTTCACCTTCCACCACCCATGCCACCGATTAGTGCCATGTTGCCGGCTGTCGATGAGGGCCAATATGGTTACAAAGCCATATCTTTTGTGAGTACCAGATCCCCGTTTACTGCCAATATTTAATATCTTTCCACCTACTCATGACCTAGAACGCCGTATGGACATGGTATTGACGAGTTGCCTTGTTTTGTACAGTTATCCAGGGATTATTAATATCGAAAGGGGAAGGTATCTTGGCTAGTTTAGAAGCAAATTTTGAATGAAGTTGTGATGTGGCCGGTGCAGGCTCGTATATGCCCATATAAGCTCGTACAGGCCCGTATATGCTCGTATAAGCAAATAGCACAGGTTAAAACCAAACTTTTCGGTATAGTTTAGTTATTCGAAAAGAATGCATGCAAATCCAACCTAGTTACTTTATTCAATATCCATCATATCTTGTCCGTCTAAATCCTCCCCTGTACTAGGTAGACCTATTTCCTCGGCATTTCCTTCATCTCCAATTTCTTCTTGAACGTCCCGAAGCACAAGGGCACGGGCAATTTCTTCTGATATATCGTCAGGGTTACCTGCTTCATCTTCAGACCCCTCTTCTTCCTCTTCATCCTCGCCGTTCTCCAGGAGATTCTCACCATCCTCATTAGGATCTGGGTTTATGAGTGCTGCATTTTGGCTCCCAATATCCGGCATGCTTGAGATGTTTGGTCCATGGACTGCTATAACCTCCAAACGCAGCCGCTGCAGCCCTTCTCTACTCTCTGCAGACAGTATACGACCGCCCTTCATGCGAAGCATGGAGCCCAGTGTCTTCTCGCGAGAAAGTAACAGTATTCTTAATTGATTTTTCGGTATGGTTCCAGGATCATGTATACAGTTGATCAGTGCCTCTATCTGATACTTCAACCATCCTGTTACGCGCTCACCATGTATACGCAACCTCTCCTCCTCTTCTTTAACCCTGCGTAAGACAAATATAGCTTCAATACCTTGACGAACGATATCGAAGACGGCCCAGTCGGAGTTACAGAGAGCTATATCCACATCCCATATCTCCGAATTGTCCAGTCCTTCGTCCTTTAGTGCCTTTTAATCCTAATCCTACCAAAGAACAACTATTCCTCGTGGCACTCATGCACCCGGTAACGATACTTTGACTCATGGAAAGGCAGACCTGCCACAGGCTGTATGAGCTGACATCCGTTGATCTACCACTGACACCTTCTTGGTGATTCTTTGTATTTTGCTCCCCCATTGAAGTAGAAGTAGCCTGGATGCACATCTTCAGATTTTGTATCAGTTATCAGCTACTGGATTTCAGGCATCACGCTTGTCTCCTGGATCCTGGAATGCAAAGTGCAATATACCGGTATTTATTTATTCACTATAACTCTCAGTAAACTAGATGATTCAGTCTCATTGGTTAGGATATTCAGCTTATCATTCCCCAAACTTCCCCAGTGGACGTGCAGAACGATGATACTTGTGATGACCGCCGTACCGATGAGTGAAGGTTTACCTAACTTACCATAGATTATCATGAAACAATTAACTCCACCGCAGGTTTTCTAGGCCGGGAATGTTTACAGTGGCTCTCATCACGTCGATACTTGGAAAGACACGAGCAAGTACCTCCGACAACAATCCGTTGTAAACATTGTCGACTGGACTTGACGTCATCTGAGCTCAGGACAACGACGGTGAGCTTTGTGAGACGGACTCCGGGGAGGGGGAGAAATCCACACACATCAAACACCCTCGGCGACTCTAAAATTAATTGATGTAGGGTGCCGAGCCATATCTGGAACTGAGAGAGGATGTGGCCTAGGGAAACCCTGCGATTGTGGCTTGGTCTTGAACTCCTCGGCAGCGATGTTACACCCCTCGACCGTAATCCAACTAAGCAGTAGCAGCCCAATGAGAGACCCCAACACCCCGAGGCCGTTGCTGTTGAGAACTATCTTGGAGACTCGGGCGACCATTGACAGCCATGGAACCACCACCAACACACCGGGGATAGAAAACGTAGAATATGAATGACTGCAAGCCCATTGTGTCTTTGAATAGCCAGTATAAACATAATGATTCCGTCGTAGACAGACACCTTTCTGCCACCACCGATAATTGGGTTATTGTGTGAGATCGCCAGCCTCCGTCTACCTAACGGACTAGCCTCCAAGTGGAAGAGTAATTAGAGGTCCTCTCGGCCTAGGTTCGAGACTCGTTTTCAAGATTTAACTCTATTGATTCTTGGGATGTTGAAACCGCTGTAGCGGCATCTAAACTGCGTCGAGGGCCAGTCCAGAGAACCGTTTTTGCAGCACAGCTAGTCCGAAAGTTCAGTTCGGAAACAACTTGTAACTTGTAACGAGTCGGTAAAACGGTAGCGTGGGCCCTAATGCTTCATCCGCGCACAACAAACCAACCAACCAACATCGCTGCCGACTTTATGAGCTCGGCTTCGCTTAGAGATCTCTCGGGGAGCTAGTCACTTGCGACAATCGCTCGACTTGATTGTTGAGATCCTATCATAAAGTAGTCGAGACTACACCGCTCGGATTAACATGGTTATGGAATTAAGTCTAGATAGCTTACATTAAGGGTCTTCACGGCTATGTTTCGTCAACCCGTTGAAGTGGTTTCTAATATGAATCCACGTCGGCAACCGGTTTCTAGACCAGATACTTAGATGCGGTTGCAGCAGTTTTAACGGCTTAAGTACCAACGAAATCGAAAGCTTGAAGCAAGTGCTGTGAAGAATCCGTATTAACACAACGTTGATCCCAATCGATCATACCCTGTGTTGGACTGGGAGTTGTGGTGGGCTGGAGGTTTGTCGACCCGAGGGTGTTTGGGGGAAAGATGGTGGTTGTGGGTGTTGAAGCTTCGCCGAGATATGCAGTAATCTAACACCTAGTTTGGACACAACATATCACTAGCTGACAACAAAATTTGATATTCGCGAAGACCCCAAAGACACTTGAGCAATGGTCTGGATATGCGGCGGCACAAATATTAACTGGTGAGAAACTCGATGGTGGTTTTGACAAACCCAATCTGCCGCCAGAATATGCCCACTCGCGTCAAGGACAGCAAGTAACACTCGATTTTGAAACGTTATTGGAAGGAGGGGTAGGGAGCTGGCCGGAATCTAGAAGTAATGCAATATCTTACTATCTACCGCTCGCGAACTCATTGTTTTGCCTACTAAAGAATCCCGGTATTTCGACCACGATGGGGTGTCAGATATGTTCTAATGCCGTGGCAAATAATACAACATAAGTGGCGGGTACGTGTTAACCAAGCAACCGGAGTCTCGCCGTCGGAAATAACCACCTATAGCTCAGACGGTGGTAAACTGGGAGGTACAGTACTAAACCGAATATGAATTAACATTCTGTCCAGCGTCCTGAAGATTGTCTAGTATGTACTGTATCTTCAGTAGTGATTAATTTTCTTCGACTGGGTGTGGCCTCGAATCAGGCTCTCAAATATATTTGTGTGGCATACGCTCAGATGAAAGTGGAAGTGATAAAAAGGGAATAGTGTGGCAGGGGTAAGGAAGGTGTGAGAGAGCTTGAAGACTTCGCTCCACACAAAAGTTCAAGGGTCAACCGGATCAGCATCTCATCAACCTGGTGAAAATCTCAACACCATGGGTTTGTACCAGAGGATGAAAAGAAGAGTTTAGAGTGGGGGTAAAAAGAGTTTGTATGGGGTTCTAAGCAAGCTGGACAAAACTACATGTGCAAAGGTGAGGAGAGTGACTGGGAGCAGGTGGCCACAGCCCAGATTAAGCCCGGATCAGCTTTGGGTTAAGGATGCAGTGAGTGCAAATGTGGTTGAATTTTTTAAAAAAATCTCGGCATTGACTTGGGTAGATATTAACTAATACCCCCCAAAAGCTCAGCTCTCTGGAGGTAATTTGAATTTTTGGTGGAGTGATGTCTCCAGGCCCTTTCACCTCACTTTTTTCATGGTCCCAATTTTGGATCAGATTCACCATTTCGGTTAGTATACATCACGTGAGATCAAGGGCCGGGGTATGCCAGACTGGGTGTTGATGTTCTGTCGAAACCGGTTATGGTTTTCGGGAGTCTGGTATTCAGGTACATGAACCTAATTATCAATTTCAATCAAGCTCGAACTAAAATGATAGCTGATAACCGATTGCTAGCTGGAAATTAACTCTAGGTTAGCTTAGCCATCCAAATAACTTTGCCATAAATATAATTTCAACCTCGCCTTCCCCAACGTCAACATCGTTCGTCAACATTGTCATCATGTTCGACCTATTCGCCTACTTTAAAGATATCTTCTACTTCTTAACCGACCCTCAAGCACCGCACGTTCGCCCCTCCCCAGAAACCGTGGCACAGCTTGTAGACTTCGTTATCAATTCGGACAACGACAAGCTACAACTCATTGTCACCAACCACTCCGTATCGCTGCAAGTGTTCGGGGACGACAGCTGGATGTCTATGGCGATGCAGGTATTTGTGATGGGGTTTCTTTCAGTCGTAGTGGTTGTAACGTGTTTGGAGGCGGTTGGGGTTTTGCCGAAGGTTGAGGAGGCTTCTGGGACGACCGAGAGAAGGAGAGACGGGGAAGTTAGGGTATCGAGGTAGCAGATAGGTTGGATCCGAAGTGAAAGATAGATAAATTGAGGGGAAGGGAGCGAGTTTAAAGCCGTTTGTGGAGTGTAGTTGAAGAGAGAACTGGAGGTATGACGTATGCCAAGGAGCGTCAATTTTGCATACAAAGAGGTGAAAGTCAATCCTCCCACAACACGCAACAGCAGTCAATCCAATCTCTGTGCTTACCTCCCACTACTATTATTTTCAACACGCACAGGCATGAGGCCTCCGATGATTCTTTTGCACACCACAACCAATCACGCAACCATGTCACAACAACCTGATCGCTTTCTACCTAAAGTGCAGCAACCGTTACCCTTAGATAATTACTGTCTCGCCGCCCCCATTCCAACAACGACTTCCACAGTTCCTCAAACCCGCACTCTAAGGTTGAAGGCCCATCATTACTGGAGGACTTCACACCGTTCTAAGGAACGGAATCGTTTGTACTTGATGATAAAGGCTCACTTAGTGGGTAAGTTTTGCCCTCCAATGCACAGCTTGATTGTGGTTCCGTGGGACCACCCGGACCTACGAAAAGCTAACAACCGCACTCTAGATACCTCACACAATAACTTCGATTAAGTACGTCGCAAATTTCCGATTCGCCTACTTATCTCTCTCCTCCGATCACGAATCCTCAGAAAGCTTCCACAAACCACCCATGCCTCACATCATTCTCAGCCGTATGAAAGCCACCAAAAGAATGGAAGTATTGATGGCGTGCTAAATACAACTTGCTGGATGTTGAAGCTGGAGTGGGTCTGTACTGTCTGGCAGCGGTAGGGCGTTATGGAGCGACGAGAGAGAGCTTGGAGAGGGAGTGAGTGTGGGGTAACCATTCTCTTGGTGCAATGTTGCTAGGCGGTCAGGTCGAGCCTCGGAGATCATGGTCGGGTCGGCTTGGACCTGTATACGACCGTGGCCAAACCAATCTCTCAGCTTTTTGCAGCGCCGAATTTTGAAATCGGCCTTTCCCAAGTCTGTACCAAATGTGACCGGGAGAATTGCCGCCAGGAAGGCCTGATCTGCAAGCCGCAATACAGTTAAGCGGCCGCCATGCCGTATGATGACCTGGAAAAAGCTGTTGGGTAAGATAGAATCCGAGAGGTTCCACGTGCTTGGCCTTGCGGTTTGCTATGGAGTACCCACCCGGCAAGCGGGGGACGGACTGCAGGTGTTTCAGGATTTATACGGCGCTTAATCTATTGTTAAAAGTACGGTATTAACGGTGACATAGTAGGTACTGAAAAGAATTTGTCGTTCGTTTGGAATGTTACTGCCATTTTCTTGCTCCCCTCGCCTAGCCATCGACATGAGCTCCGATATGTTCACCTCCTACTCCGCAAAAGCTTGCAGTTCTCAAATATAACCCTCGCACACTACGGTCACAACTGCCATGGAGCCTCGGCAAGAATTGACCGCCGCCTCCAACCACAGGACTGGTGCCTTCGGGCAGTGCCCTGAACATCTTCGCCGTTTCGAAGAATATAATCATATGGCATTAATTTTCCTAGCGCTTCTCATCGTCTATATCGAGACCTTTCGTTGCTGTCTCGATCCCGTGACTGGGGGTCGGCCGTTGTTGGACGTTTTAAAAGACATCAGGGAATTCAACAAAGCCGCAGAACTGTATGGTACCGATTTTCGCAGGAACACGATAGGCCTTACGTTCGGTGTTGCCATTGAGGATTTGGCACACCGACAGATTATGGCTTTGATTAATGGAGGGAAATTACCACCGTATATTTATAGGTCGGAGGTCGAACTTGCGCAGGGCCATGCGTTTTCTGTTGTTCTGTGACTTGCTACAGCTTTAAGATCTCTCGCGGAACAAAGCTTGGGAGGAAAGGACCAGTACGGTTATGGATTGTGGAATTGTAACCTCTTATACTGTAAACTACTGAAGTACCTTACTCCTTATTTAGTATAACAAATGAACCGACCAGAGCTTTCGCATAATTTTGAACGGAACCGCGGCGGGGGTGAGGCACGGTAAAAGCACAGGTGCGGGCCAGATACTCCAATGACACCCCGTGAAAAACCGACAGATGAGGTCCGTATGGCGTCTGTGATCAGCCCTTTTCCGGGGGGAAAATTCCTGTTTGCAAATAAATACAAGTACTTCGGTATCACTCGACTACCGTCATTTACCTCGGTCCCTCAACCAAAGCACTAATGCAATCTGTCATTTCCAGACAGCCGTACAGACTTCATCTGTAACCATTTTTATGGTTTCCCCGGGTAAGTACTGAAGCAGTTGTAAGTAGAGACACTACTGGTGCTCGAAACTGAAGCTTCTCTTCAGACGCCAATGTTCTTACTTCATGATGAAATCACTCGGTAACTGCATTTCTAAGCTTTTGGGGTGAGCAGTCACAGGCATTTACTTTTATGATAGGACTACATAAAATAGTACTTTAAGTAAACATAATTCAACGAGTACAGTAAACTAATAAACGAATAGCCCTCAACGAAAACAGACAAATAAATACAGGGGAACCCCCAAGCACCCGAAACAGTCCGCAAAACAGTCAAGGCTCGCCAAAATCGACATCATGACCATGGTATTCCTTTAGCCATTTTAGGACTCTCGTTGCTGGTGTTAGGAACGTAATCTCCATTCCCGACATAGGTTAGTCCGGGCTACAATCTCCCTTCTCCGAGGTGGGTAGATGGTATGGACTCTCTGATATGACCGTCCACTCCTGCGTCTCGATCGGTGTTCGGTCACGCAATACCGAGCAGACCATACCCACATCAGCAAGGAAACCGTTGATGGTTCCCTTTGCTTCTGCTGTTGTCCTAGTTACCAGCCGCTTTTAGTACGGATGCCTTCCTCGATGGTAGCATGTGCGTCGACCGACTTATCAGAGGGTACTGACGAAAATTTTGATGGCCCCAATCTGCCTGAAGATGTTAGCAGCTAAACTTGCACTGGGTTCCCTCTAAACTAACCATTTGTGACCGTTATCAGGCCGACATCTTTCCAGGAACCCAAAACTTGCTCGTTTTGCTCCAATCCGAGCTCTGCTCGTGAAACCACCCCAAAGTTCCTCTTCCTTGCTGTGGTCTCGCCCAGGACCTGCTTTGCCTTGAGTGCTCTCTCCTTGAGTTTCGGTACGCAACCCTCAACATCGTCCGAGGCTTTCTGCGCCTGTATCCACTGCCTCCTGACATCATCGACGATACTCTGGTGGTCTTCGTGTGAATTTGATGCATAAGGATGCAGTCTCCGTCAAGCAGGAGGGGCAACGAGTCCACGGCGCGCATAACTGGGCGCCGCAAACGTGCGCATTTATTATCCCATACCTGCCCCCGTTTCCTTTTCATATACATATCCTCCGAGGGTCATTACGCTCGTCACCTGGATCCTGGAATGTAGTGCCTGCTCGTAGCAATTGCCAAATGCCAGCATTTTTTAACTATAACCTAAGTAAATTAGAGGAATCAGTCTGATTGGTTAAGGTTTTCGTCAGCTTATCATGTTCTTAGACTTTCCCAGCGGATGTACTGAACAGATGATATGTTGCGGCGATCATCTTCCTGGTTACCTTACCTTAAGACTATGAAGGAATTAGCTCTATCTTAGGGTTTCTGGGCTGCTAAAGTTTAAGGTAGCTTTTAGGACGTTGATACTTGGAAAATAATGATCCATTGCAGCCAATGTCGACCGGCACCGATGTCATTTGAGCGTACATAGTAATGGCAAGTGCGAGTGGAACTCAAGAGAATGAATCATGCGACACACGATATAAAAACACCATGTGAGCCGGTAGAGTGCGAAGCCATTCCCGGAACTAGTAGTGGGTGGAAACTATCGATTTTGACTTTGTCCCAAACTCTTCAGCCGCAATGCTACATCCCTTGACCGCAACCTAACTAAGCACGATCTGTTCAACGAATAATCCCAATACCGAGGGGCTGTTGTTGTTGAGAACTACCTTGGAGGCTCGGACGACCATTGACAGCCACGCTACCACTACCTAGACGCCTCCGGGGGAAGAAAACATAGAACATGAGCAATTGCTAGCCCATTTTGTCTTCGAATATGCAGTGACAAACATGATTGCTCCATCGTAGACAAACGCACTTCTGCCAGCACCGATAATTTGGTTACTTGTTGCGGTCAACAGTACCTCCGTCTGCCTGCCGAACTGGTATCCGCAAAGGTGGAAGAGTAACTGCTTTTGGGGTGTTCGTCCATGAAGAAGTCGGTGAACTGTTGGCAACTACACCTCTCCGATCAGGACAGCTGTGGAGATGAGCATAGACAGCTCACATTAGGAGCCGCACGGCTATCGTTTCGTCAACTCATTACAGTCGTTTCCGAGACAAATTTTCAAACCGCCAATAATAGCAAACCGATTTCGTAGACCAGGTTCTTAGGAGTAGTTGGGCTATCTTTGTTGCCTTAAGTACCGAAGAGGATACGTGTCGTGAAGATCTGTACGAACACGATCAGCACTCGCCATTAATCCTACTTCATTACATCCTGTGTACACTGGAGCTGAGCGTTGGGGTGAGTGTTGTGGTGAACTGAAACTTGTCAATGAGGGTATTTGGGGGAAAGAAGGTGGTTGTGGGTTCTTAAGCTTCGCCGAGATAGCAGATAATCCAACACACACTGATGGGTGACAGAACTACGCGACCAGATGGTAAGCGGCTGCTATAGAGTGATGATCGGCGATACATCAAAAGCTGTTAACTCTGTCAATGGTTTACTCATTTTTCTTGATGTGGGAGGATCATTATCGAAGTGACAACGGTTATTGCTTGTAAAAACTGCGGCGGCCTGTGCAACAATACCTTCATATCTCTGAGCTGCAACGGCGAGTTTGAGCAACACCCAAAAAAGTTCGCTTCAACTGTAAAAGAAATTTGATAGAGTGGTTAAGAGGTAGTTAAATAAAATATATCCATGTTTTAAGAACTCTTTAAAAAGGGTGGGTGGTGGTGGTGGTCGTCGTTTCAAAAATGTAGTACCATCACCCAGCCTGTGCTCAAAATCCAGCCGCTTCTTTTAGCCTCCGGCATGCAGCTTGCGAGCGACGAGAAATCTGGGAACGAGAGCACACCCAGCCAATCATTCGTCAGATATTCAAGTCTCCGGAGAATTCACTGTAAGCGACATATCATATTACAATGATCAAAAATTCAATGACTAACCATCAAAGTTAAATGACTACACGTTTCAAAGTTGAGTGACTACGAAATCACAATCAAGTGTGAGAAGAAATATAGTTGACTTACAGAAACAAATACTCTACCAATTAAGCAGAAGATTATCTGGTTTACCATCAATTGATTCCATTGCAGCACCCAACTGCATGTCTCAGTGTGAATATTGCCGGTGGGCAAAAGTACGTGTGCTGTGCAACCAAGCCTGACACCTGCTTTCGAAACTATTTCTCTTGCTCAACTAAATAAACACAATCACCATCACTTTCCCACAAGTCAAAGTACTTGGAAATTTGTTGCTAATTATGAACTAGACTTGTGCTCAATCTTACCCATAATGCAGTCAAAAAGACAAGCCAAAAAACATTACGCAACATGATCTTGGTTGGACAATAAAGAGCTATTTTTTTCCTGCAGTATCAGCTTCAGATTCAATTGAATTGTTAAATACTGCTAAGGTGAACATTTCTGTACCATTTATTGATCAGATAGGTGGGTGGGGGAGGGTTTTCATGGTTTGTGGGGGGTTTTTTTTTGTGAAAACGGGAAGTCAAGCACGGTTGCAGAGCACAAAAACACGCATACTTTTGGCCACCGGCAATAACCACTGACAGATATTGTGATCAGTAGCCAAAGTCATATGGAAATCAGTGGCCATCACTTCTGGTACCACCCCCATTATTTACCGCCGCCACCTGAATACTCACCTACCTTCTTTCGAGAGTTCTTAAGAGCTGACTATATTTTGTTTAACATTCTCAATCAGTCTATTAATCTTTTTTACAGTTGAGGCAAAAGAATTTGAGTGTTGCCCTGGGTGTTGCCCAAACCGAGCTGCAAGAAAGTTGCGACGGAGATATGAAAGTTTTGTTGCTCCAGGCCCTCGGACACTTACTGTATCTACAGATGAACAATGAACGTCTCTGTGATCGGCTGTACTGGTACGCTGACATAAATTACCATTTGTGGTTGGTTGACGACAGTTGGATGTCTACGGCGTACCTGGTTTTTTATGATGGTTCTTCTTTCGTTCGTTGTGGTTGTCATGAGTCTGGAGGCGTTTGGGGTTTTGCCTAAGATTGAGGAGGCTCGAGGAGAAGAAGAAGAAACGCAGGAAGCAGGGCTAGGGGTGCATATGAAGCATGCGCAAGGGATCGAAATAAGTACCTAGTACGTAAGTAGGTAGTGAAAAGAAGCTGTAGTTTGTTTGAAATATTACAGCCGTTCTCCTGCTCACCCCAACCCATCATCGAAATGAGCTTCAACATGTTTACCTCTCTACTGTCCTGTAAAGATTTGCAATTCTCGAACATTACCTTTGCGCACCACTATATCGAGCACGATGCTTCGGACGTAACGTGTCACAAATGCCCCGTCCGAAGAGATTTTATTCGAGTTTCCACCCACTCTTGGGTATTCGGTATTAAAAAAATCTGTCACAACCATAATCACGTCCGAACCATCGCACTCGCTACAGCATGTCCACAACTTTTGCAAAGCCTCGGCGGAATTGACTATTGCCTGCAACCACATAACTGGTATCGCAGGATACCTTCAGGCAGTGGTTCTGCATATCTTGCCGTTTGGAAGGACAATTAGATCCGCATGGCCTTAACTTGCCTAGCATTTCTTCTAATGGTCTATATTGAGACCTTTCGTTGCTATCTTGATCCCGTGGCTGCGGGCCGGCCGTTGTTGGACGTGTTAAAGGACATCAGAATTTAATATATCCATCGAAACATAAGATACCAATTTGCGAAGGGGAACTATAGGCATCACATTGTATGTTACAATCGAAAATTGGGCCCACCGACCGACTATGGCTTTAATGAGAAGAGGAGGTCTACAGCCGACAGCGCCCACCCCCGAGCCAGCCAACTCCCCTGAGGCAGGCGAGGCAGTTCCTGTTTCTACTCCTATCAATGCCACCAATACCGATCTCCCAGAAACGCCCCTGGCAGCCAGTGAAGCCGACGACACCCACACCACCACCACATCAACCCACACTGCGCAGAGCGAAGAGGATAATGCCGAATGATGGATCGCCGTAACCCATAAACGTAGGAGGAGGGAAGAAGGAAGGACTACAGCGAATCTTTTTGGCAAGGGTACCTGCAGGCACCTACAGTCTTTGAAACAGGTACCTCTATTTATTCAGTCCGGCTAGTCCAATGCTCGAAAATCCCGAACTGGACTGTTGAGAACACTGACTTTGTCATCCCGCCTTCAGCTCCCAGGGAGCGCCTCATTACCTTCTCCTATGAGGCTATGACTCCACTATGCCACTTTTACCTTGCCGCCTTCTCTGCTGTCAACATTTTTGATAACGCAGCGAAATTGCTGTTGTACCCCACACTCGAGGGTGAGGTCGCCTGCTATGATACGAGAGCTAGGAAGATGGTGCTGGTGTGGATGTACTCAGAGAAGAAAATCGGCGGCAGCCACATCTTACCACAGAACCGCAACTCCATCGCCATAGCCTCCTTCAACCGCACCGTAAACCTATTGGATCTCCGGAGTGTGGTGCTAGTGGCATCCCATGACTCGCGCATCTGTCTCCAGCGCGATGCGGAGGGGGACTGGCTACCTCCCATCTGTTTAGATCTTCAATCACGACAATTTAACCTAAGAGGTTGTGTTGGAACCAGAGCATGTCATGTCGCATTGTAGAATTCGATTATTCAAAGTTTCCGAAGACACTGGCCTTCGGAGATACAGAAGGACGGTGTCCATGGCGATGGTCAAGAAGATCCAGTTGCACTTAGTGCCGCTCGGTAGGGAGAAGGGTGCCGATAGAGCAGGAATGTTATCAAACGTCCTATGCGGTGCTAATTGATTGCAATTTTGCCAAAACATAAGGAACTGGGTGAAATTTGCGGGATGGGAACTAAGGTCAAATGAAATCCATACTACGAGATCTCGAATCAATTATTAGCCTGTGCCGGAGGAGATCCAGAAAAACACGTTGAGAAAACTGTTGCAATATGGGGAGGACCGTGTGCGTGTTTAGACTTAGATACAGAGAAGGATAAAGACTCGAGTTATATATGAGAAGTGTGCCTCTTACTACCAGCCCCACTAGCGGTCAGTGCTATATACATGCAATAAAACAAGCTTTCGACACCTGGCATGGTTTAGTTCCTCCACCTATCCATCTAGAAATTACTTTTCCTGCGCACACAATTAGTTGAAACTTATTTTGTAAGCCCTTCAAATACAACAACATCCATTCAGGTGCAGAGGAAAGTTTATATAATTTTATTCCTCAGTCTAAAGCCATCCAGCTTATTACAGAGCTCCAACTGAAGAAGCCCCGTCTCAGTGGTGATAACTTCTTTAAGGATCTAGCTGCACTCATCCGCAAAAGATTGGCCGTTCGGGAACGGGAACGTCAAGTATCCACCGCCGAAAATCTCCACGCCAACCACACAAAGACCGGACTTAGGCCAGATCAGAGTGCTCTGGTAGTCGTTACCCAACTCAAGTTGGATGCACAAGACCAGCATGCCCTCGCCAAAGGTCTAGAAAGATTGCGCCGACAATTTTTGAGCCTTTTTATGCACCCGATTCTTCGCCTGAATCAGAAAGGCCGACATCTTAGGATCCACTCAGGGGTCCCAACGGCCCGGGGCGACTATAGTCTTTCGGGGCCCGACATCGCCGTCCTGTCCCGGTCCTGATTTCGGTGGACTGGTCCGTCCGGGGCAGGTGTCGGTTGTCTTAGGACCCCATACAGGTACCTATAGGGGATAGGGGACTGGCGGCTACCGGAAGTAGGCATTCGGTGGTGGTGCAGGTGTTTATGCCAAATGTGGGCTTTAAAATTAGCTGCGGGGGTGCTGTAATACCGTAAAACTAGTAGCAGTGTGCCTTAAAGCGAGCGGTTTGGGTGCCGCAATGCCGGTGGAGGGCCTGAGTACGAAAAAGTGGTATAAAGTAACACGAGAGTTGAAGTTGTTTGTAATTCCTTCGGAGCTTGGGGAGAGCCCACCCATATAGTTTCCACATAGGTATTTTGAAAAAGAACCCTAGCCATATAGCCGTCTCGCCGTAGCACTGCCGAATGGATAAAGTACGGTTCCGTAACGAACAGTAGGACAGAATGAACATGAGGCGTATGGGCAAGGATATTAGGAACAGGAAATTGGTATATTGGACTCTGGTTATCAGCCTAAATCGGCATCACCGTCAGAATCAATACGAACTCTGATGTGTCGACCTATTAAGTTGACGACAAACCTAGTCATCAGTTTTCCATCACAGTTTTGACCAAGGAGATGCTCTAGAAGCCTTGCATACATTCCATACCTCGTCACCTTACTCAATTCTCTACATCTACCGTATCCGTCGACGTATCGAAACCTACGTGGTCTTTACGAAGGCAACGACAGAAGCAGAGCGTAATGAACGGAGGAGGCATCTAACCTACATTCGAAATCTTCGTTAGTGTCTCGACAATACAAACGGTCCGGCGGGGAAGAGGAAAAGGTACTACTCACACCAACCGACAGTAGAACACCGCAAGGCCTAGCCACCCAATGCACACCGCTTTAAATCACAATAACACTTGTAGCTGTAGCTCGGCAAAGCGTGCTGAGCGAGTAGCTGAGAGCGTCCGGAAGTTGTTGTTTGGCTTGTTGATCGTGACTACATCCCGTCTAAGGTGCCAGGATATAAGGAAAGTATGTAGAATGTAACAAAAACAGCGACGGATAGCTGTAGATGAGTCGATCCCAGAGGTATTACACCGTGGAAACGGGATACCTGCGGAGGTAGTGGGACAGTGATGGTAGTGACAAGGAAGGGATGGTCACAAAGGGTAACATAGCCTTACACTAAGTTGAGTCGTGAGTGAGTGATCCTTGAAATTAAATGGGAGCACCAGTCCAGGGACAAAGTTATTCGAAGCATAGGTTGCACAAGGAACCCTTTAGTCAATCCCCTCAGTTGCGGGCGATGATACACTAGATCAGAAACAAACGCCCATGAAGATACCAAGAATATGCCAAGTGAAAATTGATGCGTGCTTTTGGGCATTGTAACTGGGGTGGGTCATGCTGTTCTGCCGGGGTGGCTATGATTAATGCTTTTGTTCGCGCTTGGAAACCTCATGCTCTCGCTTGCTTGAAGTCCAACTAACGAGATCCTAGTCACTCTACTCTGCCGACGGCTGATCATCCCTTTCTCCGAAAACCCTAATCACTCCATGACAACTTCACAAACTATCTGTTCGCATTGCCCAAATTGTCAACAGCAAGTATGTCGTCTCAGTTGACTAGCTGTTGAATAAAGGTTTGATCTCTATCCTTCAATATCCAAATTGGAATGAAAACTAGCTCTAGAGTAACTACTCGTCACTAGTGAGGAAACGGCGTTGTTTGCTAAGCCCTACACACGTGGACAGATCTCCGATTCAATCTCGCTTACGAGGCGATCTAACTACTCGGAGAACAGATTCTCTACCAAAATCAAGACAAGTTCGAGATTCTGGAAGCGTGGATAGGAGTAATACGGCGTCATTAGTGGCTGGGCCTTCTTACCGCTCCTCGAGTTTGCTACGGGCGTTGCGAAACATCTCTTGCGTATGGGACTGCGCATCTCGTACCTGAGAATCTGTCGGCTCGGAAGTCAAACCTGCCCTCGTGGGCCGTCGGGGAACGGTTTATGGCTGCGACTGTATAGACTTTGGACAACAAGGTTGTAACTTGCTCCACTTTAGGCGCTAAGCGAGTACCGCCCAGTGGTGACACAACGACGCAGCCGCTAACAACTACCATAGCGGCTTTAATGAGTCTCGACTCGTGAAATGTGGAAGGCACTCAGGCATGGCGACAAATCAAAAGCCATTTGGCATCGATGCAAATAATAGAATCCCGACTTTTACCAGAGTGCCTAGTGCCTGCATATGCGATAATTTAGTGGGAGTGAACAAAGGGGGATCCTTATTTCCTCAGCGATTTGAGTATATAAACAGGATAACCTACCTGCCTTCCATGACCTATCTTCAATAATGATCGTCGCAATGGCACCGCCCTTTCTTCTACTTCTCCTCTTCGGAATCATTGTTACTGCACAAAACAATCAAGGCACCATTGACGACATTCCTCTGCATCCGGCAGGGCAACGAAACGAAAAACGCCAGGAGGAGCAGCAACAGAGTCAGTACCCCACTCTTCCAGCTTCAAGGAGTGTTCCTGTTTATCATGGTGGCTAACACACATACTAAGTCGCCGAATGTGAACAGGTTCTCCGCCGGAACCATGGCGAAGACTTTTGTTACCGGTACTTGGACTCTCCCCGCACCAAAATTGTGTACACCGCCATGACCACGACGAAATACGGCCGCCCAGTCATCAGGACTGTGAAGGAGGCTACAACTACGACCTTTACTAGGACTCGGACTGTGACGGAGGATATTTCCTTCACGTACGTATCTGACATTCTACGGTATATGTAGCTATGTATGCTGATCCCAGGACAGCACCACTACCACCACAACCACCATTACTGCTCCCCCTACTTCGACCATAACACTAGCCCGCAGAGACGGTGAGCCACTTCCTTGGTATCTCCACCGGAAATGCAGCCCTCGCCATATCCGCGCCGCATGCCGCAACTTCATCAAAGAATACCCTCCTACCACCGTCACGCGCACACGCACGCGTACCGCCTTTGAGCGCCCTACAATCCTTACTACTCGCACGTACATCCACCGGCGCATGACCAAAACCACAACAACCACATATCTATCTACCTCGACAGTCACCGCCATCGAGACCTCCACCGTTCCGCACCCCTGCGACAACCCATCCAATACCCAGCGCCGTGTCGTGGGCGCTGGTGTTTTCGGCACGTCCTTGTCGCTCTACGAGAGGAACAGCGATGGTGTCGGTGAAACCGAGTGTTGTCGTCGCTGCTGGGACGAGAGTCAGTGTAATGGCTGGGCGTACTTTGACGGCAATACTTGTTACAGACTGGTTGCATTAGACTGGACAGGTGCGACTGAGACATGTCCTAAGGGACTGCCGACTTGGACCGCCCTTGTGAGTCTGGGGGGGTTAGAGAGGGATGTGACGGGACATGGGTCGTGTGGTGTAATATCGATAATGGGGAATTGAGAGTGAGAGTTTCCGGGGAGAATAAGAGGTTAATTCATTTCATATATCTCACTATCTAATTGAAGTTTGTTTGGACTTGCCGAATGAATAAGAGTCGTATGGTGCATTATCGATAGAGCAGGTTTGAGACCGAGGAGGTTTATGGGGAGGGTAAGAGGTTAATTGGTGGCGGCTTCGCCACCCCTAAGGGGCGAATCTTCCGAACCGTTCTCGAACGTATGGAACACGGAGGCTAGGACAGGTCCTTAACGGCTTTTGTAGCAGCTGGTGTCGACTGCGGCTGCAAGTATAATGTACCGAAATTCTATATCTATCGCCTACTATATTTCGGTATGCAATGTGTAGATGGGGCCTACTACTTAAGTTTGTAAACAAGCATTGGATTCTAGCCCTCGGGTTTTCAGAATGTAATCGAAATGGGTGAAAGATCACCGTTCAGGTACCTATTTGAACATAGTTTGTGCTGTCATTGTTACAACTGCTCTGTCACTTTCTGTAGGTGCGCACAGGGATGGAAATAGTCCGGCTGCCTGCCTGTCGTTCAAGGCTCGATGTGGTCGTCCAATCACGACATGATATTTCAAGACCAGGGCCCGACTGGAGGTGACGCTAGGTTTGAGGTTCCTGATCAACCACGCTTTTTGCATTAATTCGGCCTAGCATATCATCGGACAGACTCTCCCATCGCTACATTGTCATGTGTGTAAGTTATAATACTATGGGTGTGCGATTGATGTGGTTGGGGTATGTCGGAAGTCATCACTCGGTCACGAGTCATCACTTGCATCATGAGAACATCACCTATTACTATATGATCTGTAAGGAAGTCACCTGTACTGAGATCGTCATATCGACTCACAGGCTACGGACTCATAGTCGTAGACTCATCCACGAGTCTTCACTCGCCACCACTGGTATTTGCAATCGTGAGCTTCCATGGACTTCCATGGTGTTCCAGGCTCTCATGTATATAAAGACAGAGCTTCTCCTTAGTTAGTAGAATAGGCTTCATCAGCTTTACATTCGTAACATCACTTGTTGAAATACTGATTGCTAGAAGTTTATATTCTAAAGTACAGGTACATTCATGACAGGACACCCAACTAAACAACATCTGCTCAATAAAAAACCCAAGGACAGATGGATTATCTCCTGCTTGCACGACACTGTGGTACCACTATGGGGTAAGGAAATCTGTATGGGTAAATGCCAATCTCAAGAAGCTTGCCAGTGCCTTTTGCCCAATCAATGAGGTCACTTGCCCCGTTCCTTGCGTTTCGTAAAAGTAGCGGCTATCAATTATACCTACGGCACCGATGACCACGGTAGAGTTTGTAAGGCAGCCATAGGAGGATTCCATGTACCTGCAAACATTACTAGCCGTTTCTATTTCACTGTGAAAGAGAAAACTGACCATGTCCAATTCGATGGATCTGTCGGGCCCATCTTCTGCTGATATCTGGCGAACGACAGGACGTTGTTGATCAGGTTTGTGACCTCAGTAGAAGTGAAGAAAAGGTCGAACATCCTGGCTGCCTCTCGCTTATATCTGGCATCCACTGATTCATGGGATGATACCGCAGACTTGGCGAAGCCCAGATCCAGGTCTAAAAGTGCTCCCAAAAGAATAGAGATACGTCCAGTGTAGGCCTCAAGCGCCTTCCGGTCCTCATCTCGCAATGCGACTGGTATTCAGTCTTTAAAGTGCAGCCACCAACGATCCATCTCATCCTATTGTAGCAACAGTTAGTAAGACGATGCATTCCTAGTTAGGTGGGACAATTACTTGTGAAAACCCCGGGGTCAAGATTATCCGCTCTTCCCCAATTTGACGGTACATGTCATGCTCCGCATATTCGTAATTGCCACTTGCGCTCCAGACATAATAGTGCCGTCCTTGGATCTGCTGAATGAAGTCCAACGCATCAATTCTCTTTTGAAGGTTTAGACTAGTCACCGTTCCCGGATTTGTATCCAACGCATTGAGCTGGTCAACCAAGAAATAGAGCACCTCACCCTCACCTCGGATATCATTGCATAACTCGTAAATATCGTTGAGAGATAAATGCGATGCAATTCGCTGCTGAATGTCGTACTTATCGGCATATGTGAGTAGAAAAGCCGACCGAATATACCCCTGCAAATCTTTCGCCATTATACGGCAGTGTGGGATGTAAACAACCAGCTTTCCCATCCGCATTAATAGAATCGTGAGTGCAGCCATCATGAATGACTTTCCATACCTCAGAATTCCTTGAAGGGAGTACGTTCGGTTTTTTTTATACAACTCCATACTGACCACTGCTTGGTATATATCAAGGAACTTCCTTCTCCCCATGTAGTCAAAACACTGGTTGGTGTCAAGCTTGAAGCGGTCATAAGGGTGTTCTTCGTAGTTATTCGAAAATGGCAATTTTAACAAATTTGCTGGATCGGCATAGACAGTGGGTTGCTGTAATCCTTGTCATCTCCATCCGGGGTGTGATGGATCCTGCGCCAAAGAACGCCGTACCCTGACACCTGTCAGCCTCGGCTTTGTGGAAATTGAGGATACCCAAACTCGCCTTTATTAATCCGAATGGTACTGCGGTTGTGCACTTTCGATGAGAATGGACCGGGTTGAGCAAGATTGGCTTCGTCGGAAGTTCCTGTTAACCAAACTTAGTTATACACGTTTTGTTGCCCTTCAGGAGCGAAATACGTTTAAGCTTGTGACTCCTGAGCAGTGTTCTCAACCGTCCCGTCCGACGTCCGGGGACGGTAGTGCCGTCTGAGATCTCGCCAGGACGGACAGGACGGCACTAAATCCGTCCGCCCCGTCCTAGTAGATAAATGATGGTAGGACGCCCGTTGTCTGCCAGGGACGGTGAAAACACCGTCATCGGCGGTCATCCGCCGTCCCCGGCCGTTATTGGGCGGTTAGAGGATATATTTAGATGATTAGCAATTGAGGCTTGAGAGCGCGCGGTAAGTGTTATAAATCGATGAATCTAGGCTTAGTTCATAGATCTATTGTGCTAATATTTTTAAGGTCAAGCTTGCCATGTCAGATGAACCAGAACATGTATTCAGTAGTGCAAAGTTGCTGATCAGTAACGTAAGAACCGCTTGGGGGATGATATCATTGAGGCATCCGAATGCCTAAAATCATGAATTCAACAGGGCTTGATCTTTGGAGCAACGGGGTCAGACATTGTGCGGATGGAGCAGATGCTGAAGGATCTTGCTTCACAGTCAGGGTAATTGTAATGAGTTTTATATGAATATTATTATGTACTTTGCGAAAGATCCATGGATGTCGACCGTTGACGTCCGGGGACGGTGAAAAACCAGTTGACGGCCGTCCTTTCCGTCCGTCCCCGTCCTAACTCGGACGGACGGGACGGTTGAGAACACTGCTCCTGAGTTCCTGGATCTTCAGAGTGAGGTATTTCGCAGGTCCCATTGCTAGTCCTGCCGACATCAACTCCGCACTCGTAATTTGGCCATCAAGGAGAGTTTCACGGTTGAGTTTGAGCTTCTCTAGAATCGAGAAATCATCTTCGTCTAGGCTGCTAGAGTAGTTCGATCGCATAAAACACATCAGCTGATCTCTGCTCATGCTGCGTGGGTCAACATTGGGTGTCGTCGACATAGTAGCTGCGGGGGATGGGCGTTGAAAGAAGAACGTTGTTACAGGAAATCTAAACTGTGGCAAATTCCGGGTTACCCCGCTTTAATCGCCCAGCAGTCACAGGGTTCAAGAGCCGGCACTGTGAGAATACGACACCAAGTCTCCCGCAGACCTGCGCAGAGGTCTCAGCTACTCCAAAATTTGACTATCCTATAAGTCAAATCTCGTAGCATTCTGAATGCACCTCCATAACTGCAGGTGCTTTCAGGAGCACCTGAGAATGCTCTTGCAGAGTCTGAGAGCACTTTGCTTAGCTCCAGGGGGGCCTGGGAGCATCTGGAAGTACTTAGGAGCACTGGTGAGGTCGACCGGAGTGTCTGGGAGGTTTGCGTGTAGCTTCCAGACCGATTTACATTTTGCTGATGTATCTTTTTTTCAACAAACTGCTTGATATAGGTGTAGATTATTAGCAGGAGTGAAAAGATTCCCAAAGCCCAGGCCTAAATACACAAGAAAATAAATTTATTGTAGTTGATGTTGTAGCACTATGGAACTAACCCAGGCAAGTTGAATAAGATAACAGCATCTCCAAAACCTGTTCCTTCTACATACTACCAAATCCCACCCTACCAGGGATATTTTACAACCACATTAACAAGTCCTGCATAACTGAGGCCATTCCCACCTAGATCCTATACAAAAGTAGTATTTCACCAAAGAATTCAATTTGATTATCAGATTTGTAGTCTGTAGGTACTTTAGAACACTAGCTTTTCGGTTTTTTTAGAAATACAAGCAAACCCAAAAACTCCGGCAGTTATTTCTCAACAACCATCTTAAGCCCCGCTCATTCACATCCGTTCCTACCTGTAGGGCACATTGTCATAAGGGGCTCTTGGTGGACTAAGCCAGATAGCACTCCTTCATACAAAATCAGCTCTGAAAGCTCAATTTCGCACTTTTTTGTGCCATTTTCCGAAAGCTGTACGGACTTTAATATTCAAGATATTACAAAATGGAAAGCATGTAGATTAGTGCTGCTGAGGTCATCTGGCCCTCCAAGCTCAATTGATTAAGTTATGGTTGATAATTTTGTGGCTATCTTACTGCGTATACGGCATGCATTGTTCCAGACTGACGAAGCTCGCCACACCACAAAAAGTAAGTATCGAGATCATATGGCACCACCACTATCACTCGTTCGTCAGCCTGGAGCGAGACAAGTAAGAGAAAAGATAAGCTAAACGTGTACCAATCGCACTCACTCCAGGCGTCGGTAGCCCAAATTTTTACGCATCGGACCCATTCTAGGCTTCAAAACTCCCGCGCATGACTGCTTAGATATTTTAGAAATAGAGATACAATAAATTATATTTGTCGTGTCGTGCAGCAACCGGGAGGGTACGGATTAGACCTAGGATTCTGACATTGTGCCCCGCAATTCGCTCTTCAAGGGATCCCCGCAATCAACCGCTCTCGGGATTAGGAGCTTTGGAATGAGAAAGGCTACTCTTATAAGGCATTCTGTTTCATCTCATTACTCGAGAGAGAGGCCCACACTGACATTTGCAAAGTCGAGCGCACACCTCAGAATGTCAAAGATAGAAACCGAGTCCCCCACCGAGGCTGCCACTGCATGTCGCGCCTACCACACACTTCTTACCCCCAACAGCAGCGAAGATGGGTGCATTTGCCAATGCGGTAAAGACACCCCCAAAATTGACCATGTACTCGGAACCATCGATGCTCTTCGAAAGGAAGTCCTGCAGCTAGGTACCTCTAAGAGTGAGTAGCATTTAAAGGCGCCGTTTCTCGACAGCTCGTTGCCGATTACTCTCATTCCCATTAGAAAAGTCCTCCCAACCACCGTTGAAAATCGAAGTCTTCTTCGGAGACGAGGATCAGAAATTGTGGTCAATCAAATCCACCGATTCAGCACAAACCTGGAGCGCGCCAGAAGACCAAGGATGCTCACTAGTCGGGCACGAAGCTCTAAGTCCCAGCCGAAATGTTCTGCACCTGTTCGTGGTCGGACGTAAAAACTAGATCTGGTTCAGGACCTGGGATCATTCTAAGTTCCACAACTAGAAGAAAATTATCAGCGAGCCCAAAACTCTAAAACAGCCAGCTTTAGTTAAGTCGGGATGCGGCGCCATTGATATATTTTACCTCGACTATAAGGGCAACGTCCGGCACCGGCTTTGGAACGGCCGTGGCCGCCAAAAACGTGACTGGTCACCAAACGTGGAAGGTCGTCAACGAGGACTAGGGTTGCGAGTCAACACCAGCCGCTGTCGCTCGTGGCTACAACCTCCTCGACCTTTTCATCGTTTACAAGAATGTTCTGTATTCGAAGCCACGGGTCGACTGTCTGTGGAAGGAGACGTTCGACATGCTAGGCGAAGGTTGCAAGGGTAACCCAGTAGCTGTCACTCGGAATTGCTCAAGTATAGATGTCTTTATCCATAATACGGAAGAGGAGCTACTTTACAAAACGTGGAACGGCAAAGAATGGATGCCTTTGCGTCAGATATTCCAGAGATTAGGGATGCCCTTGAATGACTCCTTCGAATCCGAGCCCGCTGTTATTACGCGGGACGAAAATCGCCTCGATATATTCATCATCGGAAAAACAGGTAAGCTGTATCATAAGAGCTTAGATCAACAGACCTGGCAACCGGAGGTTGGATCCAATTGCTGGGATGGGAATTTCGACAAAATCACGTCGACAGTCACAAACAGGGATGGACTAGATATTTTCCTGGTTGGTGGCGATACCACGGACAATTGTCTTTATCACATAAGGTGGGATGGTAAAAGAGTGTTATCGAGCAAGGATATCCGGCCGCTGCATAGGTGGCACTGTAAGCTTCGTGTGGCTGCACTTGTGAGAGAGCAGAACTCATTCCCTGAGGAACGTGGCAAGTGGTTTTTCTGGGATTAACGTGTTAATAAAAAATGATAAGATGCGTATTGTGTTTGGGTTAGATATCTTATGGTTAGGATTTACTAATGTTATGGGTTCAATTTGAGCTCTTCAGACAAGAGTATATATGTATTTGCATATGTAAGCGTGCTAACATGTGCCGTATTTCCGCCAAAATACTCCGTGTTACAACCTGGTGTCCGTTTTTCCGTCAAAATACCCTGTGTCACAACCTCGTACCCCGTGTCCGTGGACAAAGTCTAAACCCTAAAATTTGTCTGTTTAGAGTCGCGACCGAAATCTCTAGTTTTGCAGTTGCAACGGAGTTCTTCTGTGGATGTTGGTTACCAATTCCCATACTCAATATTGATTTTCGTCATACCCCTAATCTGTCATACCTACGGTTTCATTGCACACCAAATTACCTTAAAAGATATAGGCTAGAAATTTTTGATTGAAACTGCTATACACATCAGTAAAAATGACCTTACGCGATGCGCAGCGGTTTTTCAGATGGTATTCCATTGGATATTTTGCGTGTGGGCTCTATGAAGTCCTATCGCCTACTCGTGGACTAGATAACTATAGTATACCGCTCAAAAAACAAGCAAATAGCCGCCGCTCGAGAACTGCTCAACGGATTCACAATCTGAGAGTGCGACCATTTAGAGCACAACAAGTAGATTATCTAATATCTAATAAGTGTCTTAATCAGACCACAATTAATGGTATTGACATGGTATGATGGATAGTTATACCAGGGAAGGATTCTATCAACTACACTATCCACCCATGCCAACTGCATCAATTGCGGTCCGATTAAGATACTTATTATACTTTAAATACTCTACTCGATGCACTCTAAGTGGTCTGGTTATGCTCTTAGATCATAAATCTGCCGTGCCGTTCTCAAGCGGCAGTCAATTTTGTTTTTGGAGCAGGGACACTGCTGAGGGCGCGAAAACGAGTGCTCATCGAGTGATTGTTTGTGCGTAGGTTGGATGAGTGATGTAGTTACTGACATCGTCTGCTATAGAAGAAATATTGCCCTCCACATCATTCGTTTGGAAATGATGAAGAGACAGGGATCTTAAGAGGCGGTAACTAGGATGGGTGACTTCTGGAGTCGAGTGATTCAGGAGCACTGTGAATCATACGCTGTCACTCTAGGATGACTCTTGGATAACTGTTGCGATATGGGGAGAATCGTGTGAATAGATTTAAGATACAGTGAAGAGAGAAGGAGAAAGACTCGAAATATATGAGAAGTGTGCCCCTTGCTATCCGCGCCGCTAGCGGTCAGCTCTATATTTTATTCATATAAGCACACGACATGTGTCTTTTTCGATTCTGATTGGTCGTAATTCTGTGGCTGAGTGGCTGATTGTGGCAAGTACCTACCACTTAAACTCAGATCCCAAATGACCTGCCCTTTTAATTCTATGAGTTTGGCTCTGATTACAAAGTGTTCTATACAAAATATGTGGATAACTATGTCCTCTCACCTCCAAGTCTTAGATTTATGATATCACTTATATTGAGTCAGAAATTGTGAATCAACAGCATTTTGGAGCTTTTTTTTTACAGCTGCACCATGAATACTAGTGATATAGTAAATTGGAGACCAGGAAGTGAAAGAGGACCTGTTTATGCATAGTTCATGTATAGAACACTTTGTAATCAGAGCAAAACTCATGGACTTAAATGAACTTCAATTGATTGAAGTTGCCCAGTAGAAGACATCTTCTCAGTTGCCAATATGCTTGCTCTGGCCACAGAAACGATAGAGACTCACCCAGACTTGGAGAGATATGCTCACTGGGAGCTGGCCAAGAGATGACCTAACAAATTTTGAATTCTAGGAGTATGTTAGAGCCATATACATCTGGAAGCATAGGAGCTGTTAAAAATGACAACTCTGGGTTGGCCAGGCTGGAGATCAATCTGGGTGCCTCCAAAGGGCGGCGAAGCCGCCACCATACCTTGTATGTATGCAACAATAAGGTTCGAATCAACTGATCATTGACAGATCTCAAATATTCAATTGTATGCAGCATCTTCGAGACATTCTAGGGCTACCAGTATGTGCTGAAACAAAACAAAGCACCTTTCGAGCAATAGTTGTTGCAATCATGATACACTTCGGGATTCAACTATTGTGGAGATATGGGCTTATTACTTTAAAGATGTTTGAGGAGGATACATGGTCGCTATGGACTTCTATTCCGGCGAGGAAAAGCGCAAGCTTCTCCAGAGTCATCAGTGATGTTCCCATTGCACTCCAAGTCTTGTTGTTTACTTCCACAGCCTACAGCTCATACCCAGCTCTTTAACCGGAATCAATGTGTGCGGCTTCTTCTTCCTATCGATGATCGTTTCCAGAAATTTCTTCATCTGTAATACTAGCATCGGAAGGTAGCTTGTCTGTTGAGGGTACAAAAAAATGGATTCGATCAAGGTCATTATTTTCGGTTTCTGGCTCGATCCCTGATGTTGTGGATTTCAGGATAATGAATATGGGTCCTTTCGATCTTGTGGTGGTTGAGCTCTGTTTAAGTTATTTTGTTTTGTATTAATCGTACTGTATTCACTCTATCTAGAGTATGACAGCGCCTGCTTCCCCTCCTTCTCCGGATGGCCGCAAAGGCAGGGGAGATCCCTTTTATCTATCCTTCGTCCCCATTGTACTTCAATCCGCGCAAAAACGAAATGATATGCAGAATGAGCGACCCAAGAAAAAGAAAAGAAACCGAGCGACGAACTCCGACTCAGCTAGCTCCAATAAGTGGTGGGGGAAATTTCCCGCCTCTGTGGCCACGAGGAAGTCCTGAGCTGCCCGGTCGCACTTCTCCATGGAGAACAGCTATAATATCTTGTTTGCTTGTAGCCCATTTGGTGTACAACAATGCATCCCTTTGCCGCCCACGAGTTCCTGGAGCTGTGTCCTTTTCTGGCTCCCAAAGAAGCCATATCTTCTTTCCCCCGGCCTGAATCATACGGTGTCGAGTCCTCGATCAGTGTGAATATCAGTGAACGTTCTTCTCGCCCGCCATCCAGTTACCCGCCTGGCTTCTGTTTAAGTCATTCAACTGTCTAGATACCCGTCAGATCCCGAGTCAATACCGAAACATAGAACACATACTTCTAAGATCTGATGGATGGTATTGCGTTCGTCGGCAGAGTCGTCTTTTCAACAGCTAGATATTGTGGGATGTGGATCAATACATGAGCTTTGTCGGGATTGTTCAAACGATACTCCTCACATATATCAAATATGATTCGCCGCCCAAGAGGCTTCCTTTCCGTTGATTCATCGGGTAAGTACTTCTGCAGTCGAAACTGACACTGCTCTGAGCAGTGGAAACCTCTTGTTTGTTGTAGCTGAGCAGCATTGTACTTCAATGTAAGTTAGCAAGTCAGAGACACACGCTGAGGTTAGAGGTATCGGGACTAACAGTAGTACAGTTCGATCTGTGGAAGCTTGCTTGCAGAGGGGTTCGTGAATGGTTCCAAACTACAAGAAACGAATGATCTGTTAAAATTATACTCTATATCTGAGATTTGATGCCCGTCCCTGCCCTTCCCGTTGGGCGACGGGGTAAGTCGTTTGAGTACTAGAAATTGCCACCGATCCAAGATATAGGTTCCTAAGCGGCCAGGCCGGCTTGCACTGTTGATGGCTGCGGCGGTCAGTCCAGCCGACCGGAGGTTTGGCTTCCTAGAGCGCAAGCTTTCAAATAACGCCTGGTCGTGCCATGCCAGGACGGCCAGTAAAGTTGCTGCTGGGCCACGAATGTAGATAGAGTCTGTAGGGAAGCGTGTGTGTTGGAAGATAGTATCGGAGGATTGCGTTGAAGCGAATTCGTTTGAGATGTTCAAAAGTGGAGAGAAATCTGTAAATGGAAAGCTGCGTGCAATGTAAAATTATTGTCAGCATCAAAATGTAGGACTAACAAGTGGAGGATATATGGTGTATCGTCTAGAGGAGAAGAGGGAGCGAGAGCGCGAGAGCTATGTATCTAAAGTTTACCGGTACGTGCCTTACCCATCACATCATATCACTCATCCCTACAACAGCCCCGAGCAGTTTTCGTCCCACGCTCGAGAAATTTGAGTACTGGGAGATCCACAGTACCGACTGAGACTAACTGGGAGATAAGACGGGTCCAACTACTGCATACACTCGAAGCTCCGGTTCCGACCCTGTTTGTAGGTCAGTAGCCTCACTGTCCTCGCACCTAAGCATCACCAACACTAGAACCCGCCACGAGCGCATTCGAAAGCCTGGTATACAAGAGCAATACGGTACTACTTTCCGAAGTAATACCAACGATTTTCTGAGGGATTCACCTACCAGAGCCGGTTTTTTCGTTGGACAAACAATAGAGAATGCCACATCATACCTGCTGACGACAACCCACCTCAGTATATTCAATGTAGTACGATGAAATGGCAACCGCCTACTTCAACATGAATGTGTCAAAATGTGCGGAGGGCACTCCAACCTGCTCCTGCTACGTCTGACTTTCTTTTAAGAATCGGTGAAGGGGAACATACTATAGGGGGGTTGGTCGCAATATTATTCCTCACCGAATCTTACAAACTATTCTAACGTCTTCTATAGCAAAAAAAAAACACTAAAGGGACGTTCTCACTAGCCGGCTGAACCGTCAAAAATCTCAGATCAGGGTTTTCAGCCACCCCAAACCTTCCGACCACACCCGTTTCGCTAAACGCCGATACTCGCTTTGCAAAGAAGCAACTCTAAGCACTGTCTTCACGGCGGGGAGGCTGTATTCCTAGGAACACTGAACGCAGTTGAACTCAGCACAGCTTCTGTCGTCTGTTTTTGGTGCTATGGTCAGCAGGAGCAACAGGCGAAATCGGCGATGCAGTCGCGCCGAAAGGAACAGGTGGTGCAACATGAGGCTCTAGGGATTGTAGAAGTAGGAGTTTCGATAGCTGAACTAATGGAGGTAGCTTCTCAAAGTGCGCAGAAGATGCCACAAGTGATGTCTCGTGTGGCACATCGACTTCACACCGAGAAGGTGTGTGCCTTTGAAAGGACTAGGCAGACGTTTGAGTTACTAATACAGCACACGAAGAGTAGCGCTTTACTTCTTGCTTTTCTGGGTGATGAAATCCTTGCGTTTGTGCACCTTTGTCTTGGTGATTTTTTGATGGTGGTGGTGGTGTGTGGTGGTGTGGTGGTGGTGGTGGTGGTGGTGGTGGGGTGGTGGGGTGGTGGGGTGGTGGTGGTGGTGGCTAGACTTCACTAAAATTAGATGGTGGTACAGAAATCCATTCTGGGTGGGCTGAACTTAGCTCTGTTATAGGAAGAAGTTAAATAACAGGATCAAAACTCAGCCTCGTTTCTGCATAACTCCCCTCCATCAGAATATCTCCCTAGGTAATAATCTTAGCTGTCTCTAGAAAATTACTACTACCCTGCTGTATCTCGGGCTGCCCGATCCTAATTCCGTCTACGGCCGAATGGTATGCTCAATTCTACTATCTAATAGTTCATACGACGTGTGGCTGCCAGATGTGTGCTTGTTATGGTATGTGCTTGTTATTTATGACTGATATGTAAGAGCACCCAGACGAGTTCAGGCCTCGCCGCTAGAGGTTCCAGTCGGGTGTCTATTACATCCACCCACTACCCAACACAGTTCAGCCTCACCTTTCCCAGCCCTTGTCAGCAAACGTTGTTGTGGCGATATCTTGGCTGCCGCAGTTAATGTACTCCAATAAATGCCCATCTGTACCTGCGCGACGATTATCAACCAGTCGTTGCGCAATTGGCCGCATGACAGGAGTGGAATGTCGATTCCTGGTCACTCGCTAGTGCAAGGTACATGCGCGATCAAGCTATCTTGACATCTTCGTGCATGCAGATTATAACCACGTGCGGTATGTGACCGCAGCTGGGCTCACTCATTAGTTCCACAGGACGTAGAACTTGCCGAACGAATACAAAAGATCTTGAAAGCAGATGGAACCAAAAACATTCGATTTGTCTTGGCAGTGTCACTTGCCACCCCAAAGGTACCTTTGATCATATTTCTTTTGCGTGTAGAACCTCCCCCACCTCCCCCACTCATTACGTAGAATGGGACTGAAATCATTGGTGCGTAACTCCTTATAGCAGCAAGCTGTATCGCCACTCTTGCACGATTAGTGGCTCTGGTTCGCGCCCAAATTGTGCAGGGAGAAACCGAGAGAGTGTGAGGGGGTTCAGTTCAGAGCAGTTGATTGATTGAAGACGCAGGACAGAAAGTAGGATACCTTTAATTTTTGATTTTCCCGTGTTGTACATATATATGAAGAAGAAAAATAATCCAGGAAGGTGTGGACAACAGTCAATTTCTGGTTCAGGTCATACCACTACCGGCAAAGCCCCCCACCAATGTGGCATATCTTACTACATCCATAACCCCTCTTGGCCACAAGGACACTAACTCCAAGCACCTCACAAGACTCCGTTCAACACAGCCTACTCTGTTTTGAAGAGCCACGTCACCCCGGGTTCCGGCGCATAGTTCCTTGTTCCTCGTTCCTCTCCTTCGCCGTATTTGTTGTCCACTTTCTACTTGTACCACAAAGAGCAAGGCTTTTCCCACGGCTTCGCGAGATCGTCCGCGGCAGCGTTGGTTCTGCACAGCCAAAACATCATGTTTCGACTCATCTAGGCAGTCACGTCCTGTGTACGCGGCTCCCGTACAGTTACGATGGAGCTGGCACGCTGTATTGCACAGCCTGGACATCAAGTATATAAACCTACCGCTCTTCAAGTCTGAGGGTCAAACAACAACTCCCACAAACCTACCATCAGAAACAAAAACAACAGATTACCACATCGCTGAGATTCTCGCCCCCATCAACATCCAAAACTACGAACCCATGGGTCATTATCATTACACTCAGCGGGAGCTCGACTCCCAGATACGAAGGGTTGATTTAACAACTCTTACGCCACAAGAGATTGAAGCGGAAGCACGCCGGCGAGTTCGGGAAAGAAATCGAAGGGAGGAACTGAGATTTTTGGAGGAAGATGCACGACGAAGGATCGAGAATGATATGGGGTCGGGGTCTACGACTTCGGGTGGGTGGAGTGGTAGCTCGGGGAATCGCCGGCCGAGGCTGGTAGTTAGGGACGACGGCGTGGTGATGAGAGATTATCGGTGTGCGAATTGCCATGGCTCTGGGCATCGGTATCGGGATTGCAACATGGTGATTGCGGTGCAACCGGGTTTACCCCGCAGGAGGCATAGTGTTGTTGAGTATGTGAATGTGGATCGGCCGCGGGGATATGTTAGGTATGTGAACGGAGCTAGGTTTGGTTGATATGGAACTTTCTGGAGGCTTTTTGTTTTGTATTCTTTTGGCTGTATTCTGTCTAATCAGCAGTTTTGCGCCTGTATTTTCTTTACTGGTTTAGTCTTCTGTGATATCTTGTGGGCGTTCTGGAGGGGGTAGCTCTGTAAAAGTTCTTGTTTTTGTTGACTTCTGGCTTGTGTCTTGGGAAGGTTAAGGATCCTTGCAGCGAAATAATTGAAATTTCTCGCCCGTCTGACAGATGTGCATTATTTACCGTGAAGCTTAAGTTGGTTGCAAAACGGATGGACTGAAAGACTTTCGACCAGCTATCGTAGAACTTCCCAGCATCTGGCGGCAGGAGCTGAAGCGGCCTTTGAGCTGTATCTAATGCGCAAGAAATAGCAGGTCCACTATTCCGACAGTCGTATAATTCCTGCCGTTTTATGGAAGTCACTAATTAGTACTTACATGGTACAGTGACTGACAGTAGTCACTCAGCTGCGGCATTTCACTTCATCCTCCTACCCCCACATCTTTCTCTCGTCCTACCAGAAATACTTCCCACCAGTTAACACTGTTGCTATAGTACTTAGGGGAGAACCGTGTGTTGATTCTATGATATAGTGAAGAGAAGGAGAGGAGAAAGACTCGATTTATATACAGAGAATTATAAGAGAAAACTTTGATGCTACGCCACTCGCCACTGAGTCACTCGCCACAGGATTTGTAACAAACACGTCCAGTCTTGCATCGAGTGATACAAAATGACGCCGCGGCATTGAAACTCACTCGTCAAGTTCGATACCTCCTCAATGTTTTTTTGTTTGTTTTAATCATACTGTATTCACTCTATTTAGAGTATGACAGATCCCTAATCACCTCCGCCTCCGGGCAGGCTGGCTAGATGGCGAAGCTCCACTCCTGCTACCCGTCACCCCCTCTGACAAAGGAAATCACCGCAAAAGATTGATGAACACAAAGAAACCCAAAAGAGAGACGACCGAGCCTTACTCTTCCACTCGTCTGGGCGGGAACTTCCCGACTTCAGTAGTCGCCAGGAAGTCCAACACCGCTTTATCGCACTTCTCCATGGAGAACAGCTCAGAGATCTGCACGTGTCGGCATCTGCCCGCTCTCCAGCCCGTTGCCTTTCCTACCGCTTTCCTGAGCGTCCTCTGCTGGTCTTTCCACCGGTTGCAGTGGCGGAAGAGGTGTTCCCGTGTCTGGATCGTTTTACCACCGCCGCCGCACCACCAGCACTTGTCGTCGTCTCGGTGTCCGAACCGTTTCAAGTACGTGCCTACTAGCGCGTGCCCAGACTTCAGTCGATAGAACCTGGCCGCCAGAGACTTCACACTAGTCATTGGGATAGGTCTCTTGCTCCCAGCCTTGCCCTTCAGTCTGTAGCCGCAGTGCTTGCTGCACTTGTCGGCCTCCCACTGTGCTTTCGCCGCCGCCCTTGCTTCGGAGGTCCGTCTAGTTCTATTCGTTGCCGAGGTGTATATTCGCTCTCGTACCGTGCCCGCTCTCCGACCTTCTCGGGCTAGGTTCGCCTGGCGATCTGTTTCTTCATTCCCGGGGATGCCGGTGTGTCCCGGTAACCTCCTCAATGTTTAGAGCATTCAAGACAACATTAAACTCACGAATACTAAAAGGGCGCTTTTCACAATATCGTAGTAAGATGCCACGCTACCTGTAGCGTATTCTAAGCTACGACAATAAAGGTCCTAGCGAACGCCGTTTCCCTAACACTATGCAGCTCCGAACCATCCGTCTGGCTATCCGCCCAAGACTTTTACCGCGCGTTTATATAGGAGATATTTATCGATCTCATTTACATCTGAGTATCAAATTACCGGTGCCATGACAAGGGAGAGTCCGCTGTATCCCCATCTGCATCCCCATCCCCATCCCCATCCCCATCTCTATCTATGTCCTCTGTCTCCTCACTAATATCAATGACTGATATATGTAGTCTCCCCATTGTACCCAGCAGCCCAGGCTCGGTCTTGAGTATGCAGTTCACAAAGATCAACTGCAGTTGTCTAGCTATCACCAAATAGAGCCGCTCCTAGTTGCTTTATGGATTCAACTTCCAAATAATCCATATTCTGTGTCTCAAAGTCCGAGACATGCTGCTCTAACAACATAGTCTCAATCATTCCAACCGGTGGGAGATTGTTTGGTTGTGGGAGGAAGTCCAAACTCCGTACCTCTTTTGAGGTATGGGTTTGCGTAGAATTAAATTCAAATCTAGCAGGTGCAGTGGATGATGGTAGCTGATTGGAGAATGACAAAGTACACTTCCTTTTCTACACATCAATTTCAGCCCGCTCAGCTGCAGTTGGCAGGCGGGCTATTGCTTTTCCACGTGCTTTCCATTTAAGTTCTTCGGCCCTCTTAGTCAGTTTTGGTGGTGGAAGGAAGGCAATTACGTCTTGATTGTATTTCGCTTGAAATGAGGGGAGAATTCGTGCTGAAGTTCTTTGGTGAGAGTTTCAAAGCGTCCAGCAAACTGTTCAGCCTGGTATATAAGTAATTGTGCTCCAAGAGATTTATTTGAAGTACCCTTTCTGCGACCAGATATTCTCCGCCTCCAAAAGATAAGTGATTTGAAATGCGAGAGCTTCGCTGGAAAAACTGAGTGCGCGAATTCGGTGTTATCTGGATCAATGAACCACCGAGGGTGAATTATGGTGTTCAGTAAGATCTGATTTCGGTGGATATACCATCCCGTGAGGCGGTTACACGGAAGACCAAATGTTGTGAATTCGCACATCTGTCCACATACTGTTGGTGGTACTTCTTCCTGCCGCTAGATTTCACAAAGTATACTAGTATGCAGACCAGTTACTAGCAAATGATGAGCCTCGTGCATCTCAGTTCTCAGGTAGTCAATAGCACTTTTGGTAATAATACCCTCTAAATGCCGAAGCCCTTGCATTCCAGATGCTGTTGGAAGGTATCTCTTAATTCATGGTCGTGAGTTATATTCCTCATCGCCGAGGTTTTGTAAATGAAGTGTCCGAACAAGTTCTTGACAAGTTTGTTCCAAATTCATCTTATGGTCTATAACTATCCAACACATCCTCTAATATTACGGTCCATGCTTTAGTCCAGTGCTTCCTTCCCAACTGTATCCCACAGTCTTTGTAGCTGCGCTTCAATCGTCTTTACGTAACCGTACATGTCATTGAGGGTCTGTTCAGTCCTTCGACTGATCTCCAGATTCTCGTTCACATTTTGTTGGCTCCGGCGACTTATCTCTAGATTCTCGTTGACTGTTCTTTGTGTGCGGGCCTGCGACTGTCTTCATTCGTTTTGTGTAAGAGTCATCATCACTTCAGCAGAACAGGTTGGACTCACAAACTGATTGCAACTAGGAGAATCTCGAACGCGCTAGTGTGCGACTTCAGTCTGTGCTCCAGATTTCTGGCATCTCCCGCGTTGAAGATAGACCATTTTATCTTCCGCAAATCCCTAACCACTCGCTTCTGGTGGGACTTCCCGAATAGGGTGCTCGACTGTTTTGTCTGAACATTGGATGCTGCGTCCAGGATGAAGCTCTCTGTGAATTTCCGCGATTCCTCCCTAAGGTCACATTAGCAGCCTCGCCATCACACCTTATTATAGCGCACTCACAAAAACGTCTTCATTAAATTCTGGCAGCACTCAAGATGGTACCGAAGGCCGTTGAGCAAAGCTACATCTGGTGGTGGAAATCCTGCAGTCGATGGCGAGCTAATAAGGAAGTTATGAATCGTCCGTAGGGAATGCACGAGCGACTGCAAAAGGTCCACCAGATCCTTATAAGCCTTTTCGGAACCACGTACTTCGCTTAACGCCTCGTAAATTGTGATTGCAAGATCTGCTACTGCGAGGAAGTCCCCGACGGAGAAGCCAAATGGGATCGGCATGGAATGAGAGAAGTGGTAAATGGATTATCAAACACTGAGGATAAGTTCATTCGAGTTGGCTCGATTGCCAAGGGGCGGGGGGTTGAAGGCTGAATGCCGCATCTTGCAGTGGATATTGCCGGTTGGTTGCTACAGCGCAGTGATACAGTGATATTGGATGAAGGCAAATTCTCGTTGACCAGCGTACGACGTCTATCGGGAAGAAGGGTAGAAGAAGGGGAGCTCCCACCTAGCCGGTTATCTGGAGGGGGGAAGCAGGCACTGCTATACTCTAGTTAGAGTGAATGCAGTATGATTACAGTCGGCAGCTGATCCCCGTTTCGAGCCACAGCTGGTTGATTCACAAAGTTGACTTATTCGGGAAGCAGATACCTTTGCAGTTCAGTCAGAACATATACGGAAGAATGATGTTCAAGTAAAATTTCGGCTTTCATGGTATGCTAGTAGGTTGGAGTTAATTCATGTTCCCCGCTTGTTGGCTCACACTTAAAGGATTCTAAAGGCATATTCTAGTCATGAAATTTTCAAGGATGAGAATTACAAGAAGAAGGTATATAGAAGCTATAGAAGAGTCACTGAAGTAGCAATCGCTCAAGTAGTCACGTTACTATCGAAGTTTAATTTAGCTTCAAAAACATACTCAGAGTTCACAGTTTCTAGCAATGACAGTTAGTTCCTCCTGTCTCCGAGTTGCAGGTTTAAAGCTGCGTGTACCATAATTGTGGTTTATCCAGAAAAGAAAAGTATAAAAGTAAACACTTTTGCTATCAGAGACCCGTTTCATACCGAAGGTCTCCGTTTCAACCTAATCCTCACCATCCTCAATCAACACCATTCAAGCACCATCATAACCGGTCCCTCCCTTAGTCGGCCAAGTTTAACCCACTGTGATCCTCAAACTCATCCAACAAGGGCCGGGCTGCTTAGGAACACTGAGAGAGTGTCCTCGCGGGCTTTCTGTAGTGCGAGACGAACAATATGCAAATCGCCGATATCAGTTCCAGCAGTGCTGTATCCGTCAACAGTCAGAGTGCAATGAACAGAATGCCTCCGAAGGACATCCCCGTAGTTACCTCTAGTTGAGACCGACACAAGTAGAACTAGCCTCAATCTCACTATCGAGCGCGAAAAGTCTGAATACGTTCTTCAAGTCAGCCATCGAGCTCACCATTCGCGGCTAGACCCCCTGTAACATCGGCAATTAATCAACAGCACTCGCTCCATTGTGGAAAGGCTGGCTACCAATAGTCACTAACGTAGCCGTCTCCTGCTGGTGCTGGAAAAAAATGGACCGCTTCAATCAAGGTAGCCACATGGCTGTTGGTGTTCAGCAGGTCGTTGTGGAAGTCCTCACCGAGTTTCAGGTTACGAAGCATCCAGGTTATGGAAGAATACCTTCCCTCTTCCTAGAAGTTGAAAAGAGCCGGCATGATCGAAGAACCCCGGAACCTGTGTTCCTAAGCGGCCAAGCCAATTAACAAACTTTTAAATATCTACAGTGTTGTGTTTCTGGATGATGATGTCTTTTCGTTCCCTCGCAAGGGCTTTTACGGATAGCCTCCCCACCATCACGTGAGTACCTACACAATAAACACCTTCACTCTCACCCAATGCCATAACATGCAAGCCGGGCCACTATTTCAAAAACCACCACTATTCAAAAGCCTGCGCTGCAAAAAGCCTGCAGGTTTCCGGACATCTGAGGCTGCCGACAGATCCGGCCGACCCGGCCTCAATTTTGGAGGCCTCATTGGCGGAGGCCAGACCGGCTTCATGCAGGCCACGCCGCTTAGCAAAACTTCCTAGAATTCGGGGCATTCGGCTTTTTCATCATCTGGGATCAGTCATGGATAGATGATATTATACCACGTAATAGCTGTTCGAACGCACCAGCCGAACACTCGAAACATTACCGCTAGCATTTCCCCAGAGCCTTGCCTGCCGCGGACCTGGAAGTATCCGTGAGGAAAGAACGCTTCAGTAGGTTCCCTTCCTTCGGCCGCAAGGATTCGGCGCCCAAGTTCTTCCAGAAGGTACATTGACCCGAGGCAACGAGTCCCCTCCGGATGGACAAACTATAGGACAATATCTGGCTCTGTCGGTCTCACTTTGGAAGCTGTCATAGTCTACAGTATAACCCACATTCTAAAATGGATGGATTAAATATCGCTCATTAAATGATGTATAGGTCCGGTATAAAGTAGATTTAAGCTCTGCAGCTAGTAAATCAATATCTCCCTTTACAGGCTCTATTCATTAAAACCACAGGGTTAATCGAGTAGGTACTTACTAGGCAGGTAATCGGAACAGAAAATATTAAAACCGTAGATGTCTGTGCTTGTTCTCGCTAGGTCTGATTGAGCCCTAAGGATGTCAGATATACTTCGTCGCGCGTGTAAGCGAGGCTAGATAGGTACCTGGGCAGCGGCCTGAAGATCGTGTGCATAAATAGCAACTGTTTCTTCAATATTCAAATCGGGATATAGAAGTCTATCTGTCCGTGGTCATGGAAGCTCAGGGCGGGTTGGGTGCACGGCGGGGGGTAGTGCGAGAAGTGACGGGAAGGATAAAAGTAGAAAGAAGTAAGAGTTAGAATAGATAACTACTCTCGTATACCAGACGTTCGTTTTATCGTTTTGCGACGAATGAGCTTGCGAGCGAGGTGAAAAAGTCTGGGCACGAGAGCAAGAGATAATGACGTGCCTCAACTTATTACCCTTGGAATCTATCTGCTGTCTAATATAATCGCTATCTAACTACATAAATTCCATTATGGGCCAAAACTTGGAGAAATTATGACTGTAGTTGCTTACTGGTCTTGACTATAAACTATCACTCGAAACCGAACCTAGTGCCGTCTCTGTGCCCCAAGGACCCCCAGTCTGCCGTTGTCTGTACGTACAATGCAATTTTTCAACCCCCTGTACTCCCCTCCGAGCCATACAAGGCCCTAGACAATGCGTTGCCCGGGATAGGATTCCCACAAGAGCGAACCGATTACTGAGAACCGTCCGGAGAAGGAGGAACGATAATCCCCTTCCACCTCGTTCCCACATATCACCTTCTGTGCACTACAACACCCTCCCCGTGCCCTGCGCCCTTATCCCAACTGCCCACCAATAGTAATGTCAGCCAGCAGGTGCACGGCTGCCGCGTCTTAGTGCTGCTAGTCCGTGCGCGGCGGGTGTGTCCTGCACATCCTCAAAGCTCGATTTATCCCACCGGCAAATCCTCGAAAGATCGTACGTGGATGTCGTGGTGCGGTCGTATTCACCGCTTAAGCCGGGATAGGGATGGCTCAGATTCCTTACAGTCGCTACCGACAGAGCTGCTAAAACTTGCTGCACATCCTGCCCATCAAAACAGCGCTTCCCGCGGGAGTTCGGTGAGTGGGATGCTAACGTTGACGGCCGACGGTATAGTGGAGGATATTTCCGGTCAAATGCGAGGACGTACCTGAACTGCACCTGCTGCAGAACATCGTTAGAACAGCAAATGAGCTTCTTGGGGTTCAGCGGTTCCGAAAGTCGATTGGTACGCGCATACATCGCATTATACCCCAGCCTTTGGCTTAGTTCAAACGTACACCGAAGATCCGGATCAAGGGTCGAAAACGCCGGCGGTATTGCTCGTAAAACCGAATTCCAGGCAGGTAGAGATGCAGCTAAGGAAGAGTGCGCGCGCGCAATGTTGCATACGCCTTCACCGCAGTCTCTATCAAGCGTGGTGGCCCCTCGTATATGTATCAACCTTCAAACGAAAGAAATGCAGAATCTTAGCGCATGGCGCGATCCCCAGCTGACGTGTAAGCATGGCATTTTCAGCTTCATCGTTGTGGAAAAAGAAAATAACAAGCAACGGCTCGTCAGAGCGGATCAAGCGGAACACACCCATCAATTCGGTTCGCTACTTGCTTCTCGGATTATAGGGCCTCTTCCGGCCTAGCTTACCGAGTAATTGGTACGCTCGCCTGTCAAACGCAGCGTCCTGCGTGGGGCAAATCACAGTTCATCAGCCGCAAGATGTGGAGAAAGATTAAAAAAATCCAACCTTCTGTCTCTGCACCGTTTACTATTTGTAGGGTACTGCACTAACAACGTTTTCTTGTTAAGAGAAAGGTAACTGATACCATGAGTGGTCATGTTTAGGTCAATGACCCAGTCATTGCAGTTCAATGTGTCGGCAATGAGCATGAACCCTGAAGGTGGAGTGGAAGATGCGAAAAAGCTGCATCGTGACATCGCTCCAAAAAGTGCCACATATAAACGGTGTAATTGTTTTTTTTTGGGTAGAGGGTTTGATTATTTAATATATCGCCCGCCTTGCTCCCATGATCTACAACGCAGAAACGTAGTCAGACGTTGCCGTCTTTCAATGGAACTAGGCGTTTCCTTTTCACGTCGCGTGCCACAAGTGCCAAATGAAATGTTTTGAATCGATAAGTAAATATAGAATCGTATTAAATAGATTATCAATTCATGCACCATATATATTCATATCAACCCATCCGTCCCGGTTTTGATAACCCAGTACCTGGTTCCTGTCCTCCATAGTATTGGTGTCGACATTATCGTTTGTATGACCAGACAATCTTGGGGCTTGTCTTGCCTGTAAAAACTGGTTGATAAGAACGCAGCTTCGTAGTCATCGTATGCTGTCGGTTATCGAGCGCTTCCAAGCGGGTGAAGACGGCAACCGACTGAATGCGAACAAATGGAAAAACGCCGATGATCCAGGGTTCGTATGCGCACGATAAGGTCCAAATGATCATTGAGGCTTTCGGTTCAAGTACATACAACGGAGATAGTGAGCGGGTGAGGTGTACGGACGGGAAGGGTGGTATAACCAAGCCTTAGCACTATTAGATTAGCAAAAGCAAAAGTCGGCGAACTATAATCGGTAACAAAAAGGGTTGAGATTGGAAAACACGTACTACACCGGTGTTGAACCCCGCCCGAGCAAACGAACCGAGGCAGCAGAAGAATGCAACACCTCCCCCCCTTCCTCTCCGTAAACGGCGATGTAGAAGCTGGGAATCTGGAACTAGGGGTATTAACTAGAAACCCATGCGTTCGTCACAGATACTGTAATTAAGGGTATAAGTAACTCTATGAATTTAGAGTTTTTGTCGAGGTGCAAGTTGGCCTATGGAAATGGAACCTTGCACCCTATAATTCCCAAATCATTTCATAGAGACCCAATAGGACGTCTTCGGAACCGGGCTGCGGCTGACTCAGTACTGTTTAGAAAATTTCCCATTGGTCAGCCTTGCACGCGCCCAACGAACGTCACATAACCAAACCTTGATTTGAACCTGTATTCAGAGGATCACATCCTAGTCGCCAGAATACCGAGATTTGTGAATGACAAAACTGTCAGAACCAGAGCGACGTGTCCACCAATGGGCTGTGGGATAAAGATGTAGAGAGGCACCACCACCACCAGACGCAAGGCCATTCAACGGATAGGGCTCTCTGTTCTAGATTTCCAATGCTTGCACTCGGAACGTCAACGTTAACTACACGAAACCATCGTGACCTGGTTGCAAATCATAACGGCCCAAAGTTCCTGCTGTTGCCTGCTTTACGGAATCACCGGATACAAGAATGCAAGGTTGTAAAATCGTTAACCCGTGAATCTGTTGGGAAGAGTAGCGAGGAAAAGGTTAAGGCGATAAAAAGCCCCCATCTCACTTGGGGCGAACATCTATTTCTCCTTTGGATTAGCTTAAATCTTGCGGGTTCTACTCCGCCATGTCTGCCTTGTAAGTGAGCCTAGGTGTGCTTCTACCGCAGGACTAAGTACTTCGAACCGGACGACATTTGGCCGGCCAGTTCTATTTAGTGATTTGTGGCGTATTCGATGCATATCGCCAATGCGGGGGGGACGTGCCGAAGAACCGACACGGGACATTGGAAAGTGGACGTCTGTGTCTGACCGACGTCACGGAGCAGCCGCGCTGGGAGTTAGCCCTGCCGCCTCATCCAATCTAACGGTGAGTAACGGCGGCGGGGGGCTCCGGCACTCGCAATGATTGGATTACCGCCAACGCGATTTCTTCCGAGAAGTAACGAAATGCAGACGCATGAGTGGATCCCCAATTCTTCGTGGGATTTGAAATGGAAAATTATCGGTTCCAAACTGTTTCGGTGTACCGGCGAAACGCGATAAGGCAATCTGAAACAGATCACGTGCAACGCGCCTCTGGCACGGAGAAGTCCGGCAGTACTCTAGGTACCGCGGGTAAGTTGGCGGGTGTTGTTGTTGGGCTTTCGATTCGCTCTTATCGCATGTAGCTGGATTGGTGCAGTCTGTCGCCATTTGTTTTTTCAGAGATTTTTCAGAGAATTTCGGCCGTCCAAAGTACAGTCTCTGCACTTCGTATCCGAATCAATCCAGTACGCATCACACCCTACCATCCTCTAAAAGGGCGTATGGAATAGCCGCATTCGAGTTCATTGTCGTGAAACCTCCTTGTAAAGCAACCCGAATCGGACGGTAGAAGTTGAGCATCCAGCAGGGGTGACGATTCATTGGTCATTTTGTTAGCTGCTCGATATTATTCGGAAAAGCTGTCTGCCCGACACATAAAGTGGTCGACCCTCCACCCTTCCTCAAACTTTCTTTCCCTTTTCCTCTGTCCATCGGTCCATTCATCATCGGTTGTCGATATCGATATATCGGTTTCTCCCGGTGTTCTCCCACTTTCCGCCATTTTCTTTTCAACCCACATAGTTTTATACTTTCTCCGTCGACCGTTATAACTACCTTCCACGCCATTCCCTGTCCATCCATAGGCAAGATACAGCAGTCGCACAAATAGCTGCCTCCTATCGCCGGTCATCCACGGTCCCATAAGTGATTCCGCTCACCACAGCACAAATCTTCCTCGAAGCAGTATTTTTTTTTGTTTCGGTTGGAGAAATTGTCGTTTGCGTTGTTCTGCCACAACATTCAACTTTCTCGAGTCCGTCGCCTCTCCGTCAACCGGAGCACGTGGTCAACACTTCATCAAGTATCCGTGCTCACAAACAAGTTGAAACATAAATCATCCCACCATCATTCATAGACTCGTAGGTTGAAGATTTTCCGGCAGTCGTGTTGCTGTTAACCGTTCACCAGCATTGTATACAACGGGACCATTCCACCATCAAGGCCAGCCCCAGAATATCGGCATCTCCAAGCACACGTTCAGGCGGAACCTCCTGTGAGATTTTCAAGCTTCCCACAGATTACCGCCGCACGAACAATTTCGATCACGACTTCATTTTTCAATAACCTAAAAAAACCGAAAGACAAAACCATCAATATCAATACATCTTAAATAAGATGTCGCATTCCACCGAATCATACGCCGAAGTAAAGATAAAAAGCACCTATGTGCAGACTGGTGTGGAGCTGGGCGGCTCAAATGATGTTGCAACCGACCCCGCATTACGACCAAAACTGTTAAACCTTCAACCCCTTGGCCGCGCAACTGACTCGTGCACCAAGCAACCCCCTACCGATGGCCACGATACTCCGGGACAGCCGAGTTTAGTGCAGCCTGGCGCGACGTTGCAAGCCCATGAACCACGGAGGTCACCATCCGAAACCGCGGGTGCTATTACATCCGCACAACTGCGACCGACACTCCCGACGTCATCGTCCCAGATACCTACCACAACGTACTCCATCGATAACTTTTACGGCGAGAACGCGATCGATACCGGATATCACCATTCCAACGACAGAATGGAAAGGGATCCAACTTTTAGGCCTGTGACACGGCTCGTTGAGTTGATGTTCGGGAGCGACTCCTCCTATCAGGGGAAAGTGTCCATCCCTCATCTTCGTTCGTCGCGTGCCGCCTCTCATCAGGAGATGTTCGCATACTATGACGCAGTATTGGACCTTCCATGAGTTCCTTCATAAGGATTAGTTTGCATACTTCGTTCCTTAGGGGTATCTGCCGTCAAAGCCCCCGATCCCAACTCCAGATGCATCCGGATCTAAGCTTGTCCAGGTCTCATTGTACTCGTTTTGTTGATCTAGTGCTGGGTTGGTTTTCCTATTTTCTATGTCCGAGAGGGTTTCTTGAGGTATATACGCAGGAGGGGTAGCATGGCAACACTTGTGAGGGTTGCCCTTCACTAATGTTCCTCGGATGCATGTGCCGATTGACCTAGGGCACACGCTGAGGTTTTGTTTTGTTTTCGCGTATTTGGTTGGTTTTCCTGGATTCTATTAGTTTCGGTTTTGCTTTCATAAAACTTATCAACTTTCAACATCCATTTGTTGATTGCATTGGAATAAACATAGGATTGAATATCAATCGTTGGTGACTCACCGTACCTTCCACCAAAGCTAGCAACCTGCACTCGGTCTTTCAAAAAGTGCTTATTCGTAGAAGTGCTTCCACAAAGCACATCCTCTATCCAATCCGTAGGTTGCTCAGCTGGCGTAGTGACTTCCCCATAAACTCATAACTGACTCGTCAAACAGGAGTACCGAAATCCCAATGTTCCTTCCCGCACTAGGCTAGCATGCTTGTGTTCCCCAGGAGTATTGTCACGAACCCAATCACCACAGGTATTGCCCTGTTGAGGATCTATAAAGTTTCCTTTGCTCGCCGGTCTTCAGGGCCAACGAGGTGTAGGCTGTCGAACTTTGCAAAAAGGGACCCCCCGATCGGAGCAGCTAGGCGTTAAGAATCGATATTCCGCATACAGTTTGTCGGATTCTCATCGTTATAAACCTAATCAGCAATTTTGGTAGGTGTACTGCTGTGATAATCCCGGGAGAGAGTGTATGCCAGTCTCTAGTCTAACGATGTGTAAGTACCGAATATTACGAGGGAGGACCGGACCGAACGAAGGAGGTCGATATCCGTACGCAATTCGCCGGATCTTGTAGTGACGGTGGACAGTAAACACTGGTATCCTACCCAGATGATGAACAGTTAGCATTTCCCTCAGAAAACCCGGTAACGAAAACTGTCACAATCACTCAGCTGGGGTTGAACCACTCGCTCATCAGATCCTTGATACCACCTCCCCAATATATCGCCGTAACTCTGAAAACGCCCCTGGTAGAGTCTCTTGCGACACAACCTCCCTGGTCGATACTTCTTCGTCCATATGAAGTGGTGCAGATTCCAATCTGGGAGTTGGTTTGGATGTTCGGTGTATCGCCGGATTCGAATTGCATTCCGTCCATGGGCCTCCCACGTACTAGAGTACCTAATCTAACGGCAACCCTTGACCTGGTCGGATCCCGCAAGACCCGTACGATATTAATTCTAATTCGAATGTTTCGTGTTAATACTTGCCGAATATCAAGGCATCACCCACGCAACACGAATCTTAGCCTTCCAGTTCGGAAACCCTCCCCCTTCAATCATGTGTCCAAGTATCCAGGAGTTGGAAGCCGAGTTTGACATGTACCCCGTCCCCGTCGGAAGTTGCTTCTTCGTCCAGTTGCGCTAATCCCCCCCCTCCACCAACCCGAGACACATGTTCCCCAACAAACTTCTCAGTTTATCTAATTCGGCAATGCAATCTCCTCTTCAGGGACGCCGGTTCAAACAAACAAACTTCGGTAGTTCCCAACTTCGTGGGCGATCACTGGCATCATTAAAACAGCAATTGATTTAGCCACAACAATATTGACGCGAAGAGGCGAGTGGAAATAATGCAGAATAAGTGAGGAGGTGGAAGAAGGAGTGAGAGGCAAATGTTTTGTCGAAATGAGAGAAACAGAGAACGCCAAGTTTGTATCACAACAGTTGTATTGAGCAGAATCCGCAGGACGTACCGAGCGACGCTACAGAGGCATCTCCAATAGTGAGAGATAAGCAGAAAATACCGGTATCCCGACTTGCCGTTGTTGTGGATGGTGGAAAGCTTTCGTTTGTTCGCATATAGTTGCCAAAAACGGATTACCGGCAAAATCTAAAAAGCGGCCGTCGCGCAAGCTTCCCGTTACTCCTCGACAGTTTCGATTTTGATGATCTCCGTCGGTTGTCAGCCTCAGGAATCCAATCCCAAGGACGGTATGATAACCAATGCTGATGGCAACTTCGTTCGTAGCTGAATAACGCTCAGTTGCGTGCACCGGAAGTTTCCGGATGGAATATCTATCCCCGCCAATCACCACCAATCCCCTATTAATTTTAACGCCACATAGAAATAAGATTCAAGCGCGGAAGCTGAAGTTTGCTCGGATATGGCGCCAATAATATGGGGGATGGGGGAACTGCAATAAGATGTGATGACTGTGCCAACACTAGAATGTGGGACCTTGGGAGAAATACTGCGTCGAAAACGTCCGAAGTTTCCATTTATGATCTCTGAGGTTCATCGAGGACGTCTGTTGAAATTTTATGCCGTTTCCATGGAGAATGTGGAAGATTTTATCCGCGCTGCGTGGAATCCGGAACCGTCTGCCGAGGAAGGATGTGCAGGGCGTGCGTAGGGCTTCTTAAAGTAAGCTCTCGAGCCAGCTCTTGAACGTAATCGATGGTGAGGCGTGAGGACCCACAATAAAATAGGCTCATTGCCTGACCAAACATGTGCTTGTATGCTTGTTTTTAGTCAAAACAATGGCTTGGCTCAGGACATTAGCAAGCAAGCATTACTCAACGCTCGTTGATTCTGGTTGGCCACAGTTGGTTTCCCTGTGAAGACTGATGAACCAGTAAGATCATGGATCCTCCCCGGCGTTGTTGGTAGAACAGAATGGTTGGTTTAGGTGGCGAAGACGAGAGCAAATTTGGTGACCAGGCAGAGCGAGAACTCCACGGATCCACCCAATTATATCGCTGAGAAGTACTCGTCGGCGATCCAAGAATGTGCCAGCCGAAGCAAGTCAATTTTGCCCTCAGTATACCGTTTTTCGAAGCACCATCGTCCACTATCGAAATCCCAACTTATCGACTGTAGTCTGCGAATTGTCGAAACGCGCAGTCCGGGCTGCAGAGACAGCGACTTACATATATTGTTAAACCCGTCCACAGACGAGGGGTAGATGACAACGGCTGTGATAAAGATAGGAAGAAGTTAACGAAGGAGTTGAGGGGTAGATAGACTCACACTAAATACCTAGTCCCAGATAGCTTGAAAAAAACCCAGCAAGTACCTAAGTAGCGCAACTAAATTGGAGTCAGTTCGACGCTACGCCTATTCCAAAAGTATCATGAGCTGTTCTCCAAATTCCTCAGCACCTCTTACTCATTCTCTTATCGCCGGATCACCCCCACTGCCCGCCACTCACTAGCCTTATATGCTGGAGTGTACGGCAGCACCCCGCTGCCACGGCGACATCGGTTCATCTTTCCCCCGAGGTTAGACTCATAGTTACAATAGGGAGAAGGTGTGTATAGTGCTAAGTTTTCCTATAACAGGGATGAAACAAATAATACCGCAACGCAGAAGTTCTGCTCTTACTATAGCTCCAGCTTTCCATTCACGAGTATCACTCCATGCACCGCTCCACCGACATCTCCGTACGCCGCAAAAGCACTAAAACCCGTCAGCCGTCACAATCCGCTGATTTATGGCTAAATCCCAAGTTCCGAGCCGCAGGTATTAGTTATTAAAGAGCCGACCCTCCGACGCGTCGTGTAGTTATGGAGGCAAAAACATCGGACCTTCACGTGGTCAGTTTGAGAGGGGCTGCTCAAAGACATGTGTTTGGACTGGTGCTTCGTTCCTCAACACGAACTGGTGGCAGATGGCAATATATGTGATCTGTCTGTTTAACATTTAGGGCGGCAATCAGTATTTAGCTTCGGGGATAAATTAGATCCAGAAAGATATGCGCTGGTCTCAACTGCAGAATGCAACGTGGATAATCCATCAACCAATTACAGTGACAATCGCAGTTATGAGCGGGGAACCCTCAAGTTAGGTGGCACAGTTCCCTGAACCCAGGTGATGGGGTAAATTCAAAAATTGGTGAAGGATACCGGTCTTATACTGACATAAATTACCAAAACCTTCCTTGCAATACCGGTGCACCACACCTTCCTTACGACCATGTCGATCGCTTGCATTTATATTCATGCTGACAACTGTGTGGAGTAGAATTCTTACTCCGCGCCATCTTTCCACTGTTTCAGTAGTCAGCCTCGGCTTCAACCATAAAACTATATCCGGATCTGCGAGTTGCGAAAGAATCCTCCTCATTGAGTGTACTCAAGGTAGATATTCCCTTTCTTTCATCAGCATTTGAACATTCCGTATGAGGGAGGATCCTATAGATGCACAATAACTGATTCAAAGAACAGCTGTTATAGGAATGAAACCTGAGTTGGGTAGGCCAGGTCCGAATCGACCACAAAATCCTTTCAACGAAACTCCAGACGAAAATACACCACACTCTAGCAACCGAATGGGGTGGTTCCAATCATCCCTTCAGTTTTAGCTACCTTCAATACACCATCTGCGTAATCAATATTGCTGCCCGTTGGCTTCAGAAACAAAGAAGTAGCTTCGGCCCGTTATAGTGGAGGTAGAACTGTCAAGGACTATAACAGCAAGCTCTCCTGTTCTGTGGTGACATCCTCCCTTCTTTTAATACTGAGTATGAGACTGCTAAAGATGATGCATGGGGACATACACATTCAAGGATAACCTAGGCTGTCCCATCCCGCCCGCCGTAGCCCGCCGTGACGAGTCAACACCCACCGATCTCGAGATTTAACTTCGAATATCCACGGCCACCCCCTCCACCAATCCCTCCGTGGCAGCCACCAGCACTAATGTACGCCGGATTCGAAGCTGCAAGTTGAATATCGCTAGCCTTATCAATCAAGGCATCATCATATGAACGGGAGTGCGTAGCAAGTTACCTCCGTTTAGTTGAAATAATAGCGCTAGGCTCCGTGACTTTCGATGTTCTGGTGATGCTTGGCCTTTTTGTTGTAGTTTCGACAATAAAACTGAATGTTGATGCCCCGGTATAGGGTACCGGCACAGATTCCGTACCAAACTGCCGGAGAACATTGCACACGTTCGGGGGTAGCAGAGCCTGATAATCTCGACCGGATACAGAGAAATGCGAGGGTATTGGTTCGTTTTTTTGCGGCTGGAAATACGTATACGTAGCACAATGCGAATTTTCTGGGTTTCGGAGGTTTGGTCTGGAATGTGGCCCGCTTAACTGCTTCTTTGCCAGCATTGCATTATTAAAGCATGTCCCTTGATAATCGTTGAAGAGTTAGCATGTTGTCTTTCCGAAAGGTCGACAAATGTGTGCGGGGTCGCGGCTAACCACATTATGACAAATCAGTAAGACACAATATGTCCCTGGAGAAGTTTGATTCCGATGATGCAGTTTACCGATGGTTATCTGAATCGAAGGTTTAATGCTGCTGAAACACGGGAAGAGCAGCCTGAGCAAGCAAGCAAGAATGAGGAAGGATGCGCAAGCATAATGCAAACACTGTGGACAGCTGTTTGGCACCAGAAACCCACGACTACCAAAATGAGGGGAACTTACAGACATTCGAACAGCATGTGTACACGTGGAGTGATTGTTTTTTATGGAAAAGGAAGTGCTAAAGCTGATGAACATCTACTTCTATCAAGGGTACAAGCACCGTAGTACTCATGATATCATTGTAAAATAGGTCAGTTATACATTGGTGGATGCCTCATTTTCACTAGTACTTCTGTAGATCTTGATTCCTCAATTTTGCATCTGCTTCTGGGCACCCGAAATCCGAAAGGGTGTGAGGATCTATACGAACAGAGAGGCATAGATATTTATTGGACTATCTACTATCTTGAGTGTAGTAACATGAACAACGCAATGACACTACAATTCACCTAACCCTCGCCTTGTGTACTCTAAAATAAGGTAACAGCACAACCACTGACGTCAATCTCACCGCTACACATGGCACCACTCTTAATTTCTCTTGCTTGCAACTACCACCAACTTGACGACTCCAACATAAGGTGAATTAACGCTCAGACAACTAACTCTATGGCCCGATCGTCTACCTAAGAGTACCCACACAATTACCGGCATAACCTACTTGCCGTGTACTCGAGTATTTGTCTCGATGAGGCGCAGCAATCAACTACTGCGCGGCTGCCGCTCCTTACGAATTGCTTTTTCACCTGGTCGAGCTAGCAAAATCCGTTTTTGGTGAATCACATGCCACACGTGTTACTCATAGCTCACACAAGAGCATATTTAATATCCTCAGTCCGAGAAAACAGTATGATCAATGATTTCAGAATCTGCCTGCAGGATTAGGATAAGGAGCACTAGGGAAACTCGGTCTCGACAAACATGTGGTTCATATCTGCATCGGCCATCAAGTACGATATCGATTATTCACCGACTGCTTCGCCACCCTGCAAGATATTGCTTTTGTTTAGAACCAATGAGATTTTGGAGACTGCAGTCTTTAGCGACTAGGGTAACACGGAACACGTGGGCTTGAGAACTGGCTGTCTGATTTATTTTAGAGGTGTGATTTTTCTTCCAATTAATTTTTCAAGTTAATTTGAATTTGGTGGGACAAAAATATCAATGTAAAAAACCTGAGTGGTAATAAGTATATATCAAGTGCAGTAAATTCACTATTATGGTAAGTATTTTGGCGCATTTTATCAATAGGAGGACTTGGATGCCCATCCACCCGGATGGATCTTGATTGACTAAAGGCTGCAGACCCTAACTTTATGATTGGCTAAAAATCGATCACTCTGCAGTTACTAGGTCCAAATTAAAGATCTCTACAAACCCATGGGCAACGAGCTCAAGGGTATCAGACATGAACGATCTCATTCTTTTGATTGGTGATCGAGTGAATGGGTATCCGAGTGGCAACTACGAAACATGCAAGGAGGGATTTTCTATGTACTCGTGGTACAGAAAAGAACCGTATTTATTGAGTATTGACTTTCGCAGTGAGAACAAGGGGACAAGGCTAACTGAGAGTTACATGAAACAAGGGAGAATTGAGAACACCACTTATTTTTGAAAGCTTTACGGGGTGTTGGTCTCATCTGAAATAGGTAAACGCACGGATGGATTTTCACGTGCATTTTTTGACTCAATCTGTTAGGGTGCGAAAGGTACTTTGTCAAGGAGCACGACAATCTGGTTGAAAAGTCGAGAATAAATTTTAATTACTAAGTTGGATTATAGTGATTTTTCATGCCTCAGCCTTGGTGCAGCTCGCTTAAACTCTAAATCGCGGCAGAGATGATGTTATTCAGAATTTACATCAAAGCTACGACTCGCCCCAAAGAAGGCGGCGCGGCTGAAACATCTCTGCATATTATGGTGCAGCTGCATGAGCCTGGGCCCTAGCATGCCCTTGATACTAAATTCATAAACTCTGCCCATAGTCAATGACGTCTAACCTTCCAATCTATGCCTTCATGAAATATCTCTTCCTTAAAGGACCCAATTCTATAGTAATATAGGCGTGGTTGTTTCATACTCCATTGCGAAAATGAAGTAGTCAATGTCTCTTCACCGAATGACACCCCGATTTCAGCTACCCGGGCCATACCAGACGTTGCGCCTGCGGTGATAGCCCTAGTCTCAACCCGCACAGACAAGCGAGTCTAAGCCCAACGGACCACTCAGGAGCAGTTCATGTTGCCTGGCTGTTACCACCTGGAGAAAGTCCTTCCGGCGATCTGTTGCAGAACCGTTTGGTGGCTGCTCAACAGTTTATATATGAACGTCCGAGAGGTGTTCTTACAGACAGCATGCTTATGGCCTATACATGGCCGGCGGTAAGCGGGATTAGCTTATCGAAGCCCTAGGGACAGTGTTAAAGTTGCCGGCAGTTAATACGTGCAGATGCGACTGAGTCTGGCTCTAGATCTGCTAGATTTCTATCCGCTTTAAGGCGAATATGCGAATTGAAATAGCACGAACTGATACAACCCAAGGTTGGGTCCAACACCCACCATACTACTTGCATAGATTCTTTTCTCCGTTCTTTATAAACCACATAGCTCGAAACCTTTTGACGAGAATTATATGCGCAACGTCTTGCGAAACCATCAGTTATTCATTGCTAGGCTCGTCTTAATCAAGCTGCAGTAGCGAATGTCAATTCCCATTTTATAACTATAGAAGTGAAGAGAATTTTATATAGCCGAGATGTCTGGCCTAGTACCACATCCGACAGAATTGGAAAAAAGTTGTGCGATTTCCGACGTCGTAGGCCAAGAAAGTGATTGGCTTTGCGTGTAGTGTGTAGGGAGATAATTGCACGTGATAAACCCAATGCTCGCTAGCAAATGAATAATCCCTTTTTTTTCTTTTCTTTCTTTTTGTTCAACAAAAGCAAGGATTACTCCAGCCTCGTTTGTTCTTAAGAACAAGGCACACATCCAACCATGCCGCAAAGTTTATGATCATCATGCATGCGGTGAGATGCAGAGTAGTCCTATTGAATCACGGTGCTCCACATATTCACTTTACCCACTCTCCGCACAGTAATCGATACCCTTCCGCAGCCCCAAATGCGAGTTTGCAAAACAAGCTACCTATTCCGCAACCGAACCGGGGATGACAAGCAAGGCTAAAGGTGTAAGAACTCGCACGGATTCCTGTATTGATGGATGCTAGAGATGCACCTCATACATTTGTTCACTCATCCACAATTTTTAGCTGTATCCCTTTGCATCAACGTGAATTTTAGAGATAGATACTTAAAGAGCGGTGCCAACTCCTTTATTCGTAATATATAGCGTTAGAAGCGGAGTGAGGCTACAAGTACATATATCACTTAATTAGAAATCGTCAATATACATGCACTCGAAGTGACTGGCTTGTAGATACTATTCCACGTATCCCAAGTTACAAGCGGAACAAATTACTACAATGTTATCGACCGCCGACTTACGACAGCATCCCGCTACCCCACGTACACCAGCCCGTCCATTACACATATACTGTCCTAGTGAATAGTCCACACCGCGCAAGATATATCCATGAAGGAACAACGAACCCGCCAGAAACCTGAATACATCATACTGAGACCGTAATGTTCTCCTGATCCTTCTTCCTGCAGTCAACCAGCTAAACCAACATTAAACTGCGTGGATCAAATACGATACTTAGGTTATACGGCACTCTGCAGCTTCGTGCCGTTTCGAATTTCTGCCACCATTGGACGCATAATACTGCATCCTGCAATGCTCTAACCTTCTGCGGGACAGGACCAACACCTGGGGCTTATAACCAAAGTCTAAAGGTGACAGAGTAATTGCATTGTTATCAGGAGTACGTATGCGGAAGTAGGATCTGGACGGTAAGGGCTGCGTAGGTTTTAAATACTAACCAATACATGGCTAAGAATCACACAGATGGAGGGAAATTATGGGGGAAATCTAGCCACAGATATTAATAAACCTGTTTGTTTGTAATCATATTGTATTTGGCCGCTTCTCGAAACCAACAAGCAAAGTCGTGACCCCCTCCGCTACCCAAAAAAGCAATTTCATTCCCTATGAATAAACCTAGAACAAGCCTATACATCGAAAATTTCACCTTCGAGCTGCCGAGAAGTGAATCATCACATATCACTCATGCTATAAAAGGCGGTATTTTTACGAAACGAAGATACCCGAGCAATATGTATCGCTGACGCGTGAGGATATAAATTTATGGGAGGGCTCAGGCCATCACGCCCGTTATCTACAAGCAACAAGTGCAGGATCACCCCAGCCCCCCAACAAGCGCGGGGATGTATCAACCATCGGCAATCTTATCGCTCTTATGCTGTTTTTTTCAGTGGATGGTTTTTTGTTTTGTTTTAATCATACTGTATGCAAGAGTATGACAGTGCCGCTTCCCCCTCTCCGGATAACCCGGCTAGGTGGGGGAGATCTCCTCTTCAACCTTTACTCTCATTTTTCAGTGGATGGGGTCGTGAGCTCACATTTTATCTGTTTGCAATCGTAGTCTCGCGTTCGGCCGTTTGCGTCCACGTATCGTGATGCAATGTTTTTATAATCGTAGTTGAGTACCTGTACTTAGAGGTACCAAGTACTAAACACTTAAGTACTTACTAAGTATTTAAGGAAACTGGAGTTATATGCTGTTTTAATCCCAAATATAAAGAACTTAGGACGCTTATTGGGTTAGTTCAGTGAATCTAGATCTAGTAATTATGAAATCTACATACTATCCATCCCGAAGAAACTACGTGAGCTTGCACCCCATTGGGAAGGTTGGGCTCGTAATCATGCAAGACATACGCCTCGTGGAAGCATTGGCGGAGCAGTAAAACTCATGAAAAAGAGATGCTGTTGTTTATATATAACATACAAAATCGAATTTCTAAACCACTTCAGGTTACCGCCAAGGGCACCCACAACGGCTTCAACAGAATCAGAAGCTTCCTGCAACTCTCATATTTTGTCAGGGATTTGGTTTTGTTTAGTTATTGATATACCGAGGTATTACGGCAATTGGACGGCTATTAAACCGGATTCCTCGCTACCGAGGGCAGTCTATATATATACTTAGAATTGTAAACAAAGCCGGCGTCAGGACAACCAAAGTATGAGACATCAATTATGATTCATTCGGATGGACTCGGTTTGGATTTCGTGCATCAGCACTAGTTGCGAGAGTCGAGTTCGGAATAGTCTCTTTCCCGGCTTCACGCACTGGGAAAGTGACGTTCGGATGACAACCTGTAACTTGAAGTTACTATAAAAAGTTCGAGTCTAAGGTCGATTCGTGGCTTTGGTGCTAATTTGTATGTTCGGTAACCATTGAATTATAGCCGAAAAGTTGTCCAAAACCATGGGTTTCCTCTTTTACCTCCTAAGATGGAAAATCGAAAACACAATTACAAAAGCTCCTTAAGCGCCCAATTCCGGTATTGGAGGACAGTTCCAGGACAGCCGAACGCTCCCACTCACCAAAATATGACTTCATGGTTTTGGATTTCACAACTGCTCTCACCGGCGTAAATTAGTTTTGTAAGCCACACTCGGACATCCGAACGTGCTCTAACTACTGACCGCCATTCTGGGTACATATGAGGCTGAATGTTTTGTTCTCTTCACTTCTTGCCTCGAAGGCGATATACCAGGCCTTCCCTCCCTCAGTGCGAACAGCTACAGTACATAACTGCAAGCAATGTGACACTAAAAGCTCTTACTGTTCCCAAGCGGCTAAACGAGCGCGGCTTGACAGAAGCCTGGCCAGGTTAAGAATTTTTGGCTTTTTTGCACCGGGCCGGCAAATATAAGTTAGCACTGGCATCCGTGTGTGCTACGGGGATTTGCAATTACCTGTCATGAACAGTACGTCGTGCTTCAGCTGCTATCCACTTCTCCATATCATTTTCTCCGTGAGGTATCGACATCCATGTAACTGCTTCTACATTCAGGAAGATACGTATATATGTACAGAAATCTTGTCAGGCTAAGTAATTCGGTGTTACCGATTCATTATTAGAAGTGGTCTGCATCAGGATAGGAATCATAATACACTTCCTCATAATATACGTAAGGAAACAGGGTGTAGGGGATACAGACTTCAAAATCGCCAGTCGAGTGGATACCACGACGGAACTCGTCGGCTTGGTATATATGTTCCGTACCATTGGCAAACTCAGCGGTTCGCGAACTGCGGAGAAAACTTTGCAGTCTAGTTTACGAACTGGCAAGCGCTTACAAACCGGTCCCCATCCGCGGTCGTTAATCTCCCGAGGTTTATTACACAATAAAACCAATCTCACTTACAATATTACTTGAGTATATAAACCGGTGGATTGTTAGCCACGGAGTGGGTCACAGTGGTCATCTTCCAGCAAATTTATTAATTACGGCTATTGTTAATAACCTCTCCAGCTAAAAACTTTGCAGGGTCGCAGACGGGCTGTCAAATTGCAACCCATCCCTAGGCCGCGGTCTGGACTGTTCCAGGTTGCGAGTTGTCACGGATTGTGTACCGTACGGAGCAGACATGTGGTGGGAAGAGGAACGGCAGAAAGCTACCACACCACTGGAGTTGGGTGCGCTGAGGAAGAGTTCTGGGAGCTATTATATGTTACTTTGGTGTCATTTTGGGTGCAGACTTTGGAGTGGAGATTTTGCTGAGCGATGCGGGATGGGTTAAGAGCATTCGATTAAAGATGATATATTCCAATTATCAGCGCCAATTGTGACTGCTGATGTCCGAACGGGCTTGGGGGTGGGTGCCTGCCTTAGATACCTATACCCAGATAAAGTTCACCGAGGCACCCGATGATATGGCTGGAGTAGCCGGTACTAGCGTCCGCACCATACCAAGTATAAAAGTCATTATGACAGTGAGTGCAGTAAAGTTTCCCAACGAGTAAAAAGTGCAGGGACACTGTATGCCACAGCCAAAAGTTTATGCCACAAACTACACACAACCGAGCTTGCGAGGTTTGAGAGAATCCAGACTACAAACTACACTCACTTCAGTTTTAGAGCTTTTACTAATATGGTGATTGTAGCATTAGCTTTGATGCTGTGCAATACAAAAGCCTAAGAGTCTGTTTTCCTCTCAATATTTTCACATGCAATTCAACCAACCTAGTTTTCGGCATCCACAAGTACTGTAGTGATCGTAGAGGCGCAGAAAAATGACGTACTTCTAAATCATACGCGCTATCTGACCTAATAGTTTGATACATTCAAGCTCTACCTTGGTGACGGTTCCAAGTACACATCAAGCAGAAACCCTAGGCCGCACAATCACAGCTCTATCAGCACAACCGGCAGCAGCATAACCGCCTTCAGTAGCACAACGGTTTTGAGCACCGCCTTCAGCAGCACTACGGTCCATATCCGCACATTCCCATTGCCTGCTACCAAGAAGCGAACTTTGTGACCCTCCTCTACCAGCGCTCCCAAGATGAGCCGAAGCGAGTGACTGGTTGTATCGCTGAGTGTTTCCAGACTGTTGCAAGAGACCTTTATGCAAGTGCGCAGACACTTGCGCGGCAATGAGGTGCTCGTGCGACAGGCGATGAACTCGCTGTAGATCATTTCAGGGAATACCTTAACTATCCCACCCGAGTGAACAGTTACGACGAATTCTGGCTGGCTCTTGTGGGTTTGAAGCCTGGCCCAGTTAACCTAGCGAGGCAGAATTATGAGGTCGCTATGACGAGACTGCCCGCTTCGACCCAAGCTATCCTCACCAAGGCCATAGAAGATGTGGCATCGGTCATGATTTGTGCGCGCGGGAACCTGGTTACGCATCGCCTAGCAATGCCAATACTCCCTGGATATCGGCAAAATATGGTGGTGCACCAAGCGATGCCGATACTTCCAAAACGGAACTAGCAGCATCAAAATGCCCCAACTCTGCCAGGGCCAAAAGCAGAGACAGGCGATGATGACATCAAGTCGTCAGTTGCCGCGAGCAATCTCTCTTCTGGATGCAACAGCGCTTGCGGCCTTAGCGCAAAGTCTATTAACTGGCCAACGCAGAGACTAGACGGCGCCCGAGAAGAGAGGTAATCCGGATAGTCGGAGAGCTCAGAAGAAGCAGGTGGAGAGGAATCATGAGAAGGGAAGCCATCCGGATTGACGGAGGGGCTAGATGACGCGAACTGAGCTGGTTCTTGAGAAAGGAGGTTATTAGGAGAGTTGGAGAGGCTAGACGAGATTGCGCGTACCGACATGGGCGCCGTAGGTTGAAACATGAAAGTATGTAGGGTTCTGGGGTAAATTGTAGTGAAAGGGAATTTTGGTGGTTGTGGTAGCGATGATGGTGGTGTCGCGCAAAGGTACCACATTTCCCGGGGCACTCCGGCATCCCTGGGAACGAAGAAGCAGACCGTCAGGCGAATTTAGCCCGAGATGCAAGCGGAAGCACTGTGATAGAACGGCCATACACCTCGGCCTCGAACAGGGCTAGACGAATCTCCGAGGGAAGATCAGCAGCCAAGACGAAGTGGGAAGCCGACAAGTGCAGCAAGCACTTCGGCTACAGACTCAAGGGCAAGGTGGGGACCAAGAGGCCTATCCCAATGACAAGCGCGAAATCGCTGGCCGCCAGGTTCTACCGACTAAAGTCCGGGCATGCACCCACTGGAGTCTACTTAAAATGGTTCGGCCATTGAGAGGACGACAAATGCTGGTGGTGCGGCGGCGGAGGCAGGACGGCGGCCCAGACGCGGTGATGGACTTCCTGGCGGCCACTGAAGTCGGGAAGTTCCCGCCCAAATGAAACGAAATGGCGGTATGGAGCGGGCGCAGAGCCCAGGTGCGGAGGGGGCGGCGATAATGGGGTTATACCCCTCTTCCTTCCTTTCTTTCTTTCTCTCTTTCTCTTTATCTTTCTTTTGTCAGCGGGGACGAAGGGTAACGGGGGGGGAGCTCCGCCATCTAGCCGGCTCGCCCGGAGGCGGAGGGGGTTATTAAGGTCCTGTCATACTCTAATTAGAGTGAATACAGTATGATTAAACAACAACAACAAGGTACCACATTAACACGTGGATTATTATTAGGCCCAGCGATTATCCGGAACTAGTCAATCGTTTGGCGCTTTGTTGGAGGTGTAAACGCCATCAGACTACTACACGGACATCTTGCAGCCATAGTCGTATCCATCGAAAACAAATCTTGGATTAGACTGTTGTCGATGCTTCCATCGCACAGACATATCATCTTCCAGGACTCTTCCTGTTTCTCTCGCCAAAAGAACGGTATGCGCCAGCTGCGCGTGACATGGAATTGGTGGAAGAGGGTGAGGACCAAGATGAGGCAGCAATGGATACAATCCTTACACCGTCAAGGGTTTCTGAAGAAGTAGAGGGCCACAATCCAGAGGATTCTGCCCCAATTCTATTCCATTCACCTTCAATCATTTCTGGAGAAATGGAAAGTTACGATATTGAGGACACTGCCTCTCGCTCACCGCAAAGGATTTTTAAGGGGAAAGACAGGCTTGAACAAATACCTGATATAATCTCCCCACCTGTAGGGGTGGATAAGCATGTATTAGTCAAAGGCCTATTGTGGATCTATTTGGTGAATTGGGGTACGAATTGTCGCTGGAGCCGGTGGATACGCTGCTCCGGTCCATTCTGGCCTGGGAACTTACGAGGCATAAAAGTAGCTGGGCAGTCAATGATCGGGCGCTACTATATCAACTAGCGTTATGAGCAGGTCTTTTTGGTCTGATCACGGAGGTCAATAGTTACGGACCAACGGCGGCAATCTGTTATACTCGCTGCCTTTAATTCTACAGCCACATGATCTCAGTACACTTTGCTGCAACCACAAAAGCGAAACAGCACACTGGAAAATGACATAACCCGCAATCCCTTTCGCGCATCAGGAGAGCAGTTTGTAACATGAATTAGACACCCACACATGGGATAATTAGAGAAGCGAATCTAACTGAAGCGGGAAAGAACGAACTATTGCGCTTCGATAATAGAAAAGTTCACCAAAAAGTGTAGTCCAGTTGCACACAAAACTAGAGAAGAATTAAAAACGCTAGGAATTATAGTCATCTGCCCGTTAGCGCCCCGCACAAGTGGAATGAGTATCCATTCCGCATAGACACGGATATACGCTCTATACCAGACTAAAGTCCGAATAAGAGCTACCTAGGTACCACTTCTCCCAAGGAGCAGTCAAGTACCGTATAGCTCTTGAAATCAGGGGTGAAGATGGCCTGATAAAAGTCTTTATCGTCTATTGGATCCGTCAGCAATGAATCTGAAAGTGTACTGCGTAAGACCTCTCACTAGTCCTAGCCCTCGGACGAGAAGTCCGAAAACCCAGCACAATATACTCATTAATGATCCCCCATCCATGATACTTCCCACCAGGATAGAACCGGCTCAAGTGCTGCTACATATGATCGCCATCGATTCGATCTTCAATGCTTCGATAGATGGTGACCCGAACGACGAAAACATTACAACAAACGGCCCACGATCGACACCTGGTTGTGCCTGGGTCTTGATAAACTCCAGCCAGAAGGCCTTTCCTCATAGCTCTGCTGGGTTTCGTCAATCACTGCCACAACATTGGATCGATTCATAATCTCGGTAGCGTGGAATGGCAAGTAGTTGGCGATGTAGTGAAGCCATTGCGGCTGTGGTACACTATCTGGTATCGAAGTCCAAGTAACGAAGACCGGTAGGTACCATCTGCAGAAGGTTCGTGCGGAAGTGCTCACGGGCTGTGGCAGTCAGTAGAACCCATCAGGATAGGTTAAATACCAGACTGGGAGGAGGATCCTGTGCACTCAAATGATTATCAAGGCGATGATTGCACTTCTTGCACAAAGACGTGGAAGCGTAGGAATGTCATATAAGCTTCCAGTACAAGGACAAGGAGCGTCGAGCATGCTAATGGGCACTTCAAAAGTGCATGAGCCAGACATGACTAGTAATGAGGGTGAAGTGGTAATGGGTGGAGCGGGGAGAGATGATGTGGGCGGGTGGCGAGGAAAAAGGGAGCTAACTAAAGAGAACGTTATTGTGGGTGCCGACTTCGGAGGTCGAGCGCTGCTCGCAGAGATCGAGTAGTGCTGCGAATCGTTGGATTTTGTAGTAGCGAAATCAATAGGATGTGCTAGATGCACCTACTTAAGTAGGTAAGCTTCTGGCAGCTACATATTGCCAAAATTCTGAGGCTCAAAACTTCCCTCCGTGAGCCGCGCTTACCACGATGACGTTGTTGTGAGGCTCAACTCGGGTGACAGCCGTCGTTCCACCAAATTCTCCTTCCACCCTCATCACCCTACTCCACCCTCCACCCTCCACCTTCCACTCTCCACCTTCCACCCTCCGCCCTCCGCCCTTTGCCCTCCGCCCTCCGCCCTCCACCCTCCGCCTTAATGTGCCCAGCACGAGAAGCAACCTAATGTTTTCAATGCTTTAATAACGACCACGTCGATTTTTGCACATTGCCGCCTATCATCCGTTGGAGGTCGAGTCGCCGAAATCATGCTGCATCGAGTCATCCTGACTCTTCATCCAGTTATACTGTTCAACCGGCCACGTCTGGTGGTCATTTGGTATGTTATCTCCGCCCTCTGACTTTTGGAGTCCTGCCTGCTTGCTGCGGCCTGAAGTCCTTGTTCCTCAACTTGGAGATCCATTTTTGCTGATGGTTCCTAGACAATACCCCCACCCTTCACCGGCATAGGAGCCAACTGGAAGCCCGACTCCCCACACTTCACCGTCGATGTCTTTGTCGGATGCGGAACAAAATCTATTCACGTCTATGTTGATAGAGTGTTATGACCCGAGAAGGCGATCACTATGACACATTTTAACGATACAGATGCGGATGTCAAAGCGCAAGGGCTTATCGGGATGTCGAGTTATGCCTGAACGCAGCTGGATTTGTTGTCTCGCTGCAGGCTTGGTGAAAGTGTATCTGGGCACAAAATGGCTGGAGGGCAAAGGCCGCATTACATCAGGTATGGATACTTTTGTTATTTTGGACTTTCGTAGCCGGTGCTGATATTGATTTCAAGTGAAGCTGTTTGCTTTTTGGACTTCTTTGATCATTTTCATATCCAAATATCCACTCAACTTCTGCATGTTCTCTCGGTATGGGTTATTACATTGTGCGGAATTGGAGAGGGAGAGGTGGATTCTTTAGCGTGACTTGGTGGCACTACTGCCATTGCCGTTCTTCTGTCAATATTCATACACTAGCAGTAAATGGCCGTCAAGAATATGCATCAAACAGCCTCAGATGATTGCGGTGTGTGCATCGTTTAAGAAAGAAACCGAAAAGAGACGGGAGCCAAACTACTCATTGGTCATCACCCGTTGGTGAATTCCTGCCAAGTGAAACTGAAACCCATTGGCAAACAGTTCTCAATCGACACAACCACTCCCACTCCACGACTAACGATATCTCGTAATACACTACAGCTTACCGATGGTACGACAATCATTCCCTTCACGACTCCGGAGTCATTTTCAACATTCCGATATCGAACCGATCTTCGGAGCCATTGTGCAGCATTACTGCGGCGCTGTCAAAGCACAACAATTCGCCACACTTTGATCGGTCTTGGGTTCTAGAGGCCAGGTATGACAAAGTTTGCGTTATTACATCTAGTACAGATGGACACCACTGAGGAACCGGCAGTAGCTGCGCCGGAGTTGATAGATGTGAATGACGCCGGCGTTGATTGACTACGCTTGTCGGATATATCGCTCTGGTACGTTTCTCTTGCTTGATGTCCCGTACGCGCCCTCACCGTTTTGCGAGTAATGCTTCACAGCTCAATGGCTAATTGTATGTAGGTTAAGCCAAAGGGCCGCATCGTTCATGTTGACACAGCACTGACGAGAGTAATGATAGGACCGGCCTGGGGGCCCGTAGTCAACAAGAGCTAAAGCACCCTGTTTTCTCCTCCTTGACGTCACCATTCCTTTCCCGTCGTATGCTCTGAAATAAGGCGTGGACAGTTCTTCCAGCGCTCGCGTGTTGTCCTATGTTGATGCATTACTACACTTCACATACAATACAAGCTACGCCGAACCCGCCCTCCTCTCTCTAAACTCCGCGTATTCCAACAGCATGCTCCTTTAAATCGCCGCACCGCTGACTGAGGAGCTAGTAAAGAAGGATCGCAACTCTCCCCCCATCACTCTATAACACGACTCTCCTCTGAACAACAAAACTCCGCCACACAACCATGAATTTAGCCGCTGGTGCCGCTGCTGCGTGGGCACGCTTTTGTACGAAGGGACAGTTGGCACCACCACCTCCTCCCCCTCTTGTAGTGTTCGGCACGAGACGAGACGAGACGAGATTTCAGAAAATCTCTCAGTCCCGGCGGTAGGCCCAGGATATCCCGTCCATATATTCTGGACATTGGCACATGGTTTATCATACTGCTCCTTGCTAGTCTTCCTCATCAACGCTCTCCTGCTCTAGTAGCGTCAATGTCACCAATTTCTGAGGCTCTAGAGGATATGTGAAGGTTCAGTGCAAAGAAAATATGGAGGACTGACCTTTCGTCAGTTGCTCCTGGCCGAAGAACTGGCTATGAGTCATACTCACAGAGTCCCGAGCTGTCCCGGACTTCTCAGAAACTGACCTGGGGACATCACGTCCCGTGACAGCTAGAGTCCCGTTGGTCCCGAGATATCTTGTCCCGTGCTGAATACTATCTTATTCTTCCCGCGGCTCGACCCCAACCCCAACCAGGTCTCGTACTGTGGCCGCACCCCCCACAGGTAGTGTACTATGAAGGTACGGCACGGCTCCCTCTTATCCTCCCTGTCTTCACCCAATGGCGGGATAAATTTAACAACGTGATAAACAATAGGAGGGTTCAAATCTCCCCCCCCCCCGCCAAGCTACTCATTGTACGATCTCTGTAGAATAATTCAAATCTTCAGGTGCACATTTAGGCTGTCATAGGGAAGTAGGGGGCTTGAATGGGATGCTCAGGCATCGAGGCAAGATCAGGACATCTTATGTGAGCCATGGGCCTGACTATATACTGATGGCGCGTGGGTGTCCCGCGATGCTGGTATGATTCAAAACAAAAACATTCAGGCTGTCTCTAGGTTTGCTATAAGATAATAGCTGCGATGAGGGGGCCTCTTCGAAGCATCGCGATACTATCCGCCGTACATGATACCACCTACGAACTGCAAATTGACTTCTACATCGCCGATGCCAATCACATCATCAGGGCTAACGGCCGCTCCACGTTACACATGTATCATCCCGAGCAAGCGCTATATCGACCTCGATGTATCTATTGGGCGTGTTACGACTACCAGGAAAATATATCAGACTTCTACTAGGCATTTTACTCGTCCACAGAGGCTATGGCTGTGATCAGATAAGTAACTCTCTTCGCACAAGCCCGCAAAGGCTGCTAGCTCTACCGATTTCTCAATAGTATGTTCATTATTGTCTAGGCCTCAGGAATGTCTAATACGGCGGTCACCTAAATTATTTCGAAAGTGCCTAGGGGTGCTTATGCTGAGGTCCAATCAGCGAGGACCCTATGCTGATTAGAATTTTTGTTCAGCAGATGATGGTGGCGCTAACAAAGTCAGATGGCAGCGTAGCAGCCATTGGTCCCGGATTTGACCGGAGGCCCAATGTGTATGTGGTACACTTTTGCGGCGACGCCCTGGACCTCAACTCTGAGCATGGCATTCAACTGTACATCCCGACAAGTGGAACCACAAGGCCGTAGATGCGGTCATGTCGTATCTAGGAAAAAAAGCCTTCCGCGTCGAAGGCCACACGCAGTATCACGAAGAAGCCACCAGCACTAGCACCTCCTAGGACAATTATTCTCGAACAATTGCGGATTTCTATTCTGACTGAAGCGAAGTTTTTCGGCGGTCGGTAAAAATGGAAGCGTCAGCTTGACAGTTTCGATGTTGAGGTACAATTCCTTTGGATCTAGGAAACCCCGCCCAAGAGCCTACAGTTATCCAGGTACCGACCGGAATTAAGATTTTCCACAAATCCCAGAAAGTGTTCCATCTCGCGTATACTTCGCCCCAGAGATCGACAAGAGGCTCAAGCAGGCTCACCAGGCCGTACAAGCGCAAGCGCAGCCGCAACGATCAACTACTCAGTGGATCCTAAGACCTTCGAAGCACTGATTGCAGGTAGTGGGTTATCGACTGACATATTTAGTTTCATCAGGGAATGGTTCAAATGCTACTGGGTGTCTTGCCCTAGCACTCGTACCTGCACACGCAGTAGTCTTTTCTTCTTCGTTTCAATTTTAAAATGTTTGTAGTCGTGCTTTCACTTTACAGTACTCTACATGCACATGCTAGTACTTACTCTGCCAACAATTAGACTTGATGTAGCTTTTATAACTAGTATAAGACAGTTTCGACTGCTCTTTTTAAGCTCACTCTATACACATATACTTCCTTTGATATTGTAACTGAGCCGATAGTAATAGCGTTGCGAAACTGGTACATCGACCCAATATCGAGGTGATTCACGGTGACTAGCCCCATTGAAAGTATCATGGGCTCCACTGCTCTCCGCTGTTCCTTCACATTTGTCTAGATCTTTACTCTCCGAACTACTAGTATGGATGAACAAATTTAGAGCCCATGTGTCTAATCGCGCTAGCTAAGAGAAGACTAAGAATTTCTTCTCGTCTACAGGCATACGTACCCACAACCTATTGTTACAAAGACATATGAAATAACACCTGTGCCCGTCACTTTGATATCAGGAGAGGATCTCAAGGCTGTGGACAGCGTTATCAGCTTCGCGAATTTCCGGCAAAAGCTTCAAGCTTTCACCAGTATGAGGACTTGAAATTGCATGATACCTTTAGGCGCGAATTGGAAAACGCGGGATAGTTCCCGCTTTGTAAAGGACAAACGCGGCTCACTTTTAGTTGAACATTACGTTCAGCTTTCAGCGTTTGAGCTTTCGAGGGGTTAGTGCGCAGAGAGACTATCAATCACTTTCCCATCGCGGAGATTTACGCAGGCTGCGTTTTGCACCTTCCAGCGTTCCAGATTTTGTAACAAGATGATATCATGCTTTCGCAGAGTATGTACTCGAGCTTTGAGCTCCGGTATTTCGGGATAAACTAGTAGTAATCGTGTAGACAGGAAACTATCTACCCGTGCAAAACCAAGCAAAATCGAGGGGAGCTCCGCCATCTAGCCGGCTAGCCCGGAGGCGGAGGGGATGTCAGGTCCTGTCATACTCTAGTAAGAGTGAATACAGTATGAATAAACAACAACAACCAAGCAAAATCTACAGTACCCGAGGTTCCCGCCTAGTCACCCATTGCAGTTTTAACTGAGCGATACAATTCTTAAATAAGCTGAGCTGACGGGAAGCCTTGCTTTCATGTTTCTATGACCGTAGCTGTTTGGCTACTTGATCATGGTCATACACTATGACTCGATTCCAACGAAGTACCTAATGCTGATCACAAAAACAGAGAGAAAGATCAAGAAACGTATGTGTGAAAGCACCAAAAAGCTTGCTTTCAATTAGCTTTAAGTTATTTATACAAAGCTTTAGACAATAGCCCATGACAGGACAACGACTATTCAAAACCTTGACTAGGGAATAAGGAACGCCATTAAGCCCATTTAAAAAGAATAATTTTTAATCTATAGTTCCTTACATGATTGTTCGTGATTTACGAACGTTATCAAGAAACATTGGAATTCGAATTCATATGTTTGGCAGATGTGAACCATCTCATGGCCAATACTATGCTTACACGGTGTGGGGGGTCTTTGAGTGGGACAGTGACCAGATGAAGCTTTTTGTATGTAGAACAGACCAGTGTGGTCAGGGATGGGAGACAGTTCGTGAGATAGACTGTAAATGTTGTGAACCGGCGACCGCAGTTCGCAAACCGAAATGGTTGTCCATGGTACGGAACATATATGAATTTTGATCTCATGAGTTTATTATATTACTCTACCATGATTTTTCTGAGGAGAGGCCTGTTGATTTCATTACCACTGGATCTGTGGATCTACCTTTGAATATCTTAAGTCATTTATGTTTGGTTGGTTTGGATTACTAGCAGTAAATTCTTTGGTTCCAACTCGAGATTGTGCTTAAATCTGCTCTCATGCCCAGACTTTTTCGCCTCGCTCGCAAGGCACAAAGTGAACCCGGAAAGTCTGGTATACGAGAGCAGCTTAAATCGAGATTCGCAAGGGAAAAGTTGCTGATCTTGTTGATATCCTGTTACATCGCGAAATCTAATTGGTGGTCTCGACCGAGCTCGAGTTGGGACCAAATACTCTAGGGTGACATGTAGTTTTGGTTCTTTAAGTACCCCGAATTTGTAATATGCCGTGGATCATGACTGCAAACGTACTATGACAGAAAAAAAAACATACAACATCACCATAACCACTACTGCTGCAATGGCTTGCATGCGGTAAAGACTGCGGGCAGTGCATATATTGTGCACAACCTACCCTGTGGCCATGACTGAAGCGTTCCCCAAGCAGAAAAAAGTTCGAGTGAACCACCCCCTCCCGACTGCTCGGCACTCCACCAACTATCTTTACAGCGGGGGGGTGTAAAGGTTGATGTTGTTTTGGCGGGGGGTTTTTTTGGGGAAGAAGGCTCGCGACTTTGCTTTTGTTTCTTTGTGCTACAGGAGAAGCAGGGAGGAAATATGTTGGGTATATGCCATGGCCGCAAGCGGCCTAATGCAATATGATTACAAACAAACTATGTTTACAGCAAGTAACAGCACAATATTACGAGTGAGGATGGATGACACTGTCGGAATATGACTTGCTAAGGGTTCAGCTATGGCGCACAAGATATACCGCTGGATCACACAACAGTTTCACTTTCTCTGTATAGCTTGGCCCATATCGACACCTGGGGTTGCGTAGCCGCAGCCCCCCTTTTGGTTGTGTGTCATGTATATCGATCCTGGCCCGCAAAGAGCTATAGCTTTGGAAGATACGTCCAATGGTGACAAGAAAGGTGTTAGCTGCAGAATACTGCATAACTCTCGTATTCAGTTCCGGTGGTTTATTGAATAGTGATATTGGCACCGCTTTGTTGATTGTGGAAGAAGGGGCCAAAGAGCCAGAAGAATACCATGGCCTCCCAGTACAGTGCATGTGATAAGCTTGGGGGCATTATACTTAGAGGAGCTTCAGATTTCTAGTGGATTTGTTGTCTGTCACCGAAGTATTCATAGTGCGGGGTATTTACGTTCTACTGTGTGGAGGGGCCAGAGTCATGGAAAACTAGCGATCATAGCAGGCTGTCCACTGAGGTGGCTGGGCCACTGGCCTATACGAAGACATCCGAGTTCTGCAATGCAAGCTTATGCTAGTAAGATTCGGGCGCACACTTAAATATGTTGATTTTGAAAGTGGTAAGATGATTGGATTTGAGTGTAATATGTTCTAACAGTGTCTGGTTATTTGTAGAGCCTAGGTGGCAGATGCAACCCCGCTGTCAGCCTTTTATTTGCTAAAGTTGCGTGGAAGCTTAGCACGGCTGAGAGTGAACAAATGATATCAATCGATCTGGTGTCCTGCGACTCTACAAAGAACCTGGATACCGTCAGCTTTACCGTATGTGCTTGAGGCCTCACACCACATCCCGCTAAACGGGGTGTTATGAACAACGACGTTTGGCACCAATCTTCAAGTGTCTATGGCAAGTGCAGAAGTATTATATTGCAAACGAATACAGTTGATTTTAAGGTCAGATCTTGCAACCATCTCAGCCTTTCTGTTAGCAAATCCCTAGGTTTTTAGAAAAGGCAGCTTGTCCCGAATTTTCATGTGCTTTCGGGACTACGCTATATCACTTCTTGATTGGCCTATGCTAGAAAACCGGCCCCCAACTCCTCCCTGGAGGAAGGACTGAGGATGAGCTTGCGATTAGCTGTATTCTAGGAGTGCAGCAAAGAGCGGGAAGCTGAGCGGAGATGTGTTGATTTGTGATTTAACAGAGCTTGCTGTACTGCTGCTTACCTGCTTGTGCATGCATAAGCCGAGACCAGATTTGGTTGGATGTCAACAGTAATAGGCTGGAGTAAAATCCTTTGTGTTCGTTACACAATAAAAAGAAATACCCTTCAAGTATTGTCACGTGCTATAGGGTTAGGTAGTGGCTTATTATTAGTTGTTACATAGTCCGGCTACTTTTCATATGTATGGATCACCGTGGCTCAATCAGGACTAAGGTTTCGAGGTAGGTATGATCAAGATGCGACAGCGAGACAAGAAGTGCTCGTCGAGACTGAAGCTAACTGCAGATAAATAGAAGACGTGTTTTCAATTGCTAATATAAGTTGCACGTCCTACAAAGGAACGGGTTGAAGCAGATACGGTAATCTGAACAATGAGTTTTTAACCGCCGACGGCTCACAGCAATCTTCACTCTAAGCCTTCAATAAGCCAATTGTATTGGCTGCCGTACCACGTATCGGATGCATGAATCCAGCAGAGCTTCAGGGACACTGCAGCAGGCTAGGTTCGTCGATGGTTTAGGCTGGAGGGGCGTTTTTGAAATAGTTTTCGCGTTGCAACTTTGAGTAACACCTCGTTGATTGGAATAAGGACTGTTGAGCACCCACTAAACGATTCTGAGCAGGACTGCTGGAAGGATCTCTCCCCCCCAAGACGGTTCCTGAACGGTTTGCATGTGCGGGTTGACGCCGGAGGTATTCTGTCGGCGCAACCTCCGTATGGTGCATACAGGTAACTCGAGAGACAAGGGCCTGGGACTTCGACCACGTATAACTCGGCTTTCCAATGAAGAATCTAACAACTCCTTGGAGTAGGAGCAAATAACACTCTATATTGCTACAGAAAATGAGATTCCAGGTGAAGCTTCAAGGGACTAATTGCTTTTTGAAGGCCAGGTATAGGCTGCGGATCAGAATATCGGACTGCAATCCAGACCGTGGGGGAGTTTAGGAGCGTACCGGCGTCCAGGGTATGACCGGCTGCATGCGTTTCAGCCGGATATTCAAATCAATGCGGCAAATATAGGTCGTGTATGACGAATATTATCATTACCGGCAGTTACTCACCGACTGCTCCACCAATGTTGATCGAAGACAGCTGTACTCGTAGCCGCTTTGTTACCGGTAATAACTCTAGCTCTGGATGACAAGATCTTGCCGCACGATCTGGAGTTTAGCGAGCTGCAGCAATCCGCATCGGGTGCAAGGATGAAGCAACCACTCAGCATTGGAGGAAAGTATACCAATGCAGGCTACGTACAGCCATCGGGAGCTTTAATCGGGAATTCAAGCGACTTTACCGTGCAAAGGAAAGTGTCGCCCACAAGAGGGAAGGTGCTGCATATGCATGTGTGAGATGATGGTGGGTTAGCTTTCTATTGGGCAATGGTTAACTCCCTGTGCTGATGAGTTGTACAGAGCAGTCTCAGCGAAAGTGGGAATACAGCCGGTAGAGTGAAAGACTGAGAACAGAGTGAAGGTTGTTGCTGTCCTGCTTGCTCCTGAGAAGTATACTCATTCTGAACAGCAGAGGACTCGGTTCAGTAGAGCAACAGAGAACTTGGTAAGGGGACGACGGGTAGCAGGAGTGGAACCCCGCCATCTAGCCGGCCAGCCCGGAGGCGGGGGGGGATTAAGGGGCTGTCATACTCTAAGTAGAGTGAATACAGTATGATTAAAACAAAAAAAAAACAGAGAACTTGGTTCAGTAGAGCAGCAGCAGCACAGCCTAGATAATAATCATGGTACAGAGCGATGACATGAGCTACAAACAGCAGTGTCAGATTAAAGCATTGCATGATATTGCAAAGTAGTCTTTAAAGTAAGTGTGATTGGTTAGCAAGAGGGAGTGGGTGCTAATAGAAGTTGGTAGGCAAATCTCCATTGTGCAGAACATTCCAATCAGTGCTGTTCACTGTATTTGCAGCCTTCCTGCTACTCTATAGAAGTTCTGGAGTGGAAGGAAGAAGATTATTAATATACCAACCTGGAAAAATCTTGTTAGTATCGTAATACAGGATGCCTATCATTGTTGTCTTGCATACACAGAAGTTGCAAAGATTATAGAAGTTAAAGTAAGTAAAAAAACTCTTTGTGCTGCCTTTGCAGCAAAAGGTTATGGCCACTGTTCAGCCCACAAAAAGCCATATGTTACATTGATGACAAAGCTTATATGACTTCGATTTGCAGAGCAGCATCAATATTGGGCATGAGATATATGGTGAAGGTAAGTTGTCAAGGCCTAAAGATACAGAGATTAATATATCAATAGTATAATGGCTAATAGTAAAGCTACAGTAGAGTTATATAGACTGATGAATATTATATTTGGCTTGGTGAAATTCCAGGAAAAGTGTTTGTCACTTATCAAGTAGGAGAAGAATGGCTTGATGAGTGTCTTCTTTTCAAATTTAAAAAAAAAACTCAATTATGGTATGGGGTGGAACAATTGGCAACACAGATACGATAGTATTAGTACTTGGGGAGAAGAATAATTAGGGAACAATTACAGCTCAGATTAATATCGACAATATCCTTCAGACTACTCTTGGGCCATTTTGGTTCTAAAAGAGCTGTTGCTGTGAGTCTGATTTCCAAAGAAGGCCTCTCTAGATTATAGAAGATGGTGCAACTGCATACTGTACTGGAGCAACAAAGGCATTGCTGAATGAACACCATATACCCAAGCATGTGTTGCCACTATCTTCTGCTGACTCTAACTCTATTTAGAATATTTGGCATCTTTTTTATAACCCAGTTCAATAAGTGGAATCACCATTCTACAACTATAGATAATATCAGAGTTGCAATTTTGGAGAAATGGAATACGATCACCCTAGATGAGATAAAACAGATGATGGATAATTTACCCCAGCAAGTGCAAGCAGTTTGGTTGGAGAGGGCAGGCACACAAAGTGGTAGAAGATTTCAATGCTCAGTGTGTATTTTTGATTATGTACTGTAGATTATAAAACATACATATGCAATATACAAATGCCTTGTTATCTTGTGTATTTCCCAATTTTTTTTGCCAATGGCTGTATTGTTTTGATAACTCCAGTAGCAGTAATATACTTCCGGAGTATCTCTTACAGCTATATATTCCACTGATATCCAGTACATACATCGACTTCATATCTTCTGAAAACTAATCCTTGGAGTGGCAATATAGGTACTACCTGCAGCATGAAAGAAGTATTTCTACCAATAAATGACTTCAATGTGTACTTCCTCACTATTACTTGTTACAAGTTTTTGGATTAACAACCACATATACATAGTTGATACATGATGTACTATATATATGAACCACCAAAAGATACATGATCAGGGTAACCTGCATTGCTATTTATACTTAAATACAAGAGTATATCGAAGAATATATTGGGTACAGTGGCAAAGGGCAAAAGTGTACTGGATATTTTCCCCCATATGGTAGGGGATTCCTTAAACTGGTACACTTTTGCCAAAATCTGCAACCATTTTTGAGACTTAATTCCTCTATCAAAAAAAGTCTAAAAAGTTTTAACACTGTAGAGCAACTATTTGGATGGCTCTCTATCACTCTACATAGTTAGACTTCTATAATAAATAGTGATTAGGAAGGAATAAGTATTTGAAAATATGATTTTTGTATGGGCAAGGGATAAATATTCATGTTTATTTATTGCCTAAAAGGGTATTGTTTCCATAGCAATGAGATATTAATTACCAAGTTGGGTAATTATTTGTCTATTTTTTAGACAAAAATTAAGAAAATTTGCCTCCTTGCAGTTGAAAATGATAAGATTGGGGTATTATTGAGCAATTTTTTCAAATGTCTAGCACTCTGGTTTAAAGTATTTCCACCATACAAGGAGAAATGACAAGGTCCTCATCATTCACTACACAGCAAATATTTTCTGAGAAAACTTCATAGAAGCATCTCTGGTGGCCTATTATCCCTCCCTTCTCTTTCAGAATCTCTCCCAATTGTTGTGGCAGGCATGTAGAATTTCCGCATTTTATGGGGTGGCGCCCAACTTTTAGTATCATCCTAGTACATGTACAGACCTAATCCTCAATTATTGTATCAGCGCTGTTGATACTCTAAAGACCTGCACTAAGTATGGTTTGGAGCGGCCTGTCAGGAGAGGGTTAATTATAGCCCAATTAGTAATTAATTTGCAATATTCTCAAATTCTCTGGCCAGATTTCTATCTTTTATTTTTGGTCCGAAACTTAATTTTTTGAGCTCTGCTTGAGTACCCTTACTTCTTAAGTATGTAGCTCTATACCCGATTAGGTTTGTGTGTGGCGTTATATCACATTTATTACCGGAAATGCTAGAAGAGTGGACGGTTCTCACTGAAATTTGGTTATCTAGAAAATCAGTGGAAAATAAACCTCTCCTCAAAAATAAATTGATCTTTATCTTCCTTTTCACCCTGGAGAGACCACTCCCTACGAAACGGACCGTGTTTGGAAACTGTGTTATCAGGTCGCTTAAACCGGGGCTGAATTGGCTGCATCAAAAATAACAAAAGCAACCCGAGCGTGGACAGCCCTGATATGATATCATAACTATCAACGTATCAACATGTTTTGCAAGATCGTCGTGCCACCATTAGTTCTTATCATAATATATATTCCTTCAGTTTCTATGGGGTTCTATATTCTGGAAGCATTGATCGCACCAGTTTTCCCAAAGTTGTGAAGGCCGAGCCATGATACTCACCAAAGATAAGATCCACCGAACACTCGATTAGTTTCAGTTGAAAAAGCAAGCCCCGCACAAATACACTTAGACCCCGCCTCGTTTGTACTGCAGCATGTCGGCAATTAATTGGGGTATCAAGACGTTGGTTCACACCTTGTTGATGTTCGTCGTGGGAACGGGGAATCGAAGTTGATGGCTACTCAAGGAGGAGGATTGGAGCCAGGTGGAGTACGATGATAGTTGAGTGTGCCGGGTTGGTTGAGATGGATACTATTTAAAAGCATAGTTTTTACAATTGGACTAACCCTAACCTGTGCTTAGTTTTATATGTTATGAATAACGTAGCGTAACGAATGGTCTCTCCATTTCGTATTCTATAACATTATACATTTGTAAAAAATTTGTTTGAACGTTGAATCTTAGGGCGGTTCGTTGTGCCCACGGGCTGGTTGGGGTTTCGAGATTTGAAAATACGGGAGGTATATCTATCTGCGGGGTCAGTATCGATACCTAGTGGTGTATAACTCCAAACCAGATGCATATGCACGGCACTTGTATCTATATACAAGTCTTTCAGTACTTCACAAAAAAACCAACCATTGCACGTGTAAATAGGAATGTCATTCGATGTCTCTTCGTGCCCCTCGTTTATTAAAATAGTAACGGATTTTCGGGACAAACAGCAGCTTGCCGTGTTTTGCAATATGTTTGCACTTTTCTTTCCCGTTCTAACCCGCACACACTACCGCCCTTCCCGTGTTTTCAACGATGAGACCTTTCCATACCCAGATGACCTTCGGACAATTGCATCGATAGAATCAAACTGCGACAGTGTGACACTATTGTTCGATGATTGTTACTGTGAGGGAGACTTCCCGATCGCAGGCATACGCAGTTGTTGGTTTTACCAGCCACCAGCTAGATCCCGAAAGCTAAAGACGGCAATAAATCACATCAACAATTGTCAGGAAGTACAAAGGCTTTGATCTTTCACTGTTGGGTATGTTAAGGTCACTGCTAATTCTATAGCTTTGATAATCATATTTTCGAGACCGGCCTCCCGCAACTGACCAAAGCTGCATTGTCTTACAACCTCCAGCTGCAAACTGATCCAATGCATCGTTTGCCAACTCAATAAGGCTCTGCCTACTACCCCTGCGTGCGCAGTATTCTTGATCTGTAGTTTCAAAAGAGTGGGCGGCACGCGACCCGACCGACATCAAATCCATCAAAAACCCCACACCGAGATCATGCATCTCCAGAAGGTTGGGTATGTGCTACGGATGTCCTTTCATATAATGATATGCCTTCACTGACAACACAAGGCAGGACATCGCAGTATGTTGCAATTTCGATCTAGACGTGCATTGGTATTTGCAATCGAGAGGGATAGTACGAAGGAGAAGGCCGCGGATATAAGAACTTCAGCCTTGGAGCTGGAAGATGTTGACCTGACACAGTGAGGTATGGCAGGTGGGATATCTGGATGGGACAGCCTAGGTGGCATCATCGGCTGTCGTTCCATAACGTTCCATAACGTATGTGCATAACTCCAAACACTATCTAGCAATCTCGTACTAAGTATTGAAAGAAGGATAGGTTGCCGCAAAACAGTAGAGCGTTGCTGCCGTAATCATTAGCCGTTCTACCTTCACCATGACGGACTGAAGTTGGCTTTCTACTTCGCTTCCGAAGCTGACGAGTTGCAATACTAGTTACGCAGTTGTTGTATTGAAGGTGGTGATGGCTGTGTCCAAGGAGTAAGGACTTGTCCCTAGAGATGATCATACACTAGTTAATTCAGAAGGGCGGGTCGGCTTGGGCACTTGGAGGAATGTTTACCCTCTTGCTCTAGTCCACAATGACAGAATAGGGTGTTTTGTGGAGAGATGGCGACATTCCACGCGGCTGCTAGAATGTGGTGTATTCGTTTTTTCAGTATCTGGAAGGAATAAGTTGCTTCTTGAGGGGTTTGTCTAGAATCCTGTGGTTTTATTCGCACCCGATTCATATCCAAGTCGGGCGTCGTCCCTATTAGTCGATGAATGGCCACTATTTCTTTGAATCAGCTACTTTGCACTCATGAATTCATCTTCCTCCCCATCTGTGGTTGCTGGGTGTTGATGAAAGAAAGAAAGGGAATCAGTATCAACTACCTTGAGTACGCCTAGAGGAGAGGATTCTTGCAAGCCGGGGTCCGGGTTATTGTTTGTGGTCGAAGGATGGTTGGAGGACAGTTTTGAGGATCCAGCAACAACCCTACAAGTACATGGTGGTCGGCACAGGATGATGGTCTTACATGGGTTTTATTTAATAATTTATATCTAACGGTGAGTCGAACTGGCATATTCAATCAATTTTTAACTCATACCCACCCCACCCTACCACAGGGTAGCTGGCTAGCCGTTCCCCGAGCGAGCACCATCAACAGCCTCATGGAACTTGGGGACAGCCGTTTCCATTATAATTGGCGGACATATTATCCATATATTATTCGTTGCATCTGCATCTGAGACCAAGCGCAAATCATGCCGTGTGTAGTTTCTGTCTCCGAGGCTAATCAACGCCCTAAAGGTTAAACATATCCCACTATCAGCCTATTCGAACATACACGACGACAAATATGCTTTCTGACATTTGAGTATCCCTCTCAAAAACATACCGTATTTTACCCCCCCCCCCCAATATTCACGATAACACGATTCCTTGGGACCTTTAATTGAGCGATATAGTATCATCAGTCGGGTCGGCACGCTCTCGATACCATCGCTCACGGCCAAAATTTCGAAGTTGGACCTGAATCGGCCCGGTTTAAGGTTCTTAGCGGTATGCTTCGGTTCGGTATTCTTAAGTAGAGGGCTGGAATTCGGGTATCTGGAGCTTGTCAATGTCCGAAGCTCTTCAGGACCTGGGGGTGAGTTTCTGCAGCATTATCTATCCCTGTCACGGATATAGTATAGCAAATTGCGGATAAACGGCACTCCTCTTCCATGGTACCCCGGAGAAAAGACGAACCGATAATCATCGCGAAAGCAGTGGGAAGTTCGTAACGGCTATTGTGGTCTGTGCTTTGCAGTTTGGGCCTGGCAAGTGGGTAACGGCTGGTGACCTGGTGGTGAGGTGAGCAAAGGGATGATCAACAGCGTGTGTGACTAATTAATAGTGAGTCTAACATAGCTATCAGTTGGCGCTACTGCGAGGTCGAGCCGCTACGAATATTTAGTGCGGGGAGTTCCCCTCGTTGTCGCATCATTAGGTCCCTCCATTTCATTGTAGTCGTTACCATCAACCTCTCGCCCACGGACACGGCAAAATGTCAGCCATTCAGTATCTCTAGACAGCGCTTCTCGACTGTCCAAGCCTGGAGTTGAGGATTCATGATCTCGATGGTGAAATCGATGGTACTTTGGATCACTCGAAGAACTGAAGGCTAGGGCGAAACGTCGTGGTGCTACTGGCACATCTTGGATCCCATTCGACTATTTTACCTGGACTGTCTACCCAGTCACTAGATCCGCCCTTGTCCAAGCCGTCCAAGCCGTTCTAGCCAACCATCCGTTGCTCCCCAACAAACCCGGGAATGTATCTGCTATTTTACTGGTTCATAAGCCTCCTCAATACCCCATCAACATGGACAAAACATTAGCAGCCAATTGAAGCCAATGACTCGATATTTATGGTGAGCTTTGAGCAGAGATGCTGGCATTGTACCACCCTCGACCAGGCCAAGGTAACCATACCCACCGCTTCGATTGAAAGCAGGCATCTGACGCGAATGTAGCATTTGTTGGTCAGGCAATGAGAGCCTATTTAGTTGTGCCAGAGAAACGTCTCACGCCGTCCTCGCGTCTCACCCAGCGATTACGCCCGAAGAACCGGGGCACGCAAGCCCACAGACTCAACAGACCAGTGTTGCCAATTGCCACCACTAGTCGAACCCGAGAAGATGCCCTATCTCTTTGCCTCAGCGAGCAAGAGCTCAACACATGCAGATAAAACCTTCCATCCATCCTCCTCACGGTTACAATACTGGACAAGGTGTCTCCGACAAAATTCGCAGGTCCTACCCTACACTGGGACTTCGGACCGTCGGAGCTTCTCCACTGCGTTATGTCTCTCCGATGGCCCCCCACATTGTCCCGGTGCAGTCATCCACAACAACCACCGCCTATTCAGCTCCTCATTTTATTGGAAGCGTACCCGACAACTCGATCCAACTCAGTCCAACTCGAAACTTTCTTCCTCTAAATCCTGTTTCCGTTTTGGTGGCGAGGAAATGAATAGGGGGTGCTGGTAATTAATATTGATCTTCCGCGGTTCCGCTGATTGCGCGCAGCTGTGTCTCATTATTCAGCTACTGAAGGAAGCTGCATACAAATATGAAGCACTGGTATCATACTTGCCTTTGGAGCCGGACACTCAGCGCGGATTATTGAGATCTTCAAAAATCACCTGTTAACAAGCTTCGGTCGGTGGTGGCCACCAAAAAACAAAAAACCTCTCGCAAGCACCGCTACGTTTTCGGGGTTCTCCGATTGCTCTGCTCCTGTTAGAGTAGCTCTACGCGACAAGGCGTTTTGCCACTCGGATATCTTAAGGTCTGGCAAGATATTTTGCCGTCCAAAGAACATGTTCAAGTCGGCATACCGGTACCAGTCTGTAATCGGTTATGCTGGAAATACCATCTGTTCGCTTGGCATTTGCTGTGGCTCTGGCTGATGTGGCTGGTGTGACTTCTCGACTTCGACAACATTTGACTTCAACTTATTCTTCTACCTTCTCACTTATTCTGATTTCCGCTCACCTCTACACACCGCTCATTGGCCTTCACCCGACGAAAACCGAAATCGAAGTCTGCCATATAGGGCACCAATATTGCTGTGGCTGAACTAACTGCTTGTGGTCGTCCCTAGTATTGGTACTGCCGAGGTTTTGTTTATTTGGTTCGGCGCCCCCGGAAATTTCATTATCAGCAATGTTTAGACAGCCCATGGAGTTGTTGGGGAGTCAAACATGTGGGCAGGCGTGTCTCGGGATTGGAGGAGGGGGTGTGTTAGCGTATCAGAAGAAGCAACGACGCGGGGGGTACACAAGTTCCAATGCCTGGGATATTTGCGATAATGGTGGGCCGAATTATTTGAGAGAGATTCTTGAATTAGAATGTAAGGTCTGAGTCGCGTGGAAGGTGCAACAGTATAATACCGACATCCAATCAACCCCAGACCAAATCCAACACCATACGGGTATTGGTGACGCAGAACCGAGTTGAATACAGGATTGCCGTGAGACGAGTACGAGAGGACCCGAGTGCGAGAGCGGCACGGATGTGGAGGTCCAAGTTGCGGGATGGAGTGCGGTTTCAACGCGATTATATTCGGGTGGTCGAACACCGGTCATTCGAATCAATTCTCTAACTGTCCAACACCTCACCATACGAACGAGGAAACGATTGACCGGGGCATTGTGTCGCAGAAAGCCCTACCGAGGGTGCATTGCCGCGACATGTTGGTAAGATGGTATAAAGGTTCTGGTTGTGTTTCGGCGCCAGTTGAGTGGATTTACCAACTCGGTAATGCTAACCATCTGTAGGATACTGTTGTTCTTATGGTTTGTCGTCATTAGATGGAATGAGGATCCGAACGGATGAATTGCGTGCGGAATATCGGTGTAGATACTGTTGATGCGTTCATCCAGAGCCCTTTTTCGTACGGAAGCAGTCCGGATCGTTCTACATCTCTTTTCCCGAACATCCGTCGAGCACTCTTACTGGTGACCATCACAGAGCGGCATCTCAGTAGCCAAAGGTGATGGTACCGAACAAGAACCCGACGAATGGCGTGTGGAATATCGGCTCTGATACCTCCAACAACCGGTCGCAAGGAAGTAGCCCGGGTCGGTTCTGGTCGTTCTACTCCCATGAAGGCCGGAGACCAGGTGAAGGCTCACCGGTGATGACTACACAGTAGTACCAATATATTAGGTGCTGACTGTATTCATAGCGGATGAGGACCGCGGATATTGGTGCTCAGTGACCAACTACTGCCCTCCGATTAGGGATTTTTTTTCGCAAACAGCTCGAATCGTTCTACACCTCTAGCCTCCATGATGATCGAAGAGCCCCAAGGCTGACAAATACATTCGCCAGGGAAACTCCATAGGCCATTACAGCTTCCGGGCGAGGGGTACTTTCACTGATTGGATTCATGGCAACAATATTCTTGGAGAATGGCTTCATTCCGCACCGGCCGGGGCAGTAAGGAGGGGTCATTATCGGGGCTGTTCAACGTGTCAGTTAACGGGGCTTATGGGGGAGTCATTGCACCAGTTGGCGTGTGACCGATGGATTGGATACAGCATTTTGTTTGTAGGAAGCACTTTTCAAGACCGAGCACTGCGCGAAGTGCGAGCTTTTGGTGAGTCACTAACTGTTGGTATTTTAGTTTATGTATATTCTCATACCATCAACAAATAGACGTCAGGTGCATATTCTTCATAACATTCATAAAAGCAAAACTAACAAGCCAGAAGAAAAACAAAACCAATTACACGAAACAAAAGTTTTCTCGCTCGATGTATATGCCACGTCATTCGACATACACCGCACCGAGGAACATGAACACGAGTCGAGGGAGACCCCGCAACTACCCTTCCCACGTATACACCACCATAAAACACCCTCCGGATTATAGAAAATAGGAAAACCAACCCAGAACTGGATCCAGGAGAGAATACAGGACGAAATCCAGAAAAGGCTGGAGTTGGAATCGAGTTCTTCCGATGGAAGACCTATTGAGAACGGTCCCAGCCCGCGTCGAAGTACGCAAGCACATCCTTATGGGAGCGACGGGGCAAGCGAAGCCCAGGGATGGATGTCTCCCCATGGCACAAGCGGAGATGGGGGGCGATGGGGATGGGTGCCTCCCCATGCTGCAAGTCGCAGCTCCCGAACAGCCTGGACTCGACATCCCATGTCGTGGGGGGGACAAAAATGGGATCCCTCACCACTCCGTCGCTGGTCTGATAACAGGTATCGATAGCAGTGGCCGTAGAGGCATGTGCGATGGGTTGGTGGGACTGTGTCGCCAGATGTGCCAGTCGGGGAGAATGTGCGAACCCAGCTGCACCCGCGATTTCGGGAGGTAACTTCTGTGGTTCGCCAACTCGCAACGTCGCGACCGCTGCCTCCGAGGTCGACTGTTGTTGGATGCTGGGGTCACCGGCAGGTGGGGACGTTGGATAGGAGGTTGCGTCGCGAAGGGGCTGGCTGTTTTGTTGCTGAGATTCCCAGGAGGGGTCGCTTAAGATCACGTGTGTTGAGCCGCCTCCTCGCACGGACGAACTTTCCATTCTTTTGATTTTGATGTAGGACTCAGAATGCGACATTTTTCGTGTTTCCTGAATGGTTACCGAAAAAGTATGGCTGGCGGGTGTTGCAGTCGAAATTTTTTCTCGGTAGTGGTGTGAGAAGGTTGGAAAATCTCACAGGAGGTATTCGATTGAAGGTATGTCAATATTCTGTTCTGGTGGTGATGGTGATGACGGTGATGATTGGTGATGATGAAGGAACGGGGCTTCGGCTGCGGAATGGATATCGCTGTACACGATGCTGATAAACTGTTAACTGCAAGATAGTACTGCGGAAAGGCTTCAACGTACGGGCCTATGTATGATGCAGCTTTACGCTTGACTATCGGGAGTACGAGTACTTGATCTTTGTCGTTGAACACGTGCTCAGCTTGTTGAGAGAGTGGTCGGGGAATGAAAAACAACACAAACGACAATTCTTTCAATTAAATTGGGGAGAAACTGTTGGTACTGTAGAGACGTGGAGCCAAGAATGAAGCCGCGATGGGAGGTAGTTGCAATTATGTGGCTGCTGTATCTCGCCCACGGATAATGAACAGGGACTGTCTGGTTTTAGGAGGTAACTGATGGGCAGATGCAGAGAGCGCTACAATATTAATCTAATGGCAACCAAACGAGGGCAACGGAGAAGAGAAAACGATATCGATCGAAACTGATGATGAAAGAGAACAAAGGGTGGAAGAAGAGAAGGAGAAGAATTTGGGGAGGTGGAAGGGCGGGGGCAGTTTAAGTAACTGACATAGTGACAGACAGGTCCTCCCAAGGCCGAAACAAGCCAACAATTAAGTGTCACATTTACCTTCCCTTCTACTTTTATCCATCCGACTCGGCTTTTCTTTCGCAAGGTGGTTTCACGAGACAACAAACCAGAGTTTCGATCATTTCATACACTTTGCCGGAGGATTGGGTGATGCGATGCAGTATGCAGATGCTCGATGCGGTGCAGGGTGTAAATACTCGATGTGGCCATTTCGGAAATGGTCTGTTGTCTAGTGGCCGAGATCCCCCGCGAGATTCGAAGCAAAGATGGCAACAGATGGATACGTTTACATCATATATCTGACCTGCACCAATCCGCAGTATTAAGCATACAACAAGAAGAATACGAAAGACCAACGATATATACTCGCAATTCTTATACCCGGATAGCACTCGCGGAGTACTCCGAATGCTGCCGAACTACTATTCGACAACGAGCACGTGACCTTGATTCCCGATTCACTAGCTATATCGTACATAGCCGCGGACTAAACATTTTAAGATAAACAGTTTGCATTTCGAATCCGGCGAAGAACTAGACATGATCATTGCATCTCATTTCCTCTAGGAAGAAGTCGCGTTGCTAGAGGACCAATCACTTCGAGTTTCGGAGCCGTCACCGTCGTTAGTTACTCACCTTGGGATGGACAACACTAGCAGGGCTGTTCTAGCGCGGTAACGTCGGTCAGGTGCAAACGTCCCTTCCTGTCTCACTATTCGAGTGCCTCCGCATTAGCGATATATATCGAATACTTTTACGACCAGCCATCTAAATGTCGTTTGGTTGTTAGTTGGACTGTTGGTGGAAGTATTTAGTCCTGTAAGAGATGCTTCCCAGGCTCGCAACCCCTATCTCATCTCGAGGCGAACGACAGTCTTCTCATTTGTATTAATTCCGAATTTGCAAGTTTCACCCCGCCACTGTGTCTGCCTTGTGGCTACCGGCCTGCTTTCCTCCCCCAACAAACGCACAGCGGGAGCAACGGTTTACCAACCAGCATACCCTGCTCACATCCGGAAATACCGCAAAAGTGAGGAACTGGAGGAACATTTGACCGTTTACTATTTGCAGTCAAATTACGATGTGGGTTTCGTATTGATGTTCTGGATGCTGGAACAGGTCCCTAAACGTGGATAGCCTTGCGTGCTGCTGCTCCACCCCTTTACCCCACGGCCCATCCCATGGACACGTCGCACTATTTCCCAGAGTTTTGGTCGAAAACCTTGGTACTTTATCGTCTTGGGCACTATTCCATCGAAACTTTAAGTTCCGAGTCACGTGATAAAATTGGCCAATGGGAAAGTTTTTTGAGTTGGAGGAGGGGATACATCAGAGATGTCGGGGAAGAAGGCTTTACTTCTGAAGACCTCCAATTGGGCCTCTGAAATTGCGGAGAGCTAGATTCCCAGTTCTGTTGGCCAGCCTTGAACTCTAAATTCTGAAGTTGCTCACCTCAGTGCTGGTTATGAATGTATGGATACGTCTTTTCTGCTATCTAGTACCCCGCTTTCCGGGTCGCAAATTCCTAGCTTCTGCGTCGTCGTTTTGACGGTGGTTACATTTCTCTGTGGCCGCCTCGGCTGGTCTGCTCGGGGCGGCATCCATCACCGGCCGACCTATCACATTTCAATCGTTTTCTGTTGCCAATCTCATATTTCGCGGACGTTTCTTTTGCGACCCAATGGCTGCGGCGTTTCTGCTGGGCTCGAGTGTAATACGATTTTATTCTATATTTAAAGTACTGATTCAACGCTTTATTTAGCATGCGATATAGAGAAGAGTGGTGAAAAATAAAGAGAACATATACTCTACACCTCATCGAATCCCAATGCTACGTTTCTACACCGCAAAAAATAAATAAGCTGCATCACGCCTTGTCCTGGGGTGCAGTTTTTTTCCCCGTTCAAAAGCTTGCATTTAGTCGAACATGAGACATAGCTACTCATTGACTTTGCATATGCACAACTATTTCGTTCTTCCACTTGAACAGTTTACCGTTTGCGGATATATATGGCTGGGAAAGGCTTGAAGTCCTCAAATTTGCAGGCGACCGAGTGGCCGACGGTGTTATCAGGCACTTCCTACGATGGTGGCTGTGCTTCGCCTGTCAAACGTAGTGCCGGCACGTAGTCTCGGCTACGTAGCTTCCGAGACTAGGTAGTAGCACGTTATGGAGAACCCCAGCGTTTTATATTTTCACAGCGATGGAAGGAAAATCCATATTAGATGTTAGACGCATATGTCGTGACCTGCAGGATTCTACTTTTCAATTAGATTACTAATTTGCATATTTTGCTATTGAGCACTGTAATGGTTCATATGATATCACTTAGGTCATTCAAAACGAGTGAGTTCATGAAACGATATGTCACGTGCATATAGGGTAAGGGTTTGCAGTTATCTATTTCCCAATTTTGCGCATCATATCACTCTTGGACAGAGCCTAGGCATGCTGAACGGCTTGGGAAACTGTGAAAACTATCATATAGACCGAGTTGGCCAGGAAGTTTTGTCAATACCCTCCAAATTCATGAACAATATTGTCCTTCACTGCAGCTCATTCAGAATTAAAATTTCCAGGAATCGGTGACAGATTCAAGTGGCAAGACCTGAAGGGCATACTGAGAGCTGGAACTAACTATAGATATACTGTATTATCTGACGGTATTCAGTTTATTTGTAACGCCGCAGGAAACATTGGGTGTGACAACACCATCTGCACTTTAAAGTGAACGTACCTTTTGTAGCAGCCATCAAAAAATGCTTGATCTGTGACGCCTGCATTGCCACTCCAAGCCCCAGCCGCGAGTATGCAACCGGTTAGCTTGTTCTTTCCAACGTACTACAAAAGAACAAGGTAGTTACTGGTGGATCTGATTCAGTAATCTGGACACTGAGCTTGCAACCGCCGGCGGCCCGCAGTAATCGTCACTCCAGGAGTCCAATAAAAGCTAATTGAATTGGCTGTCGTTGATACATGACTCCCGCTGAACTAACCGTGGATAGACATTGCTCGCAGGTTGGTCTGGTTGAACTGCCGATATGGACTGTTGAGTAGCCACAAACGATTTTACCGGAAGTCGTGGTAGGTGAAGGCAAAAGCAAAATAAATTGGGCTAAGCGGAAGCCTTACTTTCATGTTTGGCTACTTGTAACATTTGATATCGGTCATACACTATGACTCGGTTCTAACAGGTAACGTTTGATCACAAAAGACAGAAAGATGAAAGCACCGAAAAGCATATTTTCAATTGCATTGAACTATTTATAGAAAGCTCTGGACAATGTAACAGGACAACGGCTATCAACAATCTTTGCCTAGGAAATAAGGAACGCCTTTGGGCCCGTTTGGAAGAACAGTTCTCAAAACTTTCGCTCTTTTATGTGATCGTTCGTGATCTACAAACGGTATCGAGAAATATTGAGATTCATGTTTGGCAAAACGTGAACCGTCTGTTGTAATACGGAAAGCGGTATTGCACTCTTGCAAGCGTACAAATTATGGTTGGTCAATTGCTCAATTTTTCGTTACTATCCTTACTGTTTTTCGACCTTTTAGGTCTAAGTCTCTTCAAAAACCGACTGAGGCTGCTGTGTTTAAGAGTGCATAAGGGGATCTGTTGGAACTGCAGCTCGCTTGGCCATACCCGATGGTAACAATGTTCTCACAAAGAATCTTGGTTATGAATGATGTCAAGTACAGTACCTGCATTGTGCTGTTCTAGTCTTAGTATGTAGATCCATTTGAGACCGCACTCGGTGAAGGGTCCCAAGCTTAAGATCCAATAGCCGTCCATGGCCAACACTAGATTACCTCGGTATTCTTCATGCATAAATGACTAGATAAACACATGAAGGCTTGTCCCTGAACATTGCAGAAAGCCTCCGATCTTCGATGCCGCTGATACTTTGGAAATATGCTATATATAGAATCCAGCACCATGAGTTATACTGCTCTACCAATGCTTTCTTGAAGCGTATGTCTGGCGAAATCACCGGCTTACTCTCCAATCGAGGCAAACTTGCACCTTTTTTCTGAGAGGGCCAAGGGGGTGTGAATTTCGTTACTACCAGATATATGGATCTAAGCTAACTTGAGCACCTCAAGCCCTGTGTGTTTGAATTAGGATGGCGTGTAGTTTCAGTTGCTGTAAGTACTCTGGGGTTGTAATATGTCGTGGATCATGACTGCAAGCGGAATATGACAGGCCAAAAAAGGTCAGCCCATAACACCATACACTACTGCTGCTGCTGCAATCGCTCACATGTGGTGAGACTGCGGGTAGTTGACACCACATCCCCGCATGTGCTGGCTTCAGGAGGGGCAGCATCATGACCATGTAGGTAACCTAACCTTGTGGGTATGCTGAAGCGCTCCCCTGTAGAAAATGTTCAAGCGACACTCAACTGCCCAGCACTCAATCAACTACCTTCATCTCAAACTAACAATTAGTACGGGTGAGAATTTAGGACTCACTGTTCCGCAACTATAGGCGGATAGAAAATTTTGGAATATGGTCTGCTGCGGGTTCAGCATGGCGCACGGTATATATCTCTGGCTCCATATCAATACCTGAAGCCAGCGCAGCCACGCCCTCGGGCCCTCTATCACACACCTACGTCGCCCTACCACCCTCACAATTTCACCGTAATCCTGGCTCGCAAAGGAGTTTGTTGGATGCATCCGATTGTGATAACGCTGCAGGATATCGCATAAACCCCGTATTCAAGTTTAACAGCTTGTTGAATAGTGATAGCACAGCTTTATTAGCTGTGGGAAAAGGGGCCAAAGAGCCAAAAGAACATCATTGTCTGCAAGTACAGTGTCTCTGATAAGACTGGGAGTATTGTATCAGTGGTGAGTTGGTTGTCTTTCACACGTGGCTGGGCCGCTGGCCTGTCTCACTCCATAAAAGTATGACGACATTTGGATTCTACAATACAAGATTTGCCAGTCAAGATCCAGGACGCACACCAAAGATGGATTAATTTTGAAAGTGCCAGAACGAGATTCAGAGTACGAACCTGTGGCATCACGCACGTGCCACTCCACATCTAACGGGGTAATGAATAGAGGCAGTCTTTAAGTGTCTATATTACGTATGTACTTCTAGGTGTAGAAGGATGTGACTTGCAATTACTGGCCGAATAAAGTGCTGATGGAAAGAACTCAACGTGCATCTGCGGCATCAGTGGTGGGAATCTGAGGGAGTCCCATTGCAAGTGTATACAGTCGATTTTACAGGTAGGGCTCTTCCCAGATTTGGCAGCTTATTCGCGATGTGCATTTGGGGCTGTGCTACGGTGCCTATCGATTGGCTCCAACTAGTGACTCCTCACTAGAGTTAAGCTTATGATTGGCCGTACCCCAAAAAGTTCTGGGCAAAGATGTGCATGTGTTGAATCGTGATTCGAATTCAACGAAACTTGCTGTACTTCTCTCACCTGCTTATGCATGCATAAAACTGAGGTCTACACTGATGATTTGGTTGGATGTGCCTTATTTTCAAAAATAATGAAGCTGCAGCTAAATCCTCCGCGTTTGACAAAAAGAAAGAAAGAAAGAGAAAAACAAATTATACCCATCAACTGTTTTCGTCACATGCATGTAGGTTAAAGTTTTGCAATATTCTACTTCCTAATTTTGCGCCTCATATCGAGTTGCAATTGGCCAGAAAGTTTTGTCATGAACCAACGACTTCTTTCACTGCAGCTCATTCAGAATTAAAGTTTCCAGGCATGGGTGATAGATGCTAGTCGCGAGACCGGAAGCGCATACCGAGAGCCGGAATCAACTGTAGATAAATACCGTAGATCGGAGATCGGACGGCATCTAGTTTATTGTAGCGCTGCGGAAGACATTTGGTGTGACAACACCATCTGCACTTTTGAAGTACCTTTTGCAGTAATCACAAAAAGATGCTTGATCGGTGATGCCTACATTACGCTACAAACCCCAGCCGCAAGTATGCAACCCACTGAAGAACGAGGTACCGTAAAAACTCGACAAATAGGACACCCCGATTGGGTAACTGTGTCGTATATAGAATTTTCCTGCCTAAACCAGCTACTATGATCATCTGGTTCATTTTAATCCCCGAAAATTTTCCATATATGGCAATAAAATAACCGCTAACCAGATTAGAGGCGGTACCTCTCAGTCGAGTTTTTACGGTAGTTACTTGGTGGATCGGATACGGTAATCTGAGCATTGAACTTGTAACCACCGGCGGCCCGCATCAATCAAGACTCCGGGGCTTCAATAAACCAATTGTATTGGCCACTGTTGCATGTATCGAGTGCATGACTCCCGCAAAACCAGCCGGGGACAAACATTGCTGCAGATAAGCTTAGTTGAATTACCGACATGGGCAGCTGAAAAGCACAAAAGATTCTGTCGGAAGGACTCTGCTAAATGGCGTGTATTGCGGTTTGACGCCGCAGACGCCGCAGGTATTCTCGCCGGCGCAGATTTGGTATGGTGCAGGCAACCTAGGTCTGAGGGAGGCGCGACGTTGATTATCTATAACTCGGCTTTCCAAATGGAGAACCACCCACAGGAATAGGAAAAAATAACGTTCAATATTGCTATAGAATGGGATCTTAGTGGTGAAATGATTGCTTGGCCGCATAAGAGACCGTAGGGCGAATTCAGGGGCGTACCGGCGCCCCGTCTATAGCTGCACTATATGTCTGCAGAGGTGTTTCAGCCTCTATGTTCATCTATGGGAGCAATTATGGTCGTGTGAGACGAACAAATTACTGGTAGCTGCCCACCGATTGCTCTACCTCACTGTTAGCAACTCCAGCTCCGGATGATAAGATCTGACCGCACGATCTTGGGTTTGTCTAGCTGCAGCAATCTATATCGAGCACAAGGCTGAAGCAAGACTACATAGACTTCATATCTACAGTTTGAGACGGTAAGATCTGTCCAAATAAGAGCGATCATAATACAACTTGATAATTTAATTATAATTCTCAAATTTTTTTTTGCCAAATTGCTCTTTTTGAGAAATTTTTAGGCTCGGAACCGTACCACTTTCGAGACAAGAGAATCTTTATATAGCTTTGTATTGATTGGATTGGTGCGTAGAGTTACATTGCATTTATTACCCGAAATGGGGCCGTTGAATTCCACCGAAATTTATCTGGAAAAGTAATAGAAATCAACACACTTCAAATAAACTGAGCTTTTCTCTTTTCAAATGATATGGACAGGTTTGTCTTCCGAAAAAAACTCGTGTAGCATCGCCTAACCTAACATTCAATTGGTGTACTAGTACATAAATTTAAGAAAAGCAATTTTCTATATTCTTCTATTGGCCACAGGATTGATATGATATCACATCTTGAGGTCGCTATGTTTCATGATCATTGTGCCTTATCACAATAATCTGTCGGTTTCTATAGAGTTCCGGAATCGTTGTATTCTGGAATCGTCCCCGCCTTTCTTTAGGCTATGTTCTAGTCAATTGTTAAGTGTCGCGTTTGATATACACCAAATGGTGAGATCCATCGAACACTTGGATGGTTTCAGATGGAAAAAGCAAGCCGCAGCCCACACACTTAAGTTGGCGAACTCCGCCCCGTTTGCAGGTGCAGCTTATGCCGGCAAGTATATAGGTACCAGTGCTATTTGGACTTCACATGTTCGTGGAATATGGATATAAAGAATTGTAGCTCTAGGAGTAAGGACTGGAGCCAGGTGGAATATATAGTCGGCTATGATGGATGGGCAGTTCTAAGCTACGTACCATTGGGAATGGTTCACTCAACCCTAGCCCATTCGCCATGAATAGCAACGAATAGCCCTCATTCAATTTGTACAGTTGTTAGGATTTTGTAGAGCGTTGAATCTTAGGGCGGCCTGATGTGCACAGGAGCAGGTTGGGGATTAGGGATCTGAGGATGTGGTGGATCTGCAAAAATCGATATCCAGTGGAACTCAGAACCAGAGTTTCATATCTCAGCACTTTGTACCTATATACATGTATATCTTTCAGCTTCATAAAAAACAACCATGGCACCTGTATAGTACATACGGACGTCGTTCAGTACCTCTCAGCGCCCCTCATTCATCACAATGTCTGCTCTAAGCAGCTATATACAGCGGCTTGCCGTGTTTGAGTTACGTTTGCGCTTCTTTTCCCTATCCTGCCTAGTCTGCACAGGTAGCCGGCCGCTCTTCCCGTTGGTTTTAAATGATGGGACCTTTCCGTAACCAGATGACCATCGCATCGGCAGAATTAATCTGCTCTGGAGTGACCCTATTGCTTGATGATTGTCATTATGAAGAGCCTTCCCGGTCGAAATCCCCACAAGCGTACGCAGTTGTTGGTTTACCAGCCTCCATATTCGAAAGATAGCACAAAGCTCCTCAAAGATTCTCAGGGAGTGCGTGGGCTTTTAATATCACTGTGCTGAGTATGTTAAGGTCATTGCTGATTCTTTAATGTTGAAATTAGGCCATATTTCCGAGATCGACCCCCCACAACCGAACAAAGCTGCATTGTGCAACAATTCCAGCCGCGATGTCCTTGCTTCTTTTGCTAATTCTATGTCCAGAAGAATAAGGCTCTGCCTACTACCCCTCAGTACGCACTATTGTTGGCCGATAATTTCATTGGCACTCGACCTAGACGACATTAAGTTCCATCCAACACCAAGACCATGCATCACAGGAACATTGATGTGCATGGAGATAAGAGTATTTTATTTCAGCTAAGGTGTCACAGTTGTCCGTTCATATAATGATGATGCCTTTACTGACAATACAAGGCTGGACATTTCGGTGTATTGCAATTTTGAACTAGGCGTGCGTTGGTGCGTTGTCGGCAGTCGAGGGGGATAGTATATGGGAGAAGGCCACGGGTATACGAAGTTCAGCCTTGGAACTGGTAGATGTTGACCCGACACATCGAGCTATGGCAAGTGGGATATCCGGATGAGTTGGCCAAGATGGTATCGTCGACTGTCGTTTCATAGTGTATGTGTACATCCCTAAATATCATTAGCAATCGCGTACTAACTATTGAGAGAAGGGTGGGTTGCTGCTGTTAAACAGGAGAGCTTTGCTGCTTCAATCATTAACCGATTTACCTCCACCATTACGGACTAAATTTGGCTTCGTACTTTACTTCCGAAGCCGACGAGTTGCAATATCGGCAACGCAGTTGTATTGAAGGTGACGATAACTGCCTAAAGGGTAAGGATTTGTCCCTGGAGGTGATCATACGCCAGTTAATTCTAGAAGGACAGGGCTGACCTGGGCACTTGGAGGAATGTTTACCTCTTACTCTGGACTATAATGACAGAAAAGGGTGCGTTTTGTGGCGAGATATGACGACATTCTACGCGGCTGCTAGAGTATGGTTATTCGTCTTTCAGTATCCGGAAGGAATAAGTTGCTTATGGAGTTTCGTCTGGGTTTCGTCTGGAATCTTGTGGTTTATTCGGATCCGACTCATCTAAGTTGGGGTCCACCCCCATCAATTAGTGAATGGCCACTGTTTATTCTTTGAATCAGTTATTTGCACTCATGAATTCACCTTCCTCCCTATAATGCCCGGGTGCTGATAAAATAAAGAAAGGGAATTAACTACCTTGGACCGCCTAAAGGATAGGATTCTTTCGCAAGTTTGGAGTCCTGGTTAATGTTTGGAAGGATCGACTGTTGATTACAATAAATATGAGCAGGGAATGTTCGAACTTTTGATAAGAACAGTTGGAGGACACCCTCATGATAACCCAGCACCCTCTATGGTGATCTGATTTGTGCATGCGATCGGCGCAGTTTGTCAGGACGATGTTCTGGTCTTGCATGGGAATTTCTTTAATAATCTATTTCGAACGGTAAGTTGATATGGCGCTCTCAACTTCGCAAATACCCATGCCCATACCTACCCCCAGGGTAGCTGTGACAGCCCTACCCCGAGCGAGCATCGTCGCCGGCCCCATTAAGCTGGTGACAGCCGTTTTCATTATAATTGGCGGGCATATTATCCATATTACTTGTTGCATCTGCATTTGAGACCGAGCGCAAATCATGCCGAGTGCGGAGCCCTGCTCCGGAGCTAATGTGTTGCAGTGCCATGAACGCCTCAAAGCACATATATTGCTATCTGCTACCAGCCTGTCTTAACGGAGCATCAGTTCGACATGCACCACAACACACATACCTTGACTTTTGAACAGCCTTCTCAAAACCATCCGGTATTTTGCCCACAGAGCTACGATAACACGATTCCTTGGGCCCTGGTTGAGCGATATATTATCATCGGACGTCGGCACGCTCTTGGTAACATCGATATAACGTTCACGCTCCGAAACTTCGAAGTTAGACCTAAATCGACCTGGCTTTAGCTGATTAGGGATGTGGTTCGTCTCGATAGCCATGAGTGAAACCTGGAGCTGCGGTCAGAGGGATTGGGATTGGGATATCCGAAGCTCGAGCTCTTCAGAATCGTTGCACTATTATCAATTCTTGTCATGTATACTTCCTAGTATAGTAATTGTGGATAGATGGCACCCTTCTTCCAGTGCCCGGTGAAAAGACGGATCGGCTGTCCGACACCGCGGAAACAGCGTAACGGTTATCGTGGTCTGTGCTTTGCGAGCTGTGTGAAGGATGGAGAAACGGCTGGTGATCTGAGTGTGCGAGCAGGAGGAGTTTACGATTTTTAGTATGGCAATAATAGCGTTCACGTGTGACTAACAGATAAGTCTATATACTAAGTAGCTCAGCTGACGCTACTGCAGCGGGGTGCACCGTTTTTAAAGACGCTAAAGTGCAGAATATTTAGTGCAAGTAGATCCCCTCACTGACATCGTTAACTTCTTTCCATCTTCACACAGCCGTTCCAATCAACTGGACAGGGCAACGACGCCAGTCAGTATCCCCAGACGGCGCTCTCGATGGTCCAGAGGCTGAAATTGACGATTTGGGATTTCGATGGCGGAAACGATAGTGCCCCGGATTATTCGAACTGCTCGACTGTTTCCTTGGACGGAATTCCCAAGGCCGAACTGTGTCTGCCCATGGTCATCAGATTCGCTCGTCCAAACCGTCCAAGCCATCCACCTGTTCTACCAACATACCTGGGGTGGATGCGTTATTTACTAGTCCATAAGCGTCCTCAATATCCACAAACACGAACGAAACGTCAACAGCCAACTGAAGCCAACGACTCGATGGGAGATGCTGGCGTCGTACCACCCTTGACCAGTCCAAGAGAAGAAGGTAATCATACCTTTTCAATTGGAAACAAGTATCTGACGCGCATTTTAGCATTTGTTTGGTTAGGCAATGAGAGCTGTGCTCGGAAAATGCGCGCCCATCCACGCCTCAACCAGCGATTATGCCTTAAGAACCGGGGCTCACAAGCCCACTGGCTCGCTGACCAGTATTACCAGTCGCCACCACTACTACCAAGCACCGGGGAACCCACATTTAAGCCCTACCGCACGCTTCAAATTGCTCAGCACGTTCTTTCCTCGGCGAGCAAGAGCACAACACACTAAGATAAAACCTTTCACCTCCCCGCGACAGTATAATGCCGGACAAGGTGTCTCCGACAATATCCCAAGGCCCTAGATAAAGGACCCGGACCTTTCCAACGGCGGAAAATTTCCCCGAATAGCCCCACTCAGTTCCGGTCATAACCACCACACCATACTGCCGCTCCCCATATTATTGGCAGCATACCCGAAAGTTCTAAAGTTCGAACTTCCATACGCTAAAATCCTGTTGGTGGCATGAGTGAATAGGGGGTGCTAATTGGGCAATTGACCTTCCGGGGTTCCGCTGATGCTTGCGCACGGCTGTGCCTTATTATTCAGCTACAAAAGGGAGTCGCCATATGTAAGCATTGATTATCATACTCCTTTTGGGTCGAATTTCTCAGGGCGGAATTATTTATATCCGACGGAGTTATTTTCTCAAAACCTGTTGCGAGTCCGGTGGTTACTGAAAAAATGAAAAAATCCGGTGAGCCGTTACTTCGGGATTCGCCGAACAACCCTGCTCTCCGAACAACCATGCTTATTCAGGAAACTTGATGCCTGGGCGGATATGTATATTGGCAAAATATTTTGCCGCTCAAAACATATCTTCGGCATACCGGTATGCTGCTTAGGATCGGCTATGATGTCTCACTGACAGATGTGGCTTCCTACTGTATTTTCTTCTTGGCCTCGACAACTTTGCCTTCAAAATATTCTTCTACCTTCCCACTGCTCTCCGCTCACCCTCACCCGGCGAAAGCCGAAGCCGAAGTCTGGCATACGGGAGTATATTGGCACTAATATTGCTGTGGCTGAACCAACTACCAAAAATCGTCCCCGATGTTGAGCACTGCCGAAGTTTTGTTTATTTGGCTCGGTGTCCCCAGGGCTTTACCGGCAATGTTCAGACGGCCTCTGGGGTGTTGAAAATTCGACATGTGGACCGCCGTGTCTCGGGATTGGAGGGGGATTAGCATATCAGAAGAAACAACTTCTGGAGGATGACGCGGGGGCACTGTTTGGGAGGGATTCTCGAATTGGAATGCAAGGTCGGAATTGCAAATCAACCTCAGACTAAAACCAACACCGTACGGACGACTGGGGGTTGACGCAGAACCGAGTCGAATCAGGGTCGCCGTGAGAAAAGTACGAGAGGACTCGAGAGCGAGAGCGAGAGCGATAGGGATGCGGAGGTCCGAGTGGCAAGACGGAATGCAATTTTAACGCGATTATATTCGGGCAGTCGAACACCACATTCGAATCGATTCCCTGACTGGAACCAATACCACCCTTACGGGCGAGGAAGCAATCGACCGGGGCAATGTGTCGCAGAAAACCCTATCGGGGGTGCATGTGTTGCAGAGTCTAGGGTTGCGGTTGCCGCGACGTTGGTGAGATGAAGGGTCTGATTTTGTTTCGGCGCCAGCTGAGTGGATTCGTAATACTAACCGTTTGTTGTGTGGGAAGGATACCGTTATTCTTTCAGCTGTAGTCACGGAATAGAATAAGATCCACGGGCGAATTGCGTGCGGGATATCGGTGCAAATACCTCACTTTCGTACGGATATAGTCCGGATCGTTCTAGACCACTTTTGTCCCGAAGATCCGTCGAGCACTATCACCGGCGATTATCACAGAGCGGTATCCACAGTAACCAAAGGTAATGGTACCGAACGAGAACCCAACGAATGGCGTGTGGAATATTGGTGCAGATACCTCTAACGACTAGCTACTCAATCAAGGTCGCAAGAAAGTAGCCTAGGTCGTTTTGGTCGTTCTACTCCTATGAAGGCCGGGTCCCAGCGATTGTTTACCGGTGATTACACAATGGTACCACTGTATCGGAGGTGCTGACTGTATTCATTGTGAATAAGGACCGCGATATTGGTACCCAACGACCAGCTACTGTCCTTCAGCCAAGGTATTTTTTCGCAAAGAAGCAGCCCGAATCGTTCTACACCTCTACGCTCGGCGAGAACTGCATGGGGAATATTGGTGCTCCCATGACCAGCTCTACATCCGATCGGGGTCTTTTTTCGCATGTTCGGCACTCTATACCTCATCAGCCCCAAATGCCGGCAATACATTCACCTGGGAAACTCTAGGGTCATTACAAAGTCTGGGTGAGGGTACTTTCCTTGATTGGGTTCGTGGCAACAATACTTTTGGAGAATATACGCATGCCGGCTTCATTCTGCACTGGCTGGTGCAATAAGGAGGAGTCATTATCGGGGACTGTTCAACGTGTCAGTTACGGAGCTTTCGGAGGAGTCGCTTCACCAGTTGGCGTGTGACCGACAGATTGGACACAACATTTGTTTGCAGGAAGCACTTCTACGAATAGTGTTTCAGTACTTTTCAAGACCGACTACTGCGCGAAGTGCGAGCTTTTGGGGAAGGCACGGTGAGTCACTAACTGTTGGTATTTTAGTTCCTGCGTTTATTCTAATATCAACAAATAGATGAATATCCTTGATAACTTTCGTAAAAGCAAAACTGACAACCCAGAAGAAAAACAAACCAAACACGAAACAAAAAGTATCCTCGCTCGACGTATACGCCACGTCACTAGGCATACACTATTCTAAGGAATATGAACACAAGTCGAGGAGGAACCCTACAGTTACCCCTCCCGCGTATACCCCACTCCCGAATATAGAAAATAGGGAGACCAACCCAGGACTGGATCCAGGAAACGAATATGCGACGAAACCAGGACAAATCTAGAGTTGAGATCGAGTTCCTCTTAAGGAGTACCTACTGGGAACCGTCCCAGCCCGCTTCGAAGTACGCAAGCACATCCACATGGGAGCGACGAGGCGAGCGAAGCCCCGGGATGGACGTCTCCCCATGGGGCAAGCGGAGATGCGGGGGAATGGGCGTCTCCCAAAGCTGGAAGTCGGCGCTCCCGAACAACATAGACTCAACATCCCATGTCGTGGGGGAGATAAAAGTGGGATCCCTCACTACTCCGTTGCGAGTGTCGATCGTGTCCCTGCCGTAGTCGGTTCCGACGACTGGTACGATGGGCCCGTCGGATGATGTCGCTGGGGGTGCCGATAGGGAGTGTGCGCACGGAGTCGTACACGCATTCTCGGGAGGTAATTCATCGACTTGGTTGGAACTGGGATCGTCGCCAGTTGGGGGTGCTGTGTGCAAGGCAAGTGGGCGACCGAGCTGAAGCGGCGATGCAGGATTTGTGATAGTCACGTGATCTGAGGCTCCCTGGTTCATCCCGATGTACGACTCGATAGGATGCGACTTTTCGTGAGAGGTTTTATTTCCAGAAGGGTTACCAAAAAAGTTCGACATAAGTGGGTTTTGGTTCAGATTGGTTTTCCGGTGTTAGTTTGTGAGTTGGGGAGTCTCGCCAGAGAGGGTTCGAATAAAAGGTGTACTTAGAGATGTCGATACTTTGTTATGGGTGTGGTTGTAGGTGTGGTGGTGGTGGTGGTGGTGGTGGTGGTGGTGGTGGTGTCAGTGATGATTGACGATGGTGATGTTAGATGATGGCGGTGGTAATGATGCTGGTGACGACAAAACGGCCTCGAGTGTGGAATGGATATCGCTATACACGATATATGAATTGTGTCGGCAAGCCTTCAACGTACGGGCCTATGGATGGTGCAATGACTTGAAGTCTCGTCTGTCGTGAAGGTACTTAGTGCTTGATGGCGGGGTTTGGCATCGAAAACGTGCCGATTGTTGAAGGAGGGGCGATGGACTCGAGAAATGAAGTGTTTTGGTCGAGCAAGGTGAACTGAAATTTCTTCTACCAATTGGAAAGAAAAACGCTGATTGGAGAAAGTATTGTTGGGGTGGAGACGTTGAGTCACGAACGGGACCGAGTCAACCGGGATTCAAGGTGACTTTGATGGGCAGATACGACAGAGAGCGGCGCTACGATATTAATATTTGTGTCGACGACAACCAAAAACGAGGGCAGTGGAGAATAGAAAACCGGTGTATTGATTGATACCGACGATGAAAGGAAACGAAGACAGAAGAAGAGCCCGTGAAGGTGGGAGGGTAGGGCAATTCCTTATATATAGCTGGCGGTAGACTGGTTTTCCGTGGGGCAGCACTGCAACAATCAAACCGACGAATGAAGTGGCATTTACGGTCAGTTCTACTTTATCCATCCAACCCGGCTTTTCTTTCTCAAGGTGGTTTTCGCGAGACTACGGACCTAGGTTTTGGACATTTCATATACTTTTCCGAGGGTTGAAGATATTGATGTGATGCGGATACTCGATGCGATACAGGGTGTGGATACTGTATGTGGCATCTACCTCGGACATGTCCATTTAACATCTCAGCCAAAATCCTCTGAGGTGTTCGAGGTTCTCAATACATGGCGATAGATGGATATCATGCATCCGACTGCACTATTCTGGGGTAATTAAGCATGCATTAGGGATACGAAATTCTAACGATAACCCGCGTACAGAGTACTTTATTCAACAACGAACACGTGACCGATTCACTATATCGCACATATGCATGGCCAGCCAACTGAAACACTTAGACAAACAGTTTGCATTTCAAATCCGGCGAACTAGACTTCATTCATGCATCTCATTACCTTTCGAAAGAAGTCGCGTTGCGGGAGGTCCAGTCAATTATGAGTCTAAAGCAGAACCTTCACCGCCGTCTCGGGATTGGGCGAGGCTAACAGGGCTGTTCTAGTACACTTGTTCTCACTGATGCCAGCCAGACGCAAACATACCTTCCTTTTGTCCCGCATCGATTATCTAAGTACCTCCGCATTGGCGATATATATCGGATATACCTACGACCGACCAGCCAAACGTCGTCGGGTTGCTAGTTGGATTGTTGGAGGAAGTATTGCGTCCCGTGAAAGATCCCAGGCTCACCTACAAGCTACAAGGCAGACACGATGGCGGGGTAGGACCGGCAACTTTGAAGCTAATGCAAATGAGAAGACTGCCCGCCTCAAGATGAAATTGGGGGTTAACGCCTTACTTTCCTTCCCCAACAAATATAAAACGGCCAACGGTTTTACCATTAGCGTACCCTGCTTACATCCGAAGATCCCGCAAAGCGGGGAATAGGATGGACCTTGACCGTTTACTGTTTGTAGTCAAGTTGCAATTGGGGGTTCATGTGGTCAGCATTAACGTCGTTCTAGATACTGGAGGACTTTAATCGTTGGATAGCCTTGCGTGGTGCAGCTCCACCCCTTACCCCACGACCCATCCCGTGGACACGTTGCCCAGATTTTTGGAATTTTGGTCGCAATCCTTGGTCCTCTATCGTCTGGAATTAACCCGGAAGTCTATAAGGTTTTAGTCACGTGATATCTAGGCAAGGCTGGCCAATGGAGGGTTTTTTTGAGTTAGAGGAGGGGTTGTGTCAGAGATATCGGGGAAGCAGGACTTACTTCCGAAGGCCTCCCATTGGGTCTCTAAGATTGTGGAGAGCTAGACTCTAGTTTTGCTGGCCAGCCTTTCCATCCGACTAAACTCTAAAGTTCCGAAATTCATTACCAAGGTGTCGTATAGATACGTTTGTTCTGCTAGCAAATACCCCGCTTTCTGGATTACAAATTCACAGCATCTGCGTTATCGTTTTGACGGTTACAATCCTCGGCTAGTCAGAGCATTCGTCACCGGCTGGCCTATCACGTTTCAATCTGTTTGCTGTTGCCGATCTCACAGCTCGTCGATGTTTCTTTTGCGACCCAATGGCTGCAGTGTTTTGCTGGGCTCGGGTGTCACCCTGCACCCGTTTTGTGCTACATTCCCTTGTACAAACAAGGAACACTTGAGAAAAACTAAACGGCGACTACACTGCCCTGAGGACTTGCTCTTAATCAATAAGCCCAGCGATCATTTGATCTTGTCACATATGAACCCCGGGCTTCCTTTGTTCGCATTCAATCGGTTGCGGCTTTGCCCGCTTATAATCGGCGTACAATGACAACAGGGCTGCATCTATCTTATCGCCGAGTTCTTGCACAAACATTGTCTGGTCATACGAGCACAAATCTAAAGATGCGATGACGTGCAACACTGATAGGAACCAGGTACTGGGGACGGAGGGTGCGTTGGTGTTTATGACCGTGCATATGTTTATTTATATATATTAATACAATTCTATATTTGAAGTACTGATTCCACGCTTTATTTGACACGCGATGTGGAGTAAAGTGGAAAAAGTCGCAGAGAAAACAAGTGAGTACACCTCATTGAATCCCAATGCTGCATTGCTGCATTGCTAATCCGGGGTGATTGATTTAAACCCTGTATGTGCCGAGAAATAACAAGTTGCATCACGCCCTGTCCTTGGGGCAGTTTTTTGCCCGGTTTCAAGGCTTGCATTTAGCCGTTATGACATGAGACATGGCCATTCAGCTACTTTGCATACTCTACCCAAAACAATTTCGTTCCCCTACTCGAACGGTTCACCGTATGCGGATGTATGTAGCTGGGAGAGGGCCAGAGGCTTGACGTCCTCGGATTTTCAGGGCGTCCGAGTGGCCGGCGGTGTTACCAGGCACTTCCGTACTTGCTTCTTCGGTGGCTGCGCTTTGCTCCGTCGAACGTAAAGTAGCGCCGGCACGTAGTCTCCGACTACTGTAGCTTCCGAGACTAGGTGTGTAGGGTTAAGAACTCTTGCTTGTGAATTTTCAGTGATGGAAGGAAGTAGTATCTCCTGATACGGTATCCTGTTTTTCAATTAGGTTATTGGTTTTTTCAAATTTTGCGTTTGAGGACGATAGTGGTTCATGCGGTATCACTCAGGTCATTCAAACGAGTGCGAGTTCATGAAACGATTCGCCCCAAGCTCGGGTGAGGCGCTCGCTGGCGGAGATAGACAGGTACAAGAAAAGAGTATTTAGATGCATGCAAGATGCAAGCCCACGTTTCACTCATGTGCTACAGACAATGCTTCAACTTTTGTCATCCGTTCTCCGTGTCATTTTTTCTTCCTAATGAATCAGGCTTTGCCTTAGAACCGCATCAGATGCGGCATTATGCCACTTTCTGGAATGCGAAATGTTGCGAAATACTTATCCCAGCCCCGAAATTTGCGAATCCAACTGTAGAGCCCAATACTATGCGACTACTTCCATATCCAAGAAGGTACGTATACAGCAACCATGCTGCGCACCGTCTGTGTATATAGTTGTAATCGAACGCAAACCCTATACCAACCAAGTGCACCACCACTGCAAGAACAACCAGAACATGGAAAATCTGGTGCGAGGAACCCCAGATATCGAAGGTCAGCGGCTTCAACGACTCGGGGACTCGTGACTGCGACTTGTCAGTAAACGTCACACATTAGATTCGGGATTCATATCGCCAACTCACGTTATAGAAAAAGGCCCTAATTAATAATAACATGTCCTCGAGGAGATAATACGGCAGCCCAGACTGCTTATTCATCTGCTGCAGCCCAAAAATCTTGACACCATGTGTGACCGGCGCCAGCGCCGAGAAGCCGGTACAAACAAATATGTTGAGGCGGAAAGTGCGCTACCGCTGGCCCTGGAACCTGGGGTTTACGATTATGATCGCCGAGATACGTCTAGGGGGGTTATCGGGGTGGAAACTCCTCAGCTAGTTGGTTTACGTAGGGGGGTGATGTGCAAACCATGGTCCAGTAGATTTTCTGTGACGTCAGCTCGCAGTAGAAGGTCAAATAGATTCCCGATATGAAGATCCCTTCTATCAGAACATGCCAAGAAGATCGAGTCGGAGCCATCGGTGCGCTACATCCTCTGAATGGTTCAGCAGTATGTGGTATGTGGCGGAGGTGCCCAGACATATAGCGGCTGCGAAGGGGAAGCATTAATACGCCGTCGGTCTGCCCGTGTGGCGTCGGGATACGTATTTAGAAACAGCTGCTAGCTCAAGACTTCGGCGATTATGTAAAAGATTGCTGGTAGGAGATGTGAGTAGATGTTGACGGTCTCGTTATAGAGATACGTCTAGCTGGCGAAGCACTTCGAGGCGGAATGGGCTTCTGGGCGATAGCCATAGAGGGTGAATTCGTTATCTTGGTGCCAGGGTGAGATTTCGTCATAAGAGAGCAGGGCGGGGTGGCTTTGGACTGACTTGGGGTTCCGTTGGTAGTCATCTCATTTGAGGCGGACGTAGGAGAAGGCTTACGCAGCCGTGGTGTTGATGATACCGCCATCTGTCAACGTGGGTCGGTAGCTTTCAGAAAGGTAATGAGACATGCTGTAACGTGTTTTCGAGATAAGAGAGTCGGAAGATATCGACGCGTCGTAGGAATACCCATGACTTGATGTCAGCGGCTGCGCTGAATCGAAAAGGAGCTTAGTTAGCTGAGTCTGACAGGTAAATTTTGTGGAATTCCAGCATGGTGGGGGTGCTTCATGGCGCTTAAGCGCGGGAGGCTACTCGGGAGAGCGGAGCAGCATTGCCAACGACGGACAAAAGCGGGGATTCGAGTATCAAGTGGCGTTGAAATTGCCTGACAGACGTTGAGCCCTCCTTATGCGTGGTATGTTACCGCTGTGAGCTCGTTCCCGACACACTAACACAACTCGAGTTTCCGACCTAGGCGGCTCGGTCACACATGAACAATCCGGTAGGAATACTGCAATATTAATGGAGCACTAGTAGATGGAAGGCAGTGGGAAGTTGAAATAGTGGGTCAAAACTGACCCGGCTCACCGCACATGCGCACGCGCAGATAAGTGCATGACGGGCCGAGTATCAGCCTCTCAGATCTCGAGCACCAGATCTCGAGCACCAGATCCCGCTGCAGGAAGGTTTCGACCCTTTCTTTGGTACGATATCGATCCGCTTCTTATCGCGCGAGGAGTAAGAAGTGAGGAAATAACGCAGACGATCGAGATACATGCAGCCACGATGTTAGCGGCATTCTCCACCTAATAGCATGCTTTCTAAACACCATCTTGTAGAATGCACCCGCGAGATTAGAGAGTACGTACCCTAGGCACTCGAATGCGTATGCCAAGACCAAACCTTTCTTTATTGCAATACCACAACTTGTTCCTATGAGTTGAGGCCAAAAAATCCATCAGTAGTTTAGCTACAGCAAGTGTGTAAAACGGTCTACAACTTGTGGACTTGTTTTTGTTTGGTGTTTCTAAATGATTCCATGGGGTGCGGAAGCTGCAGTATTTTGGCTTGGCATTCGCTATCGTCACTTTTGAAGATCGGAGATCTGAATTGGAATGTATTCAATAGACAAGACCTCAAATAGTTCATGACAACCAAGCTTCTAAATCTATTAGATACTTTTACATAGTAACGGTGCACGAATTTTACCAAGTTGAATCTTAATATGGTTTGAAGTTGGAAGAATGAGATTGGTGGAGACATGTTTACCATATAACTCCGATCAAAGCACGAAGTTGACATTTTATTGGGGAGCTTGATCTTTTTTTTCTTTTTTCTTGAATTGTTAAACATGCCATAGCCCCGCTTTTCATTTCACGTCTCACCAACTGCTCTCCACTTTCTGCCGCTCGATTCTTTAACATCACCTAAAAGCTAGCCATGAAAGAGTCAATGAAGAAGAAGTTGGACTGGCTGAAAGTCTACCCAGAGAAGCTGCGTCGCAGTAGATCGTCTTCTCCTAGCCCAGGTTCGGACAGCACGCGCGGATCCCATGCTGCTGCTTCAGCAAGTGCAGTCCAGCTTCAATCTTCCGTTCGGCTCCCTACACTAGCTATCTCCAAAGAACTAGTTACCATCTAAGAACCTCGCTGACTATTATCTATCAGCAGGCAAACGCCAACCCGCCACCGAGTGCGCCGCCTACAGACCCCGTGAATCACGAACCTTCTCTGTGGGAAATAGCTTTCAATAAGCTACCCGAAAAAGATAGACAAGCATTCCCGATTACCGATCCCGATAAGCGAGTCTATCTGGAGAACCTCGTGGACGCAACAAGGAAGAGTAGGGATGTGTGTCAGCAAAATCGATGGAGGTTCACCTTTAGAGGAGAAGTCATCATCATCCGCGACCTGGCAGATAAGATACTCTCATGGATCGATAAATTTAAAGCTATCGGAGATATTATTGTGCAGTATGATCCATCTCATGCTGCGCTTCCTTGGGCTGGAGTCCGGTTGCTTCTACAGGTAAGCTCGCAATCATACTCGGAATACCTACTAATATCGGTTTCTGCATAGATAGGTATCAGTGACAAAGAGAATATGGGCGCAGTCCTTATCGGCGTTGAAAAGGTTGCAATGCTACTAGTGAGGTGTACCATTTACGAAAACCTATATCTCAGACAGATACCGAAAGTGAGCAACTATGCAAACTTGCAAGAGTTGTTGTCAGAGCTCTATGCCGCTGTTCTCGAATTCCTGGCAAGTGCGAAACGATATTTAGATCGTTCTTCTGCCGGTAATTGCAAATCGCCTTCTTAAGATATATATGTGAAATAGCTTACAATTTGCCGCAGTTAACTTATTATCTGGGTTGCTGGGAGCGGAGGGTCAAAAACCTCTTTTGGACTCCATTGATAATCGGGAATCATCTGTTAGGAATGAAGCAGGATTAGCAGAAGCAGAAAGTGCGTGATACCAGATAATAAGCATAAGCTTGTCTAAATCCGTGGTTGCCCGCCTTACTGATGGTTCCGGTTCTGTAGTTCGGCGCATTGATATCCAGAGGCTTGAAGGTTTAGATACAGACGAAACCAAAGTTATATCATACCTACTGACAGACGCCACCCAGGAAAATTGGTTGCTATCTTGGAAGATCTCGAGAAGCCTATACTTAGGATCGATTCGAATGTAGCCTACGTGTGTGAACAACTTGACGGTGAGACCCATCCTGTAAATTGCGCAGACACAGGGGAAGTTTCCTAACGCGACATATCAGATAAAAAACGACAAGATATACTCAAATGGATATCACGAATTGCGTATAAAGACCATCATGAGAATGCTAAAGAAGGACTCTTGGAAAATACAGGGAAGTGGTTGCTAAACAAGGGAGAGTTTCAACAATGGCGATCTTCTAGTTCTTCAAGCATCCTCTGGTTGCACGGAATTCGTGAGCCTCCTGCGTTCACTCACTTTCCAAACAGTTCTGACCTTTACTAAAGCGGGAGCGGGAAAAACGAAGCTTACGTGGGCTTGCTCTACTCCAGTTTAGCTGACGGAATGTTAACTTGAAATCAGATGCACTGTTATCGATACACTACCTAAGCAAATTCTAGAGCATGAGCCTCTGGTTTACTTTTACTGCGACAGAAACGAATCCCCCCGTCGAGATCCAAAAATTATCATGCAGGCTATAGTAAAACAACTCTCTCTTCGGTCACCCGGCTTGCCGAAGCCAGTCGTGGAAGCTTATCAAAAGAGAAAGAACGATGGGTTTTCTGCGGGGGATTTGCGATTGCAGGAGAGCTGTGACTTGATATCCTCAATTCTCGACATGTATCCGCAATCGACAATTGCGATCGATGCCTTGGATGAAACCTACCCCAACGAGCGCTGGAAGTTGTTCAATGCATTGAAAGCCCTAATCGAGTCGTCGACAAGTTTGGTCAAAGTATTCGTCTCAAGCAGGGATGATGACGACATCACTCGCAAATTAAACGATGTACCGAATCTCTATATCAAAGCAAGTGATAATATGGCAGACATCGAGAGGTTTATTCATCGAGAGATTAAGCGCTCTATTGAAGATGGGAGGCTGTTGAGAGGGGAGGTCAAGGAGGAATTGAAGCAGGAAATCATTTCCACTCTTTTATCCAAATCCGACGGAATGTAAGAGAGTACAGATCCTATGCCAGATTAATTCGCTGAACTTCACTGCAGGTTTCGATGGGTTGACCTCCAAATTCAGTACCTTTGCCAGATGAAATTCGAGTCTGATATCAGAAAAAACCTTGGAAGATTGCCCAGGACCCTGAAGGAATCATATGATCAAATCTATTCGACCATTGAATCCGAAGAAGGCGACGCTCCGAGGATTGCGAAGGTAGCCTTGCAGTGGATCATGGGCTCAGCTAGACCGCTGAGACCGGATGAATGGGTAGATGCCATATATTATACGACGGGGATAGACTCCAAGAGCTCACTCGGTACCGTCTTAGATATATGTCATAACCTGGTGGTCGAGGATAAGCAATCCAAAGTGATGAGATTTTCTCATCTCTCAGTCCAGGAATATCTTGAAAACCGCGAGGAATTTGGGATTTCAAAAGTCCACTCAATGGTAGCTCAAGCCTGTCTGTCGGTCCAGATTGACTTGGTACAACCGAATTCCGCCGAAAGTCGAGATCACTTCTTGTGTTACTCCAATGATCATTGGGCATATCATATACATCAATGCAATGGTTCATATGAACGCGATGCCGTCCTCGGTCTATTACGAAGCTTCTTAGGAAGCCCTATCGAGCCTGGTAAAGCATATTTCGAATGGTTTAACCGCTTCAACAACGTAAAGACATATGGCTACGATATACTTTCACTCGGCTTGGTAGATCATCTAAAGTCGTCACCGCTAAGTCCGCTCTTTGCAGCAGCATACTTTCGTCTCTGGGAAGTCTATCCAGAGCTTTGGGAATGGGATACGTTCGATATCGACTGCAGAAACACGAAAGGGGGTACACCGTTGTATGTGGCCACCTACCAGGGGCATAGTACGACTGTCAAGATCCTGCTAGACAGAAAGGCGGATACCAATTCCGGGAAGACTCGTTATGCCAGGAATCCGCTCATGGTTGCGATCAAAAACTACAGTGTGCCGGTGGTGAATATGTTGCTGGACCACGGCGCCGACGTTCGTGCCAATGGTTGCCGTTACTTAGCTATCGAGCGAGCGGCATCAGCCGAGGGAGATGAAGCAGTGTTAGCTGCGGTTTTAGCCAGATATGCCGACATCGAGATTACCGAGGCAGTTTTGAAGGCGGCGGCGGGGAATAAGAATAAAAGCAAAGAAGTAATGAAGCTGCTACTAGCAAGAGACTCCAACATCAAGATCACCAAGGCAGTTCTGACGGCGGCGGCGGCGGCGGCGGCGGCGGGGAATTGGCATGGCAAGGATGTAATGGAGCTGCTGCTAGCTAGAGATGCCAATATCGAGATCACCGAGGCGGTTCTGACGACGGCGGCGGCGGGGAATTGGCATGGCAAGGATGTAATGGAGCTGCTGCTAGCTAGAGATGCCAATATCGAGATCACCGAGGCGGTTCTGACGGCGGCGGCGGGGAATTGGCGTAGCAAGGATGTAATGGAGCTGCTGCTAGCCAGAGATGCCAATATCGAGATCACCGAGGCGGTTCTGACGGCGGCGGCGGGGAATTCAAATGGCAAGGATGTAATGGAGCTGCTGCTAGCCAGAGATGCCAATATCGAGATCACCGAGGCGGTTCTGACGGCGGCGGCGGGGAATTGGCGTAGCAAGGATGTAATGGAGCTGCTGCTAGCCAGAGATGCCAATATCGAGATCACCGAGGCGGTTCTGA